>VFSW01001734.1_pt1 | contig 33214 bp, 25 predicted proteins | sample 5358111 | NCBI WGS metagenome assembly VFSW01 (sample SAMN11554181, study PRJNA540505) | mine drainage metagenome | isolation source: sediment from site ElyBrook_90M | place: USA: Ely Copper Mine, Vershire, VT | collected 2017
TCTATCCTCTCCGGATTTCACATCTTGGCCGATTATGAGTCTCGCCCACGCATGGACGTAGCCGGCGCAATGGGCCAAGCTATGCTACCCCGGCGACTCCCAGGCGTCAAAGTAGCTATGTAATCTTTCCTTTCAGGCACTCCGAGGACTTCTGATGGTCCAGAGCACCGCCGTCGCCTTCTTCGCACGGCGACCCAGAATCCTTTTCTAGATGAATTTCGCCCGCCACCTTCGGCCAATGCAGATTCCGGTGCTGGACATAAACAGCTACTTCAATTTCCTGAGCGGGGCGATGATCACCCTCTTCGTGATTAGCCTGATAATCATCTTCGTCTACGAGTACGAAGTCCTCCGCCGTCCAAAGTCCTGAGCCGCCGCTGCAACTATCCTTTCGCGTGCACACGTTCTACCTTGGAAGAGAGGCTCAGCTCGAGGGTCTCCACGCCCATCTTCGACACTTGCACCGTCGCTCCCTGAACGCGGAGCGTCTCCCCAGCTTTGATGTCTCCAATCATCTTCGACGCCTCGTCCCACGAGACGGCGGTAATCTCTCCGGTGTCGTCTCCCAACACGACCTCTCCCTTCTTGGCGGTCGACCTGTCTTTGAGGCTGACCTCTCGCACGCTGCCGTCTGAGAGGGCCATTACTTCCAAGCTGACCGTGCCGGCAGTATCATGTTTGGCCACTTCGGCCACCTTGAGCAATTGGGGCACGCGCCTCACCTCGGGACTAGCTCCTTGATTGCCCTCGCTCCCCAGCAGTTGTATCACGCTCGCGCTGTCCCCATGCAACTCCGCCTCGCCCTGACGACCTTTCTTTCGCCTAAGATTCGTCACTCTGACCACGCTCCCCGGCTTGACTTCAGGCAGGTCGCCCGCGTCCCAAATGACTATCCTGGTCTTCTCGTCGCCGGGACCCTGGAGTTCGAACTGAGTGAGCGAACCGTTCGAGTTGTCGTCACGGCGGACGAACGTAGTGCGCCTGCTTTCTGACGCGGCGAGGCCGTCGACGGCGAGGACTGCCTCCCCCTCTTGGACCGCTTCTAGTTGCTTCGACAACGCCGAGAGCGAAGCAAGCTTCGACGTGATGGAGGCATCTGTAATCACCTCGATCCTCCCTCTCTTGCCCAGGTTGAGGTTCGGCTTCCCGTCAAGGCCCTGCTTGACGTACGCGCTGACCACCCTCACGGGTGCGTCGACTGCAATCCCTGCGAGCTTCATTGCCTCTTCGTTGTCTTCCCATATCGTGAGCCTGCCGATGCCGTTGCGGTCGAACAGGTTCACCCGCCGATACCGCCCGACGCCGCTCCCATCCTTCTTCTGGAACTCGGCGACGGGGTATACGGCCAATACTCTGGCGACGACGGTGATGTCGTTCGCGCCGACGTGAAGGTCCTTGAGCGTAAGGTCTGCCGTGATCATGTGCTGCAGCTTCACGCCGAGTTCGCCCGCAATCAAGAAGAGCGCGCCTTGGTCGGTGAGGTAACCCGAACCCACCGTCTTCTTCTTTTCCTGGACCAGCGCCATCAGCAACTCTCGGCTAATCTCTGGCTTGTTACGAAGTACTTCGGTCACCAGGGCGTCGAAATCGTACATCTGGGCGGCTTCCCTCTTCCTACGCTCCGGAATTCACTTTCGCTATCGCGCCTTCCATCACGTCAAGGCCCTCCTCGAGCTCCTCCCTCTCGACGTTCAGCGGCGGAATCACCCTCAACGTGTTCCTCCCCGCGGATATCAGGATCAAACCATCTCTGAAACATGCTCTCGTCACAGCTTGGCATTCGCGCACCCCACGTTCCTTGGTCTTCTTGCTCTTCACAACCTCGACCCCTATGAACAGCCCCTTCCCTCTGACGTCTCCGACTATCTCGTAGTCATCTCTCATCTCTTCCAGCCTCTTCATCGCGACCCTCCCCATCTTCACCGCATTCTCCACTAGCCTCTCCGAATCAATAACCTCCAACGTGGCCAGGGCCGCCTCCACTGCCACTGGGTTCGCGCCGAAGGTCGAAGCGTGCTGTCCAGGCACCCACGAGTCCATTATCTCAGCTGACGCGATGATTCCTCCAAGCGGCATACCGGAAGCGATGCCCTTGGCGAAGCCGATGACGTCGGGCACAACCCCAAAGTGCTCCACCGCGAAGAACTCGCCCGACCTTCCAATCCCGGTCTGCACCTCGTCGGCCACGAACAGGATGCCTTCCCTCCGCAGGAAGCTCATCTTCTTGAAGTACTCCGGCGGCGGGATGACGTACCCTCCCTCCCCTTGGAACGGCTCGAAGAAGTACGCGGCTACGTCCTCTACTGGAACGAACTTCTCGAGGTATTGCTCCTTGAAGTAATCCACGCAGTAGTAGTCGCACTCGGGGAACGTCTGCTTCCACGGACAGCGATAGCAATAGGGGAATGGAAAATGCACCACCTCTGGGACCAGGGGGAGCGACCCCTTTCTCTGGATTGGCTTGCTCGCCGTCAGGCTCAGCGATCCCATCGTCCTACCGTGAAATGCGCCCGAGTGGGCGAGATAGAGCGGCCTCTTCGTGTAATTCCTCGCAAGCTTCATCGCGGCCTCGATGGCCTCCGCCCCGCTATTCCCCCAGTACACCTTCTTCTCTCCGTCGCCAGGAGCTAACTCGCACAACCTCTCTGCCAAGGTGACGAGGTTCTCGTAATAGAAGTCGGTGTATGAGAAGTGGATGAACTTGTCCAGCTGCCTCTTGGCGGCCGCGACCACCTTCGGATGCGTGGAACCGGTGCTCAACACTGCAATCCCAGAGGAGAAATCGATGAAACGGTTGCCATCGACATCCGTGACGACAGAGCCGTGGGCAGACTCGACGACGAGCGGGTCGTCTCTCGATATCGAAGGCGAGATCACCTGCGAAGTCCTCCTGATGACCGCCCTGGCCTTCGGCCCCGGGACGTCGCCCTTCACCATTCTTACGCTCTTCTTAGATGGCAAGTATTGGACCCCAGAAATCCCGGGCTTTCGCGAAGTCGGCTTACGCTGGGTTTGGCTTGGGCATCGACAATTCGATTTCCAAGACCGGGAGGCTCAGTTGCCTTCCGTCTCGAGAGACTACGTCCTCCCCGTCGATTTGTATCTTGGATATCTCCACATTGCTTACGAACCTCTTCTTGAGGACTTGGACGACGTCTACCGCCATGTTGATGGCCTCGCCTCTGGATCTCAGGATCACATGTTCGGCCCCGCTGTTGAACATGGTTATGCAGGCGGTGACATAGTTGAGGAGCGGCTTGGACTGACCTACGATTACTGTTTTCGTCTCTCCGGACATGGTTTCAACCGTCAAGCTCCCGCCTTATAATAGCTCTGTCGGAAGTCGGTCACCTTCTCCCAATCTAGTCCCGGCGCTCCCTGACGACGCCCGCTCTCGAAAAGGCGAAATAGAGAATATAAACGAGATTCGCGGGAGGCCACCGAAGAGGGGTCGTCGGCTAGGCCATCGTCTGACCATGTCTGACATGGGGCTAGTCTGGTCTAGGCTTCAAATCATCAAGAGAAGAGGCCTCGGGCGCTTGAGACCCCCGGTTCAAATCCGGGCGACCCCACCAAGTCATCAAATGTCCTCCGCGCCCGGCCGAACCCTACCAAAGCCTATTAAATCGCGGCAGAGCGAAGAGCAACATTCTCTTTTTGAGCCGCATAGTCGGTCACCTCGACCTCGATTACTTCTACGCCCAAGTCGAGGAAGTGGAAGCACCTTCCCTGAGAGGCATCCCTGTCCTGGTCTGCGTCTTCTCCGGGCGGACGGAGGAGAGCGGCGTGGTGAGCACTTCGAATTACAAGGCGAGGGAGTACGGCGTCAAGTCAGGGATGCCCATCGCCCTGGCCAAGGGTCGCCTGAAAGGGGTCGAGGCCGCCTTCATCCCGATGCATCACGCAAAGTACGAGGCGTACTCTGACCGGGTGATGGGGACCCTAAGAAGCCGGGTCGACCTCCTAGAGCAAGCCGGGATAGACGAGGCCTTCTTTGACGTCACGAAGAAGACGGGAGGAGACTACGACGCTGCCGCCGCGTTCGCGCGCGAACTGAAGGACGAGATCTTCAGGGAAGAGAAACTGAGCTGCTCCATAGGGATAGGACCGAACAAAGTCGTGGCGAAGATCGCTTCTGATTTCAAGAAGCCGAACGGGTTGACGGTCATAAGAGACGACCAGGCCCTTGCCTTCCTCTCCCCTCTGCCTGTCGACAGGATTTACGGCGTCGGACCAAAGACCGCGAAGCTCCTCGAGGAGAACGGTATAACGACCATCCCGGAATTGGCAAGGTCCCCCATCGAGAGGCTCGAAGATTTGCTGGGCAAGAAGCTGGCGGTCTACCTCCGCAACGCCTCAAACGCCATCGACGACGAGCCGGTCGTCGACCGGGGAGGAACCTCCCAATTGAGCAGGATGATCACGCTGAAAACCGACACCCGTGATCTCCAGCAAGTCGTCGCCGAGCTCCTTCCCGCGCTGAAGGATGTTCATGAGAAGCTGATCTCAAAGGACCTCTTCTTCAGGAGCATCTCGGCGATTGGAATCCTCAAGGACCTGTCCCCCCACACCAGAAGCAAGACGCTTGAGACGCCCACGAACGACTATTCAGTCCTTGAGAAGGAGGTCAGGGACCTGTTCGCCGCACTGCTGCGCGAGGTCGGAGACCTACGTCGGGCGGGAGTGCGCTTGGGCGAGCTCCAGGACATGGTGGATCAACGCTCGCTCACAGACTTCACGAGTTGATGCGAGCAAGATGCCAGAGACCGCCGAGTCCAAAGAGGAGCTCGCCTCGCGTTTCGCCCACTACTCGAAGGACCAGGGCCAGTTCGAGAAGGCGGTAGAAGCCGCGTTCGGTGGCTGTGTGAAGCGACACACCTTTCTTCCGAGCGGGAGATGCGTCTACACGGTCGTCGGGAGCAACGCCGACGAGTTCATAGACCCTGAAAAATCATTTTGCTCCTGCGAGTCCTACTTCTACGGCGTCCTTAGCGCCAAAATCAAGTATTGCTACCACATCCTGAGCTACAAGATTGCCGAAGAGTCAGGGCTGGTCCGAGAGGTTCGGTTTGACGACGAAGAGTACGACACGTTCATGGGGCTCCTCGCGTCAGACGTGCTGCGCTCGCGAGAGCTCAGGAAGAGTCAGGCGCCATAGGGGGAGGTGCTTTCGGAAGCCTCGTCGTCGGTTCAGACGTCATCTGGGCGCCAATCCTAAACTTTATCGTGTTGGGAACCCACCGCGCCGGGCGGAAAATGAAAGGCTCACTTGTTGCTGCTCTCGTGATAGTCCTCCTCGCAGGGGCTGGAGGCGCATATATTCTCCTGCGCTCACCTTCGACTTTCAGCCTGTCTAGCGATACCGGAACCATCCAATCCTCAAGCTCCACGACTTTCTCAACCTCTCAGACCCAGAGCACTCAGCAGACGACACACGTCCAAATCACGAACGCGACTGCACAGGTCACCGCCAGCGCGGTGGCGTGCAGCGCCGACAAGGGGACGTGCATCATAACACTGGTGAACGCAGGAGGGACCGCCGTCGAAGCAACCGGCTGCACTCTGAACGGACTGCCCGGTGTCCTCACCCCTGATCCCACCAACGTCCCGCCAGGCGGCAGCGTGAATGTCTCGTGCGCGCCCTCGACAGGAGGCGCCATCCCTATCCCCGGGTTCCATGTTGAAGGCGTCATTCAGTTGAGCAACGGCTCGTCGGTGCACTACACAAGCAATTGGGCGTGACCCACTCCGATTCGTTCGGAACGCGTGTTGCTAGCATGCGCCGAAGCTCGTGTGCGAAACGGCTGCAGGTCCTTCTTGCTGATGATGGAGCGGTAGTCGCATTCGTCTATCATTTCGAGACGCCTTCGACCAGTCGAAAGCGAATGGAAGCATAGTGCTTGGATTGGAGAGCCACGGGAGGGATTCCTGCTTCAGAGCATAAAGCCCCTCCTGGGCCTGACCATCAGGCTCCACGCGCAAGCGATTAGGAGCGTCAGTCTTGATTAATCAAGTCACGCATTGTCCTAATCCTTATTACTTCAAGCGTTTCTTGCAATAACTGTTGTCGTCGACGCCGCCTTCGACTTCTCGCACGGGAAGGAACATCGGAATCGGTGTCGAATGACGCAGTTTCGTGCCTCTGTAGCCCATCGCCCTGGAAGCAAGATCTCGTTTCTGCTTCTGCTAGAGATACTTGGGTTGAATATTCTTGCGATACTGCTTGTCGCCCCACCTCATGCTTCAGGAAGCGCGTCGAACGACTGCCCGCCACCCGTTCCTCCGATTACAAGTGACAATTTCACCGAGAGCAATCCGGCACAAACTGTCCACGCATACAACTCCGGCAGCTTCACTGTTTCGCAGCAGACGCAACCAGACCAGTATGGGGACCAGGTGTACTCTCAGGTAACGGGATTTGTAGCCAATCCCCTGTGCAATGGAGACCCTAATTTCGACTACTATATTTTTGACGTCTATGTGGCAGTTTCCTCCGGAGGGAACAACTGGTATGCCGACAGCGGTGGCCTCAGCTCCTGGAACGGGCCGACAATACGGCTGAACGTCACCTGTAGTGGACCCAACGAAGCCATACTCTATGGTCCGTCCAATGTTTGGCCTGCTTCCTACTACCCCGACAATACCGGGAGCACCCCAGTGACGACCTCAGTGGACCTTTCATACGGCGGCTTTGACGTCGGGATAAGCCAAACCTTCATACCGCCAATCAGCCAGACTCAGCCGGTGGTTCAGCAATCCTGCGAACTAGGATGGGCGTCAGCTCAGAACACAGGCGATAGCCCAGGAATCGACTCGTACGCCTTCAACTTCGCCTTTAGTATGGAGTCTCCAAAGGGACAGCCTGCAGCATTCGGAATTTCCACCGAGGGAAGCTTCTACCATTGCAACCTCGGTCTGCCGGGCAGTACATTTTGCGCTCTGGACCACACGTCGGACTACCCCTTGCTCACATTTACAACGGCTTTCTTGCGTCCGCCCACTACAGTAATATCCTCCAATCCTGGGATAGGGGTGGGTTACGTGCAGGTTGACGGACAGCCCGTGCAGACCCCCACCCAGTTCGTCTGGGACGAGGGGAATCAGCATTCCATAGCGGCCTCGACATTGCCTGTGAGAGGGAATGTTGGAATCCAATACATCTTTTCAAGCTGGAGCGACGGGCTCCCACAATCTCACAACATATTATCGCCCACTACGGCGACCACAATCGTCGCGAACTTTCAGACACAGTTCCAGCTCAACGTCTCTATAGCGCAGCCAGCCCATGGCACCACATCGAACCCGACCCCGGGCTCTTGGTGGTACAATGCGTCGAGGACGGTCGTTGTTCAAGCGACGCCGGACAACGGATACGCGCTAGGTTCCTGGACCTTGGACGGGAGCAGCGAAGGGAACAGCAACACGGTAAGCGTTCTCATGAACGCGCCGCACATTCTTGTTGCTAGCTTCGCCAAGGAGCCTACATTGACGGTGACCGCGGGAGTGGGCGGAACGGTGACAGTTGCGTCCTCCTTCATCATCGGCGGAATCCCTCAAGTCATTTCGGCAGGCTCGAGCAACTCCTACACCGTTCCGATTGGGACGACCGTTACGCTTACGGCAACCCCTCAATTGGCTTTCTTCTTCGGCAACTGGACGGGTACGCAGTACTCAACATCCAACCCGATTGCCGTGACGGTGAACTCTGACATTCAGGAGACGGCCAACTTCGCCTTGCCGTACGTTACCGTCACCTTCTCAGCGGCCGGGCTGGGCTCGACCGCATCAGGGACTGTCTTAATTGTAGACGGCTCAGCATACACCCAATCGAGCCTGCCCCTAGCTCTAAAGCTGCTCGTCGGTTCGAGCCACACCTTCGTCTGGACCGCAAATGTCACGGGAGGTCAGGGGGTCAGGTTCGCATGGCGCTCCGCATCAGGCCTGACGACCGCGCAATCAGGGACATTGACAATCACTGGGACGGGGACAGTTGACGGGAACTACGTCACTCAATACTCGGTGGTTTTCCAAGCGATTGGCCTCGACTACTCGGCATTGGGCACCGTGCTCGCATTGGGAGGCTCTCATGTTGCCTATTCGCAGATGCCCTACAGTGTTTGGGCCGAGGCGTCTGCTTCATTACCATTCAATTTTACGAGTAACGTTCCGAGCAGCGTGCAGGGAGTCGCCTTCACATTCGCCAGTTCGAGCAGCGCCTCACCAATCTTCGTGACGGGGCCCTTGACCGTGAGTGCGAGTTACGGCCGCCAAACGACGGGTGCAAGCTCGCCCCTCGCAGTTCAGACAACAAGCGTAGCATCCTCTACACAAGCCTCATCTATGACAAATCAGGAAACCTCCGCAGTCTCCCCCAATGTAACAACCGCCGCGGTTAGTCAGTCCAATACGTCGACTGGCATCGACTCGATGACGCTAAGCATAGGCCTCGCAGCCGCCGTCATCTCAGTGTCAGTCATCGCAGCGGTCGCCCTCACTAGAAGGAGATGACGCTCTTCACGGGGGGATTCTGGCCTCATGGTTCGAAGCCCTCTGACTCCGAGTCACGCCGTAGCCTTCTGTCGACCTTTGGCGAATAATCTCACCAAAGCGTCGACGAAAAGCTTTGGACACCAACTCCTAACAGAAGCAGAAGTTAGGGCAAAGACTGCAGAGGCTTCGATTTCACGTGTAGGCTCCACGTCAATGTTCATCAAAGTTTATTACATTAACCGTCTTTATCTCTTTTCACCACGTTGACTATCGAGCAAGCACGGGAGGCGCGCGCTATTGGGAAATTCGCCATTATAGTCATGGGTCAGCGTGTTGATCTAACTATTCACGAACAGGAGAAGCTCGCGAAACCTAGCGAAGAAGCCTTACGTGAGACACACAACAATCCTGACTTGACCAAGTGGACACTCAAGAATGGCCAAGGCAAGGAGTTGAGCTTTTCTGAGACCGAAAGGCAAGCCGGCATCAAGAACCATGACGAGCTGTTCCTGAGTCCCAAAATCGGAGCAGGTGGGACCTGAAGCAGGTCATTGACCCGACTGTAGCGCACATAAAATTCGAGAAGGAAGTCATAGCAATCGGGAGCAGCACGCATCCAGTTCCGCAATATCCAAGAGTGTCTTGGCATGTGGCTAAAGCAGGTTATCCACGCCTCATCGCGGATGTGCGCGGTGTCTCAATCCCATCCTTCCAGGTAGTTGCGGATTGTACGAATTACGACTATGACTCACCTCTCGTCTACTTCAGGAAAGCTGGGGAGGCCCAAATGTCATGGGCAGACCTTGAGCGATATGGTAGGCCGTACCTCCATCCAAAAGGTATACTTCACGACGTGGTGCGATATCGGGATGGCGTCGGATTCATTTGCCGAGAGGGACACTTTGGCTTCCACGCCGCTCATCCTGACCCGAATTGGCTAGAAATTCGCAGCACCGAAAGGGGTAGACTATTCGCGATTGTCGAGAACGCGTTGGACGCCTTGAACTTAGCGGCGCTGAATCCATTCTGGGCATGACCGATAGGCATCTCAGTATGGAGCCCGCAAGCGTCGGTGGCTTAGCGGTTCCCCGAGCCATTCGAGAAGAGACCGATGCTTGTCTGAGTCTCTCCGATTACAAACAGATCGAGATTGTCGTCTTGTGGAGCGCTCCAGCAGGAGAGAAAACACAGCGAGTGAAGAAAGTGTGGCTTCCTAGACAGGCGACAGGGCCTGGATTCTTCTCGATTCCAGAGGACGAGCTTTTCAGGATTAACAAGGAGCTATTCAGCATCAAGCAAACCCTAGTGGCGCAAGTGCATACGCATCCCTCTCACGCCTTTCATTCGGAAACCGACGACGAGTTTGCTACCGTAAGTCATGAAGGTGCATATTCAATCGTCGTCCCGAACTTCGGAACCGTCTCCGTTTCCGACTATGACAACTGTGCCTACTTCCTCCGCAGGGGTAGCAACTGGATGCAGCTTTCGCGCAAGGAGGCACGCGTGAAGATTCTCTTCGAGGACTGAGAATTGTCCAGCAGCGGCGTTTCAGGCGAAAACTTGCTCGAGCAATTGTATGGCACTCAATCAGGATTCCAATCGAGAATCGGCAAGGTTCTCATCACGTCTCCGAGCGATGTTTCTTCGCCAATATTGAATCGCTTGAAGGAGGACTTGGCGGAAGTGATTGACAAATCAGGTTTTGTCGTCGCCGGGCAAAAGGCCGATGACCTAGTAGCGGAAATCATAATCGGATTTGCGGAACGTAACGCATCAGCTCCTTCCGTTCATGTTGCATACAATGACAAATGGCATTTTTCAGTCTCTGACAAGCCAAGCGACATCACGCGAGACCTTCCCACTCATGAAAACCCGGTCCTCTCGCTAATCTCTGCCTGCATAGCTGTCTCGGAGGTCTTTCGCATACGATTCGGGGCCACTCTCGGTCTCGACAGTGCAACCGGCGTGAACGACTCGGGTTTCTTTGATTTCGTTGATTCCGCGCGGCCACTACCGAAGACGTTGGATTTCGGCGGAATTCCAATAAGCTGGTTCGGATGCGGATCGATTGCGCATGCGGCCTGCTTCGCGTTACGAGGCATACGAATTACACGGGGCAACTTCCATACTGTCGACCGCGACATCGTCAAGGAGAAGAATGTCTCCAAGTACCTCGGAGTGTCGGAAGGAGAGTTGGGTAGTTGCAAGGCTGTGACTCTCAGCGAGAAGCTCAAGCGGCTTGGCGCAAGTGCGGAGCCACACAAGGTCTCCTTGAACGAATATTCGCGCAAGGTGGATTTTTACATCCCATTGGCAATCGTTTCAACTGATACATCAATCTCCAGGCGAGACGTTCAGGCCAAGCTCCCGCGAATCATATTGAACTCATGGACGGGCAATAATCCAAGCATGCTCCAAGCCGGGGTAAACCGATATCAGATGTCGCGCGGCGGAGCATGCCTAATCTGCCAATATTGGGAGAACCTCGAGGGACACCCAGATTTGACAGCGCTAGGCCAAAAGAGCGGAATTAGTGCGACCGCTTTCTTCGAATCGATACGGGAAAATGAGCCGATATCGGGAAGACGTCTTCCCGAGAGCCTCGCTGGATTGAAGGTCCTGGAGGGCTATCGAGCCATGTGCGACGCATTCGAGATTCCTGTAGGCAACCTTCGACGGCAGTTCGCGGTCCCCTTCATCGCCGGAATTGGAGGCGCGTTGCTCGCATTCGCGCTTGTTTGCGAAGGAAGTGACTTGCTCGGTGAAAAGGAATTGCCACGGGGACTTCTAAGATTCGCCCTTTCACCTGCAGTGACCCGTCTTTGGAGAGAGCCGGTGGAGCAACGCGCGAATTGCATTTGCGGAGACTCGGACTATCTTCAAGCATACAGGAAGAAGTGGTCGATATGATTGAGACCCAAATTCTTGGTCGGAGGCCTCGAACGCCATGAGGGACACCGCCATCTCGACGATTAGCAGACCGCCAGACTTTGGTCATTCCTTGGTAGATTGGAATTGGTTCAGGAAATGGTTTGAAAGAATCCTTGGAGTCTTCCCGCTTCTTGTCATCGCACTCATGGCGCTACTCTTGGCTGGTGTAGCAGTTTATGCCTGGACGTTGGGAGTTCCCAAGTTCGCGGCGGCCTTCGGGGGCCTAGCTCTTCTCCTGTTCTCAATAGTTCCCCTGCGGCTTGACAAGTTCGTAGCGTGGCGTTTTGCTTTGGTCCAACTGTTCTTTGGAGTTGGTATGTTCCTGGTCGTTCCGGCCCTACAAAAATACACGCCATTCACAACCGTAGAGTGCTTCGAAATTGGATCGTTCTCACTCTTGGTCACCGCCACCCTTCTCAGGTCAGGAGAGGAGTCATACCGAAACTTACTTGCTTTTTCGACCCTTGCTACAACCCTGCTCTTCTTTGCTGGATTCACCAAATCTTTTGAAGATGTTACACTGACCCAGAGCGCGACTGCCACCCCGAACCCTACGAGTGACCTCATAATCACTTCGTTCTTCGCGCTCGGCGCGTTCAATCTGCTGCTCGTGAGCGCACTATTTCTGCTGATTTTCACGAGGGCAGAGTTTCGGAAGAGCCGGAAGTGGGCGGAAACGAGTTTGGGCGATTAAACTCCAAACCTCTGCATTGGAATTGGTAAGCCATGGGAGGAATTCAATCCATCGACAGGGGACTTCAACAAAGGAGATAAGCAGACCTCCGCAGGGGGAATCCTACGCCACGGTAGCTCAGCCTGGTAGAGCACCTGCCTTGTAAGCAGGTGGTCGAGGGCTCAAATTCCGCCTTGCGGATGAGTATCCCTCCCGTGGCTTTTTTCCAGCATCGACCGCCTCTTTCTTATCACACTAGCCATCTTGATGTAAACATCATTTTCATTGAAGACTCTGCGAGCTATCGCAGATGGACTCATCCCTTCGCGGAGCATCTGTTGAACTCGTGACTCGAGCCAGACTGGCCATCTTCTTTGGAAGGTCCTTGCACTGACGATTTTCTCGAGGAGCTTCCTCCTGTGGGTGAAGACTCTCGGGTTGAACATCTGAATCTCGGCAGCCTTCTGCGCGGAGATCGAGATACGGCCGCAGCCTTTCGAGAAATCAAGAATGTTGTGGACATGGAGCGATGCTAGGATGTCTCGAATCAGTTTGGTGTTCGGCGAAGTGACTATCTCCGCTGACTTGTGCCTAAAGTGGACGTTTCCGTCCGAATCGGCGAGGCCCCGGATGAACCACATCCTGCATTCAACTGGAGCGGAAAGCACCCAGTCCATGTTCACGGGATCGTAGGAGGTCCTCTGGTCCCAGTCCAAGCCCAAGCACACGATGTGCATCCAACCCATGACCGGAGAGAATCGAGATAGCCACCGGAACGATCCGTGCGGTTCGCTTGGATCGCTGACCTTGTCCGGGAGTCTCTTGCATGGCACGCCCACCATTCGTATGCATCTGGCGACGTACTCGCCCAGCTCGAGGTTTTCGCTATGCTTGCGACAGAGATTGATCTCTATCCGTGCGGTATGAAGCCGTTTGGAACCGAACCCCTTCCCAGCGTCCCCTACCAACCACGCCAACAAGTAATATGCAGAGTTGATGAAATCGGCTCTTGAGGGAACCTCGTCACTCTGCCGCGTCGCATGAGCGCGTATCTTCAGGAGAGAGTGCACAAAATCCTCATGGGAAGTAATCCGGGCAGGCAGTTGAACGATGGATTTGTCTTGATCGCTAGCTATCGAGATTGTAACGGTGCTGGGTTCTTCCAACAACTTCATCCTCCGACTTTGTTGTATTTCGTGAGCGATTCGCCCAGCTCATAGCACGACCTTGTCAGAAAGTCCGAGTTCTTGAAAATTGGTTTGAGTTCATGAGCAAGTCGGTTCTGATCTTCGTTGGGCGCCTCCACGAGAGCACCGCAGATCAGTTTCGGCAAAACCTGCTTGAGGAGTCCGAACCTATAGTCCATGAAGGCGGAACGGCGCCTCATCTCGGAGAGTGCCGATCCTCTATTCCTGTTGCAAGCCGTGCACTCGATGGCAACCCCGCCCCCAAGGAACACCAGAAAGTCGACGGAAAGGCCGCGCTGGGGGGATGGAGGAGGAAGCTCGAAGACGTGGTGAGCTTCGAAAGACAGCCGTCCATCCAGAAGAAGGTCCCTGACCCCCTCCTCCTGCCGGGTCAGCGGCATCATTGCATGTGTCCTCCTCATCCAGGCGATGGACGTGCTCGCTTACACCGCCTGTGTAGTTCCTAGGCATATTTAACCTCCTCTACTACAACAAGGTATTTATCTCCGTCGCTTTAGCTAAAGAAGCTAAAATCATGGGTATTAGGCTTCTAACTGCCTGCAAAAACCTCCACAACCCGAACCTCTACGGATGCGGGAGTTCACCGGCCCGGCGTAGGTTTAATGCCAAATCAATGCCATGTCTTGGACGTTGGACCGTCTAGGGGAGCGGCCATCATTGGGCTCGGCGGGAATCGAGTTCGCGCAGTCAGAACCGCTCGATCCGCCCAAACTCGCAGACAAGATTTACGCCAGTTCGCGCAGCTACAGAACGGACCACTGCGCCATTTTCATCGACCCTGATACGCCTGACGATTTCCTCCGCGATTCTGGCCTGCAGGTGAGCTTCCTAGACCCTGACGAGAGCTGGCATTGGACGGGCCAAAGCGCCCGTAAGAACCTCCACCGCACTCTGGCTGCAGAATACGAAGCCTGGTTCCGGTGGTTCATGAAATGGCAGAGGTTCAACGCATTCCATATCGTCGTCCTCGTCAATCCTATCCAGCAGATGATAGATTTCGAAGGGAGAGGATACCTCGACGGCCTCCTCACGAGGTTGCTGGCCAAGCCGAGTGTCCACAAGGTAATCGTGCTCGAGCAGGAGCGCTTTCAGCCGATAGCCAAAGAGTGGCTGGGCGGCTATGGTCGGGCGGAGGACTACGCCGACCTCAAGGAGAAGCTGAGGAAGAGACAGTTTACCGAGGCAATGGCTTCCATTCTTTATGGCACCCATCTCTCCACCAGCGCACTCCTCTCGGCTGCGGCTAGCACCCTCTTCTCGAAGGTGAACCCAGGCTGGCAATCCGAGTTCCAGGAGATCAAGCGAAGGCCCGCTCTGGTCGACAGGCTGTGCCGCTCGAAGTTCACGGCAGGATACCACGCGAGGGAGATGGTGGAGAGCCTCGAGACGCCCGAAGCACGCAAGTCTCTCGAGGACCCGGAGCAGCCGCTTCCGCCTCTCTTCAAGCAGGCGAAGGACAGAGGCCCCTCGGAGCTGCGCCGAGAGTGGCTTGAAGGGCTCACACAGGCCATCCTAGATTCTCGGGGATGGTTCACGATTCCCATGCTCTACGACTACGTCCACACAGAGACGCAGAAATTGATTCAGACGAGCGAGGAGTTCCCTGGAATCTTCAACGATCACTATGACTTCGAGGCACCAGGGGACCAGCACGTATTCGTGCCCAGCCGCGCGGCCCTCCGAGGCATCGCGGAGAGGCTCGCAGCAGAGGAGAAAGCAGTCAAGACCACATGGTCGAAAGAGATCGGACGTCCCGCCACCGTCTACCATGTGCCTGGACGGCTGCCGTTCCACAGTGGGGGCTCCTGCGGCCAGTGCGCCTTCTACGTCCCGCTGAGGCGCCAGTGCAGGATATGGTGGCTCCTCAACAGGTCCTACGGCCATGGGAACCCAAGGTGGGCTGGGGACGGCGACCGCCCGCTCTCTGCCTTTGAGACCCACAAGATGAGGAACTCTTGGCGCATCGGCCCCCACTCCTCTGCGTGCACGAGGTTCGTCAACAAGAAGAGGGACTACACGCGGAACGCGCTCCCCAAGCTCTGCGACATATGCAACATCGAACTGCCATCGATGCCTCCAAAGGGCTCGATAGTCGTCTGCAGGAACTGCAGGACGCGCTACTCCATGCTCAGGGACAGAAAGGTCAAGGTGCTCACGAGCTACGAGCACGAGTTCGAGAAGACATACCAAGAGCTCGCGAGCGTGGAACCTGCCACTGACATCAAGCGTCTCATCGAAGAGAGCAGGGGCTCGGCACCAAGCATCGTTGAGCGGGCTATCTACGATGACCATCGCAGCTCGCTCTCCGAAAACCCTGATTCCTCCCCGAAGACGGTGATGCTGTTTCAAGGGGATAGCATGCTTGCAAGGGAAGGAAGGCTCTACATCTTCAAGAGGCGGAGCGTCGAATCGCTCCCCCTTGCGGGGAGCACATTAGTCGACCTCGGCCACGTCGTGAGCGAGGAGCAGATAGGGATCCTAGAGAGCGCAGGTATGACCGTGAGGTCGGTCTCGACACCTGCAGGCCCTGAAGGGGGCGAGATTCCACGGCTACGCAGGTATGATATCGCTCCAGCGGTCGAGAATGTAGTGGCATCGCATCCGGAGTTCTTGCGGAAGATCACCCTCGCAATGGCTCAGAGCTGCATTCATGCGACTGAACGGATAGGTCCTATTGCCGATATCAGAGACGATGACATCAAAGACTTCACGAGGAAGCAGAAGCTATGGATGCGCCGTCTGGAGAACGAGCCTCCGAGCAGGTTCTTGGTCTACGAGGCGGCAATAATGAGGGAGTACTGGAACTGCTACTATCTGCCGCTCAAGGCAGCGTTCCAACGGTCAGGGCCGCGGAAGAAGGCTCGCTTCGTGAGGGAGTTCGTCGCAGACCCGGTAGGAAGGGCAAGAGGCTACACGGCGGTTGATGCCGCGATAAACTACCTCCACCAGAGGAGGCTATTCAAGGCTAGGTCAACCAACGTCCAGCTGGGCCTAGATTTCAACCCCGGAGAGGGCTTCCTCCACAGGAAACGGTGGAATCCGGAAGGCCTGGGCCTAGTCTTGGACCTCATCGACCCGTTCAAGTTCGCGGACAGGGAGAAACTGCTCGGGACGATCCTGGATTTCAGCCTGAACTGGAGGGATTTCTACAGCGCGACGGATAGACACGGCGTGCGCTTCTACTACCCAAAGTCAGTGGCTGTAGGCGTGCTGGAAGGAGCAGGCGAGGCGGCGGACAGGATGCGCGTGAGCTATGGGGGAGCCCAAGTCGCGCTGGTGGAGGCATACCGGAGTACCGTTTCCAAGCTGATTCAGAATCTACAAGCTGGCACGCCAACATCATTCGTTCCCTTCGCCTACTAGTCGTTGACGAGTCGAGTGAGACCAATGCCATTCATTCGCTCACGCCATAATCTGAACCCGTCGCATATATTTGCTACGAGGCGCGTGTAACTTTGTCGTCTGGTGAGGGTTTGACTGGCAAGAGCAACATGTCACTATGTCGTCTCTTTGCTTCAGCTTTTGTAAAAGTGCCCGTCCGTCCGTAAAGGGATGCCCAAACCTATAACGCGAAGGGTTGTGAAACCGGGCCTCCCTATGGGTATCAGATGTTCGGGTCGTGATGCATAGCCAGATACCCTTCGTGCTTCTTCGCATCACTGACGAAGAGGACAAGGAAAGAACAAAGCTGCTTTTCGAGAGTCTGACACAATTCGGGGAATTTTGACTTTGAGACCACATCTATGTATAACCCCCTCTCGGAGTCGAATCTATCTGAGCTAGCATAAGTTGTCTCTAGGACCACGTGGTCCGTCTCCGCAACGTCGATTTCGCCGGCCTTGACGGTAGCTAGGAACATCTTACCGTCGAAGACAATTACTGGATATCTCAATTCTAAGAAACTGTGTCGCTTTCTTGAAACTTGACGGTAAGAATACTCGATGTATTTGACTAGCTGCATAATGGCTGTGAAAATTTCTTTCCTTTCCGTCCGACCACTCTTCGACCGAGAGTCCTCTCTCGCCAATCTCACTTCCGAATACGTGAACGCTGGTAAGCCCATAGACGCGTAATGGGCTGTTAGGGCAGATATTTCGCCATATCCCAGCATGCTTGCATCGTCGGGCGCTAAGGGATCGGTAGGATTGAAGAAACGCGAAGCTATTTGGTAGTGGGCAAGGCGACGTCTACTCTTGAAGAAAACCCACGCATTACTATCTGACTTCTTGCATTCAACACACATTTCGGGGGCAATTGCAAAGTTCTTGACAAGTCCTCCAACCAAGCCCCAATTGAACCCCTTGCGGTCAAAGCGGGAGTCAATTTCTCCGGGGTCAGGCGGCTGAGCTATGAGATCGATTGACCGCGGTATTCCGGTTTCTGGGTCAATGAAAGGCGCGTTATTTGATACCCACCAACCTCTGTTTTCTAACTCCTCTGTTGCCTTCAGTTCAAGAGGAAAACCTTGCGCCTTAACAGCCCTTTTCACGTATTCTGCGAGGTCTCTTTCCCCAGTCTCGGTCAATGGCGAAGGAATTGTGTGAGGCGATAATAACCTTGAACCCATGCGCTATTCAGCTAGCGGCAGTAACTTCGACTAGACTGTCCTAGATACTCCTAGCAATGCAAATCCCGGCCGGGGCGTCGCTCGATTGAATGTCATATCGGGTTCCGGCCGGAACTCGGCTCTTTCACGCTAGGAGAAGGCCAAAAAGCCCCCAAATGGGGCGCGCCCGATGGACGGGCTACGCTCTGATTGCATTGACTGTTACCTCCACCGGGTTCGCTTAAATGACAGGCCGTGTGAAAATTCGGCATGGAATTCCGAGAGTTACAATAATAACATGAACTTATGCGAGTCGAAGCTAATTATTGTCAATTGGGCGCTGTTGTTTGCAATTCCTAACTGCGTTCTGAATTTTCACACAAGCTGATGATTAAGCAAATCTCTCCGGGCCCGCCATCAATACATCCCTAGAGTCGGATTCGAACTTCGCGGCTGATGCCATGTGCCGATGCAGGTTGTCTCGCATTTTTGTATACATTGGTTGTGCTCGCACGGTCCTCGACCCTACTCCGGACACGATGAGGAAGCTTCTCGTCTCCGAAATCTATTTGAGGCAAACAATTCCTGTCATAACGCCTTGGCTGGCTTGGATAAATCCCCCCCCAATCCAGTTGCTCGGGCTAAGCTAGGAGAATGGCTCTCGACAGCGAAAGCAATGCCCGCATACAAGACTTTTAGCCAGAATCTGATAACTGAGACTTGCTCGCCGAGTTCTGAAGTACGTGAGAAGTTGGCGCTTATGCTCATCACCGCACATATCTCGCTTGAATTGTACCGAAAGTCGCTCGAAAGATTGGGGTGGAAGCGGACCGTCTCATCATTGATTGTGCCGACTCAGCCCAGGCGGAAAAGGATGAGGAGGGGGAACTTCGGCGAGGTCATGGCGGCTGAACTCCTTACGGAGTTCTATCACTACGAGGTCCCCGTTCGCAAACTGAGGTATGCACTCGAGGGCGACGTGAGCCTTCCTGGCACGGATATCATCGCCCTAAGGGTCGTGGATGGACGTCTAGACGAAGTGTGTTTCGTGGAATCGAAATGCAGGACGACAACGAACACGGGGACTGCAAGCGAGGCCTATGGTCAACTCATGAAGGACGCAGAAGCGGAAATCCCGACGATGGTGCGGTTCGTCGCAGATGTCATGAAAGAAACGAAACACGCCGCTTCGGAGTTGTTCGAAGACTACATGTTCTCGCGTTCGGAGATGAGGAGTGTCGAGACTTTCTGCATCTTCCTTTTGTGGGAAAAGGACCAGTGGTCAGACTCTGTTCTGTCTAACCTCGAAGCTAGCGTGACCGGCCCAGCTCAAAGAGTACACGTCGAAAGGGCAATCATCCAGGGTCTAAAGGGTCTCACCGAGGAAGTCTTCCTATCAATAGGCGTGACGGAGCTGTCCGACGATGAGTGAAACCATCAGATGGGTTGACCGATTCGAAAAGCTCCTAGGCGATGGATCGTTCCAGAGTGATCTTGCGCAAATCAATGCGCGGGCATTACTGGGAGAGATTCTCACCGAGAGCCCAATAAACTGGAACTACTTCGCTTCCACCCGAATCATTCGGAATCTAACTGCCGCTTCGATGGCCATCGACGTCATCGCTAACAAAGAGCCTGAAAGACTCGATGAGTTCTCGAAACCCATGAGGCGTATCGCAAGCGCCTGGGAAGGACTTGCGCGGATTGGGGACAAGATCAACAGGAATTCCGCTTACCTGAATGCCGCCGCGATCTACGAGATTGCAGGATTTCAGGCCAATGCGTCGTGCCTCGCAAAGCTTGTCACCGACGTCACCCATTCCGACACCGGGTCACTTCCCAACCTGGGACTGATCTCGAGCAAATTCCTACAGCGACTCTTCATCCAAACGTGTAGAATAGCGAAAGAACTCGAAAGGGAACCAGATGAGACGGACTTGTCATCCGAGCAGATTAGCCAGGCCGCCGCCTATGCGCTTGCGGCCTTCGGGTTGGAGAAGGCCTCTAGATTCTTCCTATCTGGCGATACTCGCTTGGTCAATGACGCCGAGGACTATCTTAAGGAATCACAGGAACTGCTTGTCGGCCTAGGCCTCCACAGGGAGTACAATCTCGTAAGGAACTCAAGAACACTTCTTCCCTTGATGGCTCGTCGATCGACGTGGACCTACCTAAGAGGAATACTCTCGGATCCATTGTGGGACAGATACCTCCGATTGCTTGCACGGGGGATTGGCGCTGACATCTTGTCAAGTAGATCGGTCTCGGAATTGTGGCCGTCGCAAGTTGTCGCGTTGAACGCTGGTCTCTTAGGCGAATCGAGCAAGTTCGTGAGGATGCCAACTAGTGCAGGCAAGACCAGAATCGCAGAGATGGCAATGGTTCACACGCTGATATCGAAAGCCAAGATCGGCGCGAAATGCATCTACATCGCCCCGTATCGTGCGCTCGTCTGGGAACTCGAACAGTCCTTCTTGAACCTGTTCGGCGACCTAGGGTTTCGGGTGTCAACGTTCATCGGAAGTTACGAGTCCGACGTGTTTCAAGAAATACTCGCAGAAGATGCGGATATACTGGTCCTAACCCCCGAGAAGCTGGACCTCTTGCAACGGGCTTCGCCTCAGTTTCTTGAGAAGGTCAACCTCATCATAATGGATGAAGGCCAGATTATGAACGAGCGAGCCCGAGGAGTCAAGTTTGAACTGCTCATGACGAGGCTGAAGATGCAACTGAAGTCGGCCAGATTCCTCTTCCTCTCGGCGGTGGTTCCTCAGGAGACCCTCGAGGACTTCGCGAGTTGGCTCAAAGCCGACAAGACGAAGGACCTAGCGGTCACCAATTGGCGACCGTCCCAGCAGAGGCACGCGATGTTCCGCTGGAGTGGCGAGAGAGGCTTCCTCACATACTCAACAGATCCTGACCTTGTAATACCAAGAGAGTTCGTTCCGGGCGTGTTGGTCTCGAAGAACTTTCGTTTCGTGAATCCGAAGACAAGACGACTGAACAACGAGTTCTTTCCGATTAGCACGAACAAGGCCCAAGTAGCCGCGGAACTGGCGTTCGTCTTCTCCGATCTAGGTCCCGTTCTCGTATTCTGCGCTCAGACGCCCAGCGTCAACGCGGTCGGCAAAGCCCTTCTTCGCAGGCTGGACTTGACAAGATGGTCGAGGGCGAAAATTCCGGAGCACTTCAGACCGAGGGACGGTCTTCGATCGACGTTGGCAGCCGAGGAATGGCTGGGTAAGGACCATCTCGTAACGAAGCTCCTTCGGAGCGGAATTGCTGTCCACAGCGCCAACTTGCCTGATCATGTACGAAAGGCCGTAGAGTCTGATTTCAGGAATCATGAATATCAGGTCATTGTCGCGACGAGCACTTTAGCTCAGGGAGTCAATCTACCAATCAAGACGGTCATTATGCACAGTTGTAGGAGATACCTGAGTGATGAACAACCATCTGTGCCGATCCCTGCGAGAGACTACTGGAACATCGCTGGACGCGCAGGGCGGGCGGGAGAGGAAACCGAGGGAACGATCATCCACATCGTCGAGAATCGAACTGACGAAGAAGATTTTCGAAGATATGCCCTCTTGAAGGCGAAGGTGGAGCCTGTCCACAGCGCCCTCTTGCAGATGGTCCAAGACCTTACGAATCACCGCATTACTTCTGAGGAAGCGAAGTCCATGCTAAATCCGGAGATGCTCGCAGTCCTGGTCGAAGAGGTATCGGGCGCCACAACAGAGAGCACGATTAGCGATGTCCTTGATGGGTCCTTGCTGCGTGTTCAGTCTGAAAGCAGTAGTAAATCCTCGATTTTGGTTCGGGAGACGCTATTAGAGAGTGCCAACGAGATCAGGAACCAGATACAGGATAGGGAGCTCCTCAAGGCCTACAGCGCGACGGGTCTCGGTACGAACAGTTGTGAGCTCCTCAGAGGCTACATCGAAGGGAACCAGGACAAGGTCAGGAGTCTCTTGAGATTCTCGGGTCAACGCGAAGACCTGCAGTCTTCCATAGTCATGGTCCTCGAGGCTTGCAATCCACTAGTGGAGATCCAAGCCCGTACCTCGTTCGCTGGAAGCGTTAGGGATCTTCTGCTGGCATGGATAGACGGAGTGAGCGTGGCAGAAATCTATTCGAGGTACGCCACAGAATCCGAAAGTGCCGAAGATCTGGCCCGATTCATCAGCGAGTTCTTTTCTTACAAGCTGCCGTGGGGGGTGTCTGCATTCCTCAGGATTTCGACTCACGTACTGGGAATCGATGAGGCAGAAGTCAGTGTGGAAGCGAAGTTTCTTCCTTCACTGATCAAGTTCGGGGTACCCACACCCATGGCAAGTTGGGCGATTTCGTCTGGAGTGCCATCTAGATCGGCGGCAATCAGGCTTGCAGAAGGATATCTGCTGGAAAGGGACAAAATCGACTCGAAGGAGTTCCTTGCTTGGTTCAACGACTTGGACTACGAGACGCTCTTCAGAGAATACGGAATTGAGGGACAAGTACTGGATGAGATTTCACGGGCTGTGAACAGGTCTGGGGTGAACTCCCTATTGAAGCACTACGGAGGACCTGAGAAGTTCTATCCTACAGAGACATGGATCAGGGGTATCAAGTATGATAATCGGAGAATGGTGGCCCTAAAGGCCAAGGTAGGTCAATCCGTAACCCTTGTCAGAGATTACGATAATGTGTCAGATCGGAATGCCGTCGAAGTGTGGTTCGAAGGTGAGCCGTTGGGATTCATTGCTCGGAATCTTGCTCAGGTGGCTGCGGTCGACATTGACGCAGGATTGCCAGTGACGGCGAAGATTGCAGCGATTGAAAGGCGTGAGATTCCGGAAGTAAAGCTACGTCTCTCTTTGGAACAGCGGAGCCTAGAGGCTCAAGATTCGACGTCGGTATGACCCTTCGGAACGAGATGTCCGGCCTGGGATATTTCTATACAATTGCGGCAACAATCTTGGGGTTCGCAGTTAGCTAGAACTTTACGCCAGAGCTCATGATGATTTCGCGGAGGTCGTCGATGACCATATCTCTGTCATAGTCAAGGGTCCTGATTTGGCCTTCGTGAGTGCCGAACTCGACGTTGTATTTCTGACCCCCAACCGAAAAAATCCCAAAAATCTTCCCTTGGTATGAAGGCTCCATTCTTTGGAGGGGATCCAACCCAGCCTGAATCTCCTGAAGTATGGTCGGCAGTTCCAAGACCGAAGCATATAGCCACTTTGGCTGCTTGAGACCGTAGGTGAGCCTGACGCCGGTCAAGATGAGGGGAATTATTCTTGGACTCACAAACTCGGTTCGAGGAAAGAGCTTCTCGAGGTTGAGTCCGACATACTCCATCGAGGCATCGAGCTGTTGTTCGGCCTTGGCAATCTCTTCTGGAATCCTCGCGTACTCCTGGGGCGTCTCTGTCGGGTTGAGGTTCTTCATCTGGATAACAAGTACCGAATTGCTCGTGGCCCCTACAAGGTCTGCGTCGGTCAGAATCCTTCCCATCTTGTCTCGGATCTTCTTTCCCATGACTGTCGAATAGCCATATGCCCTCAGCGTTTCCGCCACATCACGTGTGGTAGTGTTACTGAGTTCCCTCTGAACTTTCGAATAGGTTTCTCTCTCGTCCACTATCATTCGTTGTCTTAGGTTCCTAAACGGTTCGGCGAGAGTAATGACCGCGGGAGCCAACGCAACAAAATCGGCTCCTACTGGTATTATCGGATAGAGGAAGACTGACGTTTCGTGCTTCTGGCCTTTGTACATCAGTCGACCGATGATTGAGGAGATTCTTTGTCCGTCGACATTGCACCTGGCGGAGACACTGTTCAGTAGGTCTCTTTCCCGCCTGATCGAGAAGAATGTTCGAGGTTGGACCTCCCTTCCATGCCACGCCTGTTCCATTTTAGAGTTGTTTGACCATTGCAATGGGCCCGCGATATCTAGAATGGCGGCCCAGACTTCGACGAAGTCTGCCGCGCGATAACCGCCTAGTTCGGTCGCGGGCCTCATCCCATGAAGCCTCATTTCAGACTCGAGCCGCGCCTTCGTTGCCAGGAAAGTGTCCGGAGATGCCGCGAGCGAGTTTTTCGCCGCGTCTATTCCGACCTGTTCCCACATCAATTCGAGCTTTCTTGAGCGGTTAGCGAGACCGTATTGCCACTGTGGAACTTCAGCGGCAGGTCGCACAATTATTGTGTCGCCTTCTCGGATAATTGAGACTTGGTCGCTTCGAGTGGCCTGCAGCTGACTTTCGAGCAGATTCGTCTTGGCGACTGAATCAATCGCGTCAAAAGCAGAAAACAGACTCGCCATGTCAAGACTTGTTTGGTAGGTGTGAGAGTCACGGCACTTTTCCCAGATGAGGGGAACCAGGATGCATAGGGCGTCTTCGATTTTGACCCTTTCCCCTATGGAATTCTCGTACGTACCCTCGCTCGCGCCGCTTTCGAGGACCATGGCCAGTATCTGCGAGGCGGCTAGTTCGAATGCCATCAAGGCACTCTGGAGGGCAATAGATCTCGGGAAATTTAGCAATGAAAGTTCCCCGAGCTCCTTCTCTATCGAGGCTCTAACCATTGGGACCGGTTCCATACCGTTTCGCCACTTAGGTCATCCGGCCACTTTTAAGAACGGTCGTTGGTGATAACACGCAGACTATCGCAGGTCATAGCAAGCGGTATCTGCGAGTTTCCCTCTCGCCGCGTCGGTTTATCTCCTTTGTTTCGGAGGGACCCACTCTCGCTCTCGCAGTGGCTCGACCGCGCACGAGTAATCTAACCAGAAGTGAGCAGATACGACCGAACAGCGTCGTCGTCGAGCTCGCACAGGACCCCCTTCAGGATTCCCGTGCCATACTCGCTTCCGGGATTGAAGCACATGGTCCTACCGATCTTGACCATCCCCCTCGATTCGTGGATGTGCCCGTGCAGGCCCACGAGCGGCTGATACTTCTCTATGCAGTTGCGAACGGCCGAGCTGCCGGCCGAGGCCATCACGACCTCGCCGCCGGAGACCACAGGCTTCAGGTCCTCGTCGAGCTTCGGCGCCTGGTCGATTGGCGTGTTGACAGGCGGGACGTGGATGTTGAAGATGGCATACGGCAGCCTTCTTACCCTCACGGCCATAGCGTCTACCATCTTCCGTAGGGCGTCCTCATCCACCTCCCTCGGGCTATTCCATGGCGTGCGGTTCGTGTATCCCAGGGTGATCATCTCGTGCTGCCCGTCTACCTCCACGACGTTCCCTTCGGGGTTGACCACGTGCTTCCCAGAGTTCAGCACCTCGTCAATCTCGAAGAAGTCGTCGTTTCCTGGGGAGATGTAGCACTTGACCCTCGTGCCCGCGAGCCTTTGGTCCGCAAGCGCGATCCAAGATTGGAGCCTTTCTATCATCAGTCTCTTGAAAAGGCCGACCACGAGCTCAGGCTTGGCGGTCAACTCCTCGAATTCCTTGGAATCCGCGACGTAGGGGTAGTCGCCGGCGTCGCTCACGCCCCTCTTGACATCCTCTATCTCGAATCGGAATCTCAAGCGGCCCGTGCTCCCCTCCCAGACCTTCACAGTCCCGTCGGCCATCCGCACCATCGGGACAATCGCCTTTCCAGTCACGTCGCCACCCAGGATCAGGACGTCCGCGCCGTAGAACTTCCCGGCGTTTACGAACTTCCTGAAGCATCGGTCAGAGCCGTGGACGTCGCTGACAAAGAAGATCTTCGTCTTCACTCTCTCAGACTCCGCGCGGAGCGGGAGGCGTCATCATGCGTTCAACTCTCCCTCGCCTGGACCTGCCCGACCAGGCCCACGTCCTCCTCTGGGAGCTCGTACCACCTGACTCTCTCCCCGATAGCAGCACGCATCTTCCACGCGATGCTCTTGGGGGCTCTCTCGATCGCCGCGCTCAACTGCCCGATCCTCTTGGCGACCAACTCTCTCTCAGGCTCCTTCAAGTCCCAAGTCTCGACCACAATACCTAGCATCGCCAGTTTCATGGTGAAGGTCTTGTAGATGCCCCAGTCTTCGCCGCACAGCCTCGCCAGATATTCTCCGTTGACGGTGTCATGAAGGTCGGTGCCGCCTACCTCGTGGTCCACCAAGAGGCAAATCATGTCTCCAAAGTCCTTCTCGTTCGTCTGGACTATCTGCAGTTTCGTCGCCAGGAGGTCAGCCAGGGGGAGGGTCTGGCGGTCGATTTCCATCCTCTCTTTCAGGTTGAACTTGTGGCACATCTCAAAGACATCTAGGAAGACGTCGACCCGCCTTTGCTGCCCAGGACTCGTGAATCCGAGCCTTCGATTGCCGTGCATGGCGTTGAACCTCTCCCTCGGAACGTAGCCGAGCTCGCCGAAGAGACGCTTGATCTCGGACGACTGCCGCGCGTGCCCGATGAAGTCGACGTCGTCGTAGCTTCTCGCGAGACTCCCGCTCCGCGCCGAGGGACAGCGAAGATAGAACGCCACCCCGCCCAAGAGCCGGAGCACGACCCCCCTACTCGCGGCGTGTTCGAGGACTCGGGTCGCTTCCTCTACCAGGCCTGTCGGCGGGGACGACACAATCTCCGAAGGCGGTCAATTTCCTTTAAGCTTTCTTCGCCTGCCTCACACATAATACCAGCCGCCTCATCATGGTGTCCGGCGCACCGCATGGAGAAGCGCGAGCTCGGCAGGACCAGGGAGAAGATACCTGTGATCGGAATGGGGACTTGGGAGATAGGCGACGCACAGAACGAGAGGCGCGCCATCGAGATCCAGGCCATACGCAGAGGCATAGAGCTCGGGATGACCGTGATAGACACGGCAGAGATATACGGCTACGGCAACGCCGAGAAGCTCGTCGGGCAGGCGATTCAGGGAATGAGAGACGAGGTATTCATCGCCACAAAGGTGTCTCCTGAGCACCTCGGGTACGACGATGTTCTGAGCGCGTGTGAGAGCAGCATAAGGCGGTTGGGGGTCGAGCACATCGACCTCTACCAGTTGCACTGGCCGAGCCATGAGGTCCCAATCGGGGAGACGATGAAGGCAATGGAGGAGCTCGTCTCGCGCGGGAAGATCCGCTACATAGGAATCAGCAACTTCACCGTGGCGCAGACGCTGAAGGCGAGGGAAGCCCTGCCGAGGTCGGAAATCGTCTCCAACCAAGTCAGGTACAGCCTTACCCACCGGTCAATCGAGTCGGAGCTGCTCCCGTTCTGCGAGAGGGAGAAGCTGACCGTCATCGCCTACAGTCCGCTCGACATTGGGAAGATTTCCAGCAAGATCCCGCAGGCGCTCCTAACAAAGTATGGGCTGACGCCGGCCCAGCTCATGCTAAACTGGGTCACCTACAGGGACGCCGTCGTCGCGATACCGAAGGCATCGAAGGTCGAGCACGTCGAGAAGAACGCGACGTCCGTCAGCACTAGGATTTCCGGTGACGACTATCGGGCGTTATGTCGGACGTTCGACTGATCAGTTCTTGGTGGCCCGAGCCGCCGTCTGGGGCCTCTGTATGTGGTGCATCCTCTCCAAGTCAGCGAAGTAAGGCTTCAGCTTGAGGGGGATCTTCACTTCGATGGGCTCCCTCAGGCTGACGCCCCGGTCCCGCTTCGTCTTCCAAATCGTCTCGTCGAACTTGATTATCGCCGGGCCTACGCTCTTGCTCACCTTGTGCCTGTCGGGCTCCGGGAACCTTTCCAAGTGTATGCTGCGCTGCCCATAGAGCCTCCTCCAGATGTGGTCGGTCATGTGCGGCGCGATGGGGGCCACGAGCAATAGGACGCACTTCATGACGTGGTGCAAAGTGAACCTGGCCGCCTCGCACTCCTCTTTGGTCACACCGTCACCATACGCGCGCCCCTTCGTCATCTCGATGTAGTGGGCCGCGAAGACGTTCCAAACGAACTCCCTTATCTTCGTGGCAGGGACGAACCCATTGCCCTCTTCATATCCGGTTACGCATTCCTCGATGAGCCGGTTCAACTCAGAAAGAATCCAGAGGTCGGCGGGCATCAGCTTCGCGCTCTTCGGCTGTGGGAACGACGCGATGAAGCGAGCCGTGTTCCAGAGCTTGGTGAGGAACTTCCCCGCACCCGCCACCCTGTCCTCCGAGAGCCGGAAGTCGTAGCCTAGGTTCGCCTCGGCCGCACCCCAGAAGCGGAAAGTGTCGGTACCGTACTTTTGGAGCAGCGGCTCGGGGTCCATGAAGTTCCCCAGGCTCTTGCGCATCGCCCTTCCCTGCGCGTCCTGCCCGAGGCCTCCTACCCAGGCCTCCTTCCAAGGCGCCTTCCCAGTGAGTAGGTAGCATCTCAGGAGCGAGTAGTACAGCCAAGTCCTCACTATGTCCTTACCCTGGAGCCTGAGAGTCGTCGGATAGGTCGCCTTGTAGAACTTCTGGTTCTTTATAATCTTGGTCACGTAGAGCGCCGAGATGCTCGAGTCCATCCATGTGTCGAACGTGCGCGTCTCGCCGACGAACTTCGTGTTGGCGCACTTCGAGCACTTCCTGAACGGGGCGGCATCCTTCCATGGCCTGTAATACTTCCCTGCCTTTGGGAGGTGCGGGGTCTCGCACTTCGTGCAATACCATATCGGGATCTCGGTCGCGTAGTATCTCCTCCGCGAAATCGGGTAGTCGGTGGTCAGCGAGTCTATCCAGTCGAGGAGTATCTGCCTGTGCATGCGCGGGTGGAACTTGATCTGCTTGGCGAGCTTCTTCAGGGTCGGGCCGAACTGGAGCTGCTTGAGATAGAACTCCTTCATCGGTATTATCTCGATGGGTGTGTGGCTCCTCTCGCACAAGGGCGTGCGGTGCTGCACCTGCTCGACCTTGACCGCAACCTTGCCGTCCTGCAGGTCCTGGATGATCTGGGAGCGGGCGTCCTTGACCGCCATCCCGACATACTTGCCCGTCACCGCGGTCATCTTCCCCTCCATGTCGATCGCCTGGATCTCTTGGAGGCCGAGCTGCCTGAAGATTTGGACGTCGTTGTAGTCGCCGTAGCTGCACACCATCAGGATCCCGGTGCCGAACTCGATGTCGACGCTCTTGTGGGTCCTTATCGGGACCTCCTTGCCGTATATCGGGACCACGGCCGTCTTCCCCACCATCCGCTTGTACCGCGGGTCGTTCGGGTTCACAACCACCAACTGGCACGCGGAGAGAAGCTCCGGCCTCGTCGTCGTGACCTGAATCTCCTCACCCGTCTCTTTGACGGTGAACCTGTTGGTGACGAGGTATGCAGGAAGGTCCTCGTACTCTATCTCGGCGTCGGCGATTGTGGTCCCGCAGTCGGTGCAGTAGTTGTTCGGCCTCGTAGCGATGTGGATGAGCCCCTTGTCCCACAACTGGATGAACGACCACTGAGTCAGGGTCCTGTAGTCCTCCGAGTCGGTACGGTACTTTTCCTTGAAGTCCCCTGACACCCCCATCCTCTTCAGGAGCTCGACCATGTACGCCTCGATGTCGTCGAGGGCGTGCTTGCAGAGCCCGATGAACTCCTCCCGAGGGGTCTTCCTCATCTGGATCCTGTACTTTCGCTCGGTCGCTATCTCCACCGGGAGGCCGTTCCTGTCAATCCCTATGGGGTAGAGGACGCTGTACCCCCGCATCCTCGCCGCCCTCGCCACCATGTCTATCTGCGCGTACTGGGTCAGCGCCCCCGGGTGCCAAGGCTTCCCCGAGGGGTATGGGGGAGGCGTGTCCAACACAAAGTTGCGTTTTTTATCATTACTTGACCTAAATTTGAAATTATCTTCAATACCCCATATCCTCCTGATCTCCTCCTCAAGGCCGGGGTTCCAGCTGGTGGACTCTAGCTTGTTGGGCGGGGCTGCTGTCGCGGGGCTTACGGCCCGCTGTTGCTCCCCCTGGGTCTGCAAAACTTAGTTCACTTCATAGTGAGGGTATTTAGCATTGAGTCTATCCGAATTTGCCGCCCTTCCTGAACTGGGGCGCCGCTAGGGTTTCGCGTAGATTGAGGGATCCTTCACGCCGTTCTCGACGAAGGCGAGCTTCCTGCCCTTGCCTTTGATATCGTGCTCCCAGATGAAAATGACTTCATAGCCGTTGCTTCTGTAAACCGACTCTTTGTAGGCGGGCGAGGCGCTTCGCGGCCTCTTGACCTCAGGGAAATCCGCAGGGGCACGAGTGAAAGTAGCATCCCAGAACTTCCAAGACCTGCCGCTTTGTCTTGTGGATGAAATCTGGAATCAGACCTCCTATCTCCACACGTCCATCACCAACATATTTCCACTCATCTCCGAGTAATTTTGCTACCTTCAACTCAAACCTGTTGGGCTTTCTCTTTGGCGACTTCGCCATTTTGGTGAGTTCGGTGTACGATCCGTATTTTGCAAGAAACGCTTTGTTCATCAGTTTCGCGCGTGCTTCTTGGCTAAGAGCTCGAAAGAGTTCTCGGGCCTTCTCGAGCTTCATCCGTTCTTCAGGTCGTTGAAATCGTCTTCGTTGCCCCTCGCTCCAATGTTTTCTGCTCGCATCTGTAAACCTCATCGCTCCGGAGGATCTGAGTCCTGCTGCCCTATGTGCACCCTTAACTGAAATGCTGCGAAGATGATCGGTCAGCCTATTCCGATAGTCTACTCTCTGCCAACATCTCTTAAGTGCCTGACTCTGCTTGATTCGCCTCTCAGGATTCTGCCAAGTTCGCCTAACGCGTTCGCTTCTGGATATAGACTCCATTGACTTTCTCGTAGTCAACGTCTTCCAACGGCGGTTTCCAATATAAGCTCCCATCGTACACGCCGGACATCTTGAACGCCAAGGCCCTTCTCTTGCAATTCGAGCAGAATGAGCAGTGCACCGGCATCTTCTTGCCTCCAATCGTCTTGAAACTGTGACCGGCATAGCAGCTGTAGGTGTATTGCCATGGGACCCCGAGCTCGTCGCCCAGCTTGACCACCTTGTCCTTGTCGTAGGTGATGAGGGGTGCGAGCATCCTGTACCCTCCGTGGTGGGTCGCCTGCTCGCCCAGCCTGTTGATCTCCTCGAGGAACTCGGGAGTGTTGTCCTTCATCGCCACAGGCGTCTCCCTGCGGATCCCGATGTAGACGTCGAAACGCTCGCGGGTCGATATGTAGAACGACTCCGCGTGGGCCAGCCCGACGAGCAGGAGTATGGCGTTCCTGCACGGGTCCCACCACTTTAAGATCCTGTCCCTCGCCTTTTCCGGAATCCATAGGTCCTCGTTCTTCGTCTCCGGGATCTTCTTCTCGGCGTGCGTGAGGAGAGACGTGCTTATCTCGCCGAGCCACCTCATATCGATGAGCTTCAGGGGCGCCTTCAGCTGCCGCGATATCTCCTTGATGCAGAACTCCTCGTAGTCGTACGTCCTCTGCCCGTAGTTGCAGAAGATCAGCAGCTGGTGCTCCGGCTTGACTACCTTCTTGACGTAATATGCCATGGTCACAGAATCCGCTCCGCCCGAGATGCAACAGATGGCGCTCCTGTCTTCGGTCAAATTCCGCGTCTCCCCCTCCAACTCGGGTTCATATCAGTTAGGGAACATCCTCTGCAGCACGCCCAGACGCTTCACAGACCTGAACAGCAGATAGCCGAATACCGCCGTCGCGACGAAGACCCCCGCAGTCACCTGAGGGATCTCCACCAACAGCGGCAGTTTGAACGCATAATTCAGCGCGTAACTGACTGTGACTCCCAGCGCCACAGAGTACAGCGCCAGCCCCAGGAAGACGCTCTTGCTCCGAAGCTTCCACAGTAGGAACGAGAACAGGAATGACGGGACGACGTTGATCAGGTCGATTGGGCCCAGGGGGTCGCCAAGAGCAGGCTGGTTGGCTATGAAGACCCCCAGCGTCTGTCCAAGTACGGCCGGCCATCCGATGATGGGGACGAGGCCGATGAGGACGTTCGCCACGCGCAGATTGATCGCTCCGTAGCTGATGGGATTGAAAACGAGAGCCAGCACGACGTACATCGCAGCATAGACCGCCGCCGTAGAAATGAGGACGCTCCTCCTGGAACTGCGCGTCGTCTCCTTCTCGGTCTTGTCTATGCTCTCTTCTCTCCTCCGACCCGGGATTTCTAGAGGCGGAACGGGGGGAGGCCCTCTCACCCGCCTATCCGCGGGCCTCGACTCGGATCGTTATAACGGTTCTATCCGACGAACGCGGGACTGCGGGTCAGCCCCTCTTCGCCGTCGAGACCATGGAGAGCACGTCCCTGTCCCTGAGGACGTAGTCCACAGGCAGGTGCAGGGCGGTCCTCGCGTCGATGCCGTAGAGCAGCCCCTTGAACAGGTCGGTGTGGACCGCCTTCGCCAGGTCCTCGACCGTCGACCCCGCCGGCAGCAGGAATACGTCCGGGAGGACGTTCCCGTGCTTGTCGGTCAGCTTCTCCGGGTCGGCGACTGGATACACCGCATTCATCTTCAGGAGCTTGAAGATCGCAATGTTGAGGGCGAACTGGACCCCGGTCCTGAGGTATTCCCCGAAGACCTTCCTCCTGATGTAGGCGAGGGCGTTCCTCTGGGCGTCCGTCAGCTCTTGGGGCCTGACCACGTCGAACCGCTCCTCGCCGGGGACGTATTTTATCAGCCCCTTGACCTCGGCCCTCCTCAACGAGAGCTCCGCCTCCCCGCTCGTCGGGACGACCATCAGGTCCTTGTACTTCTCCCGGAGGGCCTTGAAGTTCTCGCCAGCGTTCGGGAGGTCCATCTTGTTCGCGATTATCAGCGTAGGCTTGGAGACGTCGCGCAGGATCCAGCAGAAGTTTTGGACCTCCTTCTCGTTCCAGCTGTCCACGTCCTTGTCCTGCAGCAAGGCTTCGTTGAGAGCGTAGGTCACGTGCTCCCTCTTCACGCCTATCCCCTGCAGCACCTCCGCGATCGCCTCGGGAAGGCCCACCCCCGGGACCTTCGCTGACTTGGATATCTTCACGATGTTGCTCGAGAAGAGCTTGGTATACCACAAGACGAGCTCGAGCTCGACGTCGGCCAGGTCGGCGAGCGGGTCGCCTGTGCCCGGCTCGGCTATCTTCCCGTCCTTGTCTACGCTCCCAGAGGCGCCGACCACGTGCAAGAGCGCGTCCGATTGGGCCGCCACCGCGAGGAACTGGTTCCCGAGGCCCTTCCCCATCCAGGCTCCCTTTATGAGGCCAGGCAGGTCGGTCACTTCGATGGGGATGAACCTCCATCCCTCCTCGCACTTCGAGTTCTTCGGGTTGTCCTGGACGTTGAACTCCTTGTGGACGCACAAAGTCACCGCTTGCCCGATGCCTGTATCGGCAATCTTGGTCGTGAAGGGGTACGTCGATATCTCGCCTGATTTCAAGGTCATTGAGTCAAACAGCGTAGTTTTCCCGACGTTGGTCTTGCCGATGACCCCAATACGGAGCAAGTTAGCCCACCCTGCCCCTC
>VFSW01001735.1_pt1 | contig 33209 bp, 33 predicted proteins | sample 5358111 | NCBI WGS metagenome assembly VFSW01 (sample SAMN11554181, study PRJNA540505) | mine drainage metagenome | isolation source: sediment from site ElyBrook_90M | place: USA: Ely Copper Mine, Vershire, VT | collected 2017
CCAAATCGACCGTTTTGCAACCTGCAAAAAAATGCTCACGCTCCTTGCGTGGCAAAGCCGCAAGAAGTCGATTAGAAGCAAGGGCAGGCTTGATGGTTGGCACGTAGACTCCAAGTATTGAAAACCCGTCAAGCGGCACAGGGCGTGATCCTCTTCCTTGTTTCCAATGATCATGCTAACAAAGTCCCGTGTAGAAAGACACCGCTATGTTGAAATGCCGCTTTCAGAACCCTACTACTTTGCATAAGTGCCCTTATGTAAAGCTTTACATAAGGGCACAACTGAGACAGCCCTTACTCACCCAATGACGCCACTGCCCTCATCGACTCTGTACGATGCGGCCTGTCCAGTGAATATCAATCATGAAAATCGAACACCATCCCACAGAGTTTGTGGATAATTCCTGATTTTCCCTCCCGCCCGATTGGCTATGGCACGAATCAATGCCATACCCAGGGAGCCCACCAATGAAATTTTCTGTCGATGTCCGCCACCTGTGGGGATATGTTGGCCTGCTGGTCACAATCCTTTGCCTGCCCACCAACAATGCCATGGCATCCACCGCAGGCGGCCTGCCCTGGGATACGCCTATCCAGATGCTGCAGAACGATCTGACCGGTCCGGTAGCCACGGGTATCAGCGTCATCGCCTTTCTTGCCGCCGGTGCCGCGCTGGTGTTCGGAGAGGAGTTGGGCGGAATCGCAAAGAAGGCCCTGTTCGTGGTGCTGGGTGTGGCGATGATCGTTCTGGGCAACAACTTCCTGGCGGCTCTTGGACTGAGCGGCGCACTGATCTGAGAAATGCCCCTCCGCCTCGACGTCTTGTCCAACCATGACGTCAGGGTCTGTCCACCGCCTTCCACGAGATCAACCCCATGAATCATGACCATCAGGAAGTCCCCCTCTACACGGCGCTGAATCGCCCCATCCTGGTGATGGGTGGCGAGCGCAATTTGGTATTGATGCTTGGCGTCATCGCCGGCGTCTTCATTTTCTCGCTGGCCCAAGTCTGGGCTGCGGTTCTGGGCCTCACGCTTTGGGTCATCGGCCAATGGGCTTTAGCTCTCGCCGCAAAATACGATCCATTGCTCAGCCAAACCGGAATCCGCCATCTGCGCTATGCCCGGTACTACCCGGCAGCGGCCAGCCCGTTCGCTCCCGATCGCGAGGTGAGCTGATGCGTGCTCTCAAGGAATTCCGCACCAAGGCCTACGGCCTGCCTGACCTGCTGCCCTGGGCTGCGCTGGTGGACGATGGCATCGTTCTTACCAAAAACGGGTGCTATCTGGCCGGCTGGAGCTATACCGGTCCGGATCTGGATTCAGCCACTGGTGCCGAACTTGCGGCCATGGCTACGCGCATCAATGCGGCGTTGAAGCTCGGCGACGGCTGGGTGCTCCACTGTGATGCCATCCGAACTCCATCTCAGGATCGACCGCCACCGGGAGCTTTTCCGGATCGCACCACCCGGTTGATTGAAGATGTTCGCCGCGCGCACCTGGCCAGCGACCAGGCGGGCTACACCAGCCGTTATGTGCTGACCGTGACCTGGTATCCGCTCCCGGATACCGCGAGCCGCGCCTCCCTGATGTTCATGGAAGGGGGCGCCGCCACCTCGGCCACCCGCAATCTGATGTCATTCAAGGAGCGGCTGGGCGAAATCGAAGGGCGACTCTCTTCTTTCCTTAAAATTCTCCGCCTCCAGGACAGCCAGGATGATCACGGCGTGATCGACAGTGAACTCTTAAGCTTCCTGGAATTCTGCGTGAGTTTTAGAGACCGCCCCTTTCGACTTTCCATGGCCCCCATGTACCTCGACGCGGTGCTCGGCCGACACGACTTCACCACGGGCTTTCAGCCCAAAGTGGATCGCACCCATGTCACGGCACTAGCCATCGATGGGTTTCCCAGCTACTCCTTCCCCGGCATCCTGGATTTTCTGTCGCGACTGCCGGTACCTTATCGCTGGTCCAATCGCTTCATTGCGCTCGATCCCGGCCCTGCGGAGAAACTGCTCAACCGGTATCGCTCGCGCTGGAGCCAGAAGCGCAAGAGCGCCATGAATGTGTTGAGGGAACAGACCGGGGGACAGGCCACCCACATCAACATCGATGCCGACAACATGACGACTGAGGTGGTGGCGGCAATCGCTGAGGCCTCCAGCGGGGCGGTACTGTATGGGTATTACACCAGCGTCATCCTGCTTGCCCACGAGGATCACGACCTGGTGTACCAGACCGCGCGTGAAGTGCAGAAGATCGTGGAGAACCATGGCTTCGGCGCGCGCATCGAGAACGTCAATGCTATCGAGGCCTATCTGGGCTCCATGCCGGGCAACAGTACGGCCAATGTACGACGCCCTCTGGTGCATACCCTGAATCTCGCCCACATGCTGCCTTTCACCGCGGTCTGGCCGGGGCCCGAGGTTCACCCCTCCCCTTTCTATCCTCCGCACAGCCCACCACTCACCTGGGCCACCACCTCGGGATCCACGCCTTTCCGCATCTGTCTGCATGCGGGGGATGTGGGTCATACCGCGATCCTCGGTCCCACCGGCGTCGGCAAATCCACTCTGCTGGGCACCTTGATGGCCCAGCATTTCCGGTACGAGCACGCCCAGGTCTTCGCTTTCGACAAGGGCTATTCTGCTCTGCCCCTGGTGCTGGCCGCAGGGGGCCAGCACTACGACATTGCAGGCGAAGATGATCAATTGGCATTCTGTCCCTTAGGCCGGGTGAATGAACTCGCAGAACAGTCCTGGGCCGCCCAGTGGCTGGAATCACTAGCAGAACTTCAAGGGTTGGCAGTCAATCCGCGCCAGCGCGATGAACTCTACCGGGCTGTGGTCCAGCTCGGCGCAGGAACCACTCTCCCCGAACAACGGACCCTGACCCATTACATCACCCTGCTCCAGTCTCATGAGCTGCGGGACGCCCTGCGCTTCTACACGCTCAAGGGCAGCGCCGGCCACCTGCTGGACGCAGAGCATGACGGGCTGGGTGAGGACATCTTCCAGGTGTTCGAAATGGAGCATCTGCTCAACCGTGGCGAGAAGGTGGTGTTGCCCGTGCTGACCTACCTGTTCCACCGGCTGGAACAACGCTTCAGGGGGCAACCGACGCTGCTGGTGCTGGATGAAGCCTGGGTGATGCTGGGTCACCCCGCATTCAGGGCAAAGATCCGGGAATGGTTGAAGGTGCTGAGAAAATCCAATGTCTCCGTACTCTTCGCCACCCAGAGCCTCTCTGATCTCACTCAATCAGGCATCGCCGACGTGATCCTGGAATCCTGCCCCACCAAGATCCTGCTGCCCAACCCTGAAGCCGGCACCGAGAACATCCGGCCCTTTTATGAATCCATCGGTCTTAATTCGCGACAAATCGATCTGTTGTCCATGGCTATTCCAAAGCGCCAGTACTACATGATCCATCCTGAGGGTCGGCGCCTGTTCGAGCTGGGCTTGAGTCCCGTGGAACTGGCCTTCGTCGGGGCCTCTGGCAAGGAAGACCTTGCACGCATCCGGGAACTGGTCGCGACCTACCAGGATGCCTGGCCGGCCCATTGGCTCACCGAGCGCGGTCTGTCCGATGCAGCAAGACTGTGGGAAAGCGATTGAACCTGACAAAACATCACAAAACAAATGAAGCCTGAGGAAATGCTCATGAAAATCGTTGTCTGGAAAGTCCTGCTTCTGCTCAGCCTGGTGGTCTCCAGCCCAGTGATCGTGGCAGGTGGCGGCGGCCTATCCTCTTTTGCCGGCGCCACCTTGCCTGAGCAGCTCATTCAGGAGGCGACCGCAGTCAACCAGTTGACTGAAGCCATGACGCAAAGTGCCCAGCAAATTCAGATGGTCATGAACCAGGTCAAAAACCTGCAGGGCCTGTCACTGCAAATGTGGCCAAACATCTCCAGTCTGATGTCGAATCTCGTCAGTATCGCAGGAAGAGCCCAGGGCTTGACCTATGCCTCGATGAATACCTCGGCACAAGTGAACGCCCAGTACGGCAACACCAACGTGCCACTCCAAAACTACAGACAGAATCTTCAGCAATGGACCGCCAACCTGAACAGCCAGACCGCAACTATCCTGCAGCAGTACGGGCTCGAGGCCAACAATTTTTCCAACGAACAAACCGCCCTTCAGGCCGTGCAGGATGCTGGTCAGTCAGCCGTGGGTAGAATGCAGGTGCTCCAGGCGGGCAACCAGATCTCCGGCATGATGGTGAACCAGTTGCAACTCCTGCGCGGGGACATCCTGTCTGGCAATCAGGTCATGATGAATGCCGTGGCCAACCACGCAAACCAGGTGCAGCAAGACCGGAATAATGGGGATGCATGGATCAACAGCAATGCGAGTTATAGGTCGAGTTATTGAGCAAATCAAATGGTGCAGTAAGGTATTTCAGGTTGGTGGCTAGCTCTATAAAACATTTTCGGTGTCAACCCCGGAAGAACAAATCACGGAGCATGTTAGGGGCTTTGATCTTCTAACCATTATGTCGCTGCCGGTGCAATAGGAGGCGGCGATGCTAGACATCGTCCTGTGCCTGACAAGGCTCGCTGAGGTGAAACCCGCATTCCTCGAGTACAAAATGAGTTAGAGATAATTCTCACTAAAACCTCGCCGAATCTGTCGAGCATTCGCAGTGCGCCCGCGCGATCATGCCCCTACTGCCACAAACTACTTCGGCGACTGGGGTCGCCGCGTGGCTACTGATCAATCAGCAGATATCAGTCGATTATGAACGATGGTTGGTAGGTCTTATGAGCGCGGCGGTCGAAATCGTATTCATAGACGATGCATGGGGCGATGCCTTGGTGGTGTTGTCCGAGGAAGAACAAGAGACTGTTCGGACACGCCGCGAATATGTGAACCACAGTATCGGGGTCGTCCGCCTTCACTGTCCGCAGGTAGTTGTACACCTGTTCAGCGAGGGCGGCAGCATGCTCGCCGCCGACTACGCTCTGTTGACCTGGCCCGGTCGGCATGCGGTAGGAAATCAGTTTCCCCACATTGGGCAGTAGCGCCTCAACGTAAGCCCGCGCCTGCGCCTCCACTGACTGTGAGACGCTGATCGCGATTGCGATCTCGAGCCCGGTTCCGAGAGGTTTGTCGACGATATCAAAGCGCGCGCCCTTGGAGGCCGATCCGTCATCCGCCTGCCAGGTCCTGGAACCCACGCGGCCCTTCTGAATAAGCTGCGTCTGAACACCGGATTTAAAATCGAGTACCGCGCCAGCAAGGAATGCGATTGACGCGTGTGCATCCAGAATAAGACGCAAGCTAGCGGACTTCCTCACTGCGTCCCGGAGAAAGGCCTCGACTTTAGGTCGAATGTCCCGTTGCCATTCGCGGTTATCCTGCAAGTAACGCTGCCGGAAATCATCCGTGAGCAATAACGTGTCTTCGGGGGCCGCACCGACGATGTCGGCGGCCGGTCCGAGGAAACTGCGGATAGCAATTGGCAGAAATGGATCCGGATCAGCCGCGCGTTCGACCAGCAGTCCTTCGTCGCGACAGAGCTGAAGGAGCGCCTCACGGTTCAGCGCGTTAATCTGCCGAACTTTCAACTGCCGAGCCAGCTCATCGTATCGAAAATCAGAATCAGCAGCATTGCATGCCAGCACACCGACCGCCTGCGCCTTGAAGTTGATCTCGGATCTCAGTTCTTCGAGGGAGCGATGGCCATCGAGCACGCGCAAGCCGCGGACGACTATCTTGAGTTCATCGTCTGTGGCCAGTTTCAGATGTTCCCGCCAGCACTTGCGCACCTTTCCCATACGGCTTCTGTCGGTGGTGCCATCAAACAGACGTTCGATGAGCAGGGTCTTGTCGTGACCCGATATAAGTTCGGCTAAAGGATCGCCATCTTCAATGCGATAAGTCGTCAGGAACGCAAAATGTGCAGATGCTGGTGCCGTCTGGCGCGCCTGCTGAAGGCGCGCTAACAGGGAAAACGTCTGGGCACCGATGAAGTCAGGATCGACAAAATCCTTATACCCGAACCGGCCGCCCGTCTGGAGATGCCATTTGACCTGATGGTACTCGGCAGAGACACGTTCAGGGCCAGATCGTGCAACCGGCGGATCATATTTGACTACCACGTCGTCGAAGGCTTTTGGGCCGTTTGCCTCGAACGTGACTTCGACCACGCAAGAATATGGAAGCAAAAGGTTGAACGCATTCTCCCAAAAGACGCGTGCCTGATAGTTATCGCCGTGCCAGCGCGCCATCACTGCATCAGTCATGACTCAGCTCCATGAACACCACCGCCATCGCCCCCGTTTCCCCTGGCACGCTTCATGACAATGGGAACTTAGAACCGAACAGCGCACGCCAGGCTTTTAATGCTTCGCCATTTCTCCCGCGGCGTGCATGATCGATGGCTATCGTCGCGTCCCGGCTCGCGGCCATCAACAAATCACGCGCGCGCTGTTTGCGAGCGTCATCCATCCCGTTGCTGATGGCTGGCCCCAGACCTGCTGGGTCCGGCCACTCATCGAAGATACGATCGGCCAGCGTCGAGAAAAAACCTTGTATCTCGTAGTCAAAACGACCCTGCCAGTCGCCATACAGACATTGGAGTGCCATGACCTCAATCAGGAAGGATGGTTTGACTGGTTTTTCGCCGTGCTGTGCGTTGTTGTTCCAATACTTAGCCATGCGCACCAACCCCTTCCATTCGTTTGAGAAGGCTTGATGCGCAGCCGTCGCCTTGCTCGCATGGGTTTCCGGGTTGGTCTTGATCCACTTACCAGTGTCCTCGTCGGGGATCTCGTAGTCATTCCCGTCCGCGAAGGCAGGCACGGCATCGACACTCACTACCCGGTAGTCGGTATTGTCCTCGGCGTCGATCACCACTCCAAAATCGACGTTGACTGAGCGACTCTGCTTGCGCACGGCGCTCTCACCGTATTTTTCAACCAACGCATCATAGAAATCCCCGATCACCACGGACGGTGCCTTCGACCGATAATTGTTTTCGGACTCCTTTAGCACAAAGAAAATGTCAATATCCTTAAGCGGTTTCGTCTTCGTGTAACGAGCATAGGAACCGGTCAGAAAGCTACGGGCAATGGCAAACTTTGTGTCAAGGTAATCACGTACCTCAGTCTGCCGCGCCGAAGCGTTCTTTTGCTCTTTCTCATTCAGCTCAAGTCGGCTTTTGAACGTCCGGAACGCTTCATCGATAGCCAGCATCAGGTTTTCCTCCAATAGGCGGCATTACCCCCAAGGCCATTGTGCTCGATCGTCGAGCCCAAACTATGCCGCACCATCCCGTCGGTTGAGCGATATGAGCCCTTTGCCCAACCCTCTACGTCTGGTCGTCCTGGCTTTGTATGCAATAGCATCTCGTAGCTGGCATCGCTCGGTGCCAATCCCGCCTTGCGGATGTGATATTTGAGTTGTTCGGTGTCTGTCCAAAAATTGCCGTCGCCGTACGACCAGTTGTAGACGACATCGACGTCCCAGCGGACGATGAGTGCGCCTGTTTTCGGATTGAACACTTCCAAAACGACGCGCTCCAGGTGGCCGGTATTCAGCCAAGTCTGCAGAGCCCGCATCTTGCTTTCCCAGCTCGCGACAAGATTGCTTGGATCGAGCCCGCTCAGACGGATGATGTCCTTGAAGCTCTTCAGGATGTTGTCCGCCACGTAGGTGACGGAATGGGTGTAGGTATTGACGGTAACGCTAGTCATGAACCGAGGAACCCTATCGGATCAAGAACGAGAGCCTGCGCCTTCGTTATACTCGCGCCATCATCGGTCGAGACGGCAGTGTCGAGGTCGCGAGCCGTGATCCGGCTGCTGTGCTTCTTCAGTGCTCCTTGCACCCAAGCCAGATCGTCTGCCGGACACGGGAGCGACACCCGCCAATCGCCCTTCAAAGGATCGAAGCCCAGAGCGTCTTCGTTGGCACTCGAGCCTTCAATGGCATCGTCGTCATAGATGCAATAGACGCGTGTGCGTGGCCCGTCGCAGGTAGCGATGATCGCAGTATCCTTAGCGGCCTGGTCGGCAATGATGCTTGCGGCGACGCCGGCAACAGCAAGCAATTCGGTCCGTGCCCCATCCGTCTTACATTGCGTCAGCAGGTCGACGATCGCGGTCCAAGTTTGTAGCGCGTCTCGTTGTGGCGTGCTGCGGAAAGTGCGGCTGGCGACTGAACTCACTAGGCTTTACCTCCCTGGGCGCGGCTCGACTTGACATCGCGAGCGGCGGCGAACAGATCATCAATCGTGACCTGTTCCGGGTTCATCGCTGTCTGCGGGCTGCTTGCAAGCGCGTTGGCCACCATTTTGCGGATCGCACGCCCATCCAGACCTACACATTCGGCGGCGCAGCGCTCGAATTGCGATGAGTCCAGCAGTTTGCCGATGGCAGGATAGGTACTGCTAAGTCCTGTCAGGCAATCCTTCAGGATTCTGCCGCACGCCTCGCGGTCAGGCAGCGGGACTTGCATGACCAGATCGCACCGGGAGGTAAACGCGCTGTCTACGGCCTGCGGAAAGTTGCTGGTGGCGATAAACAACAGGTCTGGATACTCGTCGGCGAGGATATCGAGCTGTACCAGCATAGCGTCGGTGGCACGATGAATATCGATCGGGTTGGCTTCCAGGCTCATCTTCGACCGATCCGCGGCCAGCGTCTCAACCTCGTCGAGCAGGACTATGGTCGGCCCAACCGCCGCAGCCTCCGCGATCGACTGCGAAAAGAGATCGGACACGGCGCGCTGGGTCTTCCCCATAGCCGAACTCGTAAGTGAGTGCGGTTCCACTTCAAGCAGACGGAAATTTTCCGCTTTGAACGACTGCGCTACACGATGCGCAAGTCCGCGCGCCAGCGAGGTTTTACCAGTTCCAGGGGGGCCAACTAGCAGAATAATGCCATGCAGCGGAAGAACACTGCGATCCACTTTTCCTCGGACCGTGAAATTTACGATTGCTTGCGACACCAGTTGGGTCTTACGCTGTTCGTCCAAGATGATGGACTCCCAGAGCGCATCCAAGGTTGGATCGGGCAACGACCAATTTCTGTAGATCCCTTTCGGCAGGGGGATTTCTGCTTGGTGATTTTTCATTATTTCACTGTAAAATATTGGCACTCGTAGCGATAGAGTGCTAATACAATATATAGCACCCTTTAAATTGTCAACCACTACAAATTGCGGTTTTTGCTGACTTAATGGGCAAAAGGGGCTATATTGAGGACTTACCCTCATCTTGAGCGTAGATTGTCCGCTTTCGGAACATAACCTCACGATTTCACTCAATAAATTCTGATAGTGCCTTCATAGCCCAAGACTCATCGCCAATAATCACCCATGTATGGCCGTTACGCCATACTATGAATCCCCGAGCCCTCATAAGGTGACCTTGAAGTCCAGGCGCTTGTTTTCCCGGAGCGATGATTATGAATGGGATATTCCCATTCATAAGGCATCCGCAGTGAACCCATCATCGATACTGATGGCCCTATTAATCGCCTTCGGAATAACTGATCCGGCCATGGCGGCAGGTGCCCTGGATCAAATCCAGCAGCAGTACCAGACTGCCAGCAGCGGCTGGATGAATGCCGCCATTCCCTACGCCAATCACCTGTTCGCCGGGCTCGCCGCCCTGGAATTCAGTTGGGCCGGGGTTCAGTTTCTGCTCAGAAAAAATGACCTGCCCGAGTTCCTGACCTCTGTGACCCTCAAGGTTCTCTCCATCGGTTTTTTCTTTACCCTGCTCATCATGGCGCCCACCTGGCTGCCCCTCATCATCAACAGCTTCACGCAAGCAGGCTCCGCGATTTCAGGAACCGCGACCCTGACGCCCAGCGGGGTGTTTTCCCTGGGACCCCAGATCGCAGGACAGATCATCACTGTGCTGGGAAGTCCTGCCATTGGCCTGCAAGCGCTCGGCAGCTACTTTTTCTCGGCCATTACCGCGGGCTTAAGCGGACTGATCGTGGTGATCGCCTATGCCATTGCCGCGCTGCAACTCCTCATGACCCTGATCGAGAGTTACATCGTCATCGGTGGGGGGCTCCTCATGCTGGGCTTTTTGGGGTCGCGCTGGACGCTGCCCTTTGGAGAAAAGTATTTTGGTTATGCCATCAGTGTAGGCATCAAGCTCTTCGTGCTCTACCTGATCATCGGCATGGGGCCCTCCATGGCCAATGCCATTATCAACGACCTGCAAACGGCTGCAGCGGCAGCCGGCACGGGATCACCCCCGCCGGGTACTTTTCTGACCGCTGCAGCAACCTCCCTCATTTTTGGGGCGCTGGCCTTCATGGTTCCCGGCCTCGCAGGCTCTCTCATGAACGGCTCCCCCAGCATGAGCCTGGGTAACATCGGCGGCGCAGGCGCCGTGATCGCCGGCGGTATTGCCGGGGCCGGGGCGCTAGGCCTGTCGGCATCAGCCCGAATGGCCAACGGCACCATCGGTGCTGCAAAGTCCATGGGAAGCATCGGCACACTGGCGCGAAAACAGGGTCTGGGGACGGCCCTTAAAACAGGTGCTGGCGCGATGGGTGGGATGACCCTGGACGCCGCCCAAGGCATCTCGACTCAAAGCAATCAGGGTATTGCCAGAACGTTGGGGGAACGCGCAGTTCAGGGTTGGGGTGCTGGCACCACGGGCGGGAATCTCGCTAACCGTATTCGCATGGGCGGTGCTGCCAAGCCCTCCGCAATAACTCCAAATAATCCACCCGAACCTGGTTCAAGAAATGGGGGATCAGTCATCAACAGTACCAGCGCACCGGATGGATTCACCGGCGGCCCGAATCAGCCGGGGCCTTCCGGGGGCCCGGGCACTGCAGGGGGCACCACCACTCAAAACAGTGACCCAAACCGCCTGACGGGCAAGCTGGACCGATTGGCAGATCGTCACCTGCCGCGCAATTTGCCCCACGATGGCCACGCTGGCGGCATCAGTATTCGCCTCAACCATACCGAGTAGACCTGTCGACCGTTGAGTCCTGACGTCAGGTTTTCCCATGGTTCAGATTACCCCCAACACTTGATTGGAGACCTTATGGCAAAAGAACAATCAGCCAATCCCTACCTGGATGCACGGCGGGAATGGGATGAACGCTACGGCGATGCCCTGGCACGCGCGAAGAACTGGCGCTGGGCTGCGTTTGCGGCGCTCGCCGTCGCAGGCATCGCCGTGACCGGGATAGCCTGGCTCGGTGCACAAAGCAAGGTCAAGCCCTATGTGGTAGCCATCGACCACATGGGCAGTCCCATCGCCATGGCCCAGCCATCCAGCGGCTCCGCGGTGAGCGAGCGCATCATCGAGGCCCAGGTGGCTAATTGGATCTGGGAAGCGAGAACCACTCTGCCCGGCACGGAGGCACAGAAAGCATTACTGGCACGGGTCTATGCCCTTCTGGGAAACCAGGCGGCCGGCATCATGGACGCCTGGTACAAGGAGCATCCGCCCTTCTCGCAAAACGGCATCACGGTCAATCCCTCCATTACCAGCGTGCTGCCGATCTCCAGGAACACCTGGCAAGTGAACTGGACCGAAACCCGCTACCAGAATGGCCAGACGCTGGGCACCAGTGCATGGAAAGCCAACATCACCACCGGCCTGGAACCGAAGCTTGCAGAAAAGCCGCAGGCCATGATCTACAACCCCCTGGGCATCTTCATCCAGAGCCTCACCTGGACCCAGGTGCTCACCCCCAATGGAGCCTGACCCCATGAATCGAATCCCGCTCATCCTTTCCCTGGCGCTTTGCGTTGCCGGTCCTGCGATCGCAGCAACAGAGAATGCGCTCAACAGCCTCGACGTCTACAACGCTCTGGCGAGGAAACACATTCCCGGCACCGGAGTGAGTCGCCAGACCGCCGAACTCCAAGCCGCCCAAACCTGGCTCGCCACCGATGAAGCGCCACCCATCGCCGGCAGCCAGAATGAAGTGATGTATGCCTACGGACACAGCCACCCTCTGGTGCTGTGCGCGCCACTCAACCTGTGCGTGGTCGAGCTCATGGTGGGGGAGAAGATCGTGAGCTTAAGCATCGGCGACTCTGTGCGTTGGATGATCCAGCCTTCTCAGGCTGGAGAGCGCTCGGTGGTGGTGATCAAACCCACCGTGGCAGGGCTTCGCACCAACCTCGTCATCACCACGGATGGGGGGCGCGTGTATTACCTGGATCTTCTTTCGAACCCATCGGATTTTATTCCCCTCATCGGTTTCTATGACCCGGAGAAACTCGTCATGACGGTCAATGACCAGAAAACTCTGGCTACGGAAAAAGCGAAGAAAGAAGCCGAAACAAAAGTGGCCGTGTTGCCAGGCGTTAATCCGGCCGAGCTCGATTTCGAATACTGGTGGGAAGGACCCAAAGCCAATCAACCAGTGCGGGTTTTCGCGGCAGAGGGCAAGGTTTTCATCCAGATGCCACCGGGCATGAAATACGGTGACGCTCCTGCCCTGTTCGTCATGGAGGAAGGCAAGGAACAGCTCACCAACTATCGACTGACAGGCAGTTATTTCGTCGTCGACCAATTGTTCAAGGAGGCGCGGCTGGTGCTGGGTGTCGGAGAGGATCGCACTACCGTCACGATCCACGCAGGCAAGAAGCCGTTCTGGTCCGGATGGAACAGCAGCAACTAGGGCCAAGACAAAAAATGGACGAAAACCAACGGAACGCCGAGAAGGACATCGACATCACGGGGCCCGGCCGTGAAGAAAAGATCATCAAGCCCGAGCCTCAACAGGGCGGGCACCGGCTGAGCAAAAAAGCAAAGCGTTATGCCATGCTCGGGTTGGTGTCGATCTGCGGCCTCATTCTGCTTGGGGTAGCGCTGTCGGGCCGCCATGGCAATAAAAACAGTGCCGATGGCGCTTTCAGCAATCCCGACCTGATCGGCCAGGCAACACCGCCCTCCCCACCGCCAGTACTCGCGTCTTCAGAATCCTCACTCCCCTTGCTAGGCGACGGGCATGAGCCAATTCATAAAGCTCTGGGCAATGATCCCCTGGCGACGACGACAAACGGGGTTGCCGGAGGCCAAAATTCACTCACACCAGCGCAGAAATATCGCGAATGGCTGCAGGATCAGTACTACAAAGATCTGCAGGGGCAGGTATTGGCCGCACAGGCTGCCCAATCAGCACCACCTGGAAAAGCCGGAGAGCGAATAAGCAGCAGTACTTCTCTGCCAGGAAATGCCAGCTCGGTTAGCGTAGGGAATACCCCGGATTTTCTGCGCGCTTCGCTGGAGGCTGCAAAAGCAGGTGCCGGTGGCGCTTCTGCAACCGGCGATCAGGGCTCGCAGAATGAAAACAAGCGTTTCCTGGAAGAGCAGCGAAAGGAGCTGGACAAGAATGGGTACCTGGCGCAGTCGCTGCAAAAACCTGCAGGAGAGCATGAGCTCTTTGCGGGAAGCATCATTCCTGCAGTGATGATCACCGGCATCAATTCCGATCTGCCCGGAGAGATCACTGCCCAGGTGCGCCAGAATGTCTATGACAGTCTGAAGCCCGCCCTGGTGTTGATTCCCCAAGGTGCGCGCCTGATCGGCCAATATTCCAGCGCTGTGGCTTACGGGCAGCAGCGGGTGCTGGTGGCCTGGAACCGTCTCATCAACCCCAACGGATCCACCATCGCCCTACAAGGCATGCCCGGTACCGATGGCATGGGTCAGGCAGGCATGAACGACCAGGTGGATAACCATTACATGCGAATATTTGGTAGCGCTTTTCTAATTTCCATGCTTGGTGTTGGGGAACAACTGTCGCAACCCCAGAACTCATCGATCTTAACGGCACCCAGTGTAGGCCAACAGGCTGCTGCTGCCAGCGCCATGGAACTGAATAATGTGGGAACCCAGGTACTGCAGAAAAATCTGAACATCCAGCCGACCCTGGTGATCCGGCCGGGCTATCTGTTCAATGTGCTGGTGACGAGGACGATGATACTGCCCAGGTATTCGGAGTGAAGTGACTACGACCCCTGTCCCTGTAGCAGTGGCAAGAAGTTCAAGAAATGCTGTGGTGCTGGGGCTGTGCTGCATTGAGGAGGCACTCATCGACTTCGATGCCCGTTTTCTACCTTGACCTTCGGCTTACTCTAAAGCATTCAGAACGTGTCTACAAAACCGGGTGAAGTCCATGGAACCATCGTATATGATGTCGACTATGAAAGTCGACCTTCTTCAAGAAACCGCCGGTAGTCATGGAAGCCGTTCGCCAAATAGGGAGCATCCTATATTCGAGGCGCGGGAGTGGCATGGTGCAGCATCGAATGGGCAGCGATGGAGTATCTATCAAGGAGATGCTGTTGAGAATCTCAGCAGGCTACCAGATGAGTCGATCCACTGCGTCGTAACGTCCCCGCCTTATTTTTGGCTCCGTGATTACGGTGTTGAAGGCCAAATTGGTCTCGAAAAAACCGTCGATGGTTACGTGCAATCAATTTGTGCAGTGATGGATCAGATAATGCGTGTGCTGCGACCTGATGGTTTGCTTTTTCTGAATCTAGGTGACACCTATTATTCTGGGAAGGGGAGGTCACACGGTACTGACAGAAAAAGTAACAAGCGTCGCTTTGGTCTTCGCGCAGTGGATAAGAGCGGCGGCCTCGGTATTGGGGTTCAGCGTAAATCAATTATCGGGATACCCTGGCGTGTTGCTATTGAGATGACGACGCGTGGATGGGTCTTGAGAAGTCCTATCATTTGGCACCGCGAAAGATGCCTACCAGAATCTGTCGCGGATCGCGCTAGCAGAAGCTATGAACATCTCTTTATGTTCGCAAAAAGTCGACATTATTATTTCAACAAGAAACCTCTAATTGAACAAAAGGTTGAAGAAGATATGTGGACAATTGCCGCGAGACCAAAAGCGACCAATGGCCTAGATACGGCACCATATCCTGATGAACTGGTTCAAAGATGCCTTCAAATCGGATGCTTGCCGGGTGGGGTAGTGCTCGATCCGTTTCTTGGGAGTGGCACAACTGCCCGTGTTGCCTTGGCAATGGGATACCATGCGATCGGTATCGATTTGAACCTGGAGTTCTGTTTGTATTCTGCTAACAAAATGTCTAGCCTATGAGCAAATTTTTCACTGCTTCTCAGATCGCTGAATCTATAGCAGCGCTCGCTGACGTTCACCCTTTTCATGGCATTACTTTCTTAGCTTGCAAGCAGGCTAACTTGCCCATAGATAAATCGATCACGTTTGCTATGGACGCGATTACAGATTCATTTTTAAAAGAACATCACAAAATTGAACCGACGTCGGATTGGTTCTTCCAGCCTTTCAAATCTTCCGATAAGAGCAAGAAATGGGTTCGGCCTGACTATGCACCAAAAGGGCTAAATGCGGTTAATACTGGTTCGTTTATCGATGCCTTCATTCATCCACGCGCTTCACGAGTTTGGGGTTGGAAGAAAAGCTATGTGGCATTTCTAGAATCACGCCTTCCCAAGAAAAAGAAGATACCAGCATTCCATTTGGCAGTATGGCTATATCAATGTAGGGAATGGCCAAACACAATTACATTTGAAAATGTTTTGGCGACCTTCATCAAGGAATTCAAAATAACGTCACAAGAAAAAGCGGCACTGTTTGATGTTTCTCTTCCCGATTCATTGCTGACCAAGACCTGTTTTGACGACGAAGTTTGCGTATGGTCAGAACTTAGATCACTGCTTCCTTCCGCACCAGATTCGAAACCAGATCAAGGTGGGACTCTTTCATATTTAGAACTGATTGGTCTTGGCCCAGCAGATAAGTTTGTTCTTGAACCTGCTGATCGACTTACATTAATAACTGGGGATAACGGGCTTGGCAAAACGTTCTTGCTCGAATGTTGTTGGTGGGCTCTAACCGGAACATGGGCCGGTCGACCGGCCTTATCAAATCCAGGACCACCTCGTGGCAAAACTGAGATTACGTTTGCTATAAAAGGCAAGGCTGCCAAACCAGAGCGCAAAACCATCTCGTTTGATTGGAAAACGCTGGAATGGCCTACCCCGAAGAATCGTCCCACCATACCCGGCTTGATAGTTTATGCGCGCGTAGATGGTTCGTTTGCTGTTTGGGACCCGGCAAAGCAGGGTGTTGCGCAACCTGTGCAGCAAGCTGTCTTCTCTAGTGTAGAGGTGTGGGACGGATTACCTGGTCGTATTGAAGGGCTTATTCGAGATTGGGTTCGTTGGCAAAGCAATCCTGCTACATCCCCATTCGAGACATTCAAGAAGGTATTGGCGCATCTGTCTCCGCCTGACCTTGGCCTCTTCGAGCCGGGGGAGCCTGTTCGTGTGCTCGGCGACCCGCGAGACATACCGACAATCAAACACCCTTTTGGTATCACGCCAATAATTTATTCGTCGGCGGGTGTTCGTAGAATCGTCACGCTAGCATACCTAATTGTTTGGGCATGGACTGAACACATCATCGCAGCAAACCTAGCACGCACTGAGCCTCAACGGCGAATCGTTGTGTTGGTTGACGAAATGGAAGCACATCTACATCCACGCTGGCAACGTGCGGTATTGCCAGCGCTTATGTCGATACAAGATATGCTTTCGTCTGAACTTGAAGCTCAATACATTGTAGCGACACACTCTCCCTTGGTTATGGCTTCATCTGAGACCGTCTTTAACCCTACGACAGATTCATTGGTACATCTTGATCTGACAGAATCCGGTAAGGTAACCCTCAAAGAAATCGACTATGTAAAATTTGGTGACGTGTCGTCATGGCTTACATCACCAGTGTTTGAACTAAGGCACGCACGCTCAAGTGAGGCAGAAGCGGCTATTGAAGCAGCTAAGACGTTGCAAAGCAGCTCTAATGTTTCCACTGTTGACGTTCGTAGTATCTCAGAGAGGTTAATCCGCTACCTCGGGCCTGATGACAAGTTTTGGCCTAGATGGGTGTTCTTTGCCGAGAAACATGGGGTGAACCTATGATTCCGGTACAAATCAAGCCGGAACCTGCAACATTCAATGCAAAGGTTAGGCAACCTGGAAGAGCATTTTTAGCGCAATGTCAAAATCCGACTAACAAGGATTTCAAAAAAAATGCTTACTGGAAAAATTCAGCGCAAGAATTGCACGCTGCATATTCTGGTATCTGTGCATACTCCTGCTTTTATATCATTCCACCGGGCTCAACGGATCATTTTCTTCCTAAATCAACCCATCCGAACGAAGCCTATGAGTGGAATAACTTTCGCCTGTGTTCACACCGCATGAATTTACATAAGGAGGCTAGCAGAGATGTAATTGACCCAGTTGTCGTGCAACCTGGGTGGTTTGTTCTCGACATTCCAAGTTGTCTTGTCCTGCCGGGATATGGGCTTTCAGATATTGTAAAGCACCAAGTTGAGACCACAATCAAGGTATTGCAACTAAACGACGATGACTACCTCGTTCAAGAACGATGCAACCTCATGGTCGAATTTTCTACCGGTGACGTAACTTTGGCGCACCTGTCCCGCCGATACCCATTCCTTGCCGCTGAAATTGAAAGACAAGGTCTGCATGAAACGGCTGCGCAAGTGTTTAAGAGCCTACATGCAGAATAGAATGGATCGGGTCGCACCTTAATAAGTTACAAGATTTGTCTGAGACGGTGAGCCAACCAGAAGCTGCTCGTCTGCTCTCGCCTTCGGCTTTTGCCCTCCGTTCTACCCTGTATTCCGACACGGGTAAAATTCCGATGATAACTACGGAGGCCATTTCCTTCGCAAACTCACCATCCAAAAATTGGTTCTCATCTTCTAAAGGGACGGCCCATGCTCAGGCGCTCCCTGCTCAGTATTCATTATTCCTGTCCCTGACACCCCCATTTTCCCGAGCGCGCGGGAACGGTTGTTTTCCCAGAGCGCCTTTAAATCCTCATCCCTAACTGCTATGCCTAGCCGTGCAGCCATTCTGGTTGCTTGTTTCCGGAACTCTGCAGAGCCCGTAATAGATATCGACCCACCAAACTTCTGCGCGGCCACGCGAAGGGCAGCTTCCAAAGTTTCGTTTGCCTTGTCATGCACATCGATCCGGGGTCCTGAATCAGTAAAAAGATTACAGCCATCCTCACTGCGGTAGAGGATTCGCATTTTCTTCTCGTCCACCTCGACCTTTAGCCCCACCAGCACCGGCCGCAGAGGATACAAATCCTCGCCCTCAATGCCGTTCTTCTCCTGATTTTTCTTTCGCTGCTCCCGGTAACGCAATCCGCGCAATGCCGCCTTGGCTACCTCGTCGCCCTGCGCTGCTTGCTGCTCCAACCATTCCCGCCAGACCTGAGTCCCCGGAATGCGGTTGCTTAATTCTCTGCGTTCGCTCACCTGGCGTTTTTGCATCACCTCCTTCTCCTGGGCGGCCATGAATGCCCAGAGAGCAGCCGCGATTTTCGGATGCGTGCCGGCGGCTTTTTGGGCTATGCGATATTCAGCCCGCCTCGATCTGGTTGCGCGATAAAGTGCGCCCCTTTCTTGCTGATGCCGCTTCTGGAGTGCTTGCCGTTTTTCCTTGCGCTTTGACGTCAACGCCTGCTGCTCCCGGAGAAAGCGTTCATGAAGCTCATGCCTTGCCTGTGCTCTCGCCTCCCGTCGCGCCTGGTGCTGCTTGTCTTCATCGGAAGTCGTCACGCTCCTGGCATCCTCCTGGCCCTGCTGACAAAACTGCAGGAACCTTGCATATCCATTTTCCACAACCCTGACATCACGATCTGCGGATGGCTGGTAAGGGCCGAGCTTTTTCTCCAGGGATGCTTTGCTGGCCCAGCGACCGAGCTGGGAGGCCTTGGCTGCCAGCACCCGACCTTGCATAACTGTCGTGACCACCATGCCAGAGCCTTTGGTTTCCATACTGAGATCATAGTCGGCCAAGACCCTGTGAATGGATACCCAGTCCGCACCCGGTGCCTGGACAACCTTGGCCAGCGCCCGGGTCGGCTCGCCAGTGATCCATTCCTGAAAGGATGGCGCGCCTTGATTGTGTTCAGCACGGGCGGCCCGCTGGCTGATGGGGGGCACAGGGCCGTTATCGGCCTTGACGTCAAGGTCTGCCGGCACGGTGTTGTCCATGCCCCTCAACAACCCCAGGGCCCGGCGCTTTGCCCTCGTCAGGCGGATGATCTCTGGCACAGCGCCCTCACGGTAGTTGACCACATAGGGTCCGGGCGCGTGGCGCCAACCCTGGGTCAGTTCGATTTCCCGCATGGCGTGGTCAATGACAAGATAATCTAAGCGGGGAGGCCCCATGACGATCCTGTGCTCCGGGTGTACGCGGTTGATGATGAGGTGAACATGGTGGTTGTCGGTATCCCGGTGGATGGCCCATATGGCCTCGCATTCGAACATTCCCAGAGCCTTCATCACATGGCCGACAGACTGCTCCACTTGGTTGCTGTCAGGATGTTCACCTTCCATCCAGTTGATCGCCAGGTGATAGACCGGATTTACCTTTAATCGCCGTGCCCGCATGGCCGTGGTGTTCATTGCCTTCCAGACATTCAAACGGTTATGGATATCCAGACCGGCATCCAGGTTGATCACGCCCATTTCTGCAGCCGCGATAGGCACCTGCGGATTCCCCTGCCTATCCAGGCCCTCTCTGGAAATGTAGTCCACTGCCTCGCGGAAACCTCCCCTGGCTGATCCGCTCTTGTCCAGGGTGATGACTTTGCCGATCATCTCCGGTAGCCAATGATGTCCTCAAGGGTAACGGCGAGCGCGATCAACCGCTCATGGGTCACCCAGTAACGGCGCTTCTCTTCCAGAGTCCAGTTGACCGTTTTCGGGTACAGATGCTTGAGCATGGCACCCAGCCGGCGCAGCTCCCCCACGGCCTCGCGATCCACCACCGACTTGATCACCCGGCCCAAGGCCGCCCGACGAATGAATTCGCTGAGCGTGAGTTCAGCCATCATGGCTTTGTTCATGATCGCCTCATATTCATCCTCACTACATCGAATTCCGATCCGTTTTTTGTCGACCACGGTGCCTCCTCTGCCATCCGCCAATCCGTCACTCTGGAAGCCTTTGAATTGTTCTTGAGACAAGCGAAGCGCGGAGCAAGATGATCGGTTTTGCTTTCGGGTGTCGGGCGGAGCCTGATCAAGGCGGTTGTCGTACATTTCCCCCATGAGCGGCCATAGGCTGTCCATGGGGGAAATGTACGTACAACCCCTACCTTGTACCGGGTTTCGCGATTTTGATTCTGGTTTTGAAATTCAATGGGCAACGATGGGCAGGCATGGAACCCCTACCCAGTGGCATGGCTCCTCATCAAGCCGGCATGGAAGGTGATGATTTCCTCCCTCACAGATTGGCTTCATGTGGAATGACTTGGCTTTGTGATGGCGAAAAAACTCAACGACCTGAGCCCCATGGAAAGGCTGCAACGCAGCATCGAGGCGCTTGGTGATGCGGCGCATGATGAAAGCGAAGCATCCCGCGCCAGGGCCGCGGTACAAGCACTGTCCGGGGTGTTGCTGAAGGCTATTAGCAAGGGGGCTAGTCATGAAGTGATCGTGACGCTGGTAGTCGATGAAATCGGGGTATCCCGGCGTGTTGCCGCCAATGCGCTGCGGCCATTTTTCAAAAGCAACAAGTCGGAAGTTTTACCGGACACTCAAGCCCATGCTGAAAAACCCAAACCGGAAATCCAGGCTTTACCAGCAGGGGCAACCCGAGAATCGCCCCCGGCACCCCCAACAGTGGCCAGAGACGAAAACAAAGCACACCCAGCGTTGCCCCCGGACCTGATGCCTAAGGATGGGCAGATGCCACCCACTCCCATGGAAGGGGAATACCGCATCGAGCACCGCCCTGGAGGAGCAAAAGTTTATGTCATGCATGGCAATACCTATTCCCTGCTGCCGGGCATCGATCCGACAGCACCCTTCGGACGCTACGTCGATGGGCGTCCGATGAATGAATGGGGCTCACCCATCGGGGAGGGCCCGCCGGTTATCCATGGGACAAATTTCATCGGCGAAAACCACCAGGAGTAAACAATGCTGAAGACCTTCGTAATCGATGGCGACAAGGGCGGCGTGGGCAAATCCATGGTCACCCGGGCCATTGCTGATATGTACCTGCACCCGGAAAAAGCGGGTTTGCCTTCCCAGGATTACCAGTTGATCGTGCTGGATGCCGACCGGGCCAATCCGGATATATGCGGCACGGGTGGGCTGGCCACGGGCGGGCGGATCGCCAAAACTGAAATGATCAACCTGGACGATCAGGGTGGCTGGATCCAACTGGGCAACCTGCTCGATCCCTTCGTGAAACGGCCCCAGGAGTTTCGGGCGGTGATCAACATGCCAGCCGGTATAGGCACGCGCGCTTTCGATGGCACCATACCGCTGATCCATGAGGTGCTGGGCCACATCAACGCCATTCCCGTGTGGGTGCTCAATCGCATGAATGAAGGCATCACAGCGCTGGAATCGCGCGCGCGTGCCCTCCCCCAGTGCTATGCCTGCGGTGCCGTGGTTACCAACCTGTTCCACGGCAGCCGGGAAAAATTCAGCGTCTGGGACGCTAGCCTACTGCGCCGGCAACTTGTGCATGAAGGGCACTGGGTGGAAACCACCCTACCGGAACTCTATGACTTGCTGGCCCACAACATTGGTCGCACCCCGCTGGACAAAGCGGAAGCATTCGGCCCTGGTGGCGTTCAGTTGGGTTTCGGTGAAAAACTGGCACTCAATGTCTGGAGAAAAACGACCTGGCAGAACCTCAGGGTTATCGAGACCCTAGGCAACCAGAAGTGAGCCGACGCGACGACATCTGGCGGGCTTTTCTGGGAGACAGGGACCCCACTGCGGATGAGGCGCATGACATCATGCTCCTGGCCGACCGGCTGTCGTTGGGGGATAGCGATCCTTTCTGGGGCATCGTCGCCTTCATGTACACCCGGCTGTCCGGCATGGCCACAGCACATGAAGAGCTGACCAGGACATTGGCTGATCGCTTCGCCTCCAAGATCGACCGTCTCTCTGCACTTCCGGACAGCACCCTGACGTCCGTGCGCGCGGCATTAGCCGAATGGCGGCCCAAGTTCGAACCTCCAGCACGTCAGAGTTTCAGGGAATGGCTTCGGGAACATTCCAGAACCATGCTCTATTTTTCTGGGTTTGCAGGTAGTGCCATCGTGCTGCTGATCATGGCTGCATTCTGGCGGGGCGCTCATATGTATGATCCAGTTCACGATACTCAAGTAGTAGCTCAGGCCCATCCCACCGAGGGCTGGGAGAACACAAAGATCGGCCGCAAAGTCTATGCCTGGGTCCAGCTCAACGGAGCCGGGTTGGACACCGTATTGCAATGTGATTTCGGCAAATCCGCGAAAGTCATCCACAGCAACGGCCTGACCATCTGTTATCCCTCCGGCAGCGGTAATGGTTATTACCTCACGGGTCCGTAGAGAGTATCTGGCGAGTCTCGGTATCGGCGGTGTCCTTGGCTTGCCCTGGCTCGCCGGCACGATCGGCATTGCGCTCTCACCTCTACTCATTCCCGCGGTGACTCGCGGCAGTAATACCTCAAACCGCTGGCTGCGGGCATTCGGATATTTTTTGGCCGGTTCTGCCGGGCTCCCCGAGGGTGCAGCCACTTTCTTCGGGCCTAGTCATACTGTCCTGGGATACCTGCTCTGGCTTGCCAGCGCCGCACTCCTATCCCTTCCGTGGGTCTGGGCGACCAATGGTTGGCGGACTTCCGTTGCAATCACCGCAGGCGCGCTGCCACCACTCGGAATCATCGGATGGCTCTCACCACTCACTGCTGTAGGGTTCTGGTTCCCAGGGCTTGGGTGGGCAGGTCTGGCGCTTGCCCTGCTGGGACTGTGGCTGCTGGGAGAAGGAAGGTTCAAGTGGACCGTCCCCTTGGGTGCCATCGCCCTCGTCTCCAACCTGGCCTACACAGCACCTCGGCCTCCGGCCGGCTGGGTCGGAGTCAATACCAATGTGGGTCCACAACCCAAGCAGTTCCTGGATCAGTACCAGCGATTCAACGCCTGGACCCGTCAGGTCAGGCAGCAGAGCCAGAGCGCAAAAGTGGTCATCCTTCCAGAAAGTATCGCGCCAGACTGGTGGGATGGCACGCGGTACCAGATTGCGCAGGCCATTCCGCTGGGTCAAACCTGGCTGGTGGGCGCCAACGTCAAGGATGATGATGGACTGTGGGATGCCATCACCGTGGTGAGACTCGGCATGCCCGATCCGGTCCCCCTGTTCAAGGCAGTGCTGCCGGTACCGGTGTCCATGTGGAAACCCTGGGCCAGCGATGGTTACACGGCTGCCTGGTGGCAACCGGCACGCATGATCGTGGGCATAAGAACCATGGCCGTCATCTGCTATGACCAACTTCTGGTGTGGCCCTGGCTGGAAGCGCTGTTACAAAAACCTGATGTAATCATTGCGCCCAGAAATGGGTGGTGGGCAGGCCAAGGCAGTATCCCAATTATTCAGGCCGCTTCAAACTCGGCATGGGGAAGGCTGATGGGAGTTGGAATTATAAAATCAGCCAATTCAGGCAGCAGATTCTGATCCAAATTGGCCAGGATAAGCGGGTGTGATTTCCGATTTGTGCAATATTACGTCCTTTATCTTGCGTGACAAGGCAAGACGGGGAGGGTGTGCGCTGAGTATTACGGGAAATCGAGAAATTCCCTGATACGATCGCCCAACTCCCTCTTGTCTTTCGTCTCGCATTCCCAGACAACAAGGACGCGCCAGCCCATGCCCTTCAAAGCATCACATGCCAGTCGGTCACGCTCGACGTTGCATCTGATCTTCTCCGCCCAGAAATCCACGTTGGTCTTGGGCCTGACCTGTCCGGCTGTGCAATCATGACGATGCCAGAAACAGCCATGAACAAAGACGATTCTGCGGCGCGAGGAAAAAACAAGATCAGGTTTTCCAGGGAGGTCGCGGCAATGAAGGCGGTAACGGTAGCCTTCCCGGTGCAGCAGCCGCCTGACGATCATTTCCGGCTGTGTATCCCGGCCGCGAATTCGGGACATATTCAGGTGTCGTTGCTCAGGTGTTAGAACATCTGCCAAAGATCAGGGTGCAGCGAGCGCTGCCCTCACTTGGTCTATGAACATAGCAACAGACATCAGCTCAGAGCGTCGATCCTTCGGGTAATCGGTGTGGAGGCCTTCGGGTACAACGAGGGTAACATCTGATTTTTTCATCTCGTCGAGCTGCGCTGGTGAAATTCCCTTCTGCAGAGTCAGAATGTGTTTTTTCTGAACTCGCGGAGCCTCGCGGAGCACCTGCCTCCATCTGTCCTTGCAGGTGGTCTTAATACCAATCATAAATAATTTTTCCATGGGCCAGGCCTTGTCGAGATACTGTTTCCGACCGGGAATCAGAATGTCGGGCTTGGTTCCTTCCACGTCAACGCGCGGCTCAAACGGAAGCTTCGCCTCTTTCAGCAGATACTCAACGTGATGTTCCAGCGACCAGCCCGCTCGCGACTTACGCCGCTGCAGAATAGTCTGGGCGGTCGATAGAAAATCATCGACTGTCTTGAAGACGCGGATAATCTCTGGTTCACACAGTTTTCGCTCTGCGAGCTTGAAGAGACTGTATTCGGCTTCAACACACTTGAGAAGTTGTTGATCGCTAGGGCTGGTCGCGAAGTTGTTTACGCAATTGATTAATGCCGCCCGAGATTCCATCGAAAAGGATAGCGTCGGCGGAAATACAGTCAAAGCGGCCGCAAATTTACGAAAATGCCGCTCCATGCAGTCGTCTTCCGTTTCAGGCGGTGCTACGGCGGCGCTGTCATAAAGCGCCCAGCCCTGTACTGCCTCAACGCCGAGCGCGGCCTGGATATCCTCGATTTCATCCTCAAGGTCGAGGACGTATATCAGGAAACGATCAATTTTCTCCGGGATGAGAACAAGAAGGCTTCCCACGCAATCATGCGTGATGAAGGGGAAATCCCGTTCACGGTTGAAGCCTGTCAGACGGTATTCGCTGCGGGTGCCGGTCCCGTACCACTTCACTGTGGATTTTGTAACGCGGCCGTCCTGCCAGACGGCCTCGACGGAGTGGTCGCGGTTTATGTCTTTCGTCGGAGGAAATAGGCTGAACACCTGCCATACACGTTTTGGCAGGTAGTACCCCTTTTGATGGCCTCCAGTCAGGCCGACATCGTTTGGAGAAATAAATTTCAGCAGGGCGCGACCGACGCGCTGAGCGTCCCGGATGGCCTGTTCACACGCTGGCGATGGCATTTTGCCTCCGCATGCGTTGTTTCGGCTTTTCTTCTCCCTGGAACTTCACTAAACAACCTCCACGAGTCTGTACGAAGTGCCATTCGAGAACCCTGACAATCTGCGCTGCAACGGCGGCAACAACACCGGGTACAACGGCATTGCCGAACTGTTTATAGGCTTGAGTATCTGAAACAACGATCGGAAGAGAATCCGGGAACCCCATCAGTCGCGCGGCCTCGCGCGGCGTCAACCGTCTGGGGGTTTTCCTCGCGCGGGCAATGAGGATTTCAGAGCCGTCCTTATAGTACCGCGCGGAGAGCGTGCGCGTTACCCCGTTTGGATCGCCGAAGCCGTAACCAAATCCGTTACCCTTCTCGCGGTGGCGTTCGGCGTAATCCTGCAGGTACTTCCAGAGGTGATTGCTGAGCGTGTACTTCGGATCAGGGTCGGGTTCCAGAATCGATTGCAGCTTCGGCGCTTCGCCATCCGGCGGTACCGGGAACTCGAATGGTGGATTGTCCCCGAAGACGCGCCGATCAAAGCCTACAATGAAAATCCGCTCACGATGCTGCGGCACCCATGCCGCAGCATCGATAACCCTGGTAAAGATTCGATAGTCCATATCCTCAAGAGTGGATCTGATGACCTGCCAGGTTCTGCCCTTGTCATGTGATTGCAGGTTCTTGACGTTTTCGAGAAGGAAGGTCGGGGGGCGTTTGATCTGAATGATCGAGGCCAGATTGAAGAATAAATTTCCCTGGGTCGCATCATGGAAACCATGTGCGCGGCCGAGACTGTTCTTTTTTGAAACTCCGGCGATCGAAAACGGCTGACACGGGAATCCCGCAGCCAGCAGGTCATGGTCGGGGATGTCCGCCGGTCGAATCTTCGTGATGTCACCGGCTGGTTCCTCGCCAAACCATGCCTTATAGGTTTTCTGGCTGTACCTGTCCCACTCTGACGAGAACAGGCAGCGTCCACCGACGCGCTCCAGCCCGAGCCGAAGGCCGCCGATACCAGAGAATAGATCAATGAAACCGAACGGCATGCCGGAAACCGGGCCGGGGGCTGCGGGGCGTTTCCCTTCGTTGAAGAAGTCCGGCTGTGCCAGTCCTGCGGAAGCCTGCTCTAGGAGCAGGAGCATCAGCTCCTGCTGGCTGACGCTGCGCTGATCGCATTCCTGTGCAATCCAGTCACGGACCTGGGATGGGACATCTCTGACGAGGATGGAATGGCTGGGCATTATTGTTATGTTCCTCTGGGAAAAACTGCTAGCGTTATTGATAGCAGTTTTTCCCAGAGAATGCCAGCCCCTGTGGCTGTTTTTTTTGCCGGGGCCCTATGCGGACGCGCCTGCTAGAAAAGCGAGAGCCGCCGCTTCTCCCTGCTCCTAGCTGCGCCAGTCGGGAGTCTGGCTTTCAGCCGCGAGCCATATGTCAACGTAACTGTCGGGGCCGCCCGAGACCTCGGTCGCGGATACCACGATGAAGGGCGGGCAGTAGCCGGTCTCGCTGATCGGGAACTGCGCGTCTGTGGGGTCGACGCTCCCGCACCTCTAGGTGGGCGAGGTATAGCGCCAGCGCATGGGCAGCGTTGTAGCCCAAATCGAAGCGGCTATCGAAAGCGAGGGCGGTGCGTTGCACATCCGCCAGACGGCGTTCTCCTGAGGTAAGCAAGCCCGCCAATTCACGGGTGCTGGGCGGTTCACGCTTGAGCTGTCCAATACGCACCAGATTGCCGAGTTCAGCCGATCTCATTTTCGCTTCCAATCAAAAACAATCGTGGCAGGCTGGCAATGCGGGAAGCAAAGCTGTCCGCTTGTCCTCGTTTGCGCCGCCATTCTGCAGGTGTCAGCAATGTCAGGTTGATGGGCCGTGCCAGTTGTACCTCAGCCGACTGCAAAGCATCGTAGAGTACCGGATAATCCAACCCTTTGGCGATCACCATCAAATCAATGTCGCTGGTGGCGCTCTCCTCACCCCTTGCCACCGAACCATAAACGAAGGCCGCTGTGATTTTTTCCGCCAACAGCGCCAGCGCCTCTTGCAGCGGATTGACCAAGCCGACGCTTTTGCGAATCAGCCCTGCGAGTTCGGAAAAGACTGGTGATGCAGGATTGGCCTGGTAATATTTTTGATTGCCCATGCGTTCAACCGTTACCAAACCCACCTCGGCCATCCGGATTAACAGCCGGTGTACTGCCCCGGTGCCGGAGCCTGCCAGGCGGATCACCTCACCGCTTTGAAACCGCCTGGAGGGTTGCCCGTACAGCAATCCCAACACCCGCTGCTGTACTGGCGTAAACAGGACGTCAGCGAGCGCCGCGGGGGCCACGGATGAGGTAGAGGCCATATTTGATTTTCCCATAATGGGAATGTTTATACCCATATTGGGAACGACAAACAAGCGCATTCAGTTGATGCGTCCACCATATCAAATTAGCAGAACTGCTTTCCGCATCAGTCAATTTCTTTCTTCTTTTCAAAACCCGTTGCACTCCAAAGCATGCCCATACTCCTCCCATGCCAAACTTCCTGATCACCGAGCTTGAAGTCCAATTCCTGGCCGGCCTGCCTTACGCGGCGATCGTCCTGTATCTCACCTTAAGACGCGTCATGGACTACGCCACGGGGCTCGTCGGCATGACACGGGGAGTGAGTTGGCAAAGCCTGCGAGAGGAACTTCATGTGGATCCACACCAAGGAATGCAGAAAAGCGGGTCCCCAAACCATGGCCAGGTGAGGCGCATTTGCGGGCACCTGGAACGCGCCGGGCTGGTGGAACGACGCTCCATCGAGCGGGAACAGCTTATTTTTTTCCTGCCCAAGGCTACTACGGATCAATTCGTCCAAAATAAACCCGGCACAAAGCCGGCACAAACCCGGCACAGCAAAACCGGCACTAGCCAAAGTCCTGCAAGTACTCAAAAAGAAATGCTTTTCCCCATCGACGGAGCCAAATGCCAACACGACGGTAAAAAAACCAAAACTCAAAAAGCCGACACACCTCCGGTAACCGGTATCTCTAACCCCCTCACTTCGTTCGGGGGTGACGCGGCACCCCTCGGCGGGGGCGCCATCCAGCCGGGGCACGAGGCCGATGAGGCCCGTGAAACCTGCGCTGCCATCTGGCGTGCCTACAGCGAGGCCTACCACAACCGGTACGGCGTCTTTCCCATTCGCAACGCCAGAACCAGCGCCCAGGTGCGGCAACTGGCACTGCGCATCGGCCACACGGAAGCGCCGGGACTGGCGGCCTGGTTCGTCAGCCACAACGGCGGCTGGTATGTGCGAAATGGCCATCAGGTCGGCAGCTTGCTGTCCGATGCCGAAAAGTTGCGCACCGAATGGGTCACCGGAAAGCGGATGACCTCCACCCGGGCACGGCAAATGGATCAGACGGCTGCCAACGTGGATGCAGTGAGCGAAGCCATGTCCATCCTGGAAAAAACGAGGCGCAAACATGCGTGAACCCCATGAGCAGGAAATTCTCCTGAACCTCCTGCAGGGTACGGCAGAAGCCATGGGAGGCGAACTCAAGCCTGCTGCGCTGGCCCTGATGGCCGAGGATCTGGAGCCCTACGCACTGGCGACCATCCAGACTGCCCTCGCGCGCTGCCGGCACGAAGTGAGCGGGCGGCTGACCCTGGCGGTGATCATGGACCGGCTGCAAGGTGCTGACAGCCGCCCTGCCCCCAACGAAGCCTGGGCCATCGCGCTCAAAGCCCGCGACGAAAATGACACCGTGGTGTGGTGCCACGAAATCGCCTCTGCCTGGTGGGCCGCGGCGGAGATCCTGCGTGCTGGCGACAAGGTGGGCGCCCGTGCCGCGTTTATCGAGGTCTATACCCGAATGGTGGCGGAGGCCCGGATTTTCAGGCGCTCTGCGAAATGGTCCGTAAGTCTGGGCCAGGATTCAGACCTGCGCCGTGTCGCCGTGGAAAACGCCTGCGCTCAAGGGCTACTGACGGAGGCACAACGTCTGGCACTGGCTCCTCCCATGGAGACCACAGACAAAGGGCCATTTCTTGAAATGACTTCCCCCATAGGAACCAAAAAAATCCGTGGGTTCCTGCTTGAACTCAAAGGCCATCTGCGGCGTACCGCAAAACAGACCAACGTATCTCTTCCAGGACAAAAACCCTCAACCCAACCAGAAGCCATGGCATGAACACGCTGTTCGAGACCTCCCCTGCCCAACTGCGCCAGGTGCCCCTGCACCTGATCCGCCCGGACCCGGAGCAACGACGCAAGGTGTTTGATCCGGAAGCCCTGGACGAGCTGGCCGCCAGCATCAAGGCGATCGGGATTCTCCAGCCCATCCTGGTGCGCGAAGAAACGGATGGCCGGTACACCATCCTCTACGGCGTGCGCCGCTGGCGCGCCGCAAAGCTGGCGGGCCTTGATTCCATGCCCTGCCTGGTGCTGTTTTCTTACATGGAAAAACTCATGCGGTGGGTGGTGCAGTGCTCCGAGAACGCCCACCACCGTGATCTCGGTCCCCTGGAATACGTGGACGCCATCTCGGACATGCTCTCGGCAGGGCTCGGTACTGCGGCCATTGCGGATGCTCTGGGCAAGCGTCCTGACTGGGTGCGCGGCCACGAACTGGCTGCCAACCCGGCCTACCGCGCTCTGTTTGAAAGCGGCCGGTTACGCAGCGTGGATGTGCTCCTGCATTTCCGGAGCCTGCCCGATGGGGCCCGCCGGGAACTGCTCGACGCCGGGGATCTGATTACTTCAACCCGCTGTGCCCAGATGCGGGACAAATACCGGGACATCGAGGCTCGCGAAGCAGCAGTTCGTCAGCCCAGCCTGCCGATGGAGAACCCTATTCCCTCATCCGCCGCAACAACACCGGTCCTGTCAATAGACCTGGAGCCCCATGCCGGTTTTGCGAATCTAATCAATCATCAGGTGTCGGGGGGAGATTACGAATTGATGGAACCAGACGCCTCCAATGTCAAAATCGAATCAGGCCAGGACAAATCCGTGTTCGGACACACCATTGTCTCGTTGGCTGTGCCGACCGCATGGATCGAAGAAGCCGGCAGCATTGACACCATTCGCCGCATTGCCATGGCGGCTCTGACTTTCAGCCGAAACGCAGGATGGAAAGCGGCATGACCCATCAGGCCATGGAAGCGCTCTACGCCGGTCTGGACCAGAGCGAGCTGAGAAGTGTCGCGGCATGCTGCTCGCTTTCCATAGAAGATGTGCGTCAGGAGGCCCAACTGCTGTGCTGGTGCATCGCCAGCGGCCAGTGCGACTTCGACCCGGCTCTGGGTACGCCCCGGCAGTACATCATGGGGCGCTTGTGGGGACTGACATTGCGTTATCAGGTGTCCTTAAGTCTCACCCACGGTCATGATGAAACATCGCAGGAGATCGAATCGTCCTGGGCGCGTGAGCTGCTGTTGACTTCCCCCCATGTTCAAGAACCGGTCGACCCCCTGACCGAGTTGATCGCGAGAGAAGACGAACAGGAGAAGGAAACCCAAATCAAGATCAGGAAACAGAAGTTAATGTCACGGCTCAGTGCGCGCGACCGGACTTTTGCGGAAATACTGCTGGCGACACCCATCGACCAGGTGGCGGCGCTCTATGGACTGACTGTGCGTGCTGCGCGGTACCGGCAGGTGGAATTGCTGAGGCAACTGGAAGTGAGAAGCTGACCTTTGGGGATTGGCGTACTTTTTATCAACTAAATTTTGCGGAAATTAACAAAAGAACCCTCTTTTTCCGGAGTTCTTCACCACCCTTGCTGGAATACAGTTTAAACATTCGTTGAATATCACGATATTTTTTGCAGGCGTCTTTCCCATTCACCCAGTACGTCACAATCAGCGCCGAAGCGCTAAGGAGTCGCCCCATGGCCATCGCAATCTTGCGCCTTCCCACCGTCAAAGTCCGCACCGGACTTTCCCGTTCCAGCATCTACCAGCGTATTGCTGAGGGTTCCTTTCCAAAGCAGGTCAGCTTGGGCGCTCGAGCGATCGGTTGGCTGGAATCTGAGGTGGACGCGTGGTTGGCTTCCCGCATACAAATAAGTCGTGGCTCGGCAGAGAAAACAGCATAAGAAGGAAAACGTGAGCGCAGTTTCCCATCAAGCCCCTTGGCCGTGCAACAGGATCACCTTCGCGCCGGCTTCTATCGCATCCAAGTAATCCGACCAATGCTGCATCATCTTCTTGCGTTCAGGTAGGTATTCAGCACGGTTGTATGCTCCCCTCACCTCATTGCGTTCGCAGTGGGCAAGCTGGCGCTCGATGACATCAGGATTGAAGCCGGTTTCATTGAGGATGGTGGAAGCTACTGCGCGGAAGCCGTGGCCGGTCATCTTGCCTTTGTAGCCCAAACGGTACAAGGCAAACAGCATGGTGTTGTTACTGATAGGTTTGTCCCGGTTGCGTCCTGGGAACACGAAGCGACTGCCGCCCGAAATTTCCTTGAGTTCGGCCAGTATGTCGCGTGCCTGAGTAGCCAGCGGTACAACGTGTTCGGTTTTCATTTTCATGCGCCCAGCGGGGATGATCCACAAAGCATTATCGAGGTCAAACTCACTCCATTCCGCGCCTATCAGTTCGTTGGTACGCACAAAGGTTTGAGCTAGCAGTTGCAGGGCAAGACGGGTTTGCTTGTCGCCCGTTTCGTCATACGTGGCAATGGCGCGCAGTAGGTCAGGTAGTTCCTCGGGGCGGACGGCGGATTGATGCTGCTTTACATGCGGAGTAAGTGCGCCGCGCAGGTCGGTGGAGAGATTACGGGTGCATCGCCCGGTGGCGATGCCGTAGCGAAACACCTGCCCACATACTTGCAGGACACGGTGGGCAAGATCGTATGCGCCACGGGCTTCTATCTTGCGGATAGTTTCCAGCAGTTCCAGCGCGTTTATCTGGTCAATCGGGCGCTTGCCAAGGGTCGGGAAGATGTTGCTCTCAAGGCGACGCTTCACATCGCTGGCGTGGTGCTCAACCCATGTATGCAATTGCTTGTTGTACCACTCCAGCGCCACGGCCTCGAAGGAATTTACATTAGCAAGCTTCTTACGCAGGTTGGTGGCTTTGCGTTCGGCAGATGGGTCAAGGTCGGCATCGAGCACTTTACGCTGCTCATTGCGTTTAGCACGCGCTTCCTTGAGTGAAACTTGAGGGTAGGAGCCAAAGGATAATGATTTCTCTTTACCACCTAACCGGTAACGCAAACGCCAGAACTTGCCACCATCCGCATAAACCCAGAGATACAGGCCGCCGCCATCGTGCAGCTTTCGGATTGCCCTGCCCTCGCTTGAGGCGTTTTTGCACTCGGACGCAGATAGCAGATTAGTTTTCGCTGCCATGATTACTCCTGTTCAACAGCCAACAAGAAAGCCCTTAGTGCTTCAGTCTGAGGGAGCGTAAGATTTACAGCACGCGATGGCGTTTCTATAGTCAAAGCACCATCATCCGAAAGTGCTAGTCTGAACTGGTTACGATAATGGGCTAACTTCTTGGCCTCCCTACGTGCAGATTTGCGTTGCTCAGAAGGGTCCAAGCCGCTCTGTAGTTGCTCACGGATATTGTCACGCAATACGCGCGCTTCCCCGATTGATATACCAAGATAAGCCCCCAGAGAAAGGGACTTTTCTTTACCGCTTAACCAATATCTGATTCGCCAGAACTTTCGGCCATCCTCGTAAATCCACAGAAGAAGTCCACCACCATCATGTAGCTTGCGCACTTTCCTTCCGCAGCATTCAGCGCTATCACAGATTGACTCAGAAAGCAGATTCAGTGATTTCGTCATAAGGTGGTAAATGGTGGCAATTGAAAAATATTATCTACCACTTAATCTACCACCTATTACAGCCGGATGCAATCGGACGTTACCACACCACTTAGGGCTATCTATAGCCTTCAATGCCGCGTATTTGCTGGGGTTTGTGGACTTTATCGGACGAGTTAGGATGCTGATCTGGCGGAGACTGTGAGATTCGAACTCACGGACGGTTGCCCGTCGGCAGTTTTCAA
>VFSW01001736.1_pt1 | contig 33209 bp, 34 predicted proteins | sample 5358111 | NCBI WGS metagenome assembly VFSW01 (sample SAMN11554181, study PRJNA540505) | mine drainage metagenome | isolation source: sediment from site ElyBrook_90M | place: USA: Ely Copper Mine, Vershire, VT | collected 2017
ATCATATATTATGTATGATTATTCAAATAAAAGTTGGAATGTTTTAACTAAAGATATAAAAAAAGCAAACATTTATATATCTTATATGCATCAATAGCTGCATGAGTTCTGCAGACAAGATTGTAATACGTACAGTGGGCAGGCCTTCAGGAAAGGATGCTGAAGAGCTTGTGGATTGGTTCTGCAAGGTCTTCGACCTTTCAAAAGAAAAGGGCGAGATAGAGCCTTTGCTGCTCAGGGAAGTGATAAAGAACAGCCTTGTTGGCAGCGGCACGACCAGCAAGGCGCTGAACGAGAAGCTTGAGCTGCCGAGGAGCACTGTGATATACCACCTTAACAGGTTCATATACTCAGGGCTTGTGATAAGGAGGGGCAGGAGGTATTACCTGCGCTCTGAGGACATGGCAAGCACGCTCGAGGAGCTGCAGGGCGAGATAGACAGGGAGTTCGGCCGTATGATGGAGTTTGCAGAGAAGATGGATAGTTTCTTTGAGGAGGATTCGCATGCCGGAAGGAGAAAGCATAGAGACGAATGATGATTCAGTAAATAAGGCAGAGGCTCAGGAGAAAGCAGGCGCCGAGGATGCAGCCGAGCTCAAGGACAGGCTTCTGAGGCTTGCTGCTGAATTCGACAATTACAAGAAGCGCACAGCAAAGGATTTAGGTTCTGCATCTGACAAGGGCAGGGCTGATGTGCTTGCAAGATTGCTGCCTGTGATAGACGAGTTTGAGCTCGCCATTGGTTCCATGGACCTGAAGCAGGAGCATGCGAAGGGCATCTCCCTCATCTACTCGAACTTCATAAGTGCGCTGAAGTCCTTAGGGCTTAGGCCTATGGAGATAAAGGGAAAGTATGATCCGTACAGGCACGAGATAATGCTTGCGGAAGAGAGCAGTGAGGAAGAGGGGACGATACTCGAAGTGGTAAGGAAAGGTTATATGCTTAACGACATGATGCTGAGGCCAGCATCTGTGATAATATCAAAACACACGGATGACGCTGAAAAAGGAAAAGAAAGCAAAAAAGAAATAGGTGAATAAGATGAAAGTTATTGGAATAGATCTTGGAACTTCGAATTCAGCAGCTTCGGTGCTGGAAGGAGGAAGACCAGTGCTGATACCCAGCTCAGAGGGCACGTCCCTTTACGGAAAGTCATTTCCGAGCTACGTGGCCTTTACAAAGGACGGGCAGAAGCTCGTGGGCGAACCTGCGCGCAGGCAGGCTGTTGCCAACCCCGAAGGGACTGTCGCCGCATTCAAGAGGAAGATGGGCACAGACTACAAGTACGACATATTCGGAAAGAAGTACTCGCCGCAGGAGCTCTCCGCCATACTTCTGCAGAAGATAAAGAAAGATGCTGAGGATTTCCTCGGAGAAGAGGTGAAGAAAGCAGTTATAACAGTGCCTGCATACTTTGACGACAACCAGAGGCAGGCTACGAAGGACGCAGGCGAAATAGCAGGCCTTGAAGTGATAAGGCTCGTGAATGAGCCGACGGCAGCGTCGCTTGCGTACGGGCTTGACAAGAATACTGCAGATTCGAAGATATTGGTCTATGACTTCGGAGGGGGCACGCTCGATGTTACAATCATGGAGTTCGGCGGCGGCGTCTTTGAGGTGAAGGCCACGAGCGGCGACACGAAGCTTGGGGGCACTGACATGGACAATACCATACTTGAGTTCCTCCTTAAAGAGATAAAATCAGGCACAGGGGTAGATGTTTCTGATGATAAGCAGGCCGTGCAGCGTGTAAGAGAAGCAGGCGAGCGCGCAAAGATCGAACTCTCGACAACGCTCAGCACAGAAATAAACCTGCCATTCCTTGCCATGGGCCCGAAGAATTCGCCGGTTAACTTCTCTTATAAGATGACAAGGGCGAAGCTCGAGGAGATAGTGATGCCCATAGTGGACAAGACCACTAAGCCTGTGGTGCAGGCTCTGAAGGATGCAAAGCTTGAGCCGAAGGACATAAGCAAGGTGATACTCGTCGGCGGACCTACAAGGATGCCTATAGTGCAGCGCTATATAGAGCAGCTCCTCGGAAAGAAGATTGAGAGAGGAGTAGATCCGATGGAAGCGGTTGCATTCGGCGCAGCCATACAGGCAGGCGTTCTCACTGGCGAAGTGAAGGATGTGGTGCTGCTTGACGTGACGCCATTGTCGCTGGGACTTGAGACCATGGGCGGCATCATGACGAAGATAATCGAGAGGAACACGACCATACCTGCAAAGAGGTCGCAGCTCTTCACGACAGCAGAGGACAACCAGCCAACTGTAGACATACACATACTGCAGGGGGAGCGCAGCATGGCAAGGGACAACATTGAGCTGGGAAGGTTTGACCTTACAGGAATTCCTCCTTCAAGAAGGGGCGTGCCCCAGGTCGAGGTGACATTCGACATAGATGCCAACGGCATACTGCACGTGAATGCAAAGGACAAGGCCACAGGCAAGGAACAGAACATGCAGGTGGTAGCGCCGAACAAGATGAACCGCGACGACATAGAGAAGAAGGTCAAGGAAGCTGAGCAGAATGCGGAGCAGGATAGGGAGCAGCTTGAGCGCGTACAGCTGAAGAACGACGCAGAATCGATAATATACGCAACGGACAGGACCATAAAGGACTTCGACAGCAAGATACCTGCGGAAGTAAAGGAAGGGATAACTAATGCGAAGAAGGACCTTGAGGAAGCGGTCAAGGCGGAGGACTATGCGAAGATCAAGGGCAGTCTTGACAAGCTGCGGGATGAATTGCAGAAGGTTGGCGGCAGCATGTACGGGCAGGGTGCTGCTGAAGGGCAGGGCCCTTCTGGTCCTGAAGGCCCTGGTCCGGAAGGCGGAGCAGGAGACGGCGGAAGCGTTGATGCGGACTTCAAGGTGCAGAAATAGAGGTCAGGAATGGCATGGCTAAGAACTACTACGATGTACTGGGAATACAGAAAAACGCTAGCCAGGCGCAGATAAAGGACGCATACAGGAAGCTCGTCCTGAAGTACCATCCTGACGTCAACAAGAACGAAGACGCAAAGGTGAAGATGCAGGATATAAATGAAGCATATGCGGTCTTGGGCAGCGAAGAGAAGAGAAAGCAGTATGATGCATATGGGCCTGAGGCATTCAACAGGCAGTTCTCACAGGAAGACATATTCCGCGGCTTTAATTTCGAAGACATCTTCCGTGAAATGGGCGTGAATGTCAATTTCGGCGGCTTCGGGTCAGAGGACCTTTTCGGCAGCTTCTTCGGAGGGCAGCAGCAGTCTAAGAATACAGGGCAGAGCATACTGTACAGGATTGACCTTGGCCTCGAGGATATAGCAAGGGGCGCGAAGAAGAGCATAAGCGTAAGGCATCTTAAGAGATGCAGCAGGTGTTCGGGAAAGGGGGGCGAGCCTGGATCAAAACCCGTGAAGTGCAGGCGGTGCAAAGGTTCAGGATACATGACCAGGCAGCAGCGCTCAATGTTCGGAAGCATCAACACAGTGACAACGTGCGGAGAGTGCGGCGGCAGAGGCACATATTATGAGAAGGCATGCAAGACCTGCTCTGGCAAGGGAGGCGTGATAACCACTGAAAACGTAGAAGTGAACATACCTGCGGGCGTAACGAACGGCATGAGGCTTAGATTAGAAAGCATGGGTGATTTCGGGCCTGATGGCGATGGCGATCTTTACATAGAGATACGCGAACTCCCGCATCCTGTGTTCCAAAGAAACGGCGATGATGTCATTGCCATGGTGAACGTGCCTTTCTACACCGCTGTTCTTGGCGGCAGGGTTCCGGTCCATACGCTCATCGGCGGTAAAAAAGAGATAGAGATAGAGAAGGGCACGCAGCCGGGCAGGAGGATACTTATTAGAGGCGAGGGCATAAAAAGGCTCAACGGGGGCAGCATAGGCGATGAGATAGCGGTTGTAAGCGTAGAGCTGCCGAAGGAGCTTTCACGTGAGGAAAGGGAGCTGATGGAGAGGTTCAGGGACATAGGAGAGTCGCGCAAAGGCGACGGCAAAAAGAAGTTCGGGCTCTTCGGCTAGGAAGACAAGTTATTTAAATTCCGAATTCAATCTATATGCGGTGCGATGTATAGAATGTTGCTGGCATTTGTCATGCTGATTGTGATGCCTTTTGCAATGGCGCATGGTGCAAATGTTTCCTCTGTCCCAAATTCAACGGTGACTGGGCATTCTACCATAGCGATCAACACTTCGATGGTAATCCCGAATTACCAGAACAAGTACGTAAACTTCCTGGTGTACCCGATAAGTGGGAACTCAAGCTATACCACGCTCAACATAATCAACCAGAGCTCGTTTACAATATACAACATGAGCGTCGAGCTGCTCAACAACACAGGCTTTCCGCCTTTCTTCGGGCAGCTGCTGATACAGCCGACGGCGCTCACCCCGAACAACAGGTACAGCATACAGCTAAGGGCATATGGCGGCGACCCGACCAATTACACTGAGACTGTCAACGTATCGATAGTCAACAGGTCGCTTTACGGCGCATATGTGAATATAACAATGATCCAGGCACGCATAAGGAACGGGACGGCAGGGACTACTGCACCAGGTACGACGACAGCTCAGCCCACCACAGTTTATCCTGGGAGCGGCCAAAGCACTGCGGCGACCAGCGCCTATACTGTGAATTCAACAACGTCAGCAGCGACTACTACCGCAGCGGTTTCGAATGGCAGCGGCGGATCATACGCAGCGCCTGCAATAATCGTGATGATCATAATATTGGCAATAGCTTATCTTGTAATCAGAAATGCCAGGGCAGGAAGGGGAGCGGGAAGGAGTAGGTGAAGGTGGTTTGTTGAAAGGCAGCAGGGTGCAGAAGGAGATGGCAGACTACAGGATATCGAGGTTGCTGTCGCTTGCAAAGGAATCCTTGAATAAGAATAGCCCGATGAGCGGGATGGGGAAGAGGTATGTGCGGATAGCAGAAGAGATAAGTTCGCATTATAAGGTAGGCATTCCAAAAACATTGAAGGTGCAGGTATGCAGAAAGTGCCACAGCCCTCTTGTCCCAGGAGTAAATGCCGTTGTACGTGCAGTTTCAAGCGGCGGCTATGTCGCTTACAAGTGCGAATGCGGCGCTGAGAGGCATATTTTCTATAAATGAATCCTGGATTTATTTTGCGCCTAGTTTCTTCACTATCATTTCTGACAGCTGATCAACTTTTTCAGAATCGCTGAGCGTGAGTATGTTCTTCTGCTCCTCTATGTAATTCTCAGAGGCCTTGCCGTGGTAAAGCTGCACGAGCCTCTTCGCCTCTTCGTCCTTCGGGACCGCTATCTTCAGGTCTGAGATTATGTTCGCCCTTGCCATTATCTTTATCGCATTGCTTATTCCTGCGACTATCTTGCCGGTGTTCGCAAAAACGGAAATTGTATCAAGGAGCGGTCTGAAATCATAAAGCTTATAGGAGTCTACGCCTACGCCATCTATTAAGAGTATGCCGTCGAAGTCGCTGCTCTTCATGCGCCCAGCGTTGAGCTTCGGCATGTAAACCGCGCCATGGTAGCCCCTGCACTCCTTTGTTGAGTAGCTCGTTATGACGGTTTCTATGCCCCATTTTTCAAGCATGTTCTTTGCTGCAGATACCGATTCGTCCTTGAAATCTTTCGGGGGTATGAGGATTGCCATTCGCATAAGACCAATACATTATCTTTGGCAAGGGTTATAATTTTTGCCTTTTGGAGGCGCCAGGGCCGTGCATTATCGACTTTGACGCGAAATACAGCAGGAACGCGAGCACTATTATTGCTGCGAATGCAGCTATGTCGTATATCGATACGAATGTTAACTTGATGTTGCTGCCTGAATCCGTGGATGCGTGTTCAGTCAGCCCGGAATATGTAGCGCTTATGTTGAGATAACCGTAAGGCACTTCTGACACGGCAGCCCTGCCGCTGCTGCCGAGCTGCAGGTATCTTGATGTGCCATTTGCAAAGTTCAAGTACACAGTTGCGTTTGCAGGCATGCCGAACATGTCCGTTGCTGTGAGGTTTATGTTGTATATCGGCAATGATATGAATATGGTCTTTCGGCTGTTTGCGCTTATCGCCTGGTCAAGTTTTATGTACGTGCCCTTGTAATACGCACCGTTGACCGTATAATTCGTGCCTGAGAACAGGAACGTTGTCGTGTTTACAGGGGAATTGTCTATGTATATGTTTGAAGGGAATACCTCGTTGCCGTATGCGTCTATCGCATCAAGCTGCACAAGGTACTGACTCTTGAATATCGCAGTTATGTTCACTGGCGCGTGCACTATGAAGCTCAGGTACGGGGTTGCGGAGCCGTTGTCCCATGCATAGAATGATGACCTAGAGTTTACGGTTTTATTTGCGATGTAGCCTGTTATTGAGATTGCGGCAGGTGCGCCGTCTTTGTACCATCCTGTCCCTGTCAGGTTGCCGTAAGCCGCATGTGCGCTCACGTAATACTCTTTCGAAAAGGAGGTATTTACAGAGTATGGTGCGGTAATCGATACAGTACCTGAGGTATTCCTGTTGCCATTGCTCCAGCCCTCGAAGGCGAACCTTGCAGAGCTGTTTTCATATACTGTGGAGTTGCTTATCGCATAATACGCTGTTGAACCTGATTCATACCAGCCTGTGCCGTTTGTCTGGCCGTATGATGAATTGACTGTGAAAAGGTACTGCACCTGCCATCCTGCATATTCCGTTATGTTGCTTGACATCGATACCTGTGCAACATTGCTAGCACCTGTGTAGGAGCCCGAACCCGTGCCGACCCAGCCGGTGAACTTCGCTCGTGTTCCATTATTTATGTAGACGTATTCCGGTTCTGATATCACCTCTGTTGCATATGCGCGGTAGCTTGCGTTGGAGTTCCCTGTGCCGTATTTGGATACTGTCCTCAGATGGTAGCCAAGGCTCCACAGCTCGTAGCCGTTAGACGACTGGTTCAGCCCAGACCCCACTTGGAAGTAGTTCACCCTCTGCCCTACCTCTGAAACGCTGTACGGATTCTGCAGCGACTTATCGCTGCCGATGCCATAGCCTATGTACGAGTAGCCTTTTGGGAGAGGCATCTCGCTGCCGAATTCGTTGTAGAAAGAGAGGTTTGTGAATTCCACAGGGGCTATGTATTCATTGTTGCTGGAGGTATTCGCAAGTTCGCCGAATGCCACTGGCGCATTTGTCCCTGATGAGCCTGTGCCGAGGTCTACGCTGCCTATTTCATTGCCATTGAAAAGGAAGTGCCAGTTACCTTGGGAATAGTAGAATGAATACCTGTTGATGGTGCCGTTAGTTCCTGCAGATGCGTCTGGTCCCAGCGCGCCAAGGAACCCTGAGGAATTTGAGCCTGGCTCGAAATATTCGTAGAACCATTCCGCATCGCCTTTCTTCAGGTATTCGTAACCTGTGCACTTTGATATCGTGCAGTATGAAGGGTAGCTGCCTGACTGGTTTTCTATGACGTAACCTGTCTGTATGAATGCACCGTTTGCAAGGTTCTCCCCGGCCCAGAAACCCATGGAGCCGTCGCTTACGCCTGGCTGCTGCGCTGTTTTTATCGTCACGCCTGCGCCGGTGTTGTAATATGCAGCCTGGTCGCCTGTGGCTCCGAACTGGAACCAGTACTGAGCTGCTGCGCTGTTGATTATAAGCGATGCCGCAATCATGAATGCAAGTATTTCATACCCTTTCATAATCCATTCCCATGTCGCCCAGCTTCTTGAGAACCTTGTTCCTCACTATGGAATTGAAGCTCTTCCACTCTATCACTGCAAACTCAGGCTCCCTGTCGCTCCTTGTGGCCGCCTGACTTATCATTTCGATATTGTCTGTGCCGTCATCGTTTATAAAAGCGTGGCTGGGCATTATGTGCCCGAATGCATACCCTTTTTCAGTGCAGAGTTTTGTGAATTTTGAAGGGTAGTGGTTGCCTCCTAGGCCGATTGCCACATGATTGTATCCGGAGTTGCATTCTGCAAGCGCGAACGCTGAATCTGCCGCGGCCTTGCCAAGGATTTCTGCAAGTTTTATGTCATTTATTGCATGATCATTTCCACCAAGCTCTATGAATGTGCAGGGGGTGTCCAACAAAGGGCCGTGGTGCGTTGTTTCGAGTACAGTGTTGATCGTTTCAGGCGCACTCTTTTTGAGGTTCATCATGCAGAGCCTGACCAGCTCTGGCGCAGCTGTTGAAAGGGCGCCAGGTTTGCCTCCGACCATAGCCTCTGAATTCCAGTTTCCCAAAGAATGGGCGGTGAAAGATACTATTCCTGCACTACTGTAGTGCTTGCTCAGGAATAGTATGTGGCTGAAACCCATGCTGTCAAGGCTATCGGCGTTTACAAGGCTGCCACCTGCATTTAACAGGGTTATCCCGCCTTTGCTTTTCTTCCCTTTTTCCTCTATGCCGCACTCTTTGCGCACATACTCTGCAGCATGCATTGAAACTGGGTCGTTTGTTGCGTATGCTATGCAGATCATGGAACGCATTTTAATGTTTATTTGGCAAGATATAAATGCTTTGAAAAGAAGTGTCATTTGGCAAGATAAGTTATATATTATTATCGTGGGATATAGCTCTATAACCTTTTTGTGTTTGAAGCAATTAAGCGCAGGTGATATGTTGGAATTGAAGATAGATAATGCGAAGTATTGGAAGGAGTGCATAGATACCATCGTGAACCTCGTCGACGAGGGCGTATTCAACGTTACAAAGGAGGGCGTGACCCTCAAGGCGATGGACCCCTCAAGCATAAGCATGATTTCCTTCTCGATGCCGAGCAAGGCATTCTCCAAGTTCGATGTAGACAAGAATGCGGGCTTGGGTCTGAACATAGACAACATAAGCAAGATAATGTCGCGTGCAAGGGATGGAGAGTCGCTTGTCATGAAGGACCATGAGAACAAGCTGACGATGGAATTCTCCGGCCAGTCGAAGAGGCGCTTCAGGACGCAGCTCATAGACGTAAGGAAGAGCGCTGAAAAAGAGCCGAATGTCGAGTTCGATGCAGAAATAGAGATAAACGGGGAGACCTTCAAGGACCTTGTCAAGGACGCAGGCCTTATTTCGCAGTACATATCGCTGAAGGCAGCGAAGGACCAGTTCTCGATAGACTGCAGGGGCGATTCGGGCGAGCTCAACGAAGTGCATGTCAACGACGGCAGCGCAATAAAGAAGATGTCGGTGCAGAAGGGCGCGGAATCGACTTTCAACCTAGAGTTCCTTGAGAACATGGTGAAATCATGCCCTGCAGGCAACTACATAAGCATAAGCCTGAAGTCTAACGAGCCGATGAAGCTGAGCTACAAGGTGGGAGAGGCGCAGATAACCTATTATCTCGCGCCGTACATGGAGAGCTGATGGATGGCAGCCCTTTGGAAGTTGAAAAGAGGATACAGAAGGACATCAGGCTATTCTCCGAGAGCATCAAGAAGGCAGGCGCGCTGCAACTTGGCAGCGATGAAAAGAAAATCGTCGAGCTTGCAGCCATGTATGCAAAGGATTCGGAATCATGGCTCAGGAAAAATGATCTTTACACCTCTTTCTCAAGCATTGCATACGCGCACGGGCTTATCGACGCTGTTCTTAAGATGAAGGGCGCTTATGATGAAAATGTCTGAGTTATCAGCAGAGGTAGAAATCGGCAGCGGCGTTTTCTTCAACGAAAAGATGCGCTGCCTCAGGTCGATTTCCGCTGCTTTTGTAAAATCATTCGCAGGCAAAGGGTCGACTCTTCTTGATTCCACTACAGCAACAGGGATAAGGGGGATAAGATATTCGCTTGAATCCGGAATACGCAACCCTGTCCTCATAGACATGAATAAGGGCGCATATTCATGCGCATCTGCGAACGTAAAATCAAACAGAATAGACGCGGACGTGAGGAACGTGAGCATGCAGGAGTTCGCGAACACATACGAAGGGCGCTTTGATTTCATCGACATAGACCCGTTTGGAAGCCCTGCTCCGATGATATACGACTCCTTGAAGCTCGCAAAGAACGGCACAATGCTGATGGTGACAGCCACTGACACTGCCGTCCTTTTCGGGGCGCACAGGAACGCATGCATTAAGATCTACGGCGCTGAGCCGCTGCACACGGAATTGTGCAAGGAAGCCGGCACGAGGATACTCCTTGCATACATAACGAGGAATGCATCGCAATTCAATTTCGGCATAGAGCCTGTGATGTGCATCTCCGACATGCATTACGTGCGCGTCTTCCTAAGGCTTGTCCACGGGGCAGTGCCTGCAGTGCGCTCTGCAAGGTCCTCGGGTTTTGCAGGCCAGTGCCAGTCGTGCAGGTCCTTTGAATACGGCAATGGGATAGCGCCGGTGGGCAGCAAGTGCGCCAGGTGCGGCGGCAAGATGCTGCTTTCAGGGCAGATGTGGATGGGACTGCTGTCAAACAGAACAGCCATTGCAAAAGTAATCAAGAGTGCAGAAGGCATCAATGACCCCGAAGCTTCAGAGTATGTCAGGCGTGTGTCGGAAGAGATTGATGTGCCTTTCCTGTATTCCGTGCCAAAGCTCACAAAGGCTCTGTCAATGGGCTCCGTGTCGCATAAAAAAGTTATTTTAAGGATCCAGGAAACAGGCAAAATGGCAACGGCAACGCAGTACTGGAAGGATTCTCTGAAGACCGATGCTGGTTATGATGATGTCATAGCCGCAATCAAGACTTAGTTGTCGTTTTCAGGCTGCAGCAGCAGGCAAGGTTTTTAAACCTGCCTCTCACTCGGAAAAGGCAGGCGCATGCTGACCTGCGGAATTAATGTCGTCGTATTTTCCTTTCCATTACGGTTTCCGCAGATGCCCTGCCTTTGCGAAAATATTAAATATGAGCCAATTCAACATATGGTTGGGGAGATGGGATGGACACAACAATAAGCCTTGAGAAACGGGGGGAAGAGGAAGAGGACGCATTGCTCCAATTCCTGAAGAACAGCTGCATGAACTGCAGGAAGGACTTCGAAAAGGACGAAATCCGCGTTCTGCCTTCAGCGTACATACAGAACAGGGACTTCTACGTGAGGAGCGGGATAGTGCAGAAGAGGCTGCTCTGCGTGGAGTGCTACAACGGCGTGAAGAAGGCAGAGAGGACAAAGACCAAAAGGAACGCACGGCCTTTTAAGAGAGGCGGAATGAGAAGGCTGTTCTCTGCGCGCGGGTTCCTTTCCGACATGATAGTGTGATTACTTCTTCCTTTTCTGGCTCGCAGCTATTATGTGGTAGTTCTTTTCGGCGTTGTCATAACCGAGCGCAGCCTTGAACGCATCAGCGTCAAGAGTCATCGTGCTGTCTGAATAAGGGTCATTTATGTAAAAAGCGTCTTTGTCATACCCTGTAACAACGACCCAGTGCGGCGATGATTCGAGATACGGGTTTATCGAGTTCGCGTCTATTAGCACTATGGGGAGCTGATTGTTTGACAGTGCCTTCTTTATTGAATTTATAGATATGGCATTTGAATGCTCCTCTTCGACATTCATGGAAAGCGCCTTGCCTTTTATCTCGTTGAATGATGCTGTTAGCGTATCCAGATTGACATTCTCGTATACTGCCATCTTCCTGTCGTAGCCTTCGTCTTTCGTATTGCTGATTATCTTGACCTTCGCACCGCGCTTCGCAAGCGCGTACGCTATCCCGTATTTCGAGCCGTGCCAGACGGAGCCGTTGACAGCTTCCTGCCATATGCTGTATTCCTGTTCCTTAGAGAGCTTGAAATTGCGGTTCATGTACTTGAGAACCATCATCGCGCATGCTGCTGAGCTTGTGAATTCCTCGGTCTGCGGGTAATGTGGCACCTCAAGGCTTACCTGGGCCTTGAGCTTTGCCCTGCTTGAGTGCGCATGGCCTTTTGCCCTGCTAGGCTTTGACCTCCTCGGCTTCGAGCGCTGCTTCTGCTTATGGTTTGAAATGCGCCCCTTTTTCCTTGATTTATTCATAAATACCACTGATGCTGTGCAGGGAGAGAGATTTGTTCAATTGCATTGAACTCTCGTAGGCCTAAGCCAACAGATCTTGAGTCTGCCGCGTTTGACCGGGCTCCGCCATCCCTGCACGGCTATTTAATTATACGCAATCATATTATAATCTTAACTAGTATTTATACTTTTGCATTTGTGAAATGCAATATAATCCTTTGTTTTAGTCGATATTTAAAGGCATGGAATATGGAGATCGAGAAGCTTGACGAATACAGGTTCAGGGTGCCGAAAGGGTCGTTTAAGGGCATGAATGCCGACGCCGTACTGTACTCATCTGACACGCTGATGGAGAAGCTGAAGCGGGATCGTACTATACAGCAGGCTGTGAACGCCACTACTTTGCCTGGCATATGCGGCAATGTTATGGTCATGCCCGACGGCCATGAGGGATACGGCTTTCCCGTCGGCGGCGTAGCCGCGTTCGACAGCGACGAGGGGATCATCTCGCCTGGCGCCATAGGGTTCGACATAAACTGCGGGATACGCGTGATAAAGACGAACCTTGACGAAAAAGAGGTTAAGAAGAACATACGCAGGCTCTCTGAAATGATATTCAACAGCGTGCCGAGCGGGCTTGACAGCAGGCTCAAGACAGGGCTCGGCGGCGATGACCTTGCAAGGGTGGCTGTAGAAGGCGCGGGCTACCTTGTTGAAAAAGGCTTCGGCACAGCTGACGACCTTGAAAGCATGGAGGAGCATGGGTGCATGCAGGGCGCGGATTTCTCGAAGGTCAGCCAGAGGGCGAAATCAAGAGGCAGGCAGCAGCTCGGCACTCTTGGCGCGGGAAACCACTTCCTTGAGGTGCAGAAGATAGAGAAGACGTTCGACAAACGGCTCGCTGACGCATACGGGATTTACGAAGGCCAGATAGTCGTCATGGTCCACACTGGCTCGAGGGGCTTCGGCCATCAGATATGCAGCGATTATCTGAGGATACTTGCGGAATACCAGTCAAGGCAGGGGATAAAGCTCGTCGATCCTGAACTGAGCTATGCACATGTGAAGAGCAAGGAAGCAGATGACTATCTGAAGGCGATGAAATGCGGCGTCAATTTCGCTTTCGCGAACCGGGAGATGATAACCGATATTCTGAGAAAGGGCTTTGAGAAGGTGTTCATGAAGAGTTCTGATGAAATGGGCATGGAGCTGCTCTATGACCTGTCACACAACATAGCAAAGCTCGAGGAGCATGTTTTTGACGGAAAACAGGTTAACGTTTATGTCCATAGGAAGGGCGCGACAAGGGCTTTCTGGAAAGGAAGGGCAGAGATACCGAAGAAATACAGGAATTACGGCCAGCCTGTGCTTATTCCCGGCAGCATGGGAACGGCAAGCTACATACTTGCAGGCGGAGAGGGCGCTATGAAAGAGACATTCGGGTCAGCATGCCACGGCGCTGGAAGGGTGATGTCAAGGCACCAGGCGCTGCGTGAGATCGGCGCGGACAAGACTCTGTCGTCAATGAAGAGCAAGGGCATAGAATTGATGGTGAGGGACGAACGCCTGATAAGCGAAGAATCGGAATGGGTCTACAAGGACATAGACGAAGTAATAAACGTTGTGAAGAACACTGGTCTTGCTGTTCCAGTGTCAAGGAATGTGCCTGTTGCAGTGATAAAAGGCTGATCATATCCCTACTGCTGAAGAGACCATCGTTATTTTACGGCCGAATGTGCGGTACTTTGGCAGGTCTGTGAAGGATGAGAGAATGGCGAGCAGGCTTGAAGCCTTGCTGAACTCTTTCTTGAATGCAAGGTGCTTTGCCGCATAGAATATTGCGCTCTGATCCTGCGCCTTAAGCGCCCGCATTATACTGGCCTCTGCGCGCTTGTCCTTTGCCTCGGTATAAAGCGCCATCGATGCGTGAATAAAAGCGGGACTTTTTGCATCCTTGAGGTTTGCAAGCGCTGTTGATGCGTGTGCAAACCTGTGCATCTTTGTCTCTGCCATTGCGTTTATATAGACCGAAGGCTCGTCAGCCGCTTTTGACAGCGCTATGATCTCTATTGCCTTGTACAGACATTCCCTGTATTTTGAATAAAGGTGCATTGCGCTGTACTTGTTCCTGAGCACTTCGTCGTTCCTGTTGTCCGCATTGTGCTCCATGAATGCTTTCAGCGTGTAATCGACATCCCAGTATGTGAAATCTGAGAGCGACTTGAATGAAGATGCAAGCGCATAAAGCACCTGCGGGTTTCCGTTAAGTGAGAGTATGTCGGCGTTCTCAGATGCTTCAAGGATTGCATTTTTTGATATAGAGGCGCTGATTACGTTCAGCTTTGCGGTGCTGTCAGAATCCGTTATTGCTTTGCCGTCAGCATTTATGATTGATTCGCATAATGGACATATGGAATATGCAGAGTCTGCGTGCATGTAATCTGTTGCACAGTAGGGGCATTTTGCCTTTGCGCTAGGGAGCTTGAATGCCTTTGCTTCCTTGTACACGTCCATGATTAAACAACAGCGTAAAACAATTTATAGTTATCTCAGCGTTTCCTCAATACAACGAAAAGGTGCATTTTGTCGAATGGCTCGAGGCTTATCGACTCTACGGTCTCGAAATGCGCTGAAACCGCCTTGAGGAACTCCTTGTATACAATCTTTGGGTTCTTCGACACGCTTATGCTCTGCGATTTTATTGCTACATACGCATAGCTGCCCTTCGCGAGCATTCGCGAATTGTTTATCAGTATCTGTGCCTGGTCCCGTGCGGCTATGTCCTGGTACAGCACATCCGGCGTGCCTACCTCGTCAGCATATTTCTCATTGTTCCTCGCGTCTTCAAGTATCGGGAGCATGTTGCTCCTGTGCTCGCATATTTTTATCAGGTCGCGCATGCTTCTTTCTGAGATTTCAATGCAGTACACTTCGCCAGTCTCGCCTGCTATGTCGCTCACATGGCTGCATGTCGTGCCTGTCGCAGCGCCGAGGTACAGCACCCTGCTGCCTTTCTTTATCTCCATGTGCTTGAGCCCCTTGAGCATTGCAGCTGCAAGTTTTGACCTGTACGGGTTCCAGAGCCTGTACTCTGTGCCGTCTGCAGTTACGAGATCCTCGCCATAGACCTTCTCCCCTTTTGAAAGGTTGATTGTCGCCAGCTTTCTTTCCACCCTGAAAACTCCGTCGAATATTTTTTGCACCTGCATAAGAGCACTCGTAGAGATTTGTCAACCAATCTTTATAATTCTTTTAATTAATACTACATTCATGGAAAGCGGCCGGCCTGACATGCCATTATCTGCAGTCATCGGATTATATAAGGATGCAGGAAGCCCGGTGGAGCTGATGCGCAGGTTCTCTGAGAGGCTCTCCTCGTTCCCAGGCATAGACAAGACGGTTATGAAGGAGCCGTCTATGGATGGCAAAGCGGACAGCTTCGAAGAATTCATATACAACACGAAAAAGCCTTATGTTGACAACAGCCTCAGCGGCTATTCCGCATTCCCGGCTCTGATAGAATATTACAACAGCGGATACAAGAGCTGCACGATACTTGCTATAGCCGCTTCAGGGAGGAACTTCGGCACAGTTGCGCTGCTTTCAAGGCATGAAGATGCATTCAAGAAAGAAGATGTAAGCGGATACGCGATAATGGCGGAGGCTGTGAGCAGCGGTGCGCTCTTCCTTTTTGAAAGGGAGAAGAACATGGGCCTTGCAAAATATTTCGATGCTGCGTTCAGTACGGATTTTCCGCAGGTGCTTATGGACAGGGCAGGTTCCGTGGTAAAGGCGAACAGGAGCTATGCCAATCTCTTCGGATCATCTGTGAAAGAGGCTTCGGGGATGAATCTGGCGCAGGCTTTTTCCCTTGGCGAGCCCGACATAAAGAGCCTGTTCTCAAATATCCAGATAAAAGCAAAGATTGCAAGTGGAAGAACCTTTTCTATAAAGGGGAACAAGGTCAATGACAGGCTTGTGCTTCTTGTTCTGCAGGATTTGACAGAGTTGAACGCGCTGCGGGACATCGCCGAGCTTTCGCAGAAAAGCGGTAACGAGATTTTTCTGATAATGGACAATGACCTCAACATAAAATGGGCCGGCAGCAATTCCTATTCCTTGATCAGCATGCGCGCAGAGGACATCGTCGGGTCGAACCTCTCCGATTTGGTGTATAACGGTCCTGAATTCAGGTCTAGCCTCAGCTCTGCGGGCAGCGGCGAGTACTCTGCGGAGATAAAGATCAGCACAGGCAACGGGATGAATGCGGAAATGCACGCTTCCATATACAGGATAGGAAGTTCAGTGTGCTGCATCCTGTCAAAAGAGTACGGGCGTTACATAAAGGAACTGAATGCCTCTTTCGACCAGGTCATTGGCCTTTCGAACGACGCTGTGATAAAGATAGATGAGAACGGGTACATCGCTGAGGTGAACAAGGGTCTTGAAAAGATCCTCAAGTACACGCTGCCAGACCTGCAGGGGAAGCCCATAACTTCCATATACAGCGATGCAGACGGGCAGAAGCTGAGCTCGTACATGGCGCTTGCGAAGAAGAGCGGCATAGTCACTGACATGTTCGCGAACATGCTTGCAAAGGACGGGGACGTTGCCGTGCCTTTCAGGCTCAGCATAAAGCGGGTCATGAGCGATTATGGGAAGGGCGCCGGCTTCCTGATAATAGGGAAGGAACTCGCAACGAAGATGCAGCTCGAGGAGCAGCAGGAAGAATTGGAGAAGCGCATGCGTGAATTGGAGAGGTACAAGGCGGAGAGCGATCTCAAGACCCAGTTCATTTACAACATATCACACGACCTGAAAACGCCGATAACGAACATAAAGGGCTTTTCGAAGCTCCTTTACAAAGGAGAATTCGGCACGCTTACGGATGAGCAGAAAGGATACCTGAGCATAATAATGGACGAGCTTGACAGGCTAATGAACCTGATAGGCCAGATACTCGACGTTGCAAGGCTCTCATCAGGCAATGTAATACTTGACCTTCAGGAAGTCGACTTCAACACCCTGCTGAAGAACCAGAGCATACGCGCTTTTGAAGAAGTCTGCAAGGCAAAGGGGCTTTACTTCAAGGTGAATGTGAATTATGACGTGCCAGAGATAACCGCTGACCCGAACAGGCTGATACAAGTGCTTGTAAACCTTATAGGAAACGCGGTGAAATTCACCGAAAAAGGGGGCATAGAGGTGGACGTTTCAAGGACTTCGAAGAGCAGCAGGAGCATAAGAATCGCTGTGAAGGATACGGGCATTGGGATAAACAAAGAAGACAAGAACAAGGTATTCAAGAAGTTCTACCAGCTGCAGCGCAAAGGTTTGACGAGACAGGAAGGGTCAGGCACTGGTTTAGGGCTATCGATAACCAAGGAGATAGTCAATCTTCACGGCGGGCAGGTGGGGGTGGAATCGGAGCAGGGGAAGGGCAGCGAGTTCTGGTTCAGGATACCGTTCAGCCCCAAGCCTAAGAAGAAAACAAAGAGGGGGGTGCAGCAGGCGAACGGCTCATGGGATAAGGGCAGCACATGAATTGCCTATCGAGTTCTGCGAATTATAGTTGCTCTGCAGCTGCGAAAGCGACAGGCCGTTGAATATTCCCGAAAACGCATATGTCACAACGACGTTTGATGGATAGGAGAACTGCGCAGACATGACTTTAGAACTTGATCTTTTCGATACAGTAGTATAAGTGAAGTTATACGCTCCTGCAGAGACCTCTGTCGCCCCTGAAGTTATCTCGTATGGGGTTACGGTGCTCACGTTGTAATAGGTATTCTGGGCTGACGGGCTTGAGTGCTGTGTTGAAATGAACGTGGAATTATACAGCGATGGCGTGCAGCTCTGCGTGGCTTTGTACAACGATGCAAAACTGCTTATCAGCGAACCCTCTGCTGTTGCGTTGAATGCTGCCTGTGCAAGCGCGGTGTTGTTTACCGTTGTCGTGGGCGAGGTAGATACCGCAGTTGTAGTCCCAGTGCCTGTTGCCGTAGTGGTTGCAGCTGTTGTCTGTGATCCTGAAGAGACTTTCAGCCCTTTGGGTATCTGTATTACTGAGAATGTGGCGCCTGTATTGTTGACAGAAACCGCTTTGAGCTCTATGTCGGAGTACTGGGAGCCGCTGATGCTCACGTTCACGGACTGGCCTTTTGAGAGGGCCATGTTGGATGTGCCTCCTGGCAGCACAGGTATGCTGCTTATGGAAACATATGCCATAGACGGCGTTGACGAGTTCAGGTATATCGCAAAAGCCTGTCCATTGCTGAGTTCAAGGTTCTGAGCCGCGCCTTTCATGAGGGTGAATGAGTAGTTCTGTCCTATCTGCCTTACTCCATTCTGGCCCGCAATTACCGAGTATATTATTGCAATTATTATTATGATTATGACTACTGCAGCTATCGTCCTGCCGTGCCCGTGCCTTGGTTTTGCAAAATACCCTGCTGGATGTGCATGATGGCCGTCCATGTTTTAGATTTATACATTTGTATTTTAATATCTTCACTATGACATGCAGGTTCTGGAAATGATAATAAAGAATATATACTTTATATGTGCCTTAATGAATGGCGATCAGGATGGACGGCATTGAATCATTGAAATCAGACATAATATCGATAATAAACGACAGGCAGCAGGTGACCTACAACGAGCTGCAGGGGCTGACCTCATCTTTGAAGATAAGCGAGGAGATGCTGAAGAAAGGGCTTGAGGAACTCGAGGAAGCAGATGCGATAGCATCCAGGTCGAGCGGAGGCATACTCACGTATTACATGCTGCAGGACGAGCAGGTGTTGAACCGCATAATGGTCGTCGAAGACGACAAGAACATAAACAAGCTTATGACGCTTTCAGTGGGCAAGGGATTCGACATAACGCAGATTTACGACGGAAAGGAAGGCATGGACAGGATAAGGCGGGAGAAACCCGACCTTGTGATACTAGACCTCATGCTGCCTGGCGCAGACGGGCTTGAGATATGCCAGTCGGTTAAGAAGAATCCTGAGCTGAAAAGCACGACTGTTATAATAGTGAGCGCGATGGACGCGACATCTAACAGGTTCAAGGGCATAAAGTACGGCGCAGATTATTATATAAAGAAGCCTTTCGACCCCACGGAACTTAGGGCTCTCGTGACCATATTCCTGAAGAAGAAGGGGAAGAAATTCGACCCGCTGATAGACCTTCCTAATGAAGAAAAGATATCAGCTGCTGTCGAGAAGAGTGTAAAGGCAGCGAGCGATTATGAGATAGGAAGGCTGAAGGTGGAAGGGCTTGCAGGCTTCGCGCAGAGGTTCGGCAACGACGCAGGAATAACAATACTCAGGCTCGTCTCACAGCTGATACAGGACAATGTAAGGGAAGCAGGCGGCTCCGTGTTCGTCGGTTTCCTTGATGCAGACGATTTTGTCATAGCCGGGGATAGGGCAAAAGCGGCAAAGGTAGCCAGTAGCATGATATCTGAATTCAGGTCAGTGCTGCCGTTCATATATCAGAACGAGGGGTACAAGCCTATCGAGCTTGGGATAGAGGATGTGTACGGCACTGACGGCCCAAGGCTGAACCTTGCGTATTCTGCGATAGAGAAGAGCTCGCTCAAGGAACGGCGCTCAGAGATACTCAAGGGCAAGGGAGGTGCGGAGAACATTGGCTCTTACACCTATGAAGAATTGAGAAGGATGCTGGGAAGCGAGGAGCTTGACATAAGGATAACGAGGGATCAGAACGGGGTCAGGCTCTCGGTTGGAAAGGGCAAGGGAAAAGAATTCGCAGAATAGCTATCTCTTCCTCTTTGTTTTTGACTTTTGCTTCCTCTTTGCGATTCCCGGCTTTGCGCTGCTTCTGCGGATCGGCCTTTTTCTTGATATGGATATCCTGCGGCTTTGCTGCCTTTGAGGCGCAGGTTCGGATTCTATCGACCCAAGCAGAGATGCTATGTGGTCTTCCTGTTCAGGCCTGTCCGTCGAGTTTCCGCTGAGCGCTTCGCTCTCGATTATGCCCTTTTCCAAAAGCTTATATATATGCTGAGACTTATTAAAAGTCTCAACGCCTGTTTGCCTTTTCAATTTGTTTTTCTTTCCAGCCATTGATAGCCCCGCGCCAGCTTTCACAATTAAGTGCATGCCATATTATATAAATTTAATCTATAGTGTTGGTAAAAATGATGCGAATTTACGACAAGGTCTTCAGCTCCGAGGAGAGCCTTGACAGCCTAAACATATTCATAAGGAAGTGGTTTCTGTCGAAGTACAAGGAACCGACTCCGCCTCAGAGGTATTCCTTCAAGCTGATAAAGGACAAGGCAAACATGCTGATAACCGCGCCGACAGGCAGCGGGAAGACCTTCTCTGCGTTCATGGGCGTGCTGAGCGACCTCATGAACATGTCATTGGATGGCAAACTTGAAGAGAAAGTGTACTGTATTTACGTATCGCCGCTCAGAGCTCTCAACAACGATATATACAGGAACCTGAACGTGCCGCTTTCCGAGATATATGCAGACCTGAGCATACATATAAGCAAGATAACTGTAGGGATAAGGACCGGTGACACTACAACCAAGGAGAGGCAAAGGCAGCTTGCTCATCCTCCGAACATCCTGGTCACTACGCCTGAAAGCCTTGCCATACTCCTTAACTCGCCGAAGTTCATGGAGAATCTCAAGGGTGTCAGGTATTTCATAATAGACGAGCTTCATGAGCTTGCAAACAACAAGCGCGGCGTGCATCTCTCGCTCTCGATAGAGAGGCTTTCAGAATCCATAGGCCATGACTTCATACGGATAGGGATGGGTGCGACTCTGCACCCCATAGAAGAGGCTGCGAAGTTCCTTGTGGGATACAACAAGGACGGCAGCGAGCGTGACTGCGCCGTTGTGGATGCGACATGGGACAAGAAGCTCCAGTTCGTAGCGATGTCCCCCGTAAAGGACATAATGAATGCGAAGGACGAGGAAATAGACGATTCGCTTTACAGCACAATGAACAATATAATAAAGAAGAACGAGACGACGCTGATATTCACAAATACGAGGAGCGGCACTGAAAGGGTCGTATACAACCTTGCAAAAAGGTACAAGTATGGGAATGAAAACATCGCCGCACACCACGGATCGCTTTCTAGGGAGACGAGGCTGGGCGTGGAGGAGATGCTGAAGAAAGGCAAGCTGAAGTGCGTCGTATCTTCCACAAGCCTTGAATTGGGAATAGACATAGGTTTCATAGATAACGTAATACAGATAGGATCCCCGAAGAGCGTAGCCAGGATAGTGCAGCGCATAGGCAGGAGCGGGCACGGATTCGGCAACCCTGCAATCGGCGAGGTCATTGTCACAAACCGCGATGATCTTGTAGAGTGCTCCGTGATGCTTGATGCTGCTGTGAAAAGGCATCTTGATTCTTTCACAACGCCGAAGAACGCGCTTGATGTGCTTTGCCAGCACATAGTCGGCATGGCGCTGAATAAGAAATGGGACGTTGATGAAGCATACGATATGGTGAGGCAGGCATATCCGTACCATACACTTGAGAAGGACGATTTCATGGCGGTCCTGCGGTATCTGTCGGGAATGTACGTGGGCCTTGAGAGCCGCAGAGTATATGCAAAGATATGGTATGAAGAAAAGGAGCATGCTTTCGGAAGAAGGGGCAGGCTCACGAAACTGATATACTATCTCAACCTTGGAACGATACCAGATGAAGTGGCGATAGACGTTGTGACGAAGGACAACAAGCATATAGGCAACATAGAAGAGGAATTCCTCGGCAGGCTGAAACCTGGCGATGTGTTCGTCCTTGGAGGAAGGCCGTACAGGTTCGAATACGCGCGGGTTATGAAGTGCTATGTCAGCGATGCTGCAGGCGAAGTGCCTACAATACCGCCGTGGTATTCTGAACAGCTGCCATTGACGTATGAGCTTGCGACCAGCATAGGGCGTTTCAGGAAGGAATTCACAGAAGCGGTGAGGAAGGCGGCAAAGAAGGATTCAAAACTTGTCGGGAAGCTGACAAGGAACACGCTTGCTATCAACAAGGAGAGCAGGCAGGTGCTGGACAGCATGCCGATTGACGAGAACGCGAAGAGCTCGATATTCAGCTACTTCATGGAGCAGGTGCTGTACGCAGGATATGTGCCGAATGACAAGTTCATGCTGATAGAACACTGCACAGACGAGGAAGAGGAGAGGAATTTGATAATATTCCATTCTCTGTATGGCCGTAGGATAAATGACGCACTGTCAAGGCTCTTTGGAATAAGCATAGCAGACAGGCACGAGACGGAAGTGGGGGTGAACATAACAGACAACGGCTTTGTGATAATGGTGCCGAAAGACGTCAAGGTAAGTGATAAGGAGATGCATTCGGTCATACAGGAGCTCGGCACAACGGACCTCTACAAGACCTTGAGGGAGAACATACGAAGGACGGAGATGATGAAGAGAAGGTTCAGGCACTGCGCAGCAAGGAGCTTCATGATACTGAGGAACTACAGAGGAATAAAAATAGGCGTACGCAGGCAGCATATAAATTCGCAGGCGATACTCAAAGCTGTAGAAGAGATGGACAGCAACTTTCCGATACTCAAGGAAACTTACAGAGAGATATTCGAAGACCTGATGGACCTGCCAAGGACAAAGGGCATAATCAAGGATCTTGTTTCGGGCGCGATGGAGTATAAGATAATAAGCAGCGATGTGCCTTCGCCGTTTTCTCATATGATGCTGACTTTCGGGGAAGCAGACGTAATAATGATGAGCGACAGGAGAAAGCATTTGAGGGAGCTCAGGAAGCAGGTTCTTTCAAGGATAAAGGAGATGTCTAAGTAATGGAGATATGCAGGGGCGTAAGCATAGTCAGCGGAATGCCAATCCTTTTCATAAAAAAGCTAAATGCGGTGGTCTGCTCAGACCTGCACCTTGGATATGAAGGCGTCATGGCAGACAGGGGCATCTTCCTGCCGAAAACGAATTTGAAGAGGATAAAGGAGATGCTTGGAAGAAGCATAGAGAAGACAGGAGCAAGCAAGGTAATAATAGATGGTGACATAAAGAATGAGTTTTCAAAGGTGCACATGGAAGAATTCAACGAGTTCCGTGAGCTTGTGGATTTCCTGAAAGGCCTTGATGTAGAAGAAATACATCTTGTCAAGGGCAACCATGATAATTTCATAGACAGGTTTGAGAAGCCCTTTGACATAAAAATATACAGGCAGGAATTCCTGCTCAAAGATTTTCTGTTTTTCCATGGGGAGGAACTCCCTGAGTCAAAAGAAGGGAAGCTGCTTGTAATGGGGCATCTGCATCCTGCGGTGGGCATATTCAACAGCCTTGGAGTAAAGGAAAAACTTAAGTGCTTCCTGTATGGAAAGATCAAGGATGGCAGGGAGATAATCATTCTGCCTGCTATGAATTATTTCTCAGAAGGGGTTGAAGTCAACATGAGCGACATCAAGGAGACGCCGATCTTCAGGAAAATGCTCAATGTTTACAGCATGGAAGCGATATGCATAGATTACAAAGAAGCGCTCAGCTTCGGCAAGGTAAAGGACCTTGCAGACATTTTATGAAATTGTATGGCGCTATATTTATGCAGTCCCGTCATCTAGTGGCCAAGGATAGCGGGCTTTGGACCCGTTTACGCCAGTTCAAATCTGGCCGGGACTATTCGTGATGAGACGAGGTATTTCTGATTGGTGATGAGAGAGAGTCTCTGAATACAGCAATTCGGCACGGCTAATATGATTTGGCGAAATTGGCAGTGTACTTCGCCTTCTTGCCGCAGAGTATGCATTGTGCCTGTTTCTTTTTTGGTTTGTTTGGTATGTTTGTAATCTTTGCGCCTGTCTCGTTCTTCACCTTGTCCTCGCAGTCCACGCTGCCGCACCATCCTGCCGCTACAAACCCGCCTTTTGAGGATATTATGCGCTTCAGCTCATCGTATGAGTCTGCTGTTGATGTGAATGATTCGAGCATTTCACCGGATTTGCTGTAAAGGTTTGCCTGCATCTCTTTGAGCTGCGATTTAATCTCTGCTTTTATAGCAGATGCCGCAGCAGATGTTTTTGCCCCTGTGTCCCTTCTTGCAATTGTAACTGTATTAGATGATGCTTCCTTTTCCCCAATCTCTATCCTTAAGCATGCGCCCTTCAGCTCCCATTCGTTGAACTTGTAACCAGGGGAATACCCCTCTCTGTCGTCAAGCCTCACCCTGAATGCGGATAGTTTTTTGTGTATGGTTCTTGCGAATGCCATCACCTTTTCCTGGTTCTCCTTCCTGTATATCGGTATTATAACAGCCTGGACGTATGCAAGCTTTGGAGGCATGACAAGCCCTTTGTCGTCGCTGTGAACGGCTACTATTACGCCTAGCTCCCTTGTAGTAAATGCGAATGTGTTCTGCCACGCGTACTCTTCTTTGCCTTCTTTATCAAGATACTTTATGCCATATGCCTTTGCGAAGTTCTGCCCGTCGATGTGGAAATCTGGCCCCTGCAGCGCGTATCCGTCAGGCAGTATATGCTCTATGCTGTGGCTTGACACTGCACCGCTGAACTTCTCCTTGTCCGTCTTCCTGCCTTCCACCCCATGAACGGCAAGATACTCCTTTATCGCTTTTTTATATATGCCAAGGACTTGGTTCTTTTCGGCATTGGCTTCCTTCTCTGTTGCGAATGCGCTGTGCCCCTCGTTCCACAGGAATTCCCTTGTCCGTATGAACGGCGTCGGGTGCTTGAACTCCCAGCGGATCACGCTGTTCCACTGATTGTAACGCAGCGGCAGGTCCCTCCATGACCTTATCATTTTTGCATAATGGGGGTACATTATCGCCTCTGACGTGGGCCTTATCGCAAGTTTTTCTTCAAGCTTTGAGCCGCCTGTTTCGGTCACCCATGCGACTTCAGGCACAAAGCCCTTGAAATGAGTCTCTTCCTGCTTTAGGAACCTTTCTGGTATAAGCATTGGGTAGTAGACGTCTTCTATGCCGCTTTTCTTGAACTCCTTGTCTATGGCGTGCATGGCCTCGTGCCATGCGAAATATGCGGCTGGTTTGAATACAAGGGTTCCTGACACTTCTCCGTAGTCAACGAATCCAGATTCAATTAGGACCTGCACGTACCATTCAGAGAAATTCTCGTTCTTTTTTGCAGTGATTCCCTTTGTCTTTTCCTCTGCCATCGCATCAATTAGGTTTCCAAGCCAAATCTTTTAAGCTGTGCTTTCAGATCGTTTATCCCTTTGAAATGTATGGCGCTCATGCCCACGGTCCTTGCCCCTTTTACATTCAGATCCATATCATCTATGAACAGTATCTCGCTTGGCTTGAGCCTGAATCTTTTGATAGCTTCGAGGTATATGCGCCTGTCAGGCTTCGATACCTTCTGGTAGCACGATGCAAGTACGAACCTGAATATGCTAGTGTCTATGAACACCTTTGCATATCGGTATCTTGTCCTGTCCACATTGGTTATGCATGCCAGCGGATACCTCTTCCCAAGTTTCTTAGCAAGCATCATGACCTCTTTTTTTGCAGCGCCGTTCTGGTAAAGGAAGATGGACCACTGGACTTCTGATTCCTTCATGCCGAATCTTTGCGCCACTTTTTTTTCGAATTCGTGCTTTGTCACCTTGCCTGATTCGAAAGGGGCAAGCTGCGAATTTACATATTTTTTGATGATTTTTCCATCTATTCCTGTCAGGGCTTCGATTCTGTTGAAATACTTGTAATTGACAGCGTCGAGCAGCACCCCTCCCATGTCGAATATTATCGCTTTTATCATCTAATCAGTTTTTTATTACAGATTGCAGTATTATCTTTGCGTGCTCCCATTCCGTAAGCCTTCTCATTGAATATTTAAGCCACTGCTCACCATAAGGCATGTATATGTTAATATCTTCTCCAGATTCTGCCAGTTTAGCTGCAAGCGGCGCCCTTATGCCTTTCAGCATGCCGAATGACGCCTTTTTCTTCATCTGCTTTTCTTTCTCTATTGCAATGTCTATTATTTTATCATCATGCGTCGCTATCATGAATCCATTTGCATGCCTGAACAGGTAGTCCATGCATTTAAGGTAGTTGCCGTATGTCTCAATGCTCTCTTCAAATGCTATTCTTGAAGGGTATTTGTATGCGCCTTTGACGAGCCTTATCCTGCCATTTGCCTTTGATATCCTTTCTATGTCCTTAAGGCTGCGCCTCAGCTTCGCCTGTATGCATATTCCGATGTTCTTGTGTTTTTTATACGATTTAAGGTATGCCCTTATACTTCCGTCGACATATCTGTACTGCTCCATGTCTATCCATACTGTTATCCCTCGTTTTCCCGCCTCAGCAGCTATGGAATGCAGGTTCCTTTCAAAATATCCTGCATTTACAGACAGCCCTATCTGAGTTGGTTTCACGGCTATGCTGCCCTTTATGCGCTTTTCACCCATGCCGCGTATGAGGAGCATTATCTGGTGCATGTTTTCCGTAACTTCGCGCCTGCTGCGCAGGTCTTCCCCGAGATAGTTCATTATCACTTTTTCCTTTTTTGCATTGATTCTCTGGGCCTCAGCCAATGCCTTGTCAAGGCTGCTGCCTGCAATCCACTTCCTTGCGATGAGCATGCCCAATGAGTCAACAATTATGTTCATATCAACAAGATGGAACTTGCAATAAACTTATATAATAACTCTTCATAATTGGATTACAGGGGTTGTTGCGTAATTTGGCAGCGCGGCAGGCTCCAGATGTTTATGATTTTATGAGCCTTCGGCGATGATGAGGATCTGGAACTACGAACAATAACATGAAGTAACCTGCAAGTCGGGGTTCAAATCCCCGCAACCCCAAGCAAATAATTTAGCTACGTATTGGGCAGTTTGCCAGCGGGAAGAGATTTGATCCCGCTAACATATTTAAAGTTTTTTGATCAGCGCGTCTACATCCTTCTTGAGTTTCGGCAGGTCTTTTTTTATGATGCCCCAAACAGTTTCAAGATCTGTGCCGAAATACTGATGTATTAGTATGTCCCTAAACCCAGCTACCTCTTCCCATTCGGTTTTAGGCGATTTGGACTTTATATCTTTTGGGATACCCTTGACCGCCTCGCCTATGGTGATGAGGTTTCTTATTATCGCATCTTCTCTCATGCTGTCTTCAGAAAATTCTTCGAAGGAAACATCTTTTGTATACTCCCCTATCTTCGCTATGGAAGCCAGTATGTCATTAAGATATATCTTGTAATTCCTAGGCATAAATCACATCCTCTAATATGTCCTGCTTTAATTCCGGCCTTACCGCTTCTTTTATTACAAGATCAACCTTCTTTTTAAATAGTCTCTCCAAAAACAATTTTAACTGCATGTAAGCATGGAAGCTCTTCCTACCTTCTGAGAATTCCACCAAAATATCTATGTCACTTTCTGGAGTTTGTTCGTTTCTAGCGTAGGAACCGAATAAACCTATTTCTTTAACTCCTAAATCATGTAGCTTGGTCTTATTGGCTTTCAGCTCTGTCAATACCTCTTCAGAGTTTAGCCCATTTGCCTCGCCATGATATAAGTACTTTGCAGTATGTTTTTCAGCGCCGCCTGTTCCATACAATAGCTGTTTTACTGCAATCCTAAGGAAATCAGACTTGGTAACATATTTCCCTTCTGACACTTGGTCTTCTATCCTCTTCACATCGTCTGAGGGCAAGATAACCAATACCTTTTTGGGCGTTCTTTTCATATATATCTAATAGATATATAAAAGATATAGACATATATAACTATTGGATTTGGTCAGATCGAATGTAGGAATGTAATGCGTAAAGATTCAGAAAAGGTGGTCGAGTATGGCGTATTTAAAAATATAAAGCGTGCCGCGTAATTCTTGGTTGAGGAGTCGCGCGCATGCGGCGTTATAACGCAACTGTGGCGCATATTCCTAAGTGCGTATGCAACTGCACGCATCTATGTATATAAAGATACATAAAGATGTATGAAGGAGGGCGGTAAATTCCGCCGGATCCAAAACTTTTATAGTGATTGAATATGGAAAAAACACAAATCGCATTGATAAGCCTGTCGTTATTACTTATAATTGTGATTATTGCGTTTGCATTCACGCCTGTGAGGCAGCAGCATAGTTCAACAAGCGCCTCATCAACAGTGCCGATGACATCGATTCAAACAGGCAGCGCAAACGTGATATTCGGCGTTGCGGGATCCACCAATGTAAGTGCCCTGCGATTTGCTATCTCTTCGGGCATAAGGTACTTTAGGTCAGACATAGGCAATAATAATAATCAGGAGAATTTCATAAAAAATGTGACAGCAGCAGGCGGGCACTATGTAGGCATACTGGATTATGTTACTGTGGGGGCTAAAACCTCGCCCTATGGATGCACAGCAGGTTGCAACTGGTCGCTAAACGATTGGAACGCTAGCGTAGAGAATGCAATTGCGCTTTATCCAGAGGTGCATGTATGGGAGATCTGGAACGAGCCGCAATTCCCTGAATGGCAAAGCGGCTTTGAGAACGGCAGCGCATACAACTATTACCTTATGCTAAAAAGCGCCTACTTGAGGATTAAATCTCATAATTCTTCAGACACTGTACTGTGCTTTGGAGGAGATAACATCTACACCGGAGGTCAGGGGCCGAGTTACTCCGATTACGCTTGGGCGCAAAAAGTCTGGGGCTATGGAGCTATGAATTATTGTGATGCTGTGTCGCTCCACGCCTATACAAGTTTTACCTTTCTTATGGCCGACAGGCCAGACGGCTCTAACCAAACTATGGGTAGCATATATAACGAGACGCTTGCTGCATATGAAAACATGACAGGCAAGCCCATATGGATAACAGAGGTTGGAATCCCATCCAATAATGGCAACGGCACTCCGGTTAATCTAAATGATTCCATAGCAAAGCAGTCAGAATTCCTAAACCAGACTTATAGCCTTCTACTTTCAAAGCCGTATGTAAAAGGCATATTCTGGTTCAACCTGGTTGGTTACGAGCATCCGCCTTACGAAATTGACTACGGGCTCTTGAATTACACTACACTCCAACCAAAGCCATCCTTCTATGAATTATTAAGGTTCATGGCCAGATATGGCTGATTATTTTTAACTTGGTAGCGCGGCAGGCTCCAGATGTTTATGATTTTATGAGCCTTTGGCGATGATGAGAATCTGGAACTACGAACAATAACATGAAGTAACCTGCAAGTCGGGGTTCAAATCCTGCGCAGGCGCAGGGCACTTTTAACTGCGATATGATAAGTACATTTTGAGGACGGGCCGTTCAGGTCTGCTTTAGCTCTACTTCCGATTCATAGAATATTCCGTATTTCTCTGCTGCTTCCTTTGCCCCAGATGTCTGTTCTTTTGTAAGCTTTGTGAACGAACTCAGTGTTATTACTATTTTGTCTTTTTTATTTGTCCTTTTCCATGTTCCTATAACTCTTCCTTCCGAGATTATTATCGGAAGGAATATGCCGTTGCTGTGCACAACTATGACGTTTGCTTTCTTGATCCATTCCTGTGCTGCATTGTGCTTCAGCATAGCAGACCTGTCGCTGTAACCGATAAGGTATTCATCATATGCGGGCAGCAGATATGTTGATCCTGAATCTGCTTTTTGTTTGGGAATGGCCTTTGGCATATAATATGTTGTCCCGTTAACCGTTCCTTCATTTATTTTTGACGAGCATGCTTCGAGTCCTGCCTTTGCATCCTGAACTTTTAATCCTGACCACCATAGATAATCCTTTAGCGTCGCAGGGCCATGGCTTGTGAAATACCTGAGCGTAAGCTCTGCAAGAGATTCTTTTTCAGTAAGCTGCTTGGATTTTGGCACCCATTCATCCAACAGGACGAATGTCGGCTGTTTGCCTTCATGCGGGCCGAAGCATATCAGCCCGTCCCATGCAGCCCTGTACAGCATGTGGTACCCGAGATTGTTGCTGCCAGGAACTCCGCCTTTGTTGAGTATCCTGTGCATTTCATTGCGTGAGAGGCATTTCCCTCCTGAAAGCGCCTCTGCAAAAAGCGCTTTTGTCTTCTCTATCACCTTTTCATTAAGTCCTAGGTTGCTATCGCGCTGTTTTGCTATGTTAGCAAGCCTTGGCGCGAAGAGGCTGAGCATCCATCTTATGTCCACTGATGATGCCATGTGGAGCGTGCCTCTCATGATCCATGTGCGTACTATCTTCCGTTCTGCGATTGCTTTCTCCACATCTGATTTTGTTGTGCCGTCTTTACTGCGCAGCCCTATCGCCCATAGCGCTGCCTGGTAGTCCTGCGCCTGAATCGCGCCGAATGCAGAAACCATATCCTGCGGCTTGAGAAAAGGTGCTGATGAGATATGCTGGCCCCTCAGCCTGTATGCGGTTATGTCTTCTATGTCCATAAAAAGCGCCGGCTGTTGTTCTGGATTTTGCTACTTCTTGTTTGTACAGATAGGAATAATATTCTTCCATGTTTAATAAACTTGATTTGGTGGAGATAGCAAACGCATACATTACGGTAGGGCTTTCAGTGATAATGGGCCTTTCTGTTTTCCTCTCTTTTCCCATAATAAGGAGCAGGAAGACAGGCAGGATGCAGCTGCTTGTATACAATGCTGTTGCCATGGGCATACTGATTTTCCTATTGCTCGACGTTTACGGCGATGTTGCCATGATATTTGGAAACAGCTCCCTTTCAAACCCCTTGCTCTGGATATTCATAATCGGCTTTGCAGCCTCGTTTGTGCTGTTGATGCTCCCTAGGGGCAGCAGGGACCCGGCAGAGAGTCCGCATAAGACGTCTGTGCTCGCTGCCATAGGGATAGGTTTCCAGAACCTGACAGAAGGCCTTGTCTTCGGCTCTGCAGGAGGCGCTGGACTGCTGCCGATATACGTGCTGTCTGCAATAGGTTTCTCTGCCCAGAACATAACTGAAGGTTTTCCCATAGCCGCGCCCCTGTTCGGACAGCTTGAGAAGACGAGCAATAGGTTCATATTCGGCGTGTTTCTTCTTGGAGGCCTTCCTACAATAATAGGCACATTGATAGGACTTGTGTTTTTCTCAAATATCTTCATAGTGTTCTTTGATTCTCTGGCAACTGCGGCGATACTCTACGTCGTCCTTGTATTGTTCCATGTCAATATAAACAACGGATTGAAGGACCCTGCGAGAATTAAGAAGACCATGCTCTACACATATGGCGGCATACTGGCGGGATTCGTTATCGCATATCTGTTGAATTATGCGGTTGTCGTATGATGCGCTGTGCCTGATTTAAGCTGTTTGCAGAAAGCGTTTAAACATGTATGCCCATTATCATTGTGATGTATCAGTAGGGCAAATGCCTGCTGTTTATGCTTTTCTCAGGTGTTATTATGGCACAAAATCTTAAGGAAAGAACGGCTTTGGTAGTTATAGACATGCAGAGGGGCATAGCCTCTGCAGGAAGGGCTTTCGGCCCTAATGATGTCAAGTCGGTCATATCGAACGTAAGCGCGCTTGTATCAGTGTTCAGGAAGGCTGGCGCACCGGTGGTTCTGGTTCATGTGGACACGAAGGACGGCAAGGACATGCTTAACCCTGAAGTTGACCAGCCCATGCAGTGGGGCGGCAGCAGGCCTGCTGACTGGGCGGATTTCATAGAAGAGATTGTACCAGAAAGCACAGACATAATAATAACCAAGAGGCAATGGGGTGCTTTCCATGGGACTGAACTTGACCTGCAGCTCAGAAGGAGGAATATAAATACTATAGTGCTCTGCGGCATATCCACGAACATCGGGGTAGAGACAACCGCACGCGAGGCTTACCAGCATGGGTACAATCAGGTCTTTGCAATAGATGCTATGACTGCCATTAGCAGGGAGGAGCACGAAGCCACTGAAAAATTCATATTTCCCAGAATAGGCAGGATCAGGAAAACAAACGAAGTGCTTGATCTTCTGAAGTAGATTATGTGGTTGTGTTTTTATGAATAGAGAGATAGTGCTCACTGGCAATGAGTTGAAAGGCGTTATGCCTTTAAGATCCGAAACCTTGCCCTTGGCGCATCTCAAAAGCCTTGAAAGGAAGGGCTTTGGAAATGCTAGTGTATTCGTTTTCCTTAACTCGTACAAGCCTGCAGAAATAGCTGCCGGCTATCTGTTCAACCTCATGAAGGAAAAGAAAAATCCTGTAGTAGGGCTTGCAACTGGCGGCACTTTTGAGTATTTTTACGATTATGTTTCGCAGAATTATAAGAACAATGACTGCACGTTTAAGAACGTTTCAACATTCAACCTTGATGAATATGTGGGCATTGCAAAAGATAATCCGAATTCATACCATCATTACATAGACTCGCGCTTTTACTCAAGAATAGATATTAAAAGGGAAAATGCATTCATGCCTGACGGCATGGCAAAGGACCTTCAGGCAGAAGCAGACATTTATGATAAAAGAATAGCCTCGAAGGGAGGTATAGACCTGCAATTCCTTGGTATAGGGACGAATGGACACATCGGGTTCAACGAACCTGGTACAAGCTTTGATTCTGCGACCCATGTTGCAAAGCTCTCGGAGTCTACAGTTAAGGATAATTCAAGATTCTTCAAAGGCTCAAAGGTTCCTGAAAGTGCGCTTACGATGGGCATGTCCACGATATTCTCCGCAAAGAAGATAGTGGTGATTGCAACAGGAAAGCAGAAAAACGGCATATTGAGGAAGATTCAGGGTTGCGGAGTTACTGAGGAAGTGCCAGCCACGATTCTCAAGATGCACCATGATGTAACCTTTTTACTTGATTCTGAAGCAGCGCACGGGCTCTCTGTTGAATAATCGACCTTTGATTACAATATAAAAAGGTTTACCTGCATAATTATTCTTGATTGATGGTGATTTGGTGGCAAAGAGACAATCTAGTAGAAGCAGAAGTACAGGCATGGGAAGCGGATCTTCTGGGCGCAAAAGGCGTGGCGGAGCCGGCTGGGCGTACCTGCTCGCAGGCATAGTGCTCATATTCGCATCGGCGCAGATATTTCCTGCATTAATAAGCGCACTGATAGTCTTCATGATAGGAGCAGGATTGCTTGCGATAGGAGCCAGGATGTTCGGGATGAGAATGGGCTTACTATGCGGATGCATGTGCGACGGGAACTGCGAATGCAGGATGTAATCAGTGCATAGCTGCATTTAGAATCAGCAATTTCTGATGAATGGTTAGAGGTGCATGGCAAAGCCATGCACCTTGGTGGGTGGTAGGGAGAATTAGAAAAAGATTTACCTTTTTCTCCCGTTATTATATTGCACTTTCTTATAT
>VFSW01001737.1_pt1 | contig 33209 bp, 28 predicted proteins | sample 5358111 | NCBI WGS metagenome assembly VFSW01 (sample SAMN11554181, study PRJNA540505) | mine drainage metagenome | isolation source: sediment from site ElyBrook_90M | place: USA: Ely Copper Mine, Vershire, VT | collected 2017
AGGGGCTGGAAGCCGTGCCGCAATTGGGAGTAAAGACGCTGGGAAGGGTGGCGTAGCTGGCACTGGAGACACTGACCGCCTGCTTCACCCCGATGGACTTATTGAGGGCCGCGAAGGCCCGGCCGGTGGCGGTCATCTGCCCGGTCTGTATGGCTTGCAACTCATCGCTGAGGTAGACCGAGTCGAAGGGTTTATCGTGCCCCGGTTGCCCGTAAAGGAAGAACGCTTCGGTGGTAAACGGCGTTATGGCTTCCATCCGATTGGCGGACGCCCACGCGGCCACGGCTTGCAGCCAGGAGGCATCCATGGAGGCGAAAACGATATCACAGGGTCCGACTAGGGTATAGGCGTCGGTGCCTTGCGGGTTGGACTGCCAGCCCGGGGGCAGTGTGGCCGGCAGGTATTTCGGGGCCCAGGTCTCTTCAACGTAAATCCCCTTGCCGTTGGAATAGGCCAGGTTCACCCAGGTGTCCAGTTGGGAGAAGTACTGGTCCTGATAGATGTCCGCAGTCATGAAATCGAGTTCGGGAAGGGTGACGTTGTACGTAAAGAAGCTATTTTCAGCGGCGCTGTAAAACCCGCCCGCGCCGAGGCGGATGTGTGGGGAGGCGGCGCGGATAAGGGGAGCTACTGCCTGGATGAAGCCGCCCCAGACGCTGGGGATGGGGGTGATGCCGAGACGGGCATCCTGGGTAGTCGGCTCATGGACGATCACGAAATTGTCCGGGTGCCAGCGGCGCGCCATCGCCGGATAGGTGCTCATGGCCGCGTCTTGGAAGCTGGTGAAGTTGCCGCTGGGGAAGCCGTCCTGACTGGTGACCGTTGGATTCAAGGACAACTGCAAACCGAGTTCGCGGATATGCGCGACGATGGCGTCGTAGGCGGCGGCCGCGACGGGGTCGTTAATCGAAGTCACACTCGGGTTCAGATCAACCCGTTGGACGCCGGCGGCCTTGAGGCCCTCGACGTATTGCAGCAGCACGCTGAGCGGCATGTTGTTGATCAAGGCGCCGTTGGCGTAGACCAGGTTGCCGCCGAGGATGATGGGCGGGCCGGATGGCGGGAGAGAGCCTTGAAAGGCACTGATCGCAGAGGTCGTTGTGTTGATGAACGCCATGCAGGTGCTGTCGCACGTCTGGGCGTCCAGCCGGCCGGCGGCCGTGAGCGGGAGGACGAGCAGGCAGGCGATCCAGACGAGTGGGCGCGCGCGCCGCTGATCTTTCGGTTGCGGTATTTGCATTTTTCCACCTCTCACAGAACGCCGAACGCGGAAGGCGAGGGCACAGACGACCCGGCGCCACCGGTCCGGATTGGCGTTTATTGCAGGTTCAACTGCACGGTGTTGGCCGCCTGGCCGTCCACCGTCAGGACCAGGTTCACGGCGCCGCTGTTGAAGAGGCTCTGGGGAATCTGAATATTCACCTGATCCTCTCCGGTGTAACTGGAAGCTCCGGCATACTGCACCGGCGCCGATTGTCCGTTCACCGTGACGGTCACCCCCGTGAGCGCGGACACGTGGCGGATGCCGGTTCCGTAGAGTTCGATGTACAGCGAATCGGTGGACTGGAGTGCGATAGGCGCCGGCGAGCACTGGGCGGCGCTGGCGCAGGTGAAGGTCGGTTGGCTGGAACGGGTGCCGTCGGCATGCACGATAATGGCTTCCGCCGAGGCGGGGCCCGTTCCATTCTGCGTGGCGGTGTAGATCCCGGGCATGACCGGGGCGACCATGACGATGCCGGAGGTCTGGGTCCCATCGCCGCTCTTGAAGGTGACGGTTGCCGGACCCGGCTGGACGGCGGCGGGCACATAGTAGTTCACCTGTCCGGGGGCCACAAAGAACATGGGCACCTGGTAGCTGGTATTGGAGACATCCACCAGGGTGGCGGTGGTGCCGCCCAGATTGGTGGGGAAACTGCCGTCGAGCACGGTGGCGTTGGCGAGGTCGGCGCCAAAGGCGCTGACCAGTTCGTCGGGAGACACGACGGTTTGCGCGTTGCAGGGGCTGGAAGCCGTGCCGCAATTGGGAGTAAAGACGCTGGGAAGGGTGGCGTAACTGGCACTGGAGACACTGACCGCCTGCTTCACCCCGATGGATTTATTGAGGGCCGCGAAAGCCTGGCCGGTGGCGGTCACCTGCCCGGTTTGTATGGCTTGCAACTCGTCGTTGAGGTAGACGGAATCGAAGGGTTTATCGTGCCCCGGTTGTCCGTAAAGGAAGAACGCTTCGGTGGTAAACGGCGTCATGGCCTCCATCTGATTGCCGGAAGCCCACGCGGCCACGGCTTGCAGCCAGGAGGCATCCATGGAGGCGAAGGCGACATCGCAGGGTCCGACTAGGGTATAGGCGTCGGCGCCCTGCGGGTTGGACTGCCAGCCCGGGGGCATTGTGGCCGGCAGGTATTTCGGGGCCCAGGTCTCTTCAACGTAAATCCCCTTGCCGTTGGAATAGGCCAGGTTCACCCAGGTGTCCAGTTGGGAGAAGTACTGGTCCTGATAGATGTCCGCAGTCATGAAATCGAGTTCGGGAAGGGTGACGTTGTACGTAAAGAAGCTATTTTCAGCGGCGCTGTAAAACCCGCCCGCGCCGAGGCGGATGTGTGGGGAGGCGGCGCGGATAAGGGGAGCTACTGCCTGGATGAAGCCGCCCCAGACGCTGGGGATGGGGGTGATGCCGAGACGGGCATCCTGGGTAGTCGGCTCATGGACGATCACGAAATTGTCCGGGTGCCAGCGGCGCGCCATCGCCGGATAGGTGCTCATGGCCGCGTCTTGGAAGCTGGTGAAGTTGCCGCTGGGGAAGCCGTCCTGACTGGTGACCGTTGGATTCAAGGACAACTGCAAACCGAGTTCGCGGATATGCGCGACGATGGCGTCGTAGGCGGCGGCCGCGACGGGGTCGTTAATCGAAGTCACACTCGGGTTCAGATCAACCCGTTGGACGCCGGCGGCCTTGAGGCCCTCGACGTATTGCAGCAGCACGCTGAGCGGCATGTTGTTGATCAAGGCGCCGTTGGCGTAGACCAGGTTGCCGCCGAGGATGATGGGCGGGCCGGATGGCGGGAGAGAGCCTTGAAAGGCACTGATCGCAGAGGTCGTTGTGTTGATGAACGCCATGCAGGTGCTGTCGCAGGTCTGCGCGGCCAGCGTGCCGCTGAACGAGAGCGCGAGCAGGTAGGCAAATCCGGCGAGCGGGCGCGAGTGTGGTTGACGGTTCAGTTGCGGTGCTTCCATTTTTCGGCGTCTCACAGAATGTGGAACACGGAAGGCGGCCTTTCGACTCTCATGCCGGATCATAGCACGTCATAAAGCATACGGAATCCGCCGCCGCAGGTGTTCTCGGGGCATTCCCGGCGATATCGGCGCCATCGGCAACATCCACCATGTCCAGTACTGACGGTACCCGGGGTGCCCCTAATCTATTGCTTCTCGGGCTTATCCCCCGGCAGGAGGGCCTGGATTGCCGCCGGCAGGTCGAAGCGGCCCACCGGGATCTCCGGATTTTCCTTCACCGTCTCGATCTTCACCAGAATGTCGGCGCCGGAGACTCTCTGCGCGATGGTGTGGGGCATCAGAATGCCGCTTTCGTCCCGGTAATCGCTCAATCCGATTTCGGCGGTGGACGCGCCATTGGGCGTGGTCACCGGCACGACCACCTTCACCAGCAGGTTGGAAGCTTTCTCGTAATAGCGGGTTTCCGGAGGTCCCTCGTTGGGCGTCAGAGTGAGCTTGTAGCAGGCCTTTCCGCTTATCTCTTCGGCGCCGGCCAGTTCGGCTTTCTTGTAGAAGTCCCGCCAGCGGGTCTCCGAGTGCATAGCGCTGGTGCGCAAGGCGGCGGTGCGCTCATCGCCCTGCTTGATGCGGGGGCCTTGCATGGCGTCCATGGACCAGGCTACCTGGCCATCGGAGCCCTCTTCCGCCTTGCCCACCCCCCCGAAGTCGATGACCGTGTAACTCTTGTCGGGAGCGGCGCGGTAGCTGGTGAGCTTGCCGGTCAGGCCCATGCCCGCGATTTCGAGGGTTCCGGTGGCCATCTCGGAGTGGATCTTTTCATACGCGGCGCGGCCGCCGGTGACTTCGATGTACTTGTCCAGGATGGCCTCCGGCTTGGGATCGTCCGCCGCACAGGCGGCGGCCACCAGCAAAAACGCCGGAACCGCGATTCGAAGATGGGATTGAAGCATGGCAGTCGGCTCCCAGAGACCACTTTAACGCCATTTGGGACCTGGGTTCTTCACATACAATAAGAAGAGCTTGGCCCAGATTCCATCGAACCCGGTCCGGAGAGCGGTGTGCCTGTTGAGCGGCGGGCTGGACTCCGCCACTTGCCTGGCGCTGGCGCGGCGCCATGGGTACGAGTGCTACGCCCTGTCGTTCGATTACGGACAGCGCCACCGCGTGGAACTGGCGGCGGCGGCGCGTGTGGCACGGGCCCTGGGCGCGGCGCGGCACGTGGTGGCGCGCATCGACCTGCGCCAGATCGGACATTCGGCGCTTACCAGCGACCTGGCGGTCCCGAAAGGACGGCCCATGCGGGAGATGGCGCAGGGCATCCCGGTGACCTACGTTCCGGCGCGCAACACCATCTTCCTGTCGTTCGCGCTGGCCTGGGCCGAGGTATTGGAGGCGCCCGACATTTTCATCGGGGTGAACGCGCTCGACTACTCGGGCTATCCGGACTGCCGGCCCGAGTACATCGAGGCATTCGAACGCATGGCGGCGCTGGCGACCAAGGCGGGCGTCGAGGGCGGTGCGCGCATCCGCATCCACACACCGCTGATCCGGCTTTCGAAGGGGGAGATTGTGAAGCTGGGTCGGGACCTGGAACTGGATTTCAGCCTCACTCACAGTTGCTACGATCCCGGCGTGGAGGGCCGGCCATGCGGCCAGTGCGATGCTTGCCTGTTGCGGCGCAAGGGATTCGAAGAGGCCGGCGTTGCGGATCGCTGAGATTTTCCATTCCATTCAGGGCGAAGGCGCGCTGGTGGGCGTGCCCTCGGTCTTCGTGCGCACCAGCGGGTGCAACTTGCGCTGCGCCTGGTGCGACACGCCCTACACATCGTGGCGTCCCGAGGGCGGCGACTGGAGCCTGGAGCGCATCCTGGAGGCGGCTGCCGTATATCCGGCGCGGCACGTGGTGCTGACCGGTGGCGAGCCTATGATCGCGCGTGGAATCGTGGAACTGTCGCGCGGCCTGCGGCGCGGCGGCCGGCATCTCACCATCGAGACCGCCGGCACCGTGTTCGAGGCCGTGGAGTGCGACCTGATGAGCATCAGCCCGAAGCTCGCCAATTCCACGCCGGAGGGCGAGTGGGGCGAGCGCCATGAGCGCCTGCGCATCCAGGTGGACACGCTGCGGCGGCTGATGGCGGCTTACGAGCATCAGCTTAAGTTCGTGCTCGCGCGGCCCGAGGATGCGGACGAATTGTGCCGCCTGGTGCGCACGCTGGACGCGGACCCCGCGCGCGTCGTCCTGATGCCCGAGGGCGTGGAAACGGGCGTGCTCCTCAAGCGCGGCGCGTGGCTGGCGGAGATCTGCAAGCGGGAAGGCTTCCGCTTCAGTCCCAGGCTGCATGTGGAGCTGTACGGCAATCGAAGGGGCACGTAAACGCCGGCAAATAGCGCTTGACAGGCCCGAGTCGGGGGTGCATAGTGAAAGTGGAGAGGGGGCGAAATCAGGCCCTCGAACCGCAAGACCCCTTTTTCAAAAGGGGAGGTAGCTGATGCCCCTCGGGGGTAGCCTGCTTGGAAAAGGAGGAAGTTACATAGAACCAGTCCACCAGAAGGGCGGCTACCGGCTTCCTCGGCTGACCGGCCGTTGAGTGGTGACGCGCCAAATGCATTCGTGCAGCAGCGCCGCGGGAATTGCACCGCAGTCGAACAGACTCCACCGGCCGGGCGAGTAACCACAGCGGGAGTTGGCGGCCGCCCGTTTCTTTTTTGATCCCCCCGGCTGCCGGCCCTCACCTCATTTCGGCGGCTCGTCAACCTTCAGAAACTGATCCGCCGCCACATCCTTCAGGACCTGCCGGATCCCGCTGGGCCAGCGAATCTCAATCGAGCTGATTTTGGTTTCTTCTCCCAGGCCGAAGTGCACGCGCTTATCGCTTGACGACATAAACCCCACGCTGACCGAGACGTGGTTGTAGAGCGTGCGGCCGGACGACGTGGTCAGCTTCACCTTCGCTCCAATCGCATCGCGCGCGCTCTTGTGGCCGGTCAGGGCCAGCATCAGCCAGTGGTTGCCGCTGTCTGCGGTATTCAACAGAATGCGCGGCGTGTCGTTCAGCGACGTCACCACGATGTCCATGGCCCCGTCGTTGTTGAGGTCGCCTAAGGCCGAGCCGCGCTGGTAGCCCTTCCGCAGGAAGTCCTTGCCCATCTCTTCGGAAACGTCCACGAAAGTTTTACCGCCCTGGTTCTCGAAGATGGTGTCGTGCTGGGGCGACTTCTCGTTGACTTGGTCGACGTCTCCATTGGACGAATAGATGTCCTTCCAGCCGTCGTTGTTATAGTCGATGAATCCGTTGCTCCAGCCGGAGTAGGGGATGCTGAGCGCTTGAATTTTGGATGTGTAGGGGAACTGGAACAGGTTGCCGCGGTTGCGCAAGAGCTGCCAGATCTGGCCCATCAGGTTGTTGTAAAAGATGTCGACGTTGCCGTCGTTGTCGTAATCCTTGGCATCCGAGCCCATGCTCGACCCGGTGTGCGCGCTTTCGTTGTACGCCACGCCCATCTCGAGCCCGCGCTCCTCGAACTTGCCGTTCTTCATGTTGATGAAAAGCGAATTGGGCTCGGTGTCGTTGGATATGAAGACGTCCGGCCAGCCGTCGTTGTTGAAGTCCGCGATGGAGATGCCCATGCCCTTGCCGGGCGCGGCGCCGAGGCCCGATTTGTCGGTCACGTCCTCGAACCGGCCGTGGCCCAGGTTATGGTAGAGGCGCGGCGGCACGCTCGGGTAGCGCCGCGGATCGCAGTAGTATTCTTTGCTGCCCATGGTGCAGCGCAGGTCGGTCTGCGGCGTCCAGAAGGTGTAATTGTCCACGATCAGGTCCAGCAGGCCGTCGTTGTCGTAGTCGAACCAGGCGGCCACCACGCTCAGCGTGTTGGGCGGCTTGCCGCCGATTCCCGACGCCGCGGTCACGTCCGTGAAGGTCCCGTTGCCATTGTTGTGATACAGGGCGTTGCGGCCGGCGCTGCAGATGAACAGGTCCTCGTAGCCATCGTTGTCGTAGTCGCCCACCGCCACGCCGAAGTTGAAATCCAGGTCCTTGCCGGTGAGGCCCGCGCGGGCGGTGACGTCCTCGAAGATCCCGCCGGGCCGCTGCCGCAGCAGGCAGTTGTAATAGGACGGGTCCGTCTTCTTCATGTCCGGCAGTTGCGCGCCGTTGGTGAAAAAGATATCCAGAAGCCCGTCGTTATCGAAATCGAAGAGAGCCACGCCGCCGCACATGGGCTGCGGAAAGTACTTGTGGCTGCCCGGGCTGTTGTTGCTGATGTAGGAGAGCTTGGAGCGGGGCGCCACGTCGATGAAACCGGGCCGCTTGGGCGCGGCCGCGGGTCTTCCGGAAACCAGGGCCGCGAACCAGCAGAAGGACAGAACGGATATAATGGGAGCGATCGTGCGCTTCAGGTATCCCTCCAGCAAAAGGGCGCTTGTGTGAGATTCGTAGTCCCTATTGTAATCGGAGCCGGCGCGCTGCTGGCGGGGTCCGTCGCGGGTCCCATCGTGTTCGAGGAAATCGCGGCTCGCTCCGGCCTCGATTTCACAACCGACAGCTCGCCGACCTCCAATAAGAACCAGCCCGAGACCATGGTGGCCGGTGTGGCGCTGTTCGACTACGACAACGACGGTTATCTGGACGTGTACATGGTGAACGGCGCGGCGATCCCGTCGCTCAAGAAGGAAAGTCCCAAGTACTGGAATCGCCTGTACCACAACAATCGTAACGGAACCTTCACGGACGTGACCGAAAAGGCCGGCGTGGCGGGCGAAGGCTACGGCATGGGCGTGGCCATCGGCGACTACAATAACGACGGCTGGGCTGATATCTACGTGGTGAACACGGGCAAGAACCAGCTCTTCCGCAACAATAAAGACGGCACTTTCACGGACGTCACCGATGCGGCGGGCGTGGGCGGGGGCCTGCTCGACGGAAAGAAGATGTGGTCGGTTTCGGCGGCCTGGGTGGACTACAATAACGACGGCCTGCCCGACCTGTTCGTCTCCAACTACTGCAAGTGGGAGGTGAACAAGGATCCGTTCTGCGGTCCCCGGCCCGGCATGCGCGCGTACTGCCATCCCAACAATTACGCCAACCTGCCCGACACGCTGTACCGCAACAACGGCGACGGCACCTTCACCGATGTTTCGGCGGAGACGGGCATCGCCAAATACCCGGGCAAAGGGATGGGAGTGGCCATCGCGGACTACGACGGGGACGGCTTCATGGACATCTTCGTGGCCAACGACAACCGCCCCAACTTCCTGTTTCATAACCTGGGCGGCAAGAAGTTCGAGGAAGTGGCTCTCGAATCGGGCGTGGCTTACACGCAGAGCGGCAGCGCCATTTCGAGCATGGGCGCCGATTTCAAGGACGTGGATAACGACGGGCGCCCGGACATCTGGCACACGGCCGTGGAGAACGAGTCCTTCCCGCTGTATCAGAATCGCGGCGACGGCCAGTTCTGGGAGCGGACCTTCCAGATGCACCTGTCGGGAACGCGCGGGATGTCCGGGTGGTCGAACGGCGTGTTCGACTTTGACAACGACGGCTGGAAGGACCTGTTCGTGGCGCGCGGCAACGTGCTGGACAACGTCGCGCTGTTTTCCAACCGCAAGTACGAAGAGCCCAACACCGTTTTCCGCAACCTGGGCAACGGCAAGTTTCAGGACGTGAGCGCCGATGCGGGTCCGGATTTCCAGATACCGGCGGCGCACCGCGGGGTGGCCTTCGGCGACATCGACAACGACGGGCGCATCGACGCGGTGGTCTCGGTGCTCAACGGCAGGATGAAATACTTTCACAACATCACGAAGAACGGCAATCACTGGATTCTGTTGAAGCTGACCGGCCACAAGAGCAACCGCATGGCGCTGGGCGCGCAGATCCGGGTGACCACCGCGGACGGCATGAAACAGTACAACGAGGTGACCACGGCCGTGGGGTATGCCTGTTCGAGCGATTCACGCGTGCATTTCGGGCTGGGCGGGTCGAAGACCATTCGCGAGATCGATATTCAATGGCCGAGCCGCATCCACCAGGTGCTGCGCGACGTGCCCGCCGACCAGATCCTGGCGATTGACGAGCCGGCGCAGTGATCCCGGCGGGTTTAACGCCGTCCGGCTTCCTGTAAGATCGACTGGACCCAGGCTTCCAGGCGGTCCGCCATGCGCGGGAAGGAGAAGTCCGCGGCGCGGGCGCGCACCGTGCGGGGGTCAAGGCGCGCGGCGGCGCGCACCCCTTTGGCCAGCGCCTCGATATCGCCTGGCGGCGCCAGAATACCGCTTTTGCCGTGCTCGACGATCTCACCCGGGCCGCCCTGGGCGTACGCCACTACGGGCGTGCCGCAGGCCATGGACTCGATCACGATGTTCCCAAACGCTTCGGTCCAGCGCGGGGTGACCAGCGTGGCGCGCGCGCCGGCATAGCGCTGCCGCAGCTCCTCGGGCGCCAGGAACCCATGGTAGACGATCCCGGCCGGGCCCGCCGCGCTGGCCGCCGCTTGCCAATAGGCGCGGTCCTCGATCCGGCCGCAGACATCCAGCGGCATGTCGAGCGCGCGCGCCGCGGCGATGGCATCCTCCAGACCCTTCTCCGGCGAGATCCGCCCGGCCCAGCACAGCCGCTCGCTGCGTCGCGCGGCGCACTGGAAGACGGCGGTATCCACCGCGCCGTACAGCAAATGGATGCGGCCGCCGTCCAGGAACGGATAGGTGCCCGCCTGCGCCGCGGTATACAGGGCCAACGGCAGACCGCCTTCCCGCCAGCGCTTCTCGACGATCCGGTCGACCTCGCCGATGGCCGAGCAGATGGTGATCCAGTGTCCGACCGGCGTGCTGAAGAACGGCGTGAGATAGAACGCCAGCCAGTCGTAATTGACGCCGATGATCACGTCATAGTGGCGCTGGAGTGCGAGCGTCCGCTCCCACATGTTTTCGAGCACCCCGCCGGCGCGCACCTGGGTGGCGGCGTCGCGGGCGGCCCGGGTGGCGCTCGGGCTGCGCTCGCCCGGAACCTGGTAGACCGTTACCCCGCCGCCGGGCTCCGCACTGCCGGCCGGGGCTACGATGCCGATGGCGTGGCCCCTGGCGGTAAGCGCCGGGACCAGGCCCAGCAGGTGTGTTTCGACTCCGCCGGACTCGCCGGAGCCGATGGGCCCCACGGGAGGCGCGACAAACAAGATGCGGCACGGATTCATCGGACAGTCGGGCGGCCCGGCTCGTTGCTCTACAATAATAGCGTGGGAACTGAAGCGGCGCTCGCGGTAGCCAGGGAACGCCTGGCGCGCGTTCGCAACGAAATCGCCAAGATCATCGTGGGCCAGGACGACGTGGTCGAGGGTGTGCTCATCTGCCTGCTGGCCTCCGGTCACGTATTGCTGGAAGGCGTGCCGGGCCTGGGCAAAACCACCCTGCTGCGCACGCTGGCGCGGGCCCTGCAACTGAAATACTCGCGCATCCAGTTCACGCCGGACCTGATGCCGGCGGACATCGTGGGCAGCATGATCATCGAGACCAGCGACCGCGGCGCGAAGTTTCTGCGCTTCCAGCCCGGCCCGATTTTCGCCAACCTGGTGCTGGCCGACGAAATCAATCGGGCCACTCCGAAGACCCAATCGGCGCTGCTGGAGGCCATGCAGGAGCGCACCGTCACCAGCGGCGCCACCACCCACGAACTGGAACGTCCCTTCCTGGTGATGGCCACCCAGAATCCCATCGAGATGGAAGGCACCTATCCACTGCCCGAGGCCCAACTCGATCGTTTCCTGATGAAGATTCTGGTCGCCTACCCCACGCGCGAGGAACTGAACCGCATCGTGGAGCGCACCATTCAGCGCGACGAGGCCCAAGTGAACGCGGTGCTCGACCGCGAGGCTATCAACGAAGTGCGCGGAGTGTGCCGCGAGGTCCTGGTGGCGCCCCACGTGCAGGAATACGCGATCGCGCTGGTGATGGCCACCCAACCCGAGCAACGGGAAGCCCACCCGGTGGCCCGCCAGTATGTGCGCTATGGCAGTTCCCCCCGCGGCGCGCAGGCGCTGGTGGAGTGCGGGCGCGTGCTGGCGCTCATGCGCGGCCGCTGCCACCTGAGCATCGAGGACATCCAGCACGTGGCGCGCGCCGTGTTGCGCCATCGCATCATATTGAACTTCGACGCGCATGCCGACGGCCAGACCCCGGAGACCATTCTGAACACGATCATGCAGGAAGTCAGCGCTCACGCCGCGGCCTAGGCGCGCAGGATGGCCCATGGACGCCGCTCCCATTCTCGACCGCGCGTTTCTGGAGAAGCTCGAGCGGCTGGCGCTGCGCTGGCGGAAATCGTTCCCCGGCCTGGTGGGCGGCCACAACCAGTCGCGCTTCGCGGGCGCGGGGCAGGAGTTCCTGGACCATCGCAGTTTCCATCACGGCGACGATCTGCGCGCGGTCAACTGGCGCGCCTACCTGCGCCTGGAAAAGCTGTTCCTGAAGATGTTCCAGGTGGAGCCGCGCGTGCCGGTGCGCATGCTGGTGGACATCAGCGATTCCATGGCCCTGGGCGGCAAGTTCGATTACGCGCGGCGCCTGGCGGGCGCGCTTTGTTACGTGGGCATGGTGCGGCTGGACGGCATCGAGTTGCACTCGTTCGCCGCCAGGCTGGGGCGCCGCTTCCTGTGCACAGGCGGCCGGCATCGCTTCGGTCCGGTGCTGGATTCGCTGGGGGCCATGACTGCCGGCGGCCCTACGGATTTCTTCGCCGTGTCGCGCGAGTTCATCACCCGGTATTCCCAACGCGGCCTGGTGATCGTAATCTCCGATTTTCTCGACGACCGGGGCTGCGAGCGGGCGCTGCAATTCATGGCGGACTTCGGCCATGAATTGATGTTGGTGCAGATCTGGTCCGAGGAGGATCGCGTGCCGCCCTGGGACGGCGACCTGGAACTGCGGGACGCCGAAACCGGCGCCCGTCTGCGGATGCCCTTCGATCCCTCGGCCCGCGCGCGTTATACCCGGGGATTCGACGAGTACGCGGCCGCCATCCAGAAGATGGCCTTGCGCAACGGCGGCCGTTACGCGGGAGTCTCCACCGCGCAGCCGGTGGAAGCCGTCATCTTCGGACCGCTCCGGCAGGCCCTCGGAGTGGCCTGACGCGCCGGCCGCCATGCACCTGCTGAACCTCACCTTCGGGCAATTCCTGGCCATGTTCGGCGCGGTGTCCGCGGTGCTGCTGGCGCTGTACCTGTTGGATCGTTCGCGGCGGCGCCCGGTGGTCTCGACGCTGCGTTTCTGGGTATCGGCCGGGCAGACCGCGGCGGTGGCGCGCCGGCGCCGCCTGCAACAGCCCCTCTCGCTGCTGCTGCAACTGGCCAGCATGGCGCTGTTGCTGTTGGCCATGGCCCAGTTGCGCGTGGGCGCGCCGGCCTCCGCGCCGCGCGATCACGTCCTGATCCTGGACACTTCGGCCTGGATGGCGGCACGCAACAGCCGCGGCACGTTGATGGAGGTCGCGCGCGGCCGGGCGCGCGCCTACGTCCGCGCCGCGCCGCCGCGCGACCGCATCCTGCTGGTGCGGGCCGACGCCCTCGCCACCCCCGCCACCGCCTTCGATAACGACCGGGGAAAACTGGAACAAGCCATCGCGCGGTCCGAGCCCGGCGCCACCGCGCTGAACCTCGAACAGGCGCTGGACTTCGCGAGGCGGATGCAAACGCAAAGCGGACACCGCGCCGGCGAGGTGGTCTTCGTGGGCACGGACAAGCTCGCCGAAGCGCCGGCGGGCAAGCTGGGGCTGCCCAACCTGCGTTTCCTCGGCGTCCCGGACGCCATCGGGAATTGCGGCCTGCGGCGCCTCGGCGCACGCCGTTCGGCGGCCGACGCGGACGTGTGGGAAATCTATGTCTCCGCCCGCAACTACGGCGTTGCGCCGCGCGCCGTCACCCTGACCCTGAGCTTCGGCCCGTCGCCGGACGGCCCCGGCAGTCTGCCCGCCGGCTCCCGCCGCTTCACTCTACGGCCGGGAGCCGACAGCGAAGCCACCTTCCAGTTCCGGAGCCGGACGGCTGGCTTTCTGCGGGCCGAACTGCTGCCGGGCGATGCCTTCCCCGCCGACGATCGCGCCATCGTGCAGTTACCGGCCCAGGCCACCCTGCATGTCACGGTTTACTCCGCCGAACCCGATCTGCTCCGTCCCGTACTGGCGGCCAGCCCGCAGGTGGTGGCGGCTTTCCGCACCCCCGCCGAGTACGACGCGCAAGACCCGGCGGCGTTGGTCATTCTGGACCGCTTTCATCCGCCGTCGCCGCCGCGGGCCGATTCCATCTGGATCGATCCGCCTCCGGGCGGCTCGCCGGTGCCCGTGCGCGCGCGCGTCACCGGCACCGCGCTGAACCACTGGCTGGCCGGCAATCCGCTGGGCGCGGGGCTGCGTTCCAGGGACTTTCGCCTGGCCGGCGCTTCGGTCTTCGAAGCCGCTCCCGACGATCTGAAAATCGCGGCGGTCGAGGAAGGGCCGGTCATCGTGGCCCGCCCGGGCAGGCCTAAGATCGTGGTGCTGGGGTTTCATCCGCTCTCGGCCATGCGCTACGAACTGGCCACACCGCTGCTCTTCGCCAACCTGCTGCGCTGGATGGCGCCCGGGATCTTTCTGCGCTGGGAGATCGCCGCGGGCAGCGTGGGGGCCGTGAAGGTGCCGCTGGATCCCGACGTGCGCCCGGCGGACGTGCGCGTGCTCCCGGCCGGCGGCGGCACGGCGCCGTTCACTCTGCGCGGCCAGTCGCTCGAATTCTTCAGCGGCGCGCCCGGCGCCGGGCGCGTGCTGGCGGGTGATCGAGAATACGTCTACTCCCTCACCCTGCCCCAGCTTTGGGAAGCGCGGTGGGAAGTCCCCGCGGGCACGCGCCGCGGCATCCCCCGATTCGCCGGCGAACCGGGCGAGGCCGCCAGCCTGTGGCAATGGCTGGCCCTGGCGGGCGGCGCCGGACTCCTGGCGGAGTGGATGCTCTATGGCCGGTTCCGCCGCCGCGCCATGACCGTCAAGAGGCATCGGTGACGCCATGACCTTCGTCCATCCATGGCTCCTGCCGCTGGCTCTGGCGCCCGCCGTGTGGGCCGCCGCCGAATGGCGCAACTGCGCGCGCCGCGGGCCGCTGGCGGTGAAGGCCGCGGCGCTGGCCGCCATCCTGCTGGCGCTCGCCGAGCCGCGCCTGACCTTCGACGAACCCAGAGTGGCCCTGGCCATCCTGGTGGATACTTCCGCCAGCGTCACGCAACCGGACCTGGACGCGGCCTCAGCGCTGGCCACCGCCGTGGAAAAGGGCCGGGGCCGCAACTGGACGCGCGTCCTGCCCTTCGCGCGTGCGCCGCGCAATCCGGAGCCGCGCGAACGCACCGCGCAGGCATGGCGGCTTGCCTATAGCGCCGGCCAGGCCGCCCGCGCCACCAATCTTGAAGCCGCCCTCCGCGAAGCCATCGCTAGCCTGCCGGCCGGCCTGGCGCCGCGCGTGCTCCTGGTCTCGGACGGCAACGAAAACCTGGGCAGCGTGACGCGGGCGCTCTGGCAGGCGCGGCAGCGCGGCATCCCCATCGACGTGATCCCCATGACCGGCCGCCCCCGGCCGCAACTGGCTCTCGAATCCGTCAGTCTGCCGGCCCAGGTGTTCAGCGGCGAGCGCTTTCCCGTGGACATCACGCTCGATTCGCCGCGCGAGGCGCAGGCCACCGTGGAGATCTCGGCCGAAGGCAAGCCCCTGGGCGCCAGCCGGCTACTGCTGAGCGCGGGCGTCAACCAGTTCCGCGCGCACGCGATGGTAGCCGCTTCCGGCGCCATCGAACTGGCCGGCCGGGTGAGCGCGCCGGGCCTGGGCGAGGCGCACTTCGAAAACGTCCTCACCCTGCGGCGCCCGCGCGCCCTGCTGGTCAGCAATGATCCACCCGCCGCCGAAGCCCACCTGCTCCGCACGCTCGAAGCCAACCGCTTCGATGTCCAACCGGCGCCCGCCGGCCCGCCCGAACGGCTCGACGACTATCAACTGGTGGTCTTCAACAACTGGGATATCGAGAGCCTTCCCGCGGCCCGCAAGGCCGCCCTCGAAGCTTTCGTCAAGCAGGGCGGCGGCCTGTTGTGGATCGGCGGCGAGCGCAACCAGTACGTGGAAAAGAAGGAAGAGGACCCCTTGCAGCGGACCCTGCCCGCCCGGCTGGCGCCGCCCCGCACTCCCGAAGGCACCGCCGTCGTGCTGATCATCGACAAGTCGTCCTCCATGGAAGGCAAGAAGATCGAGCTGGCGCGCCAGGCAGCCATCGGAGTGGTGGAGAACCTGCGCCCCATCGATCAGGTCGGCGTGCTCATCTTCGATAATTCCTTCCAGTGGCCGGTCCCGCTGCGGCGCGCCGAGGACCGCGTCTCCATCAAGCGTCTGATCTCCGGCATCACTCCCGACGGCGGCACCCAGATCGCGCCCGCGCTCACCGAAGGCTACCGCCGCATCCTGCCCTCGAAGGCCGTTTACAAACACATGGTGCTGCTCACCGACGGCATCTCCGAGGAGGGCGACAGCATGTCGTTGGCGAAGGAGGCGCTGGCCAACCACGTCACCATATCCACGGTGGGCCTGGGGCAGGACGTGAACCGCGCCTTCCTGGAGAAGGTGGCGCAGATCGCCCAGGGCAAATCGTATTTCCTGAACGACCCGTCGGGCCTGGAGCAGATCGTGTTGCGCGACGTGAAGGAGTACACCGGCTCGACGGCGGTAGAAAAGGATGTGCGCGCGGAGGTGGCCCACGGCGCCGAAATCCTGGACGGCGTGGGCGTCGACACAGCGCCGCCCCTGCGCGGCTACGTTCGCTTCCAAACGCGCCCCACGGCCGACCTGGTTCTGCGCGTCGGCCCGCGGGATCCCCTGCTGGTGCGCTGGCAGTACGGCCTGGGAAGGGCCGCCGTCTTCACCTCCGACGCCAAGAACCGCTGGGCCGCGAGCTGGGTCGCCTGGGACGGCTTCGACAAACTGTGGACCAACATCTTCCGCGACCTGCTGCCGCACGCCGCCGCCAGCGAGGCGGCCGCGGAGTTCGACCGCTCCACCGGCGAGCTGGTGGTGGACTATCGCCTGGGCCGCGGCGTGCCCGAACCCGCCGCCATTCCCGATATCTACGTCTTCGGGCCCAACGGTTTCCAATCGCCGCTGGAAACCGCCAAGATAGCCGCCGGGCATTACCGCGCGCGCGTGGCCATCGGCGGGCGGCAAGGGCTGTTCCGGGTGCGCCCGCTGGCCGAGTCGCGCGCCTTTCCGGAAACCGGCTTCTATCGCGAGGAAGACGAGATCATCGACTACGGCGCCAATCAGCAGGTGCTGCACCAGGTGGCGGAAGCCACCGGCGGCCGCTACAATCCGCCGCTCCACGCCCTGTTCGATTCGAGCGGCCGCGCGATTCCGGCTACGCTGGAACTGTGGCCGTTGCTGCTGGCGCTGGCGATCTTCCTCAACCTGGCCGAGCTGCTGCTGCGCAAGGGGCGCGGTTTGTGGGAGAGCCTGAGGCCGCGGCGCGCGGACACCGGCGCGGCGGCCACGTTACGGTAATCGCCGGTCAACCTCTCCGCCGGCGGCCGGCACGCCTGCCAGTTGCAACAAGCCCCATCGCGCCGCTTCCGCCACCATCGGCTCCTGCGAGGCGGCCAGCTTCTCCAGCGGCGCGCGGAGATCCTCGCGTCCGGCGTTGCCCATGGCCAGCGCCACATTGCGCAGGAACCCGGAGTAACGCGCGCGCGTGACGGGGCTGCCGCGGAACATCTCGCGAAATTCGTCCCCGGAAAGCGCGGCCAGTTCCTCGAGCGGCGGCGCGAAGTGCCGGGGCGCGAAGGCCGGCTCCGCCGCGGCGGGCGCGCGGCGGTTCCACGGGCAGACATCCTGGCAGATATCGCAGCCGAAAACGTGGCGTCCGATATCCGGGCGCAATGCCTCGGGGACCGGACCGCGCAGCTCGATGGTGCAATACGAAATGCAGAGCCGCGCGTCGAGCGCCCACGCCGGGCCTGACGCGAGACCCGTGGGCACGATGGCCTGGGTGGGACACGCGTCGATGCAGCGGGTGCAGGAGCCGCAGCGGTCCGGCGGCGGGGCATCCGGGGTCAGGTCGAGCGAGAGCAGCAACTCGCCCAGGAAGAACCAGGAGCCCATGGCCTGGTTTGTCAGGCAGGTATTCCGGGCGATCCAACCCAGCCCGGCATGCCGCGCGTAGGCGCGTTCGAGGAGCGGCGCGGTATCCACCGCGATCTTCCACTCGAAAGGCGCCGGGCATTCGGCCCGCAACCGCTCCACCACACGCTCCAGGCCGCGGCGCAGCACGTGGTGATAATCCTCGCCCCAGGCGTAGCGCGAGATCCAGGCCAGGTCCTCGCCGTCGAAGCGCGTGGAGTAGGGCTGCGGACCGTTGTACAGCTTGCCTACGCAGAGGAGCGACCGGGCCGAAGGCAGCAGGCCGCGGGGATCGTCGCGTAGCGCGGCGCGGCGATCGGTGAGATAGCCCATCTCGCCCGCGAAGCCGGCGGCGGTCCACTGGCGATAGTAGTCCGCCTCGGGCACTGGCGCCGCCGCCGCGATGCCGGCCAGTTCAAATCCGCACTCATGCGCCAGGGCTTTGACTTGTTGTTCCGGATGCATGGACGGCGAACTTCCCGCGGTATTTCTCCGGCATCCTGCAAGGCCGCAGGTCGCGCCCGACGAAGATGTGCTTGGTTTCGCCGGTGGCCAGCTTGCGCCCGTCCGCGGCCAACCGCATTTCGTACGCGAAGCGCACCATGCGCGGATTGGCCTCCTCCACCCAGGTGCGGACCACCACCTCCTCGTCGAACCGCGCCGGCGAGGCATAGCGGCAGCGGGCTTCGGCCACCGCCAGGAAAACGCCGTCTTCGAGTTCCATTTCCTTGTAATTGAAACCGCAAGACTTGCAGTATTCCACGCGCCCGACCTCCATCCAAACCAGATAGTTGGCGTAGTAGACCACGCCCATCTGGTCGGTTTCGGCATAGCGCACGCGGATGCGGGTTTCCTGGGGCGGCATTGGGAGCAATTATAGCGGAACCGGAAGGAACGCATAGGCCAGCCCGACCGTCTGTTACACTACGGAGAAAGTGCGCGTGCGCATTTTATTTTTCGGGATGCTGAAAGACATCGCCGGGCGGGCCGAGGAGCAACTCGACATCGAGAGCGGCGCTACGTTGGGCCAGGTGTTCGAGCAGTATTGCGGCCGCTACCCGCGCATGCGGGAGATGGCCGGCAGCATCCTGCTGGCCCGCAACCAGGCATTTGCGGAGCCCGCCGCAACCCTCGCGGAGGGCGACGAGATCGCCTTCCTGCCGCCCGTCAGCGGCGGCTCCGAGTATCTGCGCCAAAGCGCTGAAAACGGGAGCTTCTTCGCCCTGACGCTGCATCCCATCGATGTCCGCAAGGTGGCAGCCCGCCTGCTGCGGGGCGAGGACGGCGCCATGGTCACCTTCGAGGGCGTCGTCCGGAACAACACCAACGGGCGTCAGACCCACTTCCTCGACTACGAGTGCTACGAGCCCATGGCCATCAAGGTGCTGGCGCAGATCGGCCGCGATCTGGCCGCGGCCCACCCCATCGACCGGGTGGCCCTGGTGCACCGGCTTGGCCGGATGCTCATCGGGGAGACCAGCGTGGTGGTGGTGGTGACGGCCGCCCATCGGAAAGCCGCGTTCGCGGCCGCCCTCGAGGGCATCGACCGTCTGAAGCGCGTGGTCCCCATCTGGAAAAAGGAGCACTTCGCCGATGGCGAAGTCTGGGTGGAAGGAGAAGGGGATCGCCATGCGAGCGTCGCTCAAGGCGCTTAGCGCGGCCCTCGCGCTGGCCGCGGCTCTGGGCGCCCAGATCCGCGTCGAGGTCAACCTGGTGCGCGTGCTGGCCACCGTAAAAGATCCCGCCGGCCAGTTGGTCGGCGCGCTCGATAAGGGCGATTTCGAGATCCTGGACAACGGCGTCAGCCAGCAGATCGCGGTCTTCGAGCGCCAGACGGACCAGCCGCTTTCGGTGGCCCTGATGGTGGATGCCAGCGGATCCACAGCCAAGGATCTGAAATTCGAAACCGATTCCGTCGTGCGATTTCTGCACGCCCTGTTGGCTGCCGGCAACGCCAAGGATTCGGTGGCGCTATACAGCTTCAACTACCAGGTGACGGTGCATAATTTCTTCACCCACAACGAGGCCCCCCTGGAGCGCTCCCTGCGCTCGCTGCAGGGCGAGGCCGGCACCTCGCTCTACGACGCGATCTACCTGGCGTCGCACGACCTGGAACCGCGCGAAGGGCGCAAGATCATGATCGTGGTCACGGACGGCGGCGACACCACCAGCCGCAAGGATTTCCACGCCGCGCTGGATTCCGCGCAGTTGGCCAATACCGCCATCTATCCGGTGCTGGTGGTGCCCATCACCAACGACGCTGGACGCAACATCGGCGGAGAGCACGCGCTCACCACCATGGCGCTGGGCACCGGCGGGCGCGTGTTTCAGGCCACCCTGGGCAGTGCCCTGGACGGGGCCTTCACGGAAATCATCAAGGACCTGCGCACTCAATACCTGCTGGCCTACTACCCGAAAAACGTGCCCCTGACCAAGAACCGCTTCCACCAGTTGACGGTCCGCGTGCGCCGCCCGGATTTGCGGGTGACCGCGCGCAATGGCTATTATGGGGATGCGGAGGACGATCGCCGGACGCCCGGCGCCCGCGTCACCGTGGTCCCGGCCGGGACGGATCAGGAGAGCCTACGCCAAGAAACGATGGAAAACCCGCCAATCGCGCTCCCGAGCAAACCTTTGAAGAGGTGAGATACCTGCGCCATCTGATCGAGGCGGAAATCCCCATACGCGTGAAACTCACCGATGGCGAAGAGGTTTCCGGCACCATCGAGTATTACGACCATTCCTTCATCCGCCTGACCCGCAAGGACGGCCCCAACCTGTTCATCTACAAGCACGAGATCAAGTACCTGGTCGAAGGAGAGTAGCGCCCCCCATGCCCGCTCCCCTGGAAGCCGCCGTGGAGATTGCGCGCGAAGCCGGCGCGCTCCTGGCCACTTATTTCGAACGCCGCGTGCCGTACCAGTTGAAGGGCGAATTCGACCTGGTTACGGAAGCCGATCGCGCGTCCGAAAAACTGGTGGTTGAACGGCTCAGGTCGCGCTTTCCATCGCACGGCATCGTGGCCGAGGAAGGCGGCGGGCATACCAGCCCGTCGGAATACCGCTGGTACGTGGACCCGCTCGACGGCACCACCAATTTCGCGCACTCGCTCCCCATCTTCAACGTGACCCTGGCGCTCGAACAAGCCGGCGAAATGGTGGCCGGCGTGGTCTACGATCCCATCCGGCAGGAGATGTTCACGGCCGAGCGCGGCGGGGGCGCATGGCTGAACAACCGCCGCATCCAGGTTTCCGCCCCCAGCCGCCTCGAAGACAGCCTGCTGTGCACGGGGTTTCCGAGCCGCCGCCGCCACCTGAGCGTGAACGTGCACTTTTACCATCAGCTCGCCATGGCCACGCACGGCGTGCGCCGCACCGGGTCGGCGGCCATCGATCTGGCCTGGGTGGCCTGCGGACGGCTGGACGGTTTTTGGGAGTTCGGCCTGAACCCGTGGGACATGGCGGCGGGCCGGTTGCTGGTGGCCGAGGCGGGCGGCCAGGTGTCGGATATGCGCGGCCGACCGCACCATTTCCAGTCGCCGCACCTGCTGGCGGACAACGGCCGCCTGCACAGCCAGATCCTGGAAATCTTCGGCGAGGTTTTTGAAGGGCGCTACCGCGTTCCACTGCCGGTGATTACCGGCTCCCCGGACGGCGTCTGACGCGGCTGTCCGCCACATCCGCATCGACGTGGGCGTTCAGCCGGCCTCTGGCGAGCCGCACCTGGATGGCGGAGCCCGGCGGCGCCGCGGCGCTATCCTTCACGATGCCGCCGGCCGCGCCGGTGACGATGGCGTAGCCGCGTTCCAGGATCAGCAATGGACTCAGTTGGGACAGCTTGGCGGCAAGGCGCTCCGCCACGGCGCGATGCCGCCCCGCTTGCCGGCGCACGGCTTGGATGGCGGCGGTTTGCGCCGCGTCCAGACGGCGGCGGTCGGCGGCGAAGCGCGGGCGCAAGTCGAAATAATGCAGACGCGATGCCAGCGCGCGCTGCGTCCGCGCGTGCCGCTCGATCAGGCTGCGCAGCCGGTCGCGCAGGCGGAACTCGAGTTCGTCCACGCGCTGCGACTGCCGTCCGATGGCCCGGTGCAGCAGGCCCAGCGGACGTTCGATCCCCTGCTGCTGCCAGCGGCGTCCCAGCACCGCCAGCCGGTAGCGCACATCGTGCGCCAGCTTCTGTTCGCGCCCGGCGATGCGGTCCAGCAGTTCCTGCCGCGTGCGGACCACCAGCTCGGCCGCGGCCGAGGGAGTGGGCGCGCGCAGGTCGGCCACGAAATCGGCGATGGTCACGTCCGTTTCGTGCCCCACCGCGGAGACCACCGGCGCCGCCGAGCGGGCGATGGCGCGCGCCACGGCTTCGCCGTTGAACGCCTGGAGGTCCTCAAGCGAGCCGCCGCCGCGCCCCACAATCACCACTTCAGCCCAGCCCGATTGGCTGAAATAATCGAGGCCCCGGCAGATCTCCTCCGCGGCGCCTTCCCCCTGCACCAGCGCCGGGAACAAGCGGATGTGCAGTCCGGGGAAGCGCCGCGACAGGATCTGGACCATGTCCGCGATCACCGCGCCGCGCGGCGAGGTGACGATCCCGATGCGGCGCGGATACGGCGGCAGCGCCCGCTTTCGCGCCGGCTCGAACAGCCCTTCGGCGGCCAGTTTCTTTTTGAGCTGTTCGAAGGCCAGTTGCAGCGCGCCATGGCCCAGCGGTTCCAGGGTTTCCACCACGAGCTGGTAATCGCCGCGCGCTTCGAAGAGGTCGATGCGGCCGCGCGCCAGCACCGCCAGTCCGTCTTGCGGCTTGAACTTCCAGTAGCGGTGCGCGGACCGGAAAGCCACCGCCCGCACCTGCGCCTCGCGATCCTTCAGCGTGAAATAGTAGTGGCCGCTGGTGGCCAGCTTGACGCCCGAGATTTCGCCCGAGACCCACACATCCGGGAACTCGCGCTCGAGGGCCGCGCGGATCGCGGAGTTCAATTCGCCGACCGAATAGACCCGGCGCGCGGGAGCGAAATCCAGCGTGAACTGGTCCATCACAAGCTCCGGGGCGGGCCGCCGCCGCGCCGCAACTCGAGGATCAAACCCATCACGCGCGCCTCAATCTCGTCGCGGATCTGGCAGTGCGTTTCGAAATCCTCGGCGACGGGGTCGGCGACGTCCCACTCGCGCACGGGCGCGGCCAGATCCGCCGGCAGGCCGAAGCCGCTCATGTTCACCACCAGGTCGAACTGCGCGCGCCCGAGCTGCCGGATGCTCTTGGGAAAGTGGTCGCGCAGATCGATGTTCTTTTCGTCCATGGCGTGCACGGTGTCCTCGGCCACCATGAAGGCCGGGGCCAGGCCCGCGCTGGCGGCGATCAGCACGTCGCTGCCATAGCGGCGCGCGAAGCCCTCCGCCATTTGGCTGCGGCAGGAATTGCCGATGCAAACGAACAGCACTCGGATTTTCGATTCCGGCGTCATGCGCGAAGTCACAGCTTGGAGAGGAACAACTGGTGCACCCGCGGGTCGGCCGTGAGTTCGGGGTGAAAGGTCGCCGCCAGGTGGCGGCCTTGTTCCACCAGCACGGGGTCGCCCCGGTAGCGGGCCAGCACGCGGGCCTGCGCGCCCACGCGGCGGATGACCGGCGCGCGGATGAAGACCGCCTCCATGTCGCCTTCCCCCGCGCGCGCGGCGAATTCGGTCTCCGGCGTCACGCGCGCCACGCGGCTGTCGATCTGCCGCCCATAGGCGTTGCGCTCGACATCGATATCCATCAGGCCCAGGCTTTCCTGGGCGGGGTAGGAGACACTGGCGGCCATCAGGATCGCTCCGGCACAGGTACCGAAGATGGCGTGGCGGCGGCCGAATTCGGCCAGGGGCTCCAGCAGCCCTTCGCCGCGCAGCAGCTTCAGCATGGTGGTGCTTTCGCCGCCCGGAATCACCAGGCCGTCGATGCCCTGCAGGTCCGCGGCCGTGCGCGCCAGCGCCGGCTCGGCCCCCAGGCGCGCCAGGGCGCGGCCATGCGCCTCGAAATCGCCTTGCAGGGCCAGGATGCCGACCCGCCCCATCACCAGCCCCGGGTTTGCAGCAACTCGCCTTCGGGGATCTTGGAGACGTCCAGGCCGGGCATGGCCATGCCCAGTTCTTCGCTGGCTTCGAGCAGCTTCACGGGATCCTTGTAGTAGGTGGTGGCCCGCACGATGGCGCGCGCGCGCGCGTCCGGGTCCTCGGACTTGAAGATGCCCGCCCCCACGAAGGTGGCCTCCGCGCCCAACTGCATCACCAGCGCCGCGTCGGCGGGCGTGGCGATGCCGCCGGCTGAGAAGTTCGGCACCGGCAGCCTGCCGTGCTCGGCCACCCCTTCCACCAGTTCCAGCGGGGCCTGCAGCGCCTTCGCCGCATGCACCAACTCCTCCTTGCCGCGCACCGTAAGCTGCTTCATCTCCGTCTGGATGGTGCGCATGTGGCGCACCGCTTCGACGATGTTGCCGGAGCCCGCCTCGCCCTTGGTGCGGATCATGGCCGCGCCTTCCGCGATGCGGCGCAGCGCCTCGCCCAGGTTGCGCGCGCCGCATACGAAGGGCACTTTGAAATCGCGCTTGGCGATGTGGTGCTCTTCGTCGGCGGGGGTCAGCACTTCACTCTCGTCGATGTAGTCGACGCCCAGGGCCTCCAGAATGCGAGCTTCCATGAAGTGGCCGATGCGCGCCTTGGCCATCACAGGAATGCTGACGGCCTGCATGATCTCGCGGATCTTGTTGATGGGCGCCATGCGCGCCACGCCGCCTTCCTTGCGGATGTCGGCGGGCACGCGCTCCAGCGCCATCACGGCGGCGGCGCCTGCCTTTTCGGCTATTAGGGCCTGCTCGGCGTTGGTGACGTCCATGATCACGCCGCCCTTCAGCATTTCCGCCAGGCCCACTTTTACGCGAAACGTTTCGTCGAGGAACATAAATGCGACTCCTTGTTCTAAACCATGGCCGGCGCGGGTTCCGCTGCGGTCTGCGCGCGGGTACGCTCCAGCTCGTTTGCAAAAATCCTGCCCAGGGTGGCCACGCCTTTGCGAATCTCCTCCGGCGCCAGGCCGGCGAAGCTCAGCCGCAGCGTTCCGGGGTCGAGGCGCGACACCGCGAAATACTTGCCGGGCAGGTACGAGACGTTTTCGCGGTGCGCGCGCGCCAGCATTTCGCCGGCGTCCAGCGGCTCCGGCAGGCGCGCCCATAAATTCATGCCGCCCTGCGGCCGGGTGATGCGCGATCCGGCGGGCAGATGCCGGTCGCAGGCGGCCAGCACCGCGGCCAGGCGTTCGCCGCCGGCCTTCAACACCCGCGCGCGATGCGCCGCCATCCGTCCGGACTCGGCGAAGCGCAGCAGCACCGCCTGCGAGAGCTGGTCCGTGTGCAGGTCGGCGAGCTGCTTGGATTGCGCCAGCCGCGCGGTCAACGCGCGCGGGCCCAGCACCCACCCGACGCGCAAACCCGGAAAGCTGACCTTGGAGAAACTGCGCAGCAGGATCACGTGGCCGCCGTCGCCCGGCTGCTTGATGGGCGGCAGGTGGACCCCGCGGTAGCGCAGGTCGCCGTAGATGTCGTTTTCCACCAGCGGCACACCCGCGGCTTGCGCGGCGCGCAGCAACGCGGCCCGCGCGGCGACCGGCAGCGTCGCGCCGGTGGGGTTCTGAAAATTCGACGTGACCACGATCAAACGCGGGCGCTCCCGCCCCAGCACCGCTTCCAGCGCGTCAACCTCCATGCCCGCCGCGCCGACCGGCACCCCGACGAGTTGCGCGCCGGCCTCCAGGAACAGGCTCTTCAGCCCGGGATACACCGGATCTTCCACGACCACTTTGTCGCCGGGGCGCAGCAGCACCCGCCCGATCAGGTCGAGCGATTGCTGGCAGCCGTTGGTGATGATGACGTCGTCGTCGGGAGCCGCCAGGTTCTCGGCCCGCGCGGCGTCCAGCAGGTAGCGGCGCAGCGGCTCGTAGCCGCTGGGCGAGCCGAGTTGCAGGATGTGGGACAAATCCGCGCGCGCCAGAACTTCCTGGCAGCTCGCGCGCAGGGCGCCCAGCGGGAACAGTTGCTCGGAGGGCCGCGAGGTGGCGAAGCTGATCGAGTCGCGGCCCAGTGGCGCGGCCGCCGGCGGCGCCATGCCCGCCGCGCCCTCCAGCCACTGGTCCCAACCGAAGGCGCCCCCCTCGGCGGCGCGTCCCGCCACGAAACTGCCGCGCCCCACCTGGCCCGTGATCCAACCCCCGGATTCGAGCAGCTCGTAGGCGGCCGACACCGTGGTGCGGTTCAGTCCAAGTGCGCCAGCCAATTCGCGGGTGGGCGGCAGGCGGTCGCCTTTCGCCAAACGTCCCGATTGGATCAGCTCGCTGAAGTGCCCGTAAAGCTGCCTGTAGAGCGGCACGGCGGAAGCTGCGTCCAGATGGGGTTGCGGGAGCATTTTCTTAGAGCATACCAAATTGGATGGCCTCCAGCGCAATTGGCTGATGCCCGCCCAGGGCAACCCGCGGAGATTCCTCGCTGGAGTATAGTAAGGGCAGTGTCCGGTTTCATGGCCGGCGCGAAAGGAGCCACGGTGGCGACCGTGTGGCGGACGTTGGCTGCATGCTTTTGGATCGCAGGATGCTGCCATGCATTCCCCGCGCGGCCGCAGGACGCCGCGCCGGACGAGGCCGCCGGGCCCCCCGCGGCCCTGGTGCGATTGAATATCGTGGCGCTCGATAGCCGCCACCAGACCGTGCGCGACCTCACCAGCAGCGACTTTCGGGTCTTCGATCATGGCAAGCCCCAGAAGATCGCCATCTTCCGCCGCAATGAAAAACGGCTGGAAAAGCCCCGGCCCCTGGAGCCGCATACGTTTACCAATCGGGTTTCCTCGGCGGTTCCCCACGCCACGGTCATCCTCTTCGATTTGCTGAACGACCGCTTGGGCGCTCGCGGCTACGCGCAGTACGAAATCGTCAAGTCGCTGGAACATCTGGAATCGAGCGACAACCTGTACCTGTATCTCCTCACCATGCGCGGCGAACTGCACCCGGTCCGTCCGCTGCCCAGTCCCGAGGCGGGCCCTTCCCCGCCCGATTCCGCGTGGACCCGGCAAATCGGCCCGCTTCTCGACCGGGCCATCCGCGGCGTCCTCACCATGCGTCCGGACGAAATGGAGTGGGACGTGGACTTTCAGATCCGCACCACTTATGGGGCGCTGGCCGCGCTCTCCTCCGCGGTGGCGGCGAATCCCGGCAGAAAAAGCATCGTGTGGATTACCCACGGAATCCCCATCGAGATCGGACCGCGCCGCTCCGGCACCGGCGACTGGATCGACTATTCCCCCTACTTGCGGCAACTGACCGCGCGTTTCGATGCGGCCAACATCGCCCTCTACCCGGTGGTGATGTCCCCGCCGGGCATGACCCCGGGAACCGACGCCGACCCGCTCGCCGGGTTCGCCAGCCTGGATACGCTGCGGCAGTTCGCCGATCTGACCGGGGGACACGTCTACATGCAGGACGTCAGGACGGCGATCCACGAAGCCGTTGACGAAGCCCGCGTCGGGTACCTCATCGCATACGCTCCCTCGCCGGCCAAATGGGATGGCAAGTACCACACCATTCGCGTCACCTGCGCGCGCGCGGGCGTCCGCATCGAGACCAAGAAGGGTTACTATGCCAACCCGCCGCAGGCCCTGTCCGCCGATCAGCGCATGCTGGCCTTGCGGTCCGCGGCTTCCAGCCCGTTCGACGCGGCCGAAATCGGGCTGCGCGTCACGGTCCTGCCGGGCGCTGAAGGCCCGGACAGCCGCACCTTCCGCATCAGTCCGGCGGCGCGGGACCTGCTCTGGCTCGGGCAGGACGGCGATTTCCGCGCCAATCTCCAGGTCCTGTTGGTGGAACTCGGCGCCGCGGGTCCGCGGCTGGCAGCCCAACCCGTCCCGATTACCCTGCGCAGTTCCACGCCGCGTCCCGCCGGCGATGCGCAGGCCGGATTGCCCATCGAGCGGGATATGCCGGTATCGGACGCCGCCCGCATGCTGAAGATTATCGTGCTGGATCTCAACTCGGAAGCGGTCGGGTCGGTAACGGTTCCGGCCGCCGTGCCTTAGACTCAGGAGCAAACTCATGCCCGCCCGATTCGCTTCCCTTACGCTCGCCGCCATGCTGCCCGTGGCGCTCGCAACCGCCCAGTCCACGCCTTCGCCGGCGCTGCTGGTCCTCTCTAAGAAGGACCTCACCCTGTCGATCGTGGATCCCACCACGTTGAAAGTGGTGGCGCGTATGCCGTCCGGACCGGACCCGCACGAAGTGGTGGCTTCCCCCGACGGCAAGCTCGCCTTCATTTCCAACTACGGTTTCGGTGCGTACAATACCATCACCCTGGTGGACCTGACGGCCCACAAGACGCTCCGCGCCATCGATCTGGGCGTGCTGCGCGGGCCGCACGGCCTGGATTTCATGGGCGGCAAACTCTATTTCACGGCGGAGGCCAATAAGGTGATCGGCACGTTCGATCCGGCCGCGGACAAGATCGACTGGATCATGGGAACCGGCCAGGACCGCACCCACATGGTGATTGTCTGGAAAGACCTCAGCCGCATCGCCACCACCAATGTCAGTTCGGGAACCGTCAGCATATTGGATAAGACATCCAGCGGACCGCCCGGACGCGCCGTGCCCGGCTGGACCCAGACCGTGATTCCCGTGGGCCGGGGAGCGGAGGGCTTCGACGTGTCTCCCAACGGGAAGGAGATCTGGACGGCCAACGCGGGGGACGGCACGATTTCCGTGATCGACGTAGCGGCCAGGAAGGTGGCTGCCAACCTCGACGCCCACGTGCGCAGCGCCAACCGCCTGAAATTTACGCCGGACGGCAAACTGGTGCTGGTCTCCTGCCTGGACAGCCCCGACCTCACGGTGCTGGATGCGGCCACCCGCCGGGTAGTCAAGCGCATCAAGATCGGCAAAGGCGCGGCGGGCATCCAGATGGAACCAGGCGGCGCGCGCGCTTTCGTCGCCTGCACGCCGGACGATTACGTGGCCGTGATCGATATGAAGACGCTGGCGGTAAGCGGGCGGCTCGATGCCGGCGGCCGGCCCGACGGCCTGGCCTGGGTGGCACATTCCGGCGGCGCGAACTAATGCAAATCCGGATCGAACACGTCGAAGTGGAACCGGTCCGGAGGCAACAGCGCGGGCGTGCCGGCGCCCATGCCGGCCCATGCCTGGTAGGCCGATCCGGCGATCGAAGTGTTCAGGCAAAACAGAAACTCGCTGGTACAGCAATCGATCGGCGGCGGCTGCCGGAAGGTCAGCCGTAAGCCCACGGCTTGCTCCAGGGCCACGCCGGGGGCGCGGATGTCCTTCTCCGCCAGCAGGATCACGAAGCTGCTGCGGCCCGCGTGCGGCCAGACGTCCGGGTGCAGCAGGTTGCGCAGCGCGGATTCCGACTGAAAGGTGATTTCGCATTGGCGGATCCATTCCACGATGGATTCGCCCCACTGCCAGTGCGTGATCAGTCCGCGATACTGCTCGGCCAGGGTTAGCGCCAGGTCCAGCTTGCGCCGCTCCAGCAGAGCTTCCTCCACATCCACCTCAGGCAGCATTTCCTCGGCTTCCTGAATCGCCGAAGCCATGTCCACCGGCGGCGCGTCGAACGCCCGCCGCACCAGCAGCGGCGGCAGTTCGTGCATCTTGTCGCCCGGAATGTTGACGTACTCGCGGCCGACCCTCATGGGACCACCCCTCTACCTATATCGACGTAAAATCGCTGACCCTGTTCCAACTTTGTAGCACACTGGCGGCCCCGCGCGGCGAAGAAATTTGCAATCGCGCCCATTAACAACGGTTATGCCGCGGCCCCGGATTTGCTATCATGCGCCTTCATGCCGGAATACGCCATCGGAGTCGACCTCGGAGGCACCAACCTGCGGGCCGCCGCCATCGGCCGCGAAGGCCAGGTCCTCGGCCGCCGGTCCGCCCCCACCAATCCGGCTGCCGGCCGCGAGGCCATGCTGGACTGCATGACCGGCGCCATCGCCGAACTGCGCGACGCATGTGGCCCCGCCGGGCTGGCGGGTATCGGCATCGGCGTGCCGGGCTTCATCCTCCTCAAGGAAGGCATCGTCCGCAACTCCAATAACCTCGCCTGCCTCGAGGGTTTTCCGATCCGCGCCGAAATCGAGCGCACTCTGGGCGCGCGCGTGATCCTGGAGAACGACGCCAACGCCGCCGCCCTCGGGGAGAAATGGATGGGGGCCGGACGCGACGTGCAGGACCTGGTCCTCCTGACCCTCGGCACGGGAGTCGGCGGCGGCATCATCTCCGGCGGCCGCGTCCTGCAAGGTTTTCTGGGCATGGCCGGCGAACTCGGCCACACCACCGTGGTCCCGGACGGCAATCCCTGCGGCTGCGGCAATCAGGGCTGTTTGGAGAAGCATGCATCCGCCACCGCCATTACCGCCATGGCCGGCATGCTGCACCTGGGCGCCAACCTGACCGCGCAAGACGTGTATGGCCTGGCCCTGGGCGGCGACAGCAAGGCCCGCCACATCTTCGACATTGTGGGCCGCGCGCTGGGCGTGACCCTGGCCAACCTGGTGAATATCTTCAATTTTCCGCTGTATCTGCTCAGCGGCGGGGTGATGGCCGCGTGGGATCTTTTCGCGCCGCCCATGCTCGAGGAGGTGCGGCGGCGCTCGTTTGCCTTCCGCAATACACCCACGCGCATCGAAAAAGCCACCCTGGGCAACGAAGCGGGTTTATTCGGCGCCGCCTGCCTGCCGTGGGCGGCCGGGGAGTGACATGATGTGGATGGGAATCGACGTAGGCACCGGCGGCACGCGCGCCCTGCTGGTGGACGCCCAGGGCCGCGTGGCCGCCGGCTTCACGGCGCCGCACGAGGAGATCCGCATGGAGCGCCCCCTGTGGGCCGAGCAGCGCCCCGAAAACTGGTGGGATGCCGCCCGCCACGCCATTCGCGGCGCACTCGCCCAGGCCGGCGTCTCCGGCGCCGCCGTGCGCGCCATCGGCTTGTCCGGGCAGATGCACGGCCTGGTCATCCTGGATGCGGAAAGCCGCGTGATCCGGCCCGCGCTCATCTGGTGCGATCAGCGCAGCCAGCCGCAAGTGGATGCCATCAACCACGCCGTGGGCCGCGAGAACGTCCTGAAGTACACCGCCAATCCCGTGCTCACCGGCTTTACCCTGCCCAAACTGCTCTGGGTGCGCGATAACGAGCCGCGCGCCTTCGAACGCGTCCGCCACCTGCTCCTGCCCAAGGACTACCTGCGCTTCCAGCTCACCGGGGAGTACGCCACCGAGGTCTCGGACGCCTCGGGCACCTCGCTGTTCGACGTGGTGGCGCGGCGCTGGTCGTCCGGCATGTTGGACGCGCTCGGTCTGGACCGCTCCATTCTGCCGGTCTGCCACGAATCGAGCGAGGTCACCGGCCGCGTCACGCCGGCGGCGGCCGAGGCCACCGGACTGGCCGCCGGCACGCCCGTCGTGGGTGGCGGCGGCGATCAGGCCTCCAGCGCGGTCGGCAACGGCATCGTGGAGGCCGGCATCGTTTCCTGCACCCTGGGCACCTCCGGCGTGGTCTTCGCGCACATGGAAAACGTGGCCTACGATCCCGCCGGCCGCGTGCACACGTTCTGCCACGCGGTGCGCGACAAGTGGCACGTCATGGGTGTGACCCAGGGCGCCGGGCTGAGCCTGCAATGGTTCCGCAACCAGCTCGCACCGGGCGCCGCCTACGATGCGCTCACCGCCGAAGCGGCCACGTCCCCGGCGGGCGCGCAAGGCCTCTTCTGGCTCCCCTATCTCATGGGCGAGCGCACTCCCCACCTGGACGCCACCGCGCGCGGCGGCTGGATCGGCCTCACCGCCCGGCACACCCGCGCCGACCTCCTCCGCGCGGTCATCGAAGGCGTCTCCTACAGTCAGCGCGACTGCCTCGATATCATCGAGGAACTCGGCGTGCCGGTGGAGTCCGTGCGCGCTTCCGGGGGCGGCGCGGCCAGTCCGTTCTGGCGCCAGGTGCTGGCGGATATCTTCCATAAGCGGGTCGTCACCCTCGCCACGCAGGAGGGTTCGGCCTACGGCGCGGCGCTGCTGGCGCTCGCCGGCGCCGGCGAATACGGGTCCGTGCCCGAAGTCTGCCGCGCTGCGATTCGCGAGGTCGATTCGATCCAGCCCCGGCCCGCCGAGGCGGCGTTTTATGCGCGGGCCCACCGGATCTACCAGGCGCTCTATCCGGCGCTCAAGCCCTCTTTCGGGGAGATCGCGGGCCTGGACGCCCGTTAGCGATTAGGTAGCGGGCGCGCGCTTATGCCGCCTGCGAGGCCTTGAGCGCCTGGTCCAGGTCCCAGAGGATGTCTTCCAGGTCTTCGATGCCCACCGACAAACGCACCAGGTCCTTGGTGATGCCCGCTGCAAGCTGCTGCTCGTCCGTCAACTGCTGGTGCGTGGTCGAAGCCGGATGAATCACCAGGCTCTTGGCGTCGCCGATGTTGGCCAGGTGCGATAGCATCCGCACGGAATCGATGAAGCGCCGGCCGGCCGCCAGTCCGCCCCGGATGCCGAACGTCAGAATGGAACCGCACCCGCACGGCAGATACTTTTTGGCCAGCTCATGGTACGGGCTGGATGCCAGCCCCGGATATTTCACCCACGACACGTAGGGGCTTCGCTCCAGGTGTTGCGCGGCGGCCAGCGCGTTGCGGCTGTGCGCGTCCATGCGCAGCTTCAGGGTTTCGATGCCGGTGAGAAACAGGAACGCATTGAAGGGGCTCATGCACGGACCGAAATCGCGCAGGCCCTCCACGCGCGCCTTGATGATGAAGGCCTGCTCGCCGAAGGTCTCCGAAAAACGCATGCCGTGGTAGCCTGGGCTGGGCTCGGTGAGCTGCGGGAAATGGCCCGAGGTCCAGGCGAAACGGCCGCTGTCCACGATCACCCCGCCGATGGAGTTGCCGTGGCCCCCCAGGAACTTGGTGGCCGAGTGCAGCACGATGTCGGCGCCGTGCTCGATGGGACGGCACAGATAGGGCGAGGCCATGGTGTTGTCGACGATCAGCGGCAGGTTGTGCGCGTGCGCGATGGCGGCCACCTTTTCGATGTCCAGGATATTCATGCGCGGATTGGCGATGGTCTCCGCATAGATGGCCCGCGTGCGGGGCGTGATGGCCCGGCGGAAGTTCTCGGGATCGTCGGGTTCGACGAAGATGGCGTTGAAGCCCAGGCGCCGGAAGCTGACATCGAACTGCGTGTAGGTGCCGCCGTAGAGCGTGCTGGCGGCCACCACGTCGTCGCCGGACTGCATCAGGCTGCTGAGCGCCAGGAACTGGGCCGCCTGTCCGCTGGCCGTGGCCAGCGCGCCGATGCCGCCCTCCAGGGCCGCCACGCGCTCTTCAAACACGGCCGTCGTGGGATTCATGATGCGCGTGTAGATGTTGCCAAAGCGCTGCAGCGCGAACAACTCGGCGGCGTGATCGCTATCTTCGAAAACGAAGGAAGTTGTCTGGTAGATCGGGACGGCGCGCGCGCCGGTGGCGGGATCGGGCTTCTGGCCCGCGTGCAGCGAGCGCGTGCTGAACCCCATGGTGCGTTCGGAGGTCGATTCGGACATACGTCAATGATAGCCCGTACGCCCGCGTCAGATCATCTCGTTCAGTAACTCGGGGCGCGGCCGCGGAATCACCACCTTGTTCACCAGCAGCCCCTTCTGCCCGATCGCCCGCGCCCCCGCCGCCACCGCCCACACCACCCCCACCACAACGCACGAAAATATGGCGCAAGACTTGACAAACACCGACCACGCAAAGCGAAACTCGAAAAAACGCG
>VFSW01001738.1_pt1 | contig 33202 bp, 31 predicted proteins | sample 5358111 | NCBI WGS metagenome assembly VFSW01 (sample SAMN11554181, study PRJNA540505) | mine drainage metagenome | isolation source: sediment from site ElyBrook_90M | place: USA: Ely Copper Mine, Vershire, VT | collected 2017
TGATCTTCGGTCCGCCGGGTCTCGGCAAGACCACGCTCGCCAACATCATCGCCAACGAACTCGGGGTGAATCTGCGTCAGACCTCGGGTCCCGTGCTCGAGCGCCCCGGGGATCTGGCGGCGTTGCTGACGAACCTGGAGGCGCGCGACGTGTTGTTCGTCGACGAGATCCACCGCCTCAGTCCGGTCGTCGAGGAGGTGCTCTACCCGGCGCTCGAGGACTATCAGCTCGATCTGATGATCGGCGAGGGGCCCGGTGCGCGCTCCATAAAGCTCGATTTGCCACCCTTTACGCTGATCGGCGCGACCACTCGCGCCGGCCTGCTGACCTCGCCGCTGCGCGATCGCTTCGGGATCGTGCAACGCCTGGAGTTCTATTCGACCGCCGAGCTGCGCCGCATCGTCGAGCGCAGCGCGTCGATACTGAAATTGCGGATCGAGGACGATGGGGCGCTTTGCATCGCCGAACGTTCGCGCGGCACGCCGCGGATCGCCAACCGGCTGCTGCGCCGGGTGCGTGATTTCGCCGAAGTCAAAGCGGCCGGCGTGATCAGCGCGCAGGTGGCCGCGGCCGCGCTCGACATGCTGGAAGTCGATCCGCTGGGTTTCGACACCCTGGACCGCAAACTGCTGCTGACGATCATCGAGAAGTTCGACGGCGGCCCGGTGGGCGTCGACAGCCTCGCGGCGGCGATGAGCGAGGAGCGCGGCACGATCGAGGATGTCGTCGAGCCCTACCTCATTCAGCAGGGCTTTCTGATGCGCACCGCGCGTGGCCGGGTGGCCAGCCGCAGTGCCTATGCGCACTTCGGACTGCCCGCGCCGACTCGCGAGACCGCGTTCGGTGCCGATCCGAATCTGTCCCTGTTCAAGGATCCGCAGGGTCCCGCGGGTGATCGAACATGAGGCCGCCGCCGAACTTTTCCTGGACTTGCCGCGTCTACTGGGAGGACACCGACGCCGGCGGCGTCGTTTATTACGCCAATTACCTGAAGTTCATGGAAAGATGCCGTTCGGAATGGTTGCGCAGCCTGGGGATCGACCAGCGGCGTCTGCGTGAGGAACGCGGCCTGCAATTCGCGGTTGCCGGCTTGACGGTGACCTATCGCAAGGCGGCCTGCCTGGATGATGAAATTGCCGTAACCGCTGAATTGGAGCGGCTGGGCGGTGCGACAATCGACTTCAAGCAAACGATACGACGCGGGGACGTGCTCTTGACCGACGCCGGCGTGCGCGTGGCGTGCGTGGACGCCGCGAAGATGAGGGCTTGCGCCATACCCAGGGATCTATTCGCGGAGTGGCGCCGATGAGCAATGACCTTTCGGTCTATCAACTGGTTCTTGCCGCGAGTCCGATCGTACAGGCGGTGATGCTGTTGCTGGCGATCGCCTCGATCGCCTCGTGGACGATCATCTTCGACAAGCGACGGGTCATCGCCCGGTCGCGCCACCAGGCCGATCAATTCGAGACCTCCTTCTGGAGCGGCGGCGATCTCGGCGCCCTGTATCGAAGCATCGAGACCAAGGGCCGTGCCGGTACCGGGATGCAGAGCCTGTTCGAGTCCGGGTTCGGCGAGTTCAGCCGCTTGCGCCAGCTCGGCAGCCAGGCCGAACCGCTTCTCGAGGGCGCGCGGCGCGCGATGCGGGTCGCGCAGATGCGGGAGATCGACCGCCTCGAGAGCAGCCTCGCCATGCTTGCAACGATCGGCTCGACGAGCCCGTATGTCGGACTGTTCGGCACAGTCTGGGGCATCATGAGCGCCTTCCACGGTCTCGGCGACGTGCAACAGGCGACCCTCGCGGCGGTCGCGCCGGGGATCTCCGAGGCGCTGGTCACGACGGCGATGGGCTTGTTCGCGGCGATACCCGCCGTGGTGGGCTACAACCGCTTCGCCGATCAGGTGAGCCGGCTGGAACTGCGCTTCGACACGTTCACGGAAGAGTTCTCGACGATTCTTCAACGCCACGCGTCGATGCGCGGGGCGGCTGCCTGACGGCCATGGCCGCGCGCCAACGCCGCCGCAAGATGATGAGCGAGATCAACGTCGTACCGTACATCGACGTGATGCTGGTGCTGCTGATCATTTTCATGATCACCGCGCCATTGCTGAAACAGGGCGTCAAGGTCGACTTGCCGGCGGCCGCCGCCAGACCGATCGATCAGCGATTCCTCGAGCGTCACGAGCCGCTGATCCTGACCGTGGACGCGCTCGGGCGCCTGTACGTGAACATCGGTCACGAGGCCGGCCGGCCGCTCAGCGACGATGTCGTGCGGGCGCGCACCGCCGCGGTCCTGCGGCGCGATCCGCTGACACCGATCCTCGTCAAGGCCGACAAAACGGTGCCCTACGGCACGGTCGTGCGTGCGATGGTGCTGCTGCAGAGTGCGGGCGCCGCCAAGGTCGGCTTGTTGACCGATCCTTCGGCACCGCGCCGGACATCGACGGCCCACGGCTCGGGGGCGCCGTAACGATGGCTGCTTTCATGGGCGACAACACACGCTCGGCGTTCATGTCGATCGGTCTGCACGGCTTGATCGTGCTCGTGTTGTTGTTTGCCGCGGATTTCTCCTTGCATCGGAACCCGACCGATGACCAACCGGCGCCGATCGATGCAACCGTCGTCGATTCGCGCATCGTGCAAGCAGCCATGAACGAGAAAACCGCCGCCGCGCGAGCGGCCGCACAAGCCGCGCAAGCCGCACAACAGGCGCGGCTTGCGGCTGCGGCACAGGCGACGGCGCAGGCAGCGGCGCAGGCCGCCGCTCAGGCTGCCGCCGCTCGGCACCAGCAGCAGCAGCAGCAGCAACAACAACAGCGAGCGATCGCGAAGGCCGCGGCGCAGGCGCGTGCGCGTGCGCAGGCGCAGGCGCGAGCGCAAGCCGCTGCCGATGCCCGCGCCGCCGAGGCGGCCAACAGGCGCGCCGCGGCGTTGAAGCGCGAGGCGGCGGCGGAGGCGGCGAAACGCGCCCCCCCGCCCCCCCGCGCCGCCCACCCGGCGCGCCGGGGGGTGCACCCGGGCGGCGGGGGCGGTGGCGGCCAACCGCGCCGCCGCGGCCGCGGCGGCCAAACGGCTTGCCGAGGCGCGAGCCCGCGCGCGTGCCGCGCTGCAGGCGCAAGTGCAGAGTCAGGTGGCGGCCGAAGAACACGCCGACGAGGTTGCGCGCGGGCCGCTCGCGGATCAGTATCGGGCGGCGCTACAGAGCCGGATCATTCAAGCGTGGATCAAGCCGCCGGCTGCGCGGGCCGGCATCGACTGCCTCGTGCAGGTCACGCAGGTCCAGGGCGGTGACGTCACGGGTGCACGCGTCACCCAGTGCAATGGCGACGCGGCGGTGCGCCAGTCGATCGAGAACGCGGTGTATCGGGCTTCGCCGCTGCCGACACCGCCGGATCCGTCCTTGTTTCACCGAACCCTGATTCTCGAGTTCAAACCCAATGAATGAAAAAACCCGCTCCTACGCGCTAGCGCTGCTGCTCATCGCCTCGCTCGGCGCGTTCGCGCCGCGCGCGCGCGCCGAATTCGTCGTGCAGATCACACGCGGCCAGGACACGGCGATTCCGATCGCCATCGTACCGTTTTCCACGCCTCCCGGGGCCTCGAGCTTCGATGTCGCCGCACTGGTGGCGAACGACCTCGACGGCAGCGGCCGATTCAAGTCGATGAGCCGCAAGGACATGATCGACATGCCGCATCGCGGCTCGGAGATTTCCTTCGATGACTGGCGTCGATTGGACGATGACTACATTCTGGTCGGCCGCACGAAGATGCCGGCGCCGGACCGCTACGACCTGAGCTTCGAACTGTACAACGTCCTGACGCACCAGCGGCTTTTCGGCTACGAGATCCACACCGACGCGGCTGGACTGCGACTCGCGGGGCATCAGATCGCCGACAAGGTGTTCGAGAGCGTCCTCGGCATCCGTGGCGCGTTCGCCACGCGCATCGCCTACGTGCTGGTGCTCGGTCAGGTCCCGCACCGCACCTTTCAACTCGTGGTCGCCGACGCCGACGGAGCGAACCCGCACGTCGTGATGCAATCGGGGCAGCCGCTGATGTCGCCGGCTTGGTCCCCTGACGGCAAGGAACTCGCCTACGTTTCCTTCGAGGACAAGCTGCCCTCGATCTACGTCCAGGTGCTCAAGACTGGTGCGCGTCGCGTCGTCTCGGCGACCGCCGGCGTCAACCAGGCGCCCGCCTGGTCGCCCGACGGCAAGCGACTTGCGGTGACGCTGTCCAACCGTGCCGGCAATCTCGACATCTATGTCCTCGACCTGGCGAGGCACGCCTTGACACGCATCACCCATAATCCGGGCATCGACACCGAACCGCAGTGGTCGCCGGACGGCAAGAGCCTGTACTTCACTTCCGATCGCGATGGCGGTCCGCAGATCTTCAAGGTGTCGCTCTCGCCGGGGAGCCGTCCGCAACGCCTGAGCTTCCAAGGCGCGTACAATGCCGGGCCGCGCCTGTCGCCGGACGGCTCGTCGCTTGCGCTCGTCACCCGGGTCCACGGGGATTACCGCATCGGGACACTGTCGCTGAAGGGCAACGGCATCATCCATGTGCTCACGCACGGACGCTTCGACGAGTCGCCGAGCTACGCACCGAACGGCGCCGAGATCATCTACGCCACCCACTCCTCGAGCGGGCGCGGGATCCTCGCCCTGGTGAGCACCGACGGGCGGGTTCAGCAGAACCTGATGTCCCCCGAGGGGGATGTTCAGGAACCGGTATGGGGACCGTTCGGCAGCGAATGAGCCGCAGCTGAGACAAAGAATCAATCAAGCACGACCTATGGAGAAAATCATGAAGCGACTTCCGACGACGATTCTTTTGCTGAGCGGCGCGATGCTGCTGGCCGCCTGCCACGGCAAGACCGCGGTGAAGGACCAGCCCACCGCGGCGACCGAGGTGCCGGCCGGCTCGACGACCGGCGGGGCCGGGGGCGGCGGCACGACGATGACGCCGCTCGGTGGCGGCGCCACAAGCTCTCTACAGGCCATCGCGCAGTCCGGCAACGATGAGGCGCGCGATCAGCGTACGGTTTATTTCGCCTTCGACAGCTCCCAGATCGACCCGGCTTACGATGTGATCATCGCTGCGCATGCGAAGACGCTCACCGCCAATCCGGGTCTGCAAATCCGCCTCGAGGGCAATACGGACGACCGCGGCAGCCGCGAATACAACATCGGCTTGGGCGAACGTCGTGCGCAGGCCGTACGGCGCGCCCTGATGCTCCAGGGAGTCGCCGATTCGCAGATCACCACCGTGAGCTATGGCGCCGAACGGCCGGCCGTGCAGGGTGACAACGCGGCGGCCTGGGCGAAGAACCGCCGTGTCGACATGGTGTATCAGCCGTGAGGCCAAGCGCAGCCGGTCTCGCCTGCGGCGCCGGTCGGGGCGCCGCCGCGCGGGCCGGCGGCGCGACGTCGCCACCCCAGCCCGATCCGGTGCAGCTGAAGCTTGCCAGTCTCGATGCGCGCATGACGCGCGTCGAGCGGGTGGTCGATAACCGCAGCTTGCTCGGACTCGCCAACCAGCTCGCCGCCACGCGCGCCGACTTGCGCTCCGTGCACAATTCGCTCGATCAGTTGCGCCATAGGCTTAACGAGGATCGCAAGCGTGAGCGCGATCTGTACGCCGATCTCGACGCACGGCTGAGCAAACTCGAGGCGCAGAACGGTGGCGCCGGGACCTCAGCCGCTGCGCCGACGGCCTCATCGCAGGGCGTTGCGGCGGCGACGCCCGGATCCTCTCCGCCGCAGGGATCGGCCGCGACATCGGCGGCGGGCGCCGACCAGGCCGCCTATCAGTCCGCGTTCGACTTGCTGAAGGCGGGGCACTATGGTCAGGCGGGCTCGGCTTTCAAGCAGTTCCTGGCCGCCTACCCGGACAGCAGCTACGCGGACAACGCCCAATATTGGCTCGGCGAGACGTACTACGTGAACCGGGATTTCAAGACGGCGCGGCGAGAATTCCAGACGGTCATCGACCGATATGGTCGTTCGAGCAAGCTACCGGATGCGATGCTCAACGTCGGCTATTGCGACGATGAATTGCACCGGATGAGTGAGGCGAAGCGGGTGTTGCACGAAGTGCTCGCGCGCTTCCCCGGCACCTCGGCGGCCCATCTGGCCGCGCAACGGCTGGCGAAGATCAAGTCGGAGCATCATTGACGGAACCGGTCCGAACTGCGACATCGGCCGGGGAGCCGGTGCGCGCGAAGCGGCCGGTCCCGCGACTGCGGATCAACGAGATCTTTCACTCGCTGCAGGGCGAGGCAGACGCGGTCGGCTATCCCAGTGCGTTCGTGCGCCTGACCGGCTGCCCGCTGCGCTGCCGCTATTGCGACACCGAGTACGCCTTCCATCGTGGGGAGTGGATCGAGGTCGAGGCGATTCTCGAGCGGGTTGCCGCGATCGGAGCGGCCCATGTCTGCGTGACCGGCGGAGAGCCGCTCGCGCAGCCGGACTGTCTGATCCTACTCGAGCGTCTGTGTGACGCCGGATTCGACGTGTCGCTCGAAACGAGCGGTGCGCTCGATATTGCCGCGGTCGATGGGCGGGTTGCGCGCGTCGTCGACGTCAAGACCCCGGATTCCGGCGAAAGTGCGCGCAACCGGATCGAAAATTTCGCGCATCTGCGGTCTCGGGACCAGTTGAAATTCGTGCTCGGGTCGCGCGCCGATTATGACTGGAGCAAGGAGTTCCTGACTTCCCACGGCCTCATCGGGCGCTGCCAGATCTTGCTCTCGCCCAGCCACGGTGTGCTCGCGCCGGCCGAACTCGCCGGCTGGATTCTCGCCGATCGACTGCCGGTGCGCTTTCAACTGCAACTCCACAAGATCCTGTGGGGCAACGAGCCGGGTCGATGAGCAGTCCCAGGGCGGTTGTGCTGCTCTCGGGAGGTCTGGATTCGGCGACGGTGCTCGCACTCGCGCGCTCGCGCGGTTTCGACTGTCTCGCCTTGAGCGTCCAGTATGGCCAGCGGCATGCGGCCGAGATCGATGCGGCCCGGCGGATCGCCGCGGCGCTCGGGGCCGGCGAACATCGGCTGATGACGGTGGATCTGGCCGGTCTCGGTGGATCGGCGTTGACGGACCCGTCGGTGGCGGTGCCCACGGCGCCGACTGAGGGTATTCCGGTGACCTATGTGCCGGCGCGCAACACCATGATGCTTTCGCTTGCCCTGGCTTATGCCGAGGTGCGGGACACCGAGGACATTTTCATCGGCGTCAACGCCGTCGACTACTCCGGCTATCCGGATTGTCGGCCGGAGTACATCGCCGCGTTCGAGCGGCTGGCGGCGCTTGCGACCAGGAAGGGGGTCGAAGGCGGCCGGATCGAGATCCACGCGCCGCTCGTCTCAATGTCCAAGGCCGAGATCATCCGCACCGGCTTGGCCCTTGGTGTCGACTATGCCTTGACCGTCTCCTGCTACCAAGCCGATGCCGCCGGGCGGGCTTGTGGCGCATGTGATTCGTGCAGAATCCGCGCGCAGGGCTTCGCGGCGCTGGGCATTGCGGACCCGACCTCCTATCAGCCGAAAGATCGCTGATGAACTGGGGTTCCAGTTCGGATATCATTCGCGCCCGGCCGGGACGGTAGCTCAGTTGGTAGAGCAAGGCCCTTTTAAGGCTTTGGTCCTGGGTTCGAGTCCCAGCCGTCCCACCATCGGCCAACTAAGGAGTCTTCATGAAAACTCCCCGTATCGCGCGATTGCTGATCGTCGCGAGCCTGCTGGCAGGCGTTTCCCCCGCCGCATTGGCCCGAGCGCCGCGACCCGCCACGCGGGCGCACTCGACGGCGCCGATGCAGACCTACAGTGACAACGAGGTTGTCGATCAGGCCTCGAAATTCTTCAGTACTGGCGCAAAGAATCTTTCTCAAGTTGTTGGAAAGGTTCTAAAAGAAAAGGGTAGGCCTGTCGCCATCATCCGCGGAGAAGAGGCCGGCGGCGCGATCGGGATCGGCTTGCGATACGGGCACGGTGAACTCCTGTTCAAGGGGGCGCCGGTCCGCGAGATCTACTGGCAAGGGCCCTCGATCGGCTTCGACTTCGGTGCGAACGCGGTCAAGACGTTCATTTTGGTCTATGGGCTGCCGAATGCCGCCGCGCTCTACCAGCGTTTCCCGGGCGTCGACGGAAGCCTCTATTTCGTCGGCGGGTTTGGCGTGAATTATCTGAAGCGCGGTTCCATCACGCTCGCGCCGGTGCGGTTCGGCATCGGCTGGCGGCAGGGAATCGCGTTGAACTATCTGCACTTTTCCCCGACCAAACGCATCGACCCCTTCTAGCCCGTCGGCAGATTTAGGAACGCGAAGTGGAACTGATCGAGGCCATCATGACGCGCAGCTCCGCGGCGCGCCTGATCGAGCCGGGACCCGGTCCCGAACAGCTTGCGCTCATGCTCGAGGCGGCCGGGCGCGCACCTGACCACGGCCGATTGAAGCCCTGGCGCTTGCGGGTGCTGGACCGGGCGGGCCGGACGGGTTTCCTCGACGCCCTCGTCGAGGCCCGGCGGCGACGCGCTCCGCAGGCGAATGAGGAGCAGTTGCGTGCCGAACGCGACAAGAACCTGCGTGCGCCGCTGCTGGTCGTCGTCGGCTGCGTCGTGCAGCGTGACCATCCGAAGGTCCCGGAAGTCGAACAGATCCTCGCCGCCGGCGCCGCGACACAGAACTTGATTCTCAGCGCGCACGCGCTTGGCTACGCAACGATGTGGAAGACCGGTCCGGCCGCTTACGATCCGGCAGTCAAGGCGTCCGTCGGCCTGCAGGCGGACGATCACATCGTCGCCATTGTGCACATCGGCACGCGCGAGGCGCGCGAGGGTTGAACCGCGCCGGGGCGATCAGAGCCGGCGCAGCCGATCGGCGGAGATCGACACGGATTTCACCAGCGCCGCGACCGGCATGCCGACCGCGAGGGTGAGTTCGCGCGCCGCGTCCGTGGTCACGCGCGCGAGGATCTGCGCGCCGCCGACCTCGATCGTGATCAGGCGGGCATCGGCGACATCGGCGGCGATCGCACTGATCGTGCCGCGCAAGGCGTTGCGAACGCTCAAGCCGCTGATTTCGCCGGTTGCGACGATCACGTCGCGCGCAAGGATCTGCACGCGCAGACGCATGCCCGCGGCGAGTCCGGCGGCCGATACCCGCAGTTCACCCTTGCCGACCGCCACGGCGGCGAGTCCGCCATCGGCCTCGACGCGCAGCACCTCGCCGTCGACCACCGCGCCGACGGCTTCGGGACCGACGATGCGCCGCAGTTCGGGCCGAAGGCTCATCGGCCCAATCTCGCCTTCGGCGATCGTCTCGCCCGACTCGATCAGCACGACGTGGGTCGCGAGCCGCAATACTTCCTCGAATTGGTGGCTCACGTAGACCATCGGGATCCTCAGTTGATCGCGCAGCCGCTCCAGGTACGGCAGCACCTCGTCGCGCCGCGCGGCATCGAGCGAGGCCAGGGGTTCGTCGAGGAGCAGCAGACGCGGTTGGCCGAGCAGTGCCCGGCCGATGGCGACACGTTGTTTTTCCCCTCCGGACAATTGATGCGCACGCCGGCCGAGGAGCGGTTCGAGCGCGAGCAGTGCGGTGACTTCGTCGAAGCCGACATAGCCGGGCCCGGCCGCGCGCCGCGCCCCATAGCGCAGGTTGGCGGCGACCCGCAGGTGCGGGAAGAGGCGGGCATCTTGGAATACGTAGCCAATGCGTCGGGCCTCCGGAGCGATCCAGGTGCCGTCGCGCGTGTCCACCAAGACCCGATCGTCGAGCGACACGAAGCCCTCGTCCGGGCTGAGCAGGCCGGCGATCAGATTGATCAGTGTCGATTTTCCGCAACCGGAGCGTCCGAACAACGCGGCAACGCCCGGCGTCGGCTGATCGAAGTGCGCACGCAGCGCGAACGCGCCCCGCCGCAGAGCGACCTGGACCCGCAACATCAGCGACCCAGCATCCGGCGCACGCGGCGCGCGAACCATTCGGCGAGCAACAGGCCGCTGAGGCCGAGCACGATCGAAATCGTCGCCAGTCGCGCGGCGGCGGCGTCACCGCCGGGGGACTGCAGCGCGGTGTACAGGGCGAGCGGCAGGGTGCGTGTCTCGCCCGGAATGTTCGAAACGAACGTGATCACCGCGCCGAACTCCCCGAGCCCGGCCGAGAATGCCATGATCATTCCGGCCAGGATGCCGGGCAGCATCAGTGGCAGCGTCACGGTCGCGAACCGGTCGAGCGGACCGGCGCCGAGCATGCGCGCCGCATCCTCGAGTCCATGGTCGACGTTTTCCAGCGAAATGCGCATCGCCCGGACCATGACCGGGAAGGTCATCACCGCGGTCGCGAGCGCGGCGCCGTTGCGGGTGAAGATCAGCGTCAAGCCGAACACCCGGTGCAGCCAGGCGCCGATGAGACCCCGGTTGCCGAACCCGATCAACAGCAGATAGCCGACCGCGACCGGCGGCAGCACCAGCGGCAGGTGCACCAACGCATCGAGCAAGGTGCGGCCGAGGAAGCGCCGCCGTGCGAGCAGCCAAGCCATCAGGACCGCGAACGGCAGGCTCATCAGCACGCTGCGAACCGAGACCTCGAGGCTGAGCCACAGGGCGGTGCGTTCGCTGGGATGCAGCCAGATCATCGGCGATAATCTACACGAAGCCGGCGGCCGTTCGTGCGCCGACGGTATACTGCCCCGATCATCGCTTCGAGGATCCCGCCCCATGGCCTACTACCGCGCCGCGGCGCCGTGCGTGCCCGAGCAGCCCGAACGTATCGGCGTTCTGGTCGTCAACCTCGGAACCCCGGATTCCCCCTCTTATCGGGACGTGCGCCGTTACCTGCGCGAATTCCTGGGCGACCGGCGCGTCATCGACACGCCGAGGCTGCTCTGGTTGCCGCTGCTCTACGGGGTGATCCTGAGCGTTCGACCGCTGCGCTCGGCGCGCAACTACCGCAAGGTCTGGATGCCGGAGGGCTCGCCGCTCGCCGTCTACTCGGACCGGCTGACCGAGAAGATCGGTGCCCGCTTGAGCGCCTTGCTTGGCGACGGGGTTCGCGTGAGCCTGGCGATGACCTATGGCAATCCCGGGATCGGCCCCGCGATCGATGCTTTCGCGGCGCAGAACGTGCGCCGCCTGCTGGTTTTGCCGCTTTATCCACAATACTGTGCATCGACGACCGGTTCGGTCTTCGATGCGGTGACCCGCGCGCTGCAACGTGTCCGTTGGCTGCCGGAAACGCGGTTCGTGAATGGCTACCACGGCGACCCGGCTTATCTCGACGCGCTCGCGCGGCAAATCGACGAGCATTGGGCGGCGGCGGGCGCCCGCTCGCACTTGCTGCTCTCCTACCACGGCATCCCGGCCTCCTATGTCGCCGCGGGCGATCCTTATCAGGCCGAGACCGAGGCGACTACCCGCGGCATCGTCGAGCGCCTGCGCTTACGGGAAGGCGAGTGGTCACACTGCTACCAATCCCGCTTCGGCCGAGTCACCTGGCTGCAGCCCTACACCGTCGATACGCTCGATGAACTGGCCCGGCGCGGCGTGCGCAGCTTGACGGCCGTCTCACCCTCGTTTGCGGTCGATTGCCTGGAGACGCTCGAGGAAATCGCGATGGAGTACCGTGAGCGATTCCTTTCGATCGGCGGCCAAAGCTTCAGCATGGTGCCGGCGTTGAATGCGGGCGATCGCCATGCCGAGGCATTGGCGGGGATCGCCTTGCGCCACCTGCAGGGTTGGACCTAGGCCAAGCGCGCTCCCCTTGCGCGGTGGTCGAGGGCGATGATAGATTCCGCCCATGCAGCCTGATGCATCCGCTATTGCCCCGACGCGCAGACCGCTCATGGCGGGCCTGTGTTCGCTGCTGCTGCTGCGCCGCTAGGCGCACATCACCCCGCGCCAACGGTCGGCGCCCACAAGACCGGACAGAACCCTGTGAAACCCGTGAAAACGGCGTAAATCCTGCACAGCGAGTAAAGATCCATGTTGCGTGATCCTTCGACCAAATACCGAACGTTCAGCCCCGTAGGCATCAAGGACCGGACCTGGCCGGACCGTCTCATCGAAGCGCCCCCGGCTTGGTGCAGCGTCGATTTGCGTGATGGCAATCAGGCGCTCATCGAGCCGATGGACCCGGCGCGCAAGCGGCGCATGTTCGAGATGCTCCTGAAGGTGGGATTCAAGGAAATCGAGGTCGGCTTTCCGGCCGCATCGCAGACCGACTACGACTTCGTCCGCGAGATCATCGAACAGGGTTTGATTCCCGAGGATGTGACGATCCAGGTGCTCACGCAGGCACGGCCCGAGCTGATCGCGCGTACCTATGAAGCTCTGGTGGGTGTGCGGCGTGCGATCGTACACATCTACAATTCCACCTCGACCGCACAACGGCGGGTCGTCTTCCGCCTGGACCGGCCCGGAATCATCGACATCGCGGTCCGTGGCGCCGCGGCGGTGCGCGAAGGCTCGCTGCGCTATCCGGATACGCAGTGGGTGTTCGAGTACAGTCCGGAGAGTTTTACCGGCACGGAATTGGATTTCGCGGTCGAGATCTGCGATGCGGTCACCGCGGTCTGGGAACCGGGTCCGGCGAACAAGGCGATCTTGAACCTGCCGGCAACCGTCGAGATGGCGACGCCGAACGTCTATGCCGATCAAATCGAGTCGTTCGCCCGCTCGATCGCGAAGCGCGATGCGTTGATCCTCAGCGTTCACCCCCACAATGATCGGGGCACGGGTGTGGCGGCGGCGGAGTTGGCGCTGATGGCCGGCGCGGACCGCATCGAGGGCACCTTGTTCGGAAATGGGGAGCGGACCGGCAACGTCGATATAGTGACATTGGCATTGAACTTGTATACGCAAGGCATTGATCCAAAGCTCGATTTTTCTAATATCAACGAAGTGGCGCGGTGTGCGGAGAGCTGCAACCAATTGCCGATCCATCCTCGGCATCCGTATGTCGGCGATTTGGTTTTCACCGCGTTCTCCGGGTCGCATCAGGATGCGATCAAGAAAGGTCTGGCCGAACGGGCGCCTTCGGCGCTTTGGGATGTGCCGTATTTGCCGATCGATCCCTCGGATCTCGGCCGTTCCTACGATTCGATCATTCGAGTCAACAGTCAGTCGGGCAAGGGCGGCGTTGCCTATCTGCTGGAAAGAGACTACCAGTTGGTGATGCCGCGGCGGCTGCAAATCGAATTCAGTCGTGTCGTACAATCCGCGGCAGATATAACTGGTAAAGAATTGACTTCTAAAGAATTGTGGACGCTTTTCGAGGCGGAATATTTGGCTCCTCGGGGCCCGTTGCTGTATCGATCGCACCAGTTGGCCGCATCGACCGATGGGGCCGACAGCGAGCGTCTGGCCTTGCAGATCGAACGCGATGGTCGTCTGGAAACCCTGCACGGTCAGGGATCCGGACCGATCGATGCGGTCGTCGATGCGATCGGATTGGATTTCGACGTCCTGGCCTATGAAGAACATTCCCGGGGCAAAGGCAGCGCTGCGCAGGCGGTCAGTTACATCGAGATCACGACGCACTCGCGCCAGACCTTGTTCGGAGCCGGCATGCACCCGAATATCATCACGGCGTCGCTCCTCGCAGTGCTTTGCGCCGCGAACCGGGCGATCGCGGCCGGCGCCTTGTCCGCGGTGCGGATAAAGGCGCGCACGGGAACCTAGGGGGCCGACAATCCGCTCTGCCGTGGCGGCGATGCACCCCACGGGGTGTTGAATGCTCGGCAGAATCGGCTATAGTGCCGAACTTCGTGCCTCCGGCGCCGGTAGATCCCGTTGATTTAAAGGGCTTTTCTGGAAAAATGAGCGAACGAGCCAACGAGCATTTCGACATCGACGATGAGTTTCTCGGCGACAACGAGGAGTCTCAAGAATTCGATCCCGTACTGGAACGTGCCGAGCGGCGTCCCAAGGCGGCGCCGCCGGGTAAGCGCGGTAAAGCGGCCTGGAGTCGGGTAGAGGACGTGTTGGCGGAGCGTCAGCTCGAGAAAGAGCTGCGCGACACCTTCGAAGAAGATTGACCCACATGACCCGAGGTTGTCAGTCCATCGACTCGCACTTGCGCCGATGAGGCCGAACCCGCGCCGCTGGGTCGTGCTCAAATTCGGAGGCACGAGTGTCTCGAGCGCGACCAACTGGCGCCACATCGCCGAGGTGATCCGCGCGCGCCTCGACTCCGAACTGCAACCGGTGGTCGTTCACTCCGCTCTGTCCGGGGTCACGGATCGCCTGGAGTCCTTGTTGGGCGCCGCCGTCGAGCACCGACACCGGCCGATTCTCGAGGCGATCGAGAAGGCGCATCGAGAACTCGCCGCGAGCCTTCGCATCGTGCCGGGACCCCAGTTCGAGGGTTTGCTCGACGAGCTGCAGCGCATCGCGAGTTCGATCGCCGAGACCCGTGAGTCGAGCGATCGGGTGCGTGCCCGGGTCATGGCCATGGGCGAGCTGCTGGCGACGACGTTGGGCGGGGTTTTCCTGAACGCTCAGGAGATCGCGACCCGTTGGGTCGATGCGCGGCGGGTGTTGCGGGCCCTGCGCCGCGACAGCGCGACGACGCGGTCCTCCTACCTCTCGGCGACCTGCGACTATGCGCCGGATCTGGAATTGCAGGCCGAGTGGCGCAGCTACGAGCGGGTCGTCATCACGCAGGGATTCATCGCCGCCGACGATGCCGGCGAGACCGTGCTGCTGGGCCGGGGTGGATCGGACACCTCCGGCGCGTACTTCGCGGCCAAGCTGGCCGCGGCGCGCCTGGAGATTTGGACCGATGTGCCGGGCATGTTCAGCGCGAACCCGCGCGATGTGCCGACTGCGCGCCTGTTGCGGGCGCTGCACTACGACGAGGCGCAGGAGATCGCGAGCAACGGGGCCAAGGTCCTGCATCCACGCTGTGTGATGCCGGTGCGCCAGTACGGAATCCCGTTGCACGTCTATGCGACCCAGGCGCCGCAATTGCCCGGCACGATCGTTTCGGCCGACGTCGCCGACAGCGCCGCGCGGGTCAAGGCGATCGCCATCAAGAAGGGCATCACGCTCGTCTCGATGGACAGTCCGGGCATGTGGCACCAGGTCGGCTTTCTCGCCGACGCTTTCCAGGTGTTCAAACAACAGGGTCTGTCGGTCGACCTGGTCTCCACATCGGAGACCAACGTGACCGTTTCGCTGGATCCGAGCGCCAATACGCTCGATGCGGCGGCGGTCGCACGCCTGACCGAAGCGCTCGGCGCGATCTGCCGGGTCAACATTCTCGGTCCCTGTGCTTCCTTGAGTCTGCTCGGCCACAACATCCGCGGAATTCTCCACGAGCTCGGGGCCGCGTTCGAATTGTTCCAGGATCAAAAGATCTACCTGGTCACGCAGGCGGCGAATGACCTGAACTTCACGTTCGTGATCGACGAGTCCCAGGGCGATCGTCTGGTGCAGCAGTTGCACGAGCGTCTCATTCAGCGCATCGGCGCCGACAAGGTTCTCGGCCCGACCTGGCAGGAGCTGTTTGCGGTCACGCAACCGGCGCCGGCAGCGCCCGCGCACTGGTGGTGCGTGCCGGAAAAGCGCCAGGAATTGCTGCGCATCGCGGCCCGTGAGGGCGCCGCGTACGTCTACGATCCGGAATCGCTCGACGCCGCGGTGGCCGATTTACAGCGCCTGGGGTCGGTCGACCGGTGGGCCTACGCGATGAAGGCCAACTGGCACCCGCAAATCCTGCGCCGCTTTCATGCGGCCGGTTTGCTGCTCGAATGTGTCTCCGCGGGCGAAATTCGCCACGCCTTCAATTCGGTGCCCGGATTGAGCGCGCAGGACGTCCTCTTTACACCGAATTTCGCGCCTCGCGCCGAATACGAGTATGGCTTCGAAGCCGGCGTGCGCGTCACCCTCGATAATTTGCATCCTTTGAAGTATTGGCCACAAGTATTTGAAGGAAAAGAAATATTTGTTCGTATTGATCCCGGCTTTGGGCGTGGTCATCATCAACACGTGCGCACCGCCGGGATGTACTCGAAGTTCGGCATACCCCTCGCCGAGGTCGCCGAGTTGGCACGGCTGGCGACGAGCGCGGGTGTGCGCGTCGTCGGGCTGCACGCGCACGCCGGCAGCGGCATTTTCGATGTCGACAATTGGATCGAAACCGGCACGCTGCTCGCGGAACTCGCGACGCGATTTGCCGACGCACGCATCGTCGACCTCGGCGGCGGACTCGGGGTCCCCGACTATCCGGGGAACTCAGGTTTGGACCTTGCGGCCCTGGACCGCGGTGTCGCGAGCTTGCGGGCGCGCTTCCCACATCTTCGCTTTTGGCTGGAACCCGGACGCTATCTGGTCGCGCGTGCCGGTGTGCTGATCGCGCAGGTCACGCAACTGAAGGGCAAGGGCGAGGTCCGTTACGTGGGTCTTGCGACCGGCATGAACTCGTTGATACGACCTGCGCTCTATGGTGCCCATCACGAGGTGGTCAACCTGACGCGCCTCGGCGAGCCGGCCACCGACATGCTCACCGTCGTCGGTCCGATCTGCGAGTCGGCCGATCGCCTGGCGACCGACCGCTGGCTGCCGCCGACCGAGGAGGGCGACGTGCTGCTGCTCGCCACCTGCGGGGCCTACGGCTACGCCATGTCGTCGAACTACAACCTGCGGCCGCCGGCGCGCGAATTCATGCTCGGGGAATGAGGAAGCATCGTCCATGATTCGAGTCGGCATCATCGGTTGGCGCGGCATGGTCGGTTCGGTGCTGCTCGAGCGCATGCGCGCGCAGCATGACTTCGATCTGATCGAGCCGACGTTCTTCAGCACCTCTCAGGCCGGTGCGCAGCCGCCCGCGATCGGCCGCCCGGTCGGTGCCGTTCTCGATGCGCACGACCTCGAGGCGCTCGCGAAGCTGCCGATCTTGCTGAGCGCGCAGGGAGGCGAGTACACCTTGGCGGTGCATCAGCGGTTGCGCGCGGCCGGCTGGGACGGCTATTGGATCGACGCGGCCTCGACGCTGCGTATGAACGAGGATTCAGTGATCGTTCTCGATCCGGTGAACCTGCCGGTGATGCAACAGGCTCGCGAGGCCGGCATCAAGGACTTCATCGGCGGCAATTGCACGGTGTCGTTGATGCTGATCGCCCTGGCCGGTTTGATGCGCGCCGGCCTCGTCGAATGGATCACGGCAATGACGTATCAATCGGCCTCCGGCGCCGGCGCGCAGCACATGCGCGAATACGTCGAGCAGATGGGGGCGTTGCATCGTGCCGCCGCCCCGGCGCTCGGCGATCCGGCGGCGACGATCCTCGATGTGGATCGCGCCGTCCAGGCCGCGTTCGCCGCACCGCAATTCCCGCACACCCAATTCGGAGTGCCGCTCGCCGCGAGCCTCATTCCGTGGATCGACAAGGACCTCGGCAACGGTCAGAGCCGCGAGGAGTGGAAGGCCACCGCCGAGGCGAACAAGATCCTCGGCTCGACCGCCGGCCGCGCCGTGCCGGTCGAGGGGATTTGCGTGCGTGTCGGCGCGATGCGGTGCCACAGCCAGGCGCTGACGATCAAGCTCGGGGAGGATCTGCCGCTTGCGCAAATCGAGCGCTTGATCGCCGCCGACAACCCCTGGGTTCGGGTCGTGCCGAACGAGCGCGAGGCGAGCATCCGCGAATTGTCGCCCGCGGCGGTCAGCGGCCGGCTGCACGTGCCGGTCGGGCGCCTGCGCAAACTGGCCATGGGCGGGCAGTATCTGTCCGCCTTCACCGTCGGCGATCAGTTGCTCTGGGGGGCGGCCGAACCCTTGCGACGCGCCTTGCGCTTCCTCGCAGACCCTCAGTGCGTGATCAGTTGAATCGGCACCGGCCGCGCGTTCCAGATATCCGCACAGTACTCGGCCACCGCGCGGTCCGATGAGAAGCGGCCGCTGCGCGCGACGTTGAGGATCGACATGCGCGTCCAGCGGTGGGTGTCGAGGTAGGCGCGCGACACCTCGTCCTGGCAGGCGAGGTAGGACTCGAAATCCGCAAGCAGCATGTACGGATCCTTGCCCAGCAGATCCGCGATCAGCGGTTCGAACAGTCCGGCATCGCCGCGCGAGAAATAGCCGCCGCGAATCAGGTCGATCACGCCGCGCAGTTCGGCGTTCGCCTCGTAGTGATCGAGCGGCCTGTAGCCGGCGGCCCTGCGATCACGCACCTGCGCGGCGTCGAGCCCGAACAGGAAAAAGTTCTCGGCGCCGACCTCCTCGCGTATCTCGATATTGGCCCCGTCCAGCGTGCCGATCGTGAGCGCGCCGTTCATGCAGAATTTCATGTTGCCGGTGCCCGAGGCTTCCTTGCCGGCCGTCGATATCTGTTCGGAGAGGTCGGCGGCCGGGTAGACCATCTGGCCGTTCGTGACATTGAAATTCGGCAGGAACACGACCTTGATGCGTCCGCGAACGTCCGGGTCGCGGTTGACGATTTCGCCGACCGCCGTGATCAGGCGGATCATCAGTTTCGCCGCGTAGTAGCCGGGTGCGGCCTTGCCGCCGAACAGGAAGGTTCGTGACAGGATCTCGGCCTGCGGGTCGGCCTTGATCCTGCGGTAAAGCGCGACGATGTGAAGAATCTGCAGGTGCTGGCGCTTGTACTCGTGTATCCGCTTGACCAGCACGTCGAACAGCGAATACGGATCGACGGCGATGCCGGTCTTGCGCTCGGCGTAGGCGGCGAGCCGGCGTTTGTTCTCGAGCTTGATCGCGCGCCAGCGCCCGCCGAAGTGCGCATCGTCGGCGAACCGCTCCAGGCCGCGAAGCCGCGTCAGATCCTTGATCCAGTGATCATCGCCGAGGTGTTCGCTGATCAGCTGCGCGAGGGGCTGGTTGCTGAGTACGATCCAGCGTCGCGGCGTCACCCCGTTGGTCGCATTGTGGAACTTGTGCGGCCACAGGTCGTGGAAGTCCTTCAGCACATCGTTCGTCAACAGCTCCGAGTGCAGACTGGAGACGCCGTTGATCGCGTGGCTGCCGACACAGGCGAGGTGCGCCATGCGCACGTAGCGCTCGCCGCTTTCATCGATCAGCGACATGCGCGCGAGCCGTCCCTCGTCGCCGAGGAAGCGCATCCGCACCTCCTCGAGAAAGCGGCCGTTGATCTCCTGCACGATCTCCAGGTGGCGCGGCAGCACCTTGCCGAAAACCGCGATGGGCCAGCGTTCGAGCGCCTCGGGCAGCAGCGTGTGATTGGTGTAGGCGAACGAGCGCGCGGTCACGTCCCACGCCTCGTCCCACGACATCTGCTCCTCGTCGACAAGCAGTCGCATCAGTTCGGCCACCGCGATCGCCGGATGGGTGTCGTTCAGCTGGATTGCGAACTTCTCGGCGAAGCTGTGCAGCTCGAGTTTTTGGCCTCTCAAAATCCGCAGCATGTCGCGCAGCGAGCAGGCGACGAAGAAATATTGCTGTTCGAGGCGCAACTCCTTGCCGCGAAGCTGCTCGTCGTTCGGATACAGCACCTTGCTGAGGTTCTCGGACGTGATCTTCTGGTTCACGGCGCCGTAATAATCGCCGCTGTTGAAGCTCGCGAAGTCGAAGGACTCCGGCGCCTCGGCCCGCCACAGGCGCAGCGTGTTCGCGGTGTTCGTCCGGTAGCCGAGCACCGGGGTGTCGTAGGGTACGCCGACGACGGTCTTCTCCGGTATCCAGCGCACCCGCAGGCGTCCGAGTTCATCGACGTCGTGTTGAGTGCGTCCGCCGAACTTGACCTCGACGGCCCACTCCGGCCGGACGAGTTCCCAGGGATTGCCGTACTTCAACCACTTGTCGGACTTCTCGACCTGCCAGCCGTCGACGATGGATTGGTGGAAGATGCCGAATTCGTAGCGAATGCCGTAACCGAGGGATGGCACCTCGAGCGTCGCCAGGGATTCGATGAAACAGGCGGCGAGCCTTCCCAGGCCGCCGTTGCCGAGGCCGGGCTCCTCCTCCTGGTGCAATAATTCGTCGAAGTCGAGACCGAGTTCGACCATCGCCTCGCGGACGCGCGGCAAAATGCCGAGATTCACCAGGTTGTTGCCGAGCTGCGGACCCATCAGGAATTCGGCCGACAGATACGCGACCGTGCGCGAACCCTCCCGGGTGTAGGTCGCCGCCGTGCTGACCCAGCGCTGCAGCATGCGGTCGCGCACCGCATAGGCGAGCGCCATGTAGTAGTCGTTGCGGGTCGCGAGCGCCGGAAATTTTCCCTGTGCGTAGAAAAGGTCGTCGAGGAACGCGCTCTTCAGTGCCTCCTTGCCGAGTGCGATGCGATCGTCCTCGACGTGCAGCGCCCGTTCGAGCGGATCCTGCTCATGACTCATCGTGCCACTCGAAGCCGTCGCGGCCGATCAGGGCGCTGGAGGCCGCCGGGCCCCAGCTGCCCGCCAGATAGCTGCGCGGACGCTCGTCGTGCTGGTGCCAGCCCTCGATGATCGGGTCGACCCAGCGCCAGGCCGCGTCGAGTTCGTCGCGTCGCATGAACAGCGTGAGGTTGCCCTTGATCGTGTCCATCAACAGACGCTCGTAAGCGTCCAGCGCCCGCGTCTTGAACGTCTCGCCGAAATCGAGCGCGAGATTCACCGGCTTCAGGCGCATTCCCTCGCCGGGGTTCTTGGCGAGGATCGTCAGCGTGATGCATTCGTCCGGCTGCAGGCGGATGACGAGCAGGTTCGCCCCCTCCGGCGCCGGCGGCTTCTCGAAGATCGGATGCGGCACGTCCTCGAAGGTCACGACCAGTTCGGTCAGGCGCGATTGCAGTCGCTTGCCGGTGCGCAGATAGAACGGCACGCCGGCCCAGCGCCAGGTGTCGATCTCGGCCTTCAGCGCGACGAAGGTCTCGGTCACGCTGTCGGGCGCGATGTCCGCCTCCTCGAGGTAGCCGGCGACCGGCAGGCCGCCGACGACGCCCGATTTGTACTGCCCGCGGACCGTCTTGGTCAGCACGTCGCTGTCGCGCAGCGGGCGCAGCGCGCGCAGCACCTTGAGTTTCTCGTCACGCACGGAATCCGGGTCGCTGCTAGCCGGCGGTTCCATCGCCATGATGCACAGCAGCTGCAGCAGATGGTTCTGCACCATGTCGCGCAGCGCGCCGGTCGAATCGTAGAAGTGGCCGCGCCGCTCGACGCCGAGTTCCTCGGCGACCGTGATTTGCACGTGTTTGATGAAACCGCGACGCCACAACGGTTCGAACAGCGCGTTGCCGAATCGCAGCGCCATCAGGTTCTGCACCGCTTCCTTGCCGAGATAATGATCGATGCGGTAGATCTGGCGCTCGCCGAAGATCGCGCCGACCTGGTGGTTGATCGCCTCGGCCGAGGCCACGTCGTGGCCGAGCGGCTTCTCGAGCACGACCCGCGCGAGCGGCGTCACGACCCCCGCCTTGGCGAGATTCTCGCTGATCGTCGCGAACAGATTCGAGGCCGTCGAGTAGAAGAACACGCGGATGATCTGTTCGCGGCCGGCGAGCAGCGAGGCGATCGCCGTGTAGTCACCTTCGGTGGCGGCGTCGACCTTGATGTACGCCAACAGCGCGGAGAAGCGGGTCCATTGCGCTGCGTCGAACTCCTCGCCGAGGAATTCCCGACAGGCGTGTTCGGCTTGCGAAAGGTAATCGGCGCGCGACAAATTCGAGCGCGCCACGCCGAAGATGCGCGAGTCCTCGCTGATTTGTGCGGCCGCGTGGCGGCGGTACAGCGCCGGCAGGAGTTTGCGGGTGACGAGGTCACCGGTGCCGCCGAACAGCAGCATGTCGAATGTCGGAAGCATGGGTGTCAAAGTCCTCTACCTCGTTGCCGTATGGGCGGTTGCGGCCGGCAGCGTAGCATCGCAGGACGCCTTCTGGTAAGCCTTGCCGATGTGGCAAACTGTGGGGGCCATGATGAAAAAAATCGTCACCGAACCGCGCCTGCTCGAGATCACCGAGCGGATCCGCGAACGCAGCGCCGCAACCCGCGCGGACTATCTGCAGGGAATCGAGGCGTCGCGCGCCACGGGGACCGCCCGCGGGCGCCTGGCCTGCACCAATTTCGCGCACGCCTTCGCCGCGGCCGATGCGGGCGACAAACAGGTGTTGCGGGCGGCGCGTTGGCCGAATCTGGCGATCGTCTCGGCCTACAACGACATGCTCTCCGCGCACCAGCCCTTCGAGCGCTTTCCGGCCCTGATCAAGCGTGCCGCGCGTGAAATCGGCGCGGTCGCGCAATTCGCGGGCGGCGTGCCGGCGATGTGCGACGGCGTGACCCAGGGGCGGGCCGGCATGGAATTATCCTTGTTCAGTCGCGACGTGATCGCGATGGCGACCGGCATCGCGCTCGCCCATGACACCTTCGACGCGGCACTGTGCCTCGGTGTCTGCGACAAGATCGTGCCCGGTTTGTTGATGGGGGCGCTGTCATTCGGCCACCTGCCGGTGGTGTTCGTTCCGGGTGGTCCGATGCCCTCCGGCATCGCCAACGGCGAGAAGTCCCGCATCCGTCGCCTGCATGCCGAGGGCACGGTGGGTCGCGAAGAACTCCTCGAATCCGAGGCGGCGAGCTATCACGCACCGGGAACTTGCACCTTCTACGGGACCGCGAACAGCAACCAGCTTTTGATGGAAGTCATGGGCCTGCACCTGCCGGGCGCCGCCTTCGTCGCGCCGAACACCGCGTTGCGCGACGCACTGACGGCTGCCGCCGCGCAGCGCGCGGCGAAGACGAGTGCGCTGGGCGGGGAGTATCTGCCGCTTGCCGACCTCGTCGATGAGCGCGCGATCGTCAACGCGATCGTCGGCTTGCTCGCGACCGGCGGCTCGACCAATCACACCCTGCATCTGGTCGCGATCGCGCGCTGCGCCGGTATCATCGTCAATTGGGACGATTTCAGCGATCTGTCGGCCTTTGTGCCCTTGCTCACACGGATCTATCCGAACGGCAGCGCCGATGTGAATCGATTCCACGAGGCCGGCGGCACCGGCTTCCTGATCCGCGAGCTGCTCGACGCCGGTTTGTTGCATGAAGAGGTGAGGACCGTCATGGGGGTCGGATTGCGCGCCCACACGCGCGAGCCTCACTGGGTGGAGGGACGCCTCGAATGGCGTGCGGCGCCGCTGCTGAGCGGGGACACGGACGTGCTTCGGCCGGCGAGCGAGCCGTTCAGTGCGCAGGGCGGCCTCACCGTGCTGCGCGGCAACCTCGGCCGGGCGGTGATCAAGACTTCGGCGGTGGCCGAGGCGCATCGCGTCGTCGAGGCCCCGGCCCTGGTCTTCGATGATCAGGAGGAGGTCATCGCGGCGTTCAAAGCCGGCCGCCTGGACCGGGATTTCGTGGCGGTCGTGCGCTTCCAGGGGCCGCGCGCCAACGGCATGCCCGAGTTGCACCAGCTGACGCCGGCGCTCGCCTCCCTGCAAGCTCGCGGTCGCCGGGTCGCTCTGGTCACGGACGGGCGCATGTCGGGCGCCTCCGGCAGCGTGCCGGCGGCGATCCATGTGACACCGGAGTGCGCACACGGGGGTCCCCTCGCGCGGGTGCGCGACGGTGATGTAATCCTGGTCGATTCCCTGCGCGGCCTGCTCGAGGCGAAGGTCGCGCCGGATGTCTGGAGCCGCCGTGAGCCGGCGCCGTTCGACGCCACGCGCAACGCGCGCGGCGCCGGCCGCGAGATGTTCCGCACGTTGCGCCGCGCCGCGGGAGACGCGGAGTGCGGTGCGATGACCCTGATGTGAGATCGAGCGCAAACGAGGAACTGCAAATTGAAGATTCGTGAGATTTGTGCGTTGGCACCGGTGATCCCCGTGTTGACGGTGAGCGAACTGGCGCACGCGGTGCCGCTCGCGCGGGCGCTCGTCGCAGGCGGGCTCCGGGTGCTCGAGATCACTCTACGCACGCCGGTCGCGATCGACGCGATCGCGGCGATGCGGGCGGCGCTGCCGGAGGCGATCATCGGGGCCGGCACGCTGGTGAGGCCAGCGGATTTCGCGGCCGCTGAACGTGCCGGTGCGCAGTTCGGCGTCACGCCGGGGCTGACGCCCGAACTCGCGGCTGCCGCGCGCGGCGCGCGCTTTCCGCTGTTGCCGGGTGTGATGACGCCGACCGAGTTGATCGCCGCACGCGCTGCCGGATTCGACGTGCTGAAGCTCTTTCCGGCGCTGCAGGCGGGCGGTGTGGGCATGTTGCGCGCGCTCGCCGGCCCGTTTCCCGAAGCGAGATTCTGCCCGACGGGCGGTGTCACCCGCGCGACCGCCGTGGATTATCTGGCCTTGCCGAACGTCCTGTGCGTCGGTGGATCCTGGCTGGCTCCCTCGGGGATGCTCGCCGCCGGCGATTGGGCCGGAATCGAGGCGCTCGCGCGCGATGCCGCGGGTTTGCGGCGCGGTTGAGCCGAATCGTGTGAGCCACGCCTGGCACGCATGCGTCGAGATCGCCGGCTGGTTCGCGGCAGCCGCGATCCTCGGGGCCTATTTTTTGCTCTCGCTCGGCAAGATCGACGCGCGCTCCGCGTCTTATCAATGGCTGAACATCCTCGGCGCGATCGGCTTCATCATCAACAGCGGCTGGCACGGTGCGGTCCCGTCGGTCGCTCTGAACGTCGTCTGGCTGGCGATCGCCGCGTTTGCGTTGAAGCGCAACCGTGCCCTCAGGCACTGAGAACGGTGCCCGCCGCGGGCTCGAGGCTCGCGTGGCGTGTGTTGTGGCGTACCAGGCGGTCGCGACCGGCCTTCTTGGCGACGTATACCGAGCGGTCCGCGGCCTCGACGAGATCGGCGACGTTCGCGAACGCTGATTGTGCGTCATGGGTCGCGAGGCCGAGCGAGGCGGTGACCGTGACCGTCGCCTCCCGAAGCTCGTAGCGGGTATTGCGCAGCCGCACGAGCAACCGGCGGCAAACAGCCTCGGCCGCGGTGGTGTCGAGCCCGGGAAGCACCACCACGAATTCCTCGCCGCCATAGCGGGCCACGCAGTCGGTGGAGCGTGCGATCGACAGGATCCGGTGCGCGGTGCCGATCAAGACCTCGTCGCCGGCCGGATGGCCGTGCGTGTCGTTGATCTCCTTGAAGCGGTCCAGATCGATGAAGACGATGCTGAGCGGCCAGCCACCCCGGCAGCTCGCCTCGAACTCCTCGCGCAGGACCTGATCGAGGTGTCCACGATTATAAAGGCCCGTCAGCGGGTCGCGGCGGTGCTGGTCCTCGAGCGCGATGGCTCGAGCCTCGAGGTCCGCGGTCGTTGCCCGCAGGGTCGTCACTTGTTCGATCGCCTGCAGGTTGCGGATCAGCAGCAGTTCGCGCGCCTGATCGAGCATGGCGACGGCAAGGTCCGCCGGCATCAGCGCGGTATCGAAGAGGCGCTCGGTTTCCGGGATCTCGCCGACGATGCGTGCGATGGTGCCGGCCAGACTGTCGGTGTCGAGACCGAGCCACTCCTCGGCGTGTCGCGCAAGATCGCCGATGTCCGTCGGCGCCTGGCCCGCGAGCAGCATCTCGACGCATTCTCCCCCGAGGGCGACGCAGCCGGCCGCGATTCCCTGCGGTGTGCCGCGGCTCGCGGCAGGCGGTGCGTGGCTCCATTCGACGCATTGGCAGAGCGCTTCGGGCAGGTGCCAATGTCCGAGCAGCCAGGCGCCGAGGGCGGTGTGGTCGATGCCTATTTTAGCGCGCTCGTAGTCGGCGAGGGTGGCGTGCGTACCGGTGCGTGGCAACGCGGCATAAAAATCCGGCAGGACTTTGTCAATCGCGAGGATGGCGATGTCCTGCAGCAGGGCGGCCAGGAACACCTCTTCAGTGTCGCCGATTCGTTGCTGCTCGGCGAATGCGCGCGCTGCCGAGGCGCTGAGAATCGTCTTGCGCCAGAAGCGCAGATAGTCGATTCCCCGGCCCTTTACCGATTTGTAGGTACCCACCAGGGAAAAGCCGAGAGCGAGCGTCGTCGCCGCGTTCAGCCCCAGTACGACCAGCGCCTGGCGCAGATTGTCGCTGCGGCGACGCTTGGAATAGAGCGGCGAATTCGCGACTCTGAGGATCTTGGCGGTGAGACCCGGGTCTTTGGCGATCGTTGCCGCGACCCGCAGCAGGTCGATATCCGGGTCACCGGCGAGGGCGATGATCTGTTGGGCAATCGCCGGCGGGCTCGGGAAATTGACGGCGGACTTCAATAACGTTTTTAGCTTCTCGAGCATCCGTGGATTTCCGAGGCGACCGGCCGATGGTTTACCTTAACGGCGGCCGGTCGGAATTCTTGAGCAATTGGATGAATTTAGTATCCGGGTGTTCAGCTTTTGGCCCCTGCGGCGTGTCGGGTCTGCAGCACACCGACGACCTCGGCGAGCGACAGACCTCTCGCCCGCAGCAGCAGCAATGCATGATAAAAGAGGTCGGCCGCCTCGCCGAGGACCTTTTCCTCACTTTCGGCGACTGCGGCGAGGGCGAGTTCCAATCCCTCCTCGCCGACCTTCTGGGCGATGCGCAGCGTACCGGCCGCCGCGAGCCGTGCGGTGTAACTACCCTCGGGTCGCTCCCGCAGCCGCTCACCGATCAGGTTCTCCAGTTGTGCGAGGAACGCGAGTCCCTCGGCGGCCGCATGCGGCGCCCGTTCGCCCCAGCAGGTCGCGGTGTTCAAATGACAGACCGGACCGCGGGCGGTGGCGAGCACCAGCAGCGCATCGCCGTCGCAATCCGCGGCGATCGACCGCACGTCGAGGAAATGACCTGAGGTCTCGCCCTTGGTCCAGAGCCTTTGTTTGCTGCGGCTCCAGAACGTCACTTTCCCGCAGCGCGTGGTCTCGGCGAGCGCCTCGCGGTTCATGTAGCCGAGCATCAGCACGGCGCCGCTGTGGGCATCCTGCACGATCGCGGGCAGCAGACCGCCGGCCTTGTCCCACGCCAGTTCATCGCTGATGCTCATCATCGCCGAACCTCGATGCCGTCGGCCGCGAGCTGCTTCTTGAGCGCGGCAATGGCGATTTCGCCGGAATGAAACACGCTCGCCGCGAGTGCCGCATCGACACGTGCATCGCGGAACACCTCGACAAAGTGTTCCGCGGCACCGGCGCCACCCGAGGCGACCAGCGGCACTGTGCAGCCGGCGCGGATCGCGCGCAGTTGCGCGATGTCGTAGCCGCGGCGCACGCCGTCGCTCGACATGCAATTCAGCACGATCTCACCGGCGCCGCGCCGCACGGCCTCGCCGACCCAGTCGAGCGTGCGCCGGGTGGTGTCGCGTGAGCGGCCGGGATCACCGGTGTACTGCTGCACGCGATACTCGCCGGCGACCGTCTCGCTGTCGATGCCGACCACGACGCACTGGGAGCCGAATCGGCGGCTGAGTTCGTCTATCAGGTCCGGGTTGGCGAGCGCGGGGGAATTGACCGAGACCTTTTCGGCGCCGGCGGCGAGCACCGTCTCGGCATCCGCGACCGAACGAATGCCGCCCGCGACGCAGAACGGGATGTCGAGCAGGCGGGCGACGCGCGTCACCCAGGATCGATCGACGCTGCGTTCCTCGGGACTCGCCGTGATGTCGTAGAAAACCAGCTCGTCGGCGCCCTCATCGCGGTAGCGTCCGGCGAGTTCGAGGATGTCGCCGACGATCCGATGCTCGCGAAATCGCACACCCTTGACGACCCGGCCGTCGCGCACGTCCAGGCAGGGAATTATGCGTTTGGCAAGAATGGCTGCATCTCCTCGATCCGGATCAGTCCCTCCAGCAGCGCCTTGCCGCTGATGGCGGCGGCGGCGCCGACCGCGGCGAGCGCCCCGAGATCGCGCGCGTCGCGCACGCCGCCCGATGCCTGCCACTCAATGTGCGGAAATCGTGCGACCGCCTCGCGGTACAGCTTGAGGTTCGGGCCTGTCAAGGCGCCATCGCGCCGCACGTCGGTGCACAGCACGTGCCTCAGACCCTGGGCGGTGAAAACCTCGACGGCGTTCCACAGCGACAGTTCCGATTGGCGGCGCCAGCCGTGCGTCGCCACGCGCGGTGTGCCCGACTCGTCGAGGCGTACGTCGAAGGCGAGTGCGACGAACTCCGGGCCGAAGTCACCGAGCCAGGCGCGCACCGCGTCAGGCTCGGCGACGGCCGCGCTGCCGACGACGACCCGCGCCACACCGGCTTCGCGCATCGCACTGATGGTGGCGCGGTCGCGGATGCCACCGCCGACTTGCAGTGCGAGGCCCGCTTGCCCGGCGAGGTGGGTGATGATCGCGCGATTGGCGCCGGCGCCGTCGCGCGCGCCATCCAGATCGACGATGTGCAGCCAGTCGGCGCCGGCTGCGCGATAACGCTGCAACAGCGTCAGCGCGTCGACCTCGTAAGCGGTTTCGGCGTCGAAATCACCCTGCATCAAGCGCACGCAGCGGCCACCGCGCAGATCGATGGCGGGTATCAGTCGCAGGGTGGCGTGGGACGGCATCCTCATGGGTTGATTTCGATGAAATTTCGCAGCAGGCGCGCGCCGACGCGCGCGGAACGCTCCGGGTGGAACTGCACGCCGAAGAAATTCGCCTGCTGCACGCAGGCGCTGAAGGTTTGCCCGTAACTCGTCTTCGCGCTCGTCCAGGCACCCACGGGAAGCGCATAACTGTGCACGAAGTAGGCGTGGTCTCCCGCGCGCAGGCCCTCGAGCAGTGCCGAGTCCCCGAGGGTATCGAGAGTGTTCCAGCCGATGTGGGGCACGGGCCGGTCGGCGGCGGCCGGCAGGCGCTCGGCACGTGCCGGGATGATCCCCAGGCACGCCGTGTGGCCCTCGGCGGAGGACTCGAACAGCAGCTGCATGCCGAGGCAGATTCCGAGCAGCGGTTGGCGCAGCGTCGGAATCAATTCGTCCAGTGCGGCGGCGCGCAGCCGGCGCATGGCGTCGCCCGCCGCGCCGACGCCCGGCAGTATCACGTGGCTAGCCTGGCGGATCCGCCCGGCGTCGGCCGAGAGGCTCGCCCGCACGTCGAGGCGTTCGAGCGCGTACTGCAGCGAGGCGATGTTCGCACCGCCACTCTCGATGATGACGACGTCGTGGCGGTTCACAACAGGCCCTTGGTCGAGGGCAGTTCATCGCCATCGCGGCGCAAGGCCTGTCGCAGGCTGCGGCCGACACCCTTGAAGCACGACTCGATCATGTGATGACTGTTCTCGCCGCTCACCCGCACGTGCAGGGCCGCCCCGAGCGACTCGGCCAAGGATCGGAAGAAGTGCGGCACGAGCTCGGTGGGCAGTTCCCCGACCCGCTCCCTCGCGAAGCGGCCCTCCCAGACGAAATAGGGGCGGCCGGACAAATCGAGCGCGACCTGCGCCTCGGCCTCGTCCATGGCGAGCAAAAAGCCGTAGCGTGCGATGCCGGTCTTGTCGCCGAGCGCTTCGCGCAGTGCCGCCCCGAGCGCGAGCGCGCTGTCCTCAACGGTGTGGTGTTCGTCGACCTGCAGATCTCCGGCCACCCGCAGTTGCAGCGCGAAGCCTGCGTGTTTGGCGATCTGTTCGAGCATGTGATCGAAGAAGCCGATGCCGGTGGCGATGTGCGTGGGACCGGGCCGGGACAGATCGACCTCGACGTCGACCTCGGTCTCGCGCGTCTTGCGGTGCAGGTGGGCGCGGCGGCTTGCGTCGAGGATGCGCCGGGCGATGCCCGGCCAGCTCTGCTCCGGTGGGCCGTCGAGGCCGATGCGCAAGCCTTGCACACCGAGATTCGAGGCGAACTGCAGGTCGGTATCGCGGTCGCCGACCACGAAACTTCGCCGCCGGTCGATCGGTTTGTCCGCGAGGTATTCCTGCAGCAGGCCGGTCCCCGGCTTTCGACAGTCGCATCCCTGATTTTTGAAGTGCGGACAGATGAATACCGCCTCGAAGGTGATTCCCTGGGTGGCGAACAGCTCGAGAATGAAGCGATGCGCCCGCTCGAAGTGCTCCCGCGGCAGGCTCGGGGTGCCGAGTCCGTCCTGGTTGGTGACGATGACCAGATCGAAGCCGGCGCGTCGCAGTTCGAGCAGCGCCGGCACCACGTGCGGCATGAGGCGTATCTTCTCGATCGCATCGACCTGTTCGTCGGCCGGCTCTTCGTTGAGCGTGCCGTCGCGGTCCAGGAAAATCACGCGCCGGCCGCTCATCGGCGCTCCAGACTTTCGAGCAGTCGCTCGTTCGCGGCCGGCTCGCCGACCGTGATCCGCAGACTGCGCGAAAGTGCGGCGTTCGCCCGCAGGTCGCGAACGATCGTGCCGCCTTCGAGGCTGCGGCGCATGAATTCGTCCGGATCGGTGCAGTCGATCAGCAGGAAATTGCCGTCGCTGGGCCAGACCCTCTCGACCAGCGGTGAGCGCCCCAATTCAGCCGCAAGCCGCTCACGCTCGGCGATCAGGGCTTGGATGCGGCCCCGCGAGACCTCGAGTGCCGCCGGTGTCAGGGCGGCGAGCGCCGCTTCGATCGTCGGTTGCGCGAGGCAATACGGCGGCACGACGCGGCGCGCGACCTCGATCAGCGAAGGCGCGGCGATCAGCGCGCCGAGGCGCGCGCCGGCGAGGGCGTGCGCCTTCGACAGCGTGCGTAGAATCGCGAGCGTCGCGAAGCGATCGAGCCAGGAGACGAGACTCGGTGATCCGCACCACTCGATGTAGGCTTCGTCGATGACGACCACCGCTTGGCCATCGAGTGCGGCGCATACGCTTTCGACGGCGGCCGTTTCGAGCCGGTTCGCGGTCGGATTGTTCGGTGAGCATAGATAGACGAGTTTGACGCCGGGGCGCCAGGCGGCGAGCACGCGCTCAGGATCCAGGCGCCAGCCGCGCTCGCGATCGAGCGGCACCTCCAGCACCTCGGCACCTTGAATGCGCGCGGCGACCTGGTACATCCCGAAGGTAGGGGTGCACTGCAAAATCGCATCCCGCCCCGCGCGCAGAAAGATCCGTGAGAGCACATCGATCGCCTCATCGCTGCCGCGACAGGCGAGCAGCCGGTCCGGCGTGACGGCGTAGATCGCGGCGAGACGTTCGAGCAGCGCGGCAGGCTGAGGCTCCGGGTACCGGTTCAAGCCGGCGTCGCTGCGATCGTCCGCGGGCCGCCACGGCGCCTCGTTGGCGTGCAGCCGGGTGAGCGAGGGCCGCCAGGCCGCGTGCGAGTAGGGCGTGAGCGAGAGGATCTCCGCACGGGCGAGCGACAGCAGGGGATTCACGATGCGCTCCGTTCGAGCGCGGCCAGACGGATCGAGACCGCCGCCGCGTGGGCGTCGAGCCCTTCGAGGGCCGCGAGGGTCAAGGTGGTCTCGCCGAGCGCGAGCAGTCCGGCGGGGCTCAGTTCCTGGACACTGATGCGCTTCTGGAAGTCCTCGAGCCCAAGGCCGCTGTAGCTGCGCGCATAGCCGTAGGTCGGCAGCGTGTGGTTCGGTCCGGCGCAGTAGTCGCCCACGGACTCCGGGGACCAGGCGCCGAGGAACACGGCACCGGCGTTCCTGACCATGGGCAGCCAGGAGCGTGCGTCGCGCACCTCGAGCAGAAGGTGCTCGGGTGCATAGCGATTCGCAACCTCCAGCGCCTCGGTGAGCGAGGCGACGAGGATCACGCGCATGTGGCCGATCGATTCGGCCAGAATTGCGGCGCGCGACAAGCTCTTGCGCTGACGTTCGACCTCGCCGACGACCGCGGCCGCGAGGCTCGAGGAGTCGGTCACCAGCAGCGCCTGCGCGTCGGCGCTGTGTTCAGCCTGGGCGAGCAGATCGGCTGCGACGAAGTCCGGGCGTGCCGCCGCATCGGCGACGATGAGCACCTCGGTCACCCCGGCCGGCAGATCCGCGGCTGCGCCGGCCGGATCGGCCGCCACCCGTTGTTTTGCGGCGGTGACCCAGGCGTTGCCGGGGCCGAAGATCTTGTCGCACTTCGGCACCGTGGCCGTGCCGTAGGCCATCGCCGCGACCGCCTGCGCGCCGCCGATCTTGTAGACGTTGTCGACACCGGCTTTGCGGGCGGCGACCAGCACCGCCGGATCCGCGGCGCCATTGGCCCGTGCCGGCGTGCACATGACGCGGATCGGACAGCCGGCGATCGCCGCCGGGACCGCCAGCATGATCGCGGTCGAGGGCAGCGGGGCCGAGCCCGCCGGCACATACAGTCCGACCGCGCCGATGGGGACGCACAGGCGCTCGCACTTTACCCCGGGGAGGGTCTGCAGGGCGATCGACGGTTGTGCCTGTGCGGCATGGAAGCGCCTCACGGTGCCGATCGCGGTGTCGATCGCCGCGTGTTGCACGCCGCTCAACGCCCGCTCGGCGGCGGCGAATTCCGCCGCTTCGACGGCGATCGACTCGATGCGCACGCCGTCGAAGCGCAGCGCCAGTTCGCGAAGCGCCGCGTCGCCGCCGGCGCGGACGCTTGCGATGATCCGGCTCGCGGCGTTTTGCACGTCCTCGGCCTCGCGCAGCGCCGGGCGTTGCAAGGCGGCCTGGCGTTGTGCGGGGGTCAGGGACTGCCACTCGATGATGCGCATCGTCCGTCCTCAGGCCAGCATTTTTTCGACGGGCAGCACGAGCACCGAACTTGCGCCGACGCTCTTCAACTGCTCGAGAGTTTCCCAGAAGACGTTTTCGCGGCATACCGCGTGCACGGCGACGCGGTCGTCGCGTCCGTCGAGCGGGATCACCGTCGGGGCCTCGCTGCCCGGCAGCAGCTTCGCGATCGCCGGCAGCGCGCTGCGCGGCGCGTGCAGCATGATGTACTTGCTGCCCTTGACCTGTTCGACGCCGTCGATGCGCAGCAGCAGCCGGTGCGTCCACTCGCGCTTCTCCGGCGCGATCGGCACCGGCGTGCGGATCAACGCCGCCTGGCTTGCGAGCACCGTTTCGACCTCGCGCAGGTGGTTGGCGGCGAGCGTCGAGCCGGTCGAGACCAGGTCGCAGATCAGATCGGCTCTGCCGAGCCGCGGTGCGATCTCGACCGAGCCGGAGAGCACGACGACCGTGGCCTGCACACCGTGCTCGTCGAGGAAGCGTCCGAGGATCGCGGGGTAGGTCGTCGCGATGCGCGTTCCGTCGAGCGAGCGTGGCCCCCGGTAGTCGAAGCCGTCGGGCACCGCGATGCACAGGCGGCAGTGACCGAAATCGAGCAGCTGCACCTGTTCGAACAGCGGCGCGAGCCCGCGGGCGCGGAACGCGAGGCGCTTCTCCTCGAGCACATTCAGGCCGACGAGTCCGAGATCGCAGACGTCTTCTTGCACCAAATCCGGGATGTCGTCGTCGCGGACGAACAGCACGTCGAGCGGCATGTTCTCGCCGT
>VFSW01001740.1_pt1 | contig 33182 bp, 39 predicted proteins | sample 5358111 | NCBI WGS metagenome assembly VFSW01 (sample SAMN11554181, study PRJNA540505) | mine drainage metagenome | isolation source: sediment from site ElyBrook_90M | place: USA: Ely Copper Mine, Vershire, VT | collected 2017
CACCATCGCATCAGCAGTCCGAACCGGCTGCCGTGAGGCCCATCATCAAGCCTCACGACTGTCTTATAATAAAGGCGCATAGATTGAAGAAAAGTCTTCTGAAAGGCATGCCGTAGTGCTACTTCTTCTTCAGCACGACGAAAAGGTGCAGACTATCGTAAGGCTCAAGGCTGAGCTTCTCCAGAATCTCGAAAGTGCTTTCTAGTTTTGCCAATTCCTCTTTGTAGACTTCCTTCGGGGGCTTGGCCATGTCTACGCTCTGCGACTTTATCACGAAGTAGGCGTACCCTCCCTTCTTCAAAAACTTCGAGTTCTCCTTTAGTATCATGGCCTGCTCCTTCGCAGCTACATCTTGATAGATTATGTCGCACTGCTCGACCGTGTCGGCGTAGTTTTCAGGATATCGCGCATCAGCAAGAATCGGCAGCATGTTTTTTCTTGCGTGGCAAAGAGTTACGAAGTCTCTCATGCTGCGCTCGGATATCTCAACTCCGTAAAGCCTTCCCTTTTCGCCGATTATGTCGCTGATGTGGCTCGGGGTCGTTCCAGACGCGACCCCCAGATAGAGAACCGCATCTTCGCTTTTTATTTTGAAGTCGTTGAGCCCGTTCATGATCGCTGCTGAAAGCTTGCTCCTGTATGGAGTCCACAGCCTGTACTCCACGTTCTTCTCAACAATGAGCTTTTCGCCGTAGACGGTCTTCCCTTTCACCATGTTCTTTGTGGCTAGCTTTCCGTCTACTGTGTACACTCCTGGAAATAAAGATTTGGCGCTCATGCTCTCGAAATGCTTTCCCAATACGGACTTTTATACCTTGCTTTCTCAGACGCTAGCCTTAGCATATTCCAGAAGCCTTCTTACAGCGTCGTGCATAGATACAGTTCTCGTGTACTCCATGCGCTCTGCATTGTGCGTCGCCTCGAGATCGTCGGCCTCAAGAAGATTCTCCTCTTCTGCAAGTTCCGCAGTCTCATCAGGCAGCTCCACCAGTTCGCTGTAGATAGATTCTGGAAGCTTGGTCTGACCGGCCAGGTATTCCACGGATGCATTCCTTGGAGGCTCTCTTCTTTTGCTGCTCATGTAGAGGGCCCTCAAGACTTTTTCCGTGGCGTTTCTGTACAGCATCGACGCTGTCATGTATTCGCGCGTCTCCTTGTACTTCCTAGCCAATTCAAAGTCCGCATAGGCCTTCTTGACCAGTTCCAACCCTTTTCTCATTTCCATCCACACTCTAACGTTGCAACACACGTTTATATAGCTTGCCTGTTATTTTGTAACTATTAGTCACACTTCATCATTTGACGAAGATGCTGGCGTGATTTTATGGCGCAGGAACTCACGACCAACAGATTGCTTCTCGACATAATACCGATAGCAACCAGCACAATCAGCGAAGAAGAGCTCATCAACAGATTCACTAGTTCTGTCTCATCCATCTATGGAGTTGAGAAAGTCTTCATAAGCGACATGAAGAAAAAAGAGGAGATGGAGAACGCACTCGAGGGCTACATAAGAAACACGAAGAAGCCGATCATCGACAACCAGCTCAGCGAGTATTCTACGTTCGCAGAGTTCATCGGCTACAGGAACAACGGATACCACAGCTGTGCCGTAATCCCGCTTGTCGCCGACGGAAAAGTTTTTTCGCTTCTGCAGATGCTCTCCGTCAAGGAGAACAAGTTTTCTGAAGAAATAGTAAGCAACGTAACGTTCGGTGCATCGTTCCTTGCCTTTGTCCTGATGTACAAAGGAGAGCTGGGCCGCAGCGTAAGGCTTGCGACCTATTTCGATGCCGCTTTCAACAATCCCATTCCGCAGTTCGTTGTCTCTGAAGATGGAACGATCATAAAGGTGAACAAAGCTGCGATGAAGAGCTTCGAGGTAATCGGAGCGGACAGGCGAAAGATCAACGATATACTTTCCATGGACTTCAAGTCATTGATGACTACAGCTAATGGAACATTCGCGAACGTGTCGATAGAACAAAACAAAAACCAGAAAGTCTACGCAATCGCAGCAAGCAGGATAAACGACAAGCTTCTTCACGTAGCTGCGCAGGACATGACAGAGCAGCTCACATACGTAGCTGTGAGCGAGACGTTCTCTCTCGGCAACGATGTCTGCAGCGTTGCGACAGACGGCGCACTCATGATAACTAATGTTTCCGCTAACGCAGAACGCATGCTAGGCTATGCAAGATCAATGCTTTCCAACGGAAATCTCATCGACTTCGTTGCGAAGGGCGAGCAGAAGGATTTCAAGTCTGTTCTCGACAGGATCGAGAAGAAAGGCGGCCACGCCAGCGGAAGCGTGACTTTGGATGTGAGCGGGCTCGGCCAGAGATACTTCCACTTCACCGCAAGAAGGTTCATAAACGGCTATCTGATTGTTCTCGTCAAGGCAGACCTTGAAAAATACATAGACAACACAAGAAAAGATCTTGAGGACTTCATAAGCAACAGCTCTGACGGCCTTCTTGGAATAGACGGCATGGGCTACATCCGCGACTGCAACGTCGCTGCAGAGGTGATAACAGGTTACAGAAAAGAGGAGCTGATAGGGCGAGAGGTAAAATCACTCTACGTTGAGCAGGATCTCCTCGACCGAGACATAAAATATGTGAGGAACGGCAGCAAGGTCGACAACACTTCAATAACAATAACTGGAAAGAACGCAGAACAGGTTCCTGCTATCCACTCAGTAAGGCTTTTCAACGGCGGGCCAGACGAAACCGGAGTGGAGTTCATAATAATACTGAAGGAGCTGGCAACAAAGAGGAAGCTCAGCGACATGGAGCAGATGCTGAAGAAGCAAGAGAGATTGCTCGGCGACAAAGAAGCAGAAGGGCAGCTAAAGTCGCAGTTCATCTACAACATATCGCACGAACTCAAGACTCCGCTCACCAACATAAAAGGTTATTCGAAGCTGCTCTACGACGGCGACTACGGAAAACTCAACGACGAGCAAAAAGATTACATAAAGACCACTCTTGACGAGGCAGACAGGCTCATGCTAATCATACAGCAGATACTTGACGCTGCAAAACTCGACTCGAAGAAGGTGAAGCTGGAGTTCAAGGATGTTGACCTAAAGAACATGGTGAACAACCCGAGCATAAAGGCGCTAGAGGAATCTGCGCTAGGAAAAGGACTCAAGTTCGAATGGAAAGTCGACTACGACATCCCCGAAAAGATTTCTGCGGATCCGAACAGGCTTATACAGATATTTGTCAACCTGATCGGCAATGCAATCAAGTTTACTGAGAAAGGATCGATAACGGTCCACATATCGAGGCTCAACAAGAAGAGTGCGAAGAGCATCGTGTGCAAGGTTATCGACACCGGAATAGGAATAAACGACGAAGACAAGAAAAGAATAGGGAAGAGGAAGTTCTACCAAGCAGTTGGGATGAAAAAGGATCTCACGCAGCAACCAGGGGCAGGGACAGGGCTCGGCCTTTCCATAACAAGAGAGCTGATCGGTCTCCACGGTGGAAAACTGAGTGTCGATTCGAAGCTTGGCGAAGGCAGCACATTCTGGTTCAATCTGCCTACTTCCCAGAAGCCAAAGAAAAAGGAGCAACAGCAGCAAGATGACAAAAAGTCTGCGCCGGCCTCTGCTGCAGGCTTGCAATAATCAATAATCAGTAATAAAATAAAAATAAGAAGCGGGATCAGCAGGACTTTCCTTCTGCCTTCAATGTGTAGCACTGCGTTCCTGTTATCCATATTCCGCATGCGTTGCCTATTCCTGAAGCCGATACGTATCCATTCTTGAGCTGCGTTACGTTCTCTCCTGAGAATATTCCTGTTGCCGTGAGCTGCTGGCTCGTTATAACCTTTGAGTAGCTGTTGATGTTGATGACAAGTGCAGTAGTCGTGAACGTAGATGTCTTAGCCACTGTCGCGTATGTGGCAGTCCATGCAGTAGCGGATGAGTTCGTGAGCGCGAATGTCATCTGATACGGAAGAAGTGCGCTGATGTTCTCGTAGGTGTCTGTCACTGCAGTGGTGTTTGCGAGGTGACCGAATCTGTTGATGAATGTTGTATTGTACAGAGAAGCAGTGCAGTTCTTGACGCTTGCATATAGGTTGGTGTAGTTCACCATTGCAGGGTAGTATTCGCTCTCCTTTGTGACATTAAGCGCGTTGTTGTACTGCTGGCTGTATTGCGTTATTGTAGTTGTCGGGCCTGCTGTTGTCGACGACGATGATGTAGAGCTTCCGGTTGTTGTGGTAGAGGTCGTAGTCTGCTGGCTTGAGTTTGACAGCTGCAGTGAAGGCACGACAAGCGTTATCCTTGATGAAGATGGAGATATCGCATACGATAATGGGAGCGGGCTTATGGCAACCGATGCGCCGCTCTTGCCTGTTGCAAGAAGCCTGAGCTGCATGTTTGCGTATGTTCCTGCGCCGTTGACATTGGTGTCATTGTCGAGATAAAGTGTAACGTACATCGTAGGGTTTATGAAATATGGAAGCCTTGTGACCGAGACGACTGCTGTCGGCGAGCTCGAAGACACGAAGTTTATCGTGTATTGGCTTCCCCCTAAGTAGAACAGGCTTGTCTTCGCGGTTACGTTGAGCGTTGTCGGCCCAGTGATATTTACGCTGGATAGAGAACCGAGAACCCACGTGGCCACAAAATACACTATTATCAGAGCTACGATTACCGCTATGATAGTCAGCCAGGGTATTCCATGCTTCGCCATAGGCCTAGCTGCTGGCGTAGGGCGCCTCTGCTGATATTGTGGTGGTACCATCGTTAGCACTTCTCTAACAAGCCTTAAATATCTTTCTTGGTGTTTTGGCGTTGGAAGCATCGGGCTTTTATAGATTGCCTTGCATCTTTTCCTGACACCCATGACATTTCGTCACAGACAGAGGAAGCAGCAAAGTGCGATGGAGTATCTCATGACATACGGGTGGGCGATTCTGATTATTGCAGTTGTCCTTGGTGTGCTATTCCAACTTGGAGTTTTTGGCGGAAGTAACTTCGGCAACACCGCAACTGCAGGTTCGTGCCAGGTGCAGAAAACTTCCGCAGGTTCGTCATTGGTTGGAGAATGCCAAGGACTTGTACCAAAATTCGTCGTCCAATTCAATGGGCAGTGTTGCTCAAGCTATATCTCAGCTACTCCGACCGCCACAGTCACAAGCTTTACAGTAAGTGGATGGGTATATTTTTCACAACCATTGGCTACATGGGGCACATTCTTCGAGACGAATGCCTTTGATTTCGAAAAATATGGCTCTGGGGCATACGGCGCTGGAGATAATGGGATTGTATTAAGATGGCACGACACTACTCTTCTCACCAACTCCATAGTGCCCCAAAATACGTGGGTGTTTATTGTGGCGACTAGAAGCGGTAGCATCGGAACCCTGTATGTCAACGGGCAATCCCTTGCTTCTGGAAGCGTGAACTCATTGTCAATACCACTAAGCAGCGGGATCCGAATAGGTTCAGCCGGGTTGTCTGGCGTAGGTGGACAGGATCCATGGCCAGGATCGATAGCCGACGTCCAAATATACAACGCCTCGCTTTCAGCAAGTGAAGTATTGGCACTTTATCAAGAAGGCATAGGCGGCGCTCCGATACGACCCCAGAACATTACTGCATGGTGGCCGCTCAACGGCAACATCAACGACTATAGCGGAAACAACAACAACGGTGCAATAGCTGGCGGCACTTCATGGGTCTCATCATGGCAGAACGGGTATACTGCACCCTAATATACGATTTTTAAATACAGACGCGCTACCTCTGCATGTAGTTTTCTAACTCTCTCCTAAACTGGGCCACATCCATATTGAGTTTTCTTAACAACACTCCAAGAAATACATCAGAATCATTTTCCCTGATCGCCCTGTTCAATTCGATTACTTCTCTTCCAGTGAATCCTCCGTATCTCTTTCCGCAAAGGACAATCGATTTGTCTGCTGTTTCTGTTTTTGAAGCCCCCATCAACTCAACCCTATCAGTGCAACTCCTACGAAAATTATTCCTACGCCTATCCATCGCACTACAGGAACGTTTTCCATCAGCACGAAGTTTGCGAATACGACTGCAAAGATGTAGCTAAGCCCTCCTATCCCGTATGCCCAGCTCAGGTGCACCCTGCTAAGCACAAACAGATATATCAAAGTCGAGAGCACGTATGCGGCCAAGCCTATCCCCACCCAAAATACCAGCGTAGATATCGCTGCCGTGCTGTTCAATCCATACTTGAATAAGAGCTGCCCTGACGCTGCCAGCAGTGTCGATACGAAAAGGAATCCAAGGTTCTCTATTCGTTCGTTCGCCATGCAATCACAATGTCGTCGCTATCACTACTATGCCTACGAATATCGCCAAAACGCCGGCAATCCTTGTCCAGGACAGCTTTTCCTTTAGGTAGAAGTGCGACAGCAGCGTTATGAAGATGAATGTGCTCGCGAATGTCGGATAAACAACAGAGAGCGGAGCTGCCGAGAGTGCGTAAAGGTAGACCGCAAGCGAAACCACGTATACAATTATGCCTGCCATTACATTCCTGTTGGACAGCACGCGCAGGACTTCGCGCTTCCTTGCAAGCTTGCTTGTCAGCCCTCTTTTGTACAGAAGCTGGGCCGCCGAGGCTATCAGCGCAGCAACAAGTGTTAAAAAGATAACTAAGTATATATTCAGTAAATCACGGTTGTATTATGGTAACTCAACGAATTGACATTTTATTGTCGTTAGCTGTAATAGTCCTATCGGTATTGGCTATAGTCGTTTATATAATTTCTGGTGCGGGCGCAGTCTTCTACGCTCTTTTCATAGTCACCGCTGTTGTAATGCTCTACACCTGGTACCAGATAGGCCGCATGCAGCATCCGACTCCTACAAGGGCACCGCTCTCAAAAGAGGCATCAAGGAAAAGATCTCGCAAGAAGAGATAATCACTGGTAAAAATGGACACACTGATCATCGCAGAAAAGCCTAGTGTTGCAAATAGGATAGCAGAGGCGCTTGGCCACGGAACAGAAAAAAGGAAGAAGGGCGAAGATTCTGTCAGCTACTATGAAATAACAACAAAAGACGGAACTACATACGTTGCGGCTGCGGTCGGCCACCTTTTCACGATAAAACAAACGGTCAGCGAGAGGGGATATCCTGTTCTCGACATAACATGGGCTCCGTCCCACGAAGTTGGAAAGAAGTCTGAGCACACAAAGGCGTATCTTGACACTCTTGCAGAGATAGGGAAGAAATGCAAACATTTCATCAACGCATGCGACTTCGACATTGAAGGAACGGTAATCGGCACCAATATAATAAAGTACATCAACAAAGGAACCTTCGGCAACTCTCAAAGAATGAAGTTCTCGACCACAACGACAGAAGACCTTCAGGAATCATATTCGCATCTTATGCCGCTCGACCTCAACAACTTTCATGCGGGAGAAGCTAGGCACATGCTCGACTGGCTGTGGGGGATAAACCTCAGCAGAGCGCTGACCCAGGCAGTCCACGGATCAAGCATGAGGGAAATGCTAAGCATAGGACGAGTGCAAGGTCCATCATTGGGGATACTGGCGAAGCGAGAGATAGAAATACTGAAATTCGTACCAGAGCCGTTCTGGAGAATCGCAGCCACTATCAAAGAAATAGAATTCATGAACAATCGGGGAGATATCTTCGAGAAAGAGGTCGCGGCAAAAGCCCACCAGGCAACAGTGTCACACAAATCGAGCGCAACTGTGCTTGATGTCGAAGTCAGAGAACAGCTGTCGGAACCTTATCCTCCATTCGATCTCACATCGTTGCAACTAGAGGCGAGCAGAGCGCTTCACCTAGATCCATCAGTAACTTTGTCGATAGCGCAATCGCTTTACGAAAAAGGGTACACGTCGTATCCGAGAACATCGTCGCAGAAGCTGCCCCCTACACTTGGGCTCCCAAAGATAATCGCAGCGTTGGGGAAGAATCCGACTTACAAAGAGCTTGCGTACGAGCTTGTTGCAAAGAAGGCCTTCAAGCCAAAGGAGGGGCCAAAGACAGACGAAGCGCACCCTGCAATATTCCCAACTGGAGAAATGCCAACGTCGCTTAGCCTGCAAGAAGGAAAGCTCTACGACATGATAGTAAGAAGATTCCTATCGTGCTTCGCAGAACCTGCAACAGTTGGACGAACAAAGGTGATTGTCGACATAGGCGGAGAGCAGTATGTTGCGTCAGGCTCGCAGATCCTGAAGCCAGGATGGCTGCTTTACTACACATACGCGAAAATCGACGAGAAGATGCTTCCTGAGTTCAAGAAAGGTTCGAAAGTTTCTGTGACAAACATTGAATTGAGAGACCTCCAGACACAACCACCGAAAAGATACACCAAAGCCGGACTTATTTCAGAGCTGGAAAAGAGGGATCTCGGAACAAAGGCGACAAGAGCGCAGATCATCGACACTCTTTTCAAGAGAAGATATCTCGAAGGAACAAGCATAATGGTTACAAAGTTCGGGATGAGCGTTTACGAGACGCTGGCGAACAACGCAAGCATGATAGTCGAAGAAGAAACAACGAAGAAGCTCGAAGAAGACATGGAAAAGATATCAAAGGGAACCATGAAAGAGGAGGAAGTAATCGCAGAAGGCAAGACCATGCTGGTCGATGCGCTGAAGCAGTTCGATAAGAACAAGGAAAAGATCGCAGAAGTGATGAGGAAGGGATTGCGAGAGAGCAGCGTACTTGGAAAGTGCCCAACAGACGGAGGCGATCTAGTCGTCAGAAGGTCAAAGGTGGGAAAGCAGTTCGCAGCATGCGCAAACTATCCGAAGTGCACACAGACATACTCGCTCCCGCAAATGGCGCTTATCATACCGACAGGGAAGACATGCGAACACTGCCGTACTCCATTCGTCAAGGTAATAAGAAAGGGAAGGCGCCCATTCGAAATGGACCTTGACCCGAAGTGCATAACAAAGAAGGACTGGAAGGGCTACGAAGGTCCGCAAGAGGCGCCTGTTGTGCAGAAGGCTTCTGAGATTCCTATGGCTCCCGTAGCCGCAGCTAAGCCAGAGAAGAAAACAAAAACGGTAAAAGTTGCAAAGAAGAAAGCTGCTCCGAAGAAGCCGAAGAAGCCAAAAGTGGATGGTGGTATTGTTGTCTGACTATCTTGTTCCGCAGTCGTTCAGAAAGCTGAAGCGGGGACCGCAGGTTATACTTCCGAAGGACATAGGCATGATAATGGCATACACAGGTGTAAACCGCAACAGCGTATGCGTCGATGCAGGCACCGGAAGCGGATGGCTTGCAGTTGCACTCGCAAGAGTGGCGAAACAGGTAACCAGCTACGACACGAGAGAGGACTTCATCAAGATCGCCGAGAAGAACAAAGCAATGGAGCAGCTCGACAACCTCACGCTCAAGATCGGGGACGTGACAAAGAAGATTGACGAAGAAGCTGTCGACATAGTAACTCTCGACCTTCCTGACTCGGACAAAGCCCTCAAGAACGCAAAGAAGTCTCTGAAAGAGAACGGCTACGTTGTGGGTTATCTTCCACACACGGAACAAGTGAGAAAGTTCGTTGAGACGTTAGAAAAGCTGAAGTTTGCAGACGTCCTAACAATCGAAATAATAGTCCGCGACATGCTAGTTCGAGAACAGGGCACTCGCCCTTCTACAAAAGGAGTCTGGCACACTGGCTATCTTGTTTTTGCGCAAAAGAAAGAATAAAAGCCTAACTACTTATCTTATTTCATGCATACCTTCCGACTGCAGTCAGCAATGGAATAATTGATGACCTATGGTTGGGCCATTCTAATCATTGCTGTTGTACTTGCGGTTCTGTTTCAACTCGGAGTTTTCTCCGGAGGAAACCTGACGCCAGGCGCGACTGCTGGTTCCTGTCAGGTGCAGAAAACCGCAGCAGGCTCTTCTCTGGCTGGGGAATGCCAGGGGCAGCTCCCCGAATACGTCGGACAGTTCAATGGGCAGAACGGTTACGTAAGCGCAACACAGAGCATACCAGCCAAATCGTCGCTTACCGTTACAGCGTGGATATACCTGACAAGCGTACCTGGAAACAATGCAGGCATAGTAGGGTTGAAGCCTGCAGGGACATGCGGCGCCATATCGATATTCCCTAATGGCAACTGCCACATACAGGTATGTTTGGATACCGACGCAGGTAATGGCTACGCCAACGACGGTACAGTTTGCATTGCTGCCAATACTTGGTATTTCGTTGTCGGCATCACCAACCAGACCCAACATCAGTTCGGGTTATACATCAATGGCGCAAGCCAATTCACCACTGCGCCATTTACCGGCAATACGATAGCCGCTACACAAATCTACATAGGACAATTCCCTGCCCAGGGGGCATTCTTCCCAGGCAACTTGGCCAATATCCAAGTATATAACACGACGCTTTCATCGAGTGAGATCCTTGCGCTATACCAGGAGGGTATTGGAGGCGCACCCATCAGGCCGCAGAACCTTGTTGCGTGGTATCCCCTCAACGGAAACGAAAATGACTACTCTGGAAACAACAACAATGGCCAGATAAGTGGTGCATCATTCTCAAGCTCCTGGCAGAGCAGCTACAAAGCTCCGTGATGTCTATGGTGAAATCACAAAGCGCAATGGAATACCTGATGACGTATGGTTGGGCGATATTGATCATTGCAGTTGTACTCGGCATTCTATTCCAGCTCGGAGTGTTCTCTGGAGGGAACTTTGCGCCAAAGGCGCAGGCGGGGTCATGCCAGGTGCAGAAAAGTGCAGCAGGTGTTTCTCTGGAAGGGCAGTGCAACGGCATGCTGCCCGAGTTTGTTTTGGCGACCAACAACAGAGCAGTCGAAGGCATCACAATCCCATATCCGACATTCAATTTTTCAGAGAGCGTATGGTATCTTGATGAAAACGGAGGAAGCTATACAGGCTGCGGCCCTCCGGCTTTCTGCTCCACCCCGGTCACTGATATTTATAACGCGCTGCTGAGCGGAGGAGTCGGATCCAGCCAAAACTTCGATTTCGGCGCTATGGGTGCAAATGAGGGGAATTCGGTGACCTTCGGGATATACTGGCCGACTAATGCGTACCAGTGCAACACCGCCACTGGGAGCATGACGCCGGGAAGGTGGAACAACGTGATCGCCACTGTCCAGAACTACAATGTCATAGACATATACATAAACGGAGTCGTATCGATCCAGTGCGCAAGTGGCGTTGTAGTTACAACGCTGGGTTCGAACATGCTGGCTCCGGCCGCAGCGATCGGCAGCAACCCTCCAGGAGGAGACGAGATAACAGGCAACTTGGAGGTTTCAAACCTGCAGATATACAATACTACGCTCTCTGCTGCGGAGGCGCTGGCGCTCTATCAGGAAGGAATAGGCGGCGCTCCGATACGTCCGCAAAACATAGCCGGTTGGTGGCCGCTCAATGGCAACATCAACGACTATAGCGGGAACAACAATAATGGCCAGGTTGGCACTGGTACAGGCGGCGGCACTGCCACATTCACCAGCTCATGGACTGGCAGTTACACCGCACCGTGACCTCATATCTTTTTATTGATTGATTTACAAGCGTAAGTGGTTTCATGAGGCTTAGCATAGAGAAACGTGACGGAAAATCACAAATCGCAGTAGACTTCATGGTTTCCTACGGCATAGCAATACTTATCGTAGCAGTCGCGGTCTATGTAGTCCTTCGCGTGGGAATCTTCGGGGGGAACCTGACTCCTTACACCTGCAACCCATCGCCATCGTTCGCGTGCGTCGATGCAGTTCTATCGCACAACGGACTTCTCAATCTGGTCATATCGCAGGCAACAGGCGCGCAGATGGACATAACAGGAGCCGCATGCGCCACAAGCCCGTCCACAACAAACGACCTTCCGGCTTATGGAAACATCGGAGTGCAGAGCAACTCGGTGGCTCCGACTTATTATGTGAACAGCCAGATGAACCCGGGCCTTGTCATTTACAGCGACACTTCTGCGCTCATCACGATAAACTGCTATGGCACTTATGGGATTGCTTCGTCAAACCTCGGCTCAACGATGATAGGCTATGTATGGATAAACTACACGACCAACAGCCTTCCTTCAAGTTATCACGCCGTGCAGCACATTGTCAGCTTCTCTGTCAAGTCGTCATAACAAAGCATTATAAAAGTTCGTTGCGCAATTAGAATCCATAATGGTGTGATATTGAAATCCTTCCTTATTTCTGCAATGCTACTGCTCGCAGTCACCTCTATTGCGTGCGCGAGCTCTGTCAACATGCAGGAGCCGTACAACACAACGATTTACAACAACGGCAGCGTCTACATCGGAAAGGTAGGGCCTGGGCAAAGCTTCTACATAACCATATCTGCAGTGACGACAAATGCAAGCGGAACGGTCTTCGAGCGGGGATGGAACGAACTTCTTGTCACAGGAGCGCCTCCAGGATGGCTTGGAGTCAACTCATCGCTGTACAATTCATACTCATCTGTAAAGATAACACCGCCTGCAAGCGCTAGCAATGGAACCTATCAATTAAACCTCAGCGCAGTCAACATAGGCAACTATTCGAAGCTCGGCAGCGTGAAGTTCAAGGCTTTCGTCAACGTCACTCCTAACGTGTTTGTCCTCCAGGTGACCCCGACAAACGTTACAACTGGCCCAGGGCAGCCTGCGAGCGTATATGTGACCATCAACAACACCGGAGTTTCAGACAGCCCATTCTATATACAGGCGCAGGGGCTTCCTGCATGGAACCTGAGCAAGGAAGTCATAGCTCCTCACGGCACTCAAGAAGTTTTCTCGTATCCGATATTCGAGAATGAGCCTGGAGTCTACAGCGCAAAGTTCAATGTGACCTCTGCTGCAAGCCCATTGGTCTTCAAGCGAAGCGCAGTCACGCTTACGGTGCAGGCTTCTGTCCTAGGCGACTACAAAGCATTGGGTCAGGGAGCTGTCGGATTCCCGATCATATATGAACCTGCTTACGCACTTATGAACCTGATTGGAAAGCTGCTCGGACGTCTTGGAATCTGATCTTATTGTTATTGGAATGATGCAATGAAGAAATCGGCGAAGAAAGAGAAGGACAAGCCGAAAAAGGCATCCGCTTATTTCCTTGAATTGAAGTCGATAAACGAACTCGCGAGGAATGTCTCGACATTCGGAGAAGGTGTGAGACCCCTCTACGCAGTGAAGCAGGGGAAAAACTTCAGGATAATGAGCCCTAGCATAAAGGTCGGCGACGCAAGGCTTGTGCTCTACGTAGATTCGAACGTTTGCAAGAACTTCCTGATTTACAGACCAGGAACGACTTCAGAAAAGGAGACTCTGGAGTTCAAGGATACAATCCTCGCGGCTGCTCCGGGCCAGGACATACAGAATATTCCAGTAATAGAATTCGTAGACAATCCCTTTGACGAAGCGAAAGAGAAGCCGAAGGTTATGTGCCTCAGGGTCAAGGATTGCGCCTCTGTTGTCAAGGGAATACTGACAAGGTCTATGGAAAGCGGACACATCGGAAAGGTCTACTGCTTCGGAAGCAAAGCAGAGCATTACATCGGATCATTCACAATGATGGACGATGAAGACGACACTAAGATGTTCTGCTATGCAAAGATGGATTCGAAGGACACTTGCAGCTTCTTCAGATACAACTACAACACGGACAAAGTGGAAGCGACGAACTCATTCGGCGAACATTCATATATCTATGTGAGGATAATTAACCTTGCTTCGGTACCTTCATTCTTCAAGCCCGATTAGCTCAGTGGTAGAGCGATTGGCTGTTAACCAATAGGTCGCAGGTTCAATCCCTGCATCGGGCGTTAAATCATTTCGAGGAAGCAAGGTTCAATCCCTGACCACATAGTTATAAATACTTTAAGGAAAGTAAAGTATCATGGATATTTTGCAGGCGCAGGGAGTTTTGGAGCGCATGTGGACTAAAATAGAGTCTAATTCTAAGTATTTGCAGGTAAACAAGAAACACGTAGAGGACTACATAGAGCATCAGAAAGCAAAAGGGGCTGACCTGAAGACGATACACAAGCACCTCTATGCGATAGGATTCCTGCTGGATGCGATAGGAAGCAAGATGGACCTCAAGAAGGCGACGAAGAAGGACATCGAAAAGGTGGTGGCGATGTCTGAAGTGGCAAAGAGGGAAGACGGGACTGAATACAGCGAGGAACACAGAGTAAGGACAAGGACGATAATCAAGGCCTTCTACAAGCACCTCCTGGGCAATGACCTCTTTTACCCGGAGCAGGTATCATGGATAAAGACGGTGTTAAAGATGAGTGCTAGAGTGCTGCCGGAGGACATTCTAACCGAGGAAGAGGTAAAGAGCATGCTGAGCGCGGCACAGAATCTGAGGGACAAGGCACTCATCGCGATATTGTTCGACTCAGGTATCAGGATGGGCGAGCTGTTCAGCCTCCGGATGAAGGACGTGGATCTGGAAAGCAACCCAGCCCATATCACAGTGAAAGGGAAGACCGGAGCAAGGCAGATTCCAATAATGTTCAGCGTACCATACATGGCACAGTACATAAACCTGGTAAAGGACAGGAAACCGGAAGATTCCATGTGGAAGGGAATGGGAGTATGGGTCAACAAGGACAAGAAACTCGAATATGCAGCAGTAAGGAAGGCGTTGCAGACGGCCGCGAGGAAAGCCGGGCTGAAAAAGAGGGTTTACCCACATCTTTTCAGGCACAGCAGGGCATCTAATTACGCGAATAAGCTCACAGAACAGCAGCTCAAGGCGTTCTTTGGCTGGACCGGAGATAGTCATATGGCCAGTACTTACGTGCATCTATCTGGAAGGGATATAGACAACGCAGTCCTTCAGGCAAACGGAATGAAACCGCTAGAAGCCACAGCTCAGCCGAAATTGACCGTAAGAACATGTGGAAGATGCCAATTCGCGAATACACTCGATTCGAAATATTGTAACAGGTGTGGTACACCGCTTGACATAGAGCAAGCAATAAAAGTTCAGGAAGCGGAGACAAAGCTGAAGGAGTACATGATAGAGGCATTGAGAGACCCTACGCTCGTGGAAGATGTAATTCATGAATACTTGGTGCAACAGAGGCAAAAAAGTAAACGCCTAACCTATAAGCGATGATACTAAAAAGTTAATAAACAGTGAAAAACAGGCTGCACCTGGTCAGATGTCATGAAATCTGCTTCGAACCCCTCCTTCGAAGGTTTGTGGCGCGCGCCCTCTTTTAACGACGGAAGAGGGTGTACGAAGAAGTGGCAGAGGAGGGGGATATAGTGCGAAGAGTATCTCAAAGAGTCTTAGATTGATATTCGAACCTCCCTCCCGAAGCTTTTTCTTGATTTCCAGTTTTTGACGAGAAAAATAAGGGTTCGAAGAAAAGTAATGGTGAGTATATAGAGTGCGAAGTAAATCTGCCATTTAATTGATGAGCCAAAGGACTTTATAATTGATTTGCTAGATTTTTAATCAATGGACGGAAACGACTTAAGGAAAAGGATAATAGCTCAAAAAAGACAAAAGGTATTGGAGATCGTCTACCTGGTTTGCCAGAAAGAGGGTATCAAGGAACCCAAAGTTAATTTTAATGGTTGTCCACAAGAGAAACAAGATCAACTTGCGCATTATCACCCGACGGAGAACAAAATCTGTATCTCAACAGCACAACTTTACAAATTAAAAAGCATGACGTCCGTAGAAAACACAACTTACCATGAATTGGCGCATATGTTCGAGCAAAATCATGGACCGAAGTTTAAGCAAACTAAAATTAAGCTAAAATCTGAGGTTTGGAGGCCTCCGCGCGGTGTAGTTTTCATCAGTAAAGAGGTGCAGCAACAGTTAGCAGAACAAAGGGCAAAATTAGGGAGAGCCGTACCAGAAAAAGTCAAAATAGATAAAACACGTTGTAATTACCATCTTTGCAGGAAAAAAACCAAACTGACTCAATGCAAATATTGCAAAAACTACTTCTGTAAAGAGCACATCCAGCCAATTGTGCCAGGTGGTGTAGATATTGGTTATGATCAAGAGGGTGACAATTACCATCCCTGTCCAGAGTATGTAGATTTTGTGAAGGAACAGAAGGACAAGCAAATCAAAGAATTAGATGCTGCATGGAAGAAATCGAAAGTCGCAAGAGACGAAGTCAAAATTAAAGATAGAAGAGTGAACTACCAGAGTTTTGATGATAGCCCAGAAGCGGAAAAAAGACGTCTTGTTGCAGAGCTTGATGAAACTAAAGCTCCGGCAGCTCGCAAACATATTATAGAGGAAATCGGCAGGCTAGATATTCCGGAGAAACCACAAGAGCAAAGAGCAGTCCCACACTATCAACCTCAGGAAATCAATAACATGGAAGCAATAAGGGAAAAACTAGGTATAGATATTTCCGATAAGTCACATATCAAAAAGAAAACGGGAAAGGACTTTAAGCTTTGGTCTCCAATGGGTTTTAGTGAGAAAGTGAAAAAATGGTTTTCTGACGCGTATCATGCCAAGTATACAAAAGGGTATGCACCAACTTCTAGAAGCTATGCTTTCTCATCATCTTCGGGAGGTAGCCGCACTAGAAGGCTTGAATTGCCAATTAAGGCGCTTCTAATCGCTATTGCAGTTACCGTACTTACTTTGCCACAACTAAATCTTATCATGTACGGAACTATTAGTTTAACGCTCAAAATTTTTACTTCAGTACTATTATTTACTAATTTCCTAATAGCTACTATTTTGATATTAATTTATGATAAATTAGTTTCGAAGCGTTATTTAACATATCAGGCCCTAATGGGAGGATTTTTGCTTGCAGTATTGGTCTCAACTGGATTGATTTACAATTTTAGTACAAATATACTAATCAACTTTTTTGCAATATTTCTAGTATTGCTGTTAGGTTTTGTGGTGGGAGGCAAGCTCTACGATGTTGCAGACTATGAAAATAGTTTGAACCTGCTAAACGGAGGCACGATATTCTTAATTCTCATATGGTTGGTCTATCTATTTGCAAACATAAATTCAAATGTATCTTGGTTGTCTGCATTATTGACCAGTCTCGGCACTATTAATCCAACTGGACAGAATTCCGGTGTTCAGACCCCACCCCCTTCACAAGCTGTGTTAAGCGCATGTCTCACAAATGTTAACAGCGATTTACAGATAGCAGAAGCAAAATTGCCATCTGGGGCTTCCGTTAACATAGTAAACAGCACTATTTTCTATTATAATTCAAACTCGAAAACAACGATCAACAACATAAATAGTTGGATAGTTGAATGGAATAGTGGCTATTCGTTTAGTGGCAGCGAGAGTTGTGAAAGTTACTATCCAAACTTATTTACTTGCAGTGACTTGAATACACTCCAGGCAGAGATTAACAGGACTTCAAACTTGACTTACGGTTCAGTTGTAGGTGCAGGAGTAGCAGTTAAATTCCAATTTCCTCCAGAGGCACAATCAAATGGCTTTACCGAGGTCGCGCCTGTTTTGTGCGATCCATCGGGAATTATGACGAGCTCTGATAATTATTTGAAGGATAAAACTCCGTACAACTAATCATCTTATCTTTAGCAAAGTGGCGAAAGGTATAAATATTATAATGATATATAATATATCATAGAGATATACGGTATCATTATGGTAAAAATACAGATAGACCTATCCGAAGAGGAGGATAGAATCGTAGAGATATACAAGCTCACAAAGAAGCTTAAGACAAAACAAGAAGCCATAAAGAACATGGTTAAATTTTTTGAAGCAGAAATAAAACCTAAAAGGATGAATGAGAAGGAGTATTTCAAGTGACTAATATGGTATACAAGTGTGGTTATCTTGGCTGTGATTATACCTTTGAAACAAAAGCAGAATTACTCAGGCATGCTAGAACGAGCCACAATAGAGGTGATCCCTCTGTTTACAAATGTGCATATTGTACAGCATATTTTCAAACTAAAGCAGAACTATTAAAACATGCAATAGCCCATAAGTTTGGGCAAGTAGAAACTCCCGTTAATAACATAACTGAGGCTGAGAGCATGAGAGATAACGAAGACTTAAAGAACTGGAAACCGCAATTGAATACAGAATATAACGGCTATGATTATACAGATAAAGAGGGACATAGGAAAATAGCCCATACTGTGATATACTTTAGGAAAAAGGATAATTCAGCGGAAGAGCACTATGGGGGATTTGATATAATAAATAATGAAGTGAAAATATGGTACATGGTAAGTGGTCAAAAAATTCAGAAGTTTGTACCAATGTCTATGTGCACATTTAACAAAACTAGATCAGGACGTACTACGTATTATCACCTAACAATTAATAAAAACTTTGATGAGAATATGACTAGCAATGGAAATTCTGATGAAGGGTATGGCATGAAATCAAAAGGTAATGAAGATGGGGAAGTGGAGTTCAAAGTTCGGCCGGAGAAAGCCGATCTCGTCGGGAGACTAACAGGAAGGCCTAGTGCGATATACCTTAAGAAAAGGTACGAAGACAAACTTAATGAAATTTGGAAGGAATTTGATAGCACAATGGAGAAAATTGAATCACAAAACACAAAATTTGACGAGATAGATACTACAATACCGGGTCTAAAGAAAACACACCAAATTGCTAAAGAGGAGTGGAGTGAATCTCTTACTAGCCTTGAAAATCTTCTCAAGAGAACTATGCGTCACGAATGGGAAATGTGGTCGAAAACCCAGGAGAGTAGAAAGATGAGAGTTCAAAAAAATGCACCGAGACTCAAATATTCTGATGTCGATGAGATGAACTTCAATAGCATGACGGACTTTATAGAAAAGTACCCTGAACTACAGTCACAGAAAAATGTTGAAAGGGCCATGGATGCAGTCACTGAAAAAAGGAAAGAAGTAATTGGTGCTCAGAAAGAACTTGATAAGGCCATCAGTGAACGTAACCTTGTCGTAAGCACCTTTGAAAAGCTCACTCAGAAAGCGGAGGACAATCTCGGCACATTTGAAGAGCTCATAAACGAAGCAGAAGAAAAAGTAAACAAATCTAGGTATAATACTAGCAAAATAAGAAACCCTCTAGCAACGGAATATGAGAGAGATGCGACTAAATTAGAATTATTGCCCTACAAAGGCAAATTAAAGGAAAGAAAAAGCGTCTTAAAGCGAGTTCAAGGCCAGCATGCGAAATACGAAAGGAAGGATTTCGTCGAAATGCCGCATTAGAGAGCAAAACTATGGATATTTGCCCCACAGTATTGATATCGTTTTGTTGAAGTTGAAAGGTGGCTGGACTGGGTAATCAACATTCTTGAAACCGTAATACTTCATTGAAAAGATCACATTTACCGGGAATGGCGTAACTCCATGTTGGTCGTTAGCGTTCCAATTATATAATACCACGTAATTGGTTCCATTCGTAACCGGAATTATCATTGTTTGATTATTATAAGGAGTTATTTGCGTATATGGGGCTATATTTGATTGAATACTCTCTCCGGTGCACCAGGAGCTTCCATTATAGGCAGAAGCTACAATATAACGAGGTTTTTCAGTGGAGAAATAAGCACTAACGTAATAGGTAGTAAAGTTAGTCGGTATTCCATTGTTTGTTTCGTTAAAAACTATATATCCGCTGTAAGGAGCATAAAATGAAAAGTTATAGTAGCCTCCTACATAATAGCAACCAGTCACATGGTTGTAGTTTGGGTTATACTGTGGCGCTGCTAAGCTGATTGTTTTATTTTTATATAAAACCTGTGTGACGGTATTATTCCCGGATAAAACAGTAGTAGAGCCAGATGGGATAGATGTTGTCTGCTGTATTGCTGTGGTTGTTATTGTTGTCTGCGTCGCTGAAGTGGAATTGAAAGCGTGCCCTATGAAAGCACCCACTACTAAAGCCACTACCAGAGCCGCTAAAATAATGGAAGGTGAAACTTTCATTTTCTCGTATAGCAGTTCTATGTGTATCTATTTAAACTTATCACCTAAAGCTGAACACGCCCGGGCAAAACCCAATATCTTACTAATTCTCAATTATCTTACGGCAATAAGATATCTATAAATATTTGTGTCAGCTATAGCTTATCATGGAAAAGAAAAATTATGATGACCGAAGAAGAAAGCAGGTAGAAAGTGTAATCAGTAGTAGACATATGACAAGAATATTCTTCCTGGTACTAGATGGAATCGATTATACAAAAGTAATAGCTAAGAAGTTCGGCACTTCTCCAAAATCAATGACAATCAACATCAGAAAAATGCGAGACGCAGGGATAATAAAAAGAAAGACAAAGTTGGGTGTTATACAGCACTATGAGCCAGATTGGCTGGGTTTTGCAGAAATCCTCAGGAAGCATTGGAGACCAAGTTCCATTACACTGGATAGTTGGACTGAAGGAAAGTTTGAATTAAAATCAACTAGGTATCTATCTAATAAAATAAGTCAAATAGATGGCCAGCTTGAAAGAATCCGATCAAAAAATCCTGGAAGTTTACAGGACCTTATTAAGAATTTCGACAGAGGACTTGCAGATAACCTTCTGTCTATATTCTTCAGAGAATGGCGTCAATCAGAGCTCGAAGGCAATGAATCTTTAGGGAAAGCAATAGGTTATAGCGAGGCGCAGATAGAAAAAGTTAGAATCGCTCCACTTGGTGGTATGGAACTTTACACACTTGGAGATATCCTAAAACTCTTTGATGAAGGCCTATGGGAGGTCTTAAGAAAAAAACCGCTGAAACGACTTGAAAAGTTGAGTAGATTAGATAAAAGCGATGGAGGTGTCCTGTGGCAATCACTAGTCGCATTAAATAGATATTATGAATCTGAACCGCCTCCGGACCCAGAACCATGGGATGGGATGGTACTCTCAGCATTCAATAAGAAAGCGAACGAGGTTATGCGTAAAAAACAAAAGAAGTGATAACATGAGAAGCACAACAAGACAAGAAACACAGATAGAACAGCACAGGAGTAGTGCCCACATAGAGTGCCCGCATTGTAAGAAAGATATTGCACACTTCGTTTTGGAGCAGGTAGCTTTGGCTACAGGACTAAAAGAGAAGGAGCTCAGGAACGGAACATTGGGCAACCTGCCAATGGTTGTTCGTGCAGGGCAGATGGTCTTCGAACAACAAGGTATAAAGTTCAAGACCGAATCGATATCCGAGAAAACTGTAGAGCAAGTGATGGAGACGCTAGTAAAGCCTGTTCTTCAGAAGAAAGAGCGGGAGGAACTGAAAAAGGCGCTCGATGAACAAGAAGAGATGACGAAGCAGGCAGAGGAGAAGCAGAGACAAGCAGAAAAGACAGCGGACAAAGAAAAGACGGAAAAAGAGAAGGCGCAACGCGAGCTTGAAGACCTTAAAACCAAAGTCTACTCTAACCCTGCACTCAAAGGTGCTGCAGCGCAAGCTGATTTGTTTGAGGATCTAGAAGCCAATTTCCATGAACAGAAATTTGAGGATATATCGAAGAAGGGCAGGGGTGACATACTATGGGCAACCGTGCGTATAGAAACGCCGACAGGCACCCAGGAAACACCCATCACCGTAGTGATAGATTCAAAAGACAAAGGAAAGATCACGTCAGAAGACATCAACAAGCTCAGGAGCGATATGAAGTCACGAAGCTCACGTGTAGGCATAGTGATAGCAACTAAGCAAGAGCAATTACGCCAAAAGGAGACTCCGTGCGGAGTGTACAACTTCGGCGAGGGGGTGGTAATCGTAACATCTAGGGAGAACTTCAGCCATCATATAGCAATAAGGCTGGTTCGAGATGTTCTTGCTAGCAGACTAAGTGAGGAAACAAAGCCAGTAAACAAGGTTGACGTGAAGAAGCTAGCTGGCGTTCTCTCTGACATCGCAAACACAAAAGAATTCTTTGAGAAGATTAGAGCTAAGGCTGGACAGATAGCTGATCTGAGCGATGAGGGCGAAGCTGCTTTGAAAAAGAAATTTGATGAGGCTTCAAAGCTCCTTGCTGCATGATCAATGCCTGAGCCGCAGGCACGAGGCGCTTTAGTGCCGAGACTGCAGCGGAGGCACAGCCTCTCTAAATTGTGCCAGGAGACATGGTTGGAGTATCCACACTCTTTAGCATCTGAACTTGGCTTTCAAATGTAGTGGCCAGATTATCTGTTTTTGCAACCAATCCGATTACAGATGTAACAAAGTTTCTTGTTGCCATTTGAAATAACTGCTCAGAAGTAAAAACATCTACATTACTGTATTTTGAATGTGCTACATCTACTCTTGGTTGATTTTTCATTGATACAATTAGCTCTGGATAATTTTTGGTCACGTAGTCTCTTACTAATTTGAATCCTTTTTCTGGGTCTGGATCATTTAATTTAACTTTTTCATGTGTAAGCGTCTCGTACGCATTTATCAGAATTTTCTTATTGTTTTCATATGCTTTTTCGTATAAAGATTTGGCAACGAGTCTCTCAATTGGCTTGCTCGTATCAATTTTATTTAAATCTGTAAGTACCGCTGCATACTCCTCTATTGTTTTTAGGATATCACTGATCTCTTTGAAATATATGTCCCCTCTAGCTTTGTCAAATAGTGATGCATCAGATAGCATTTTATTTCCAATTTGGTCTAGAACATTAGTTGAAATATCAGTCTGATCATTAAAATTTATTTTTGAAGTATCAATCCCCATCTTCGCAAGAATTTTGATTGCACTCTCTTTACGTTGTTCTGGTGGTTCGGATTTAATTTTATCCAGATCTGCTATTTCTTGATTATTAAACCCGAATGCAGGTAACACATCGAATGCACTGACACCGCTATAAATGCATGCAAATTCTTTCTGGATTTCTGTATAATATTCATATTCGGCGATTTTCTTACCCATTATGGGCGCATTGCGTACCTCTTCTGCCTTTTCTTTCAAACTGTTTATTTTTTCTGTCACGCCTTGAAGATATGAAATCATGCTGCCATCCTTAAGCGAAGCCAGCAGATCACGGATATTATCTCGATTAGCGTCTACAATGTCATCCATATTAATCTGTTTGTTGTTTCGCTTTCCAAATATTTAACATTAACTACTGTCTTAGTTGTTGGGAGAGTTTGTAAGCATAGTTTGGAAACTAAAGCCCATAAAAGCTCCTAAACTATCTATAGCACAACTGTTCATGGCCGTCTGTGCCATCTTATAAAACAGATTTAAGGAGTCTACTGTTGAATTTGGCTGCTCCGGATTTTGTTGCGGTGCTCCCATTTGAGCATTGATAGAGCTGATAACGCTCGGTGCCTGTTCAATAACGCTTTGCACATCACCAACTGCATAATTTTTGTTGTTTGCTCTGTCTTTTGTCGCCTCTATCGCCGTGCCTATGATTTTTGCTGTGCTATAAATCATGCCAACGGTTGCTATAGCAGGTAGAGCATGAACCGCAGCTGTATATGCCATAGCACTTGTTGCACTCCTAACAAGTTTTGAAGGCATCTTTTGCATACTATATCCATTTCCATGCCACGCACCATCGCACTCGCATGTGCATCCAGAGCGTGAGCCGTCCGCATTCGTGCATCTGTTGTCGTGAGTCATAAAGGTCTCTGGAAGCAGAGTTTTTGTTGTTTAAATTGCTTCTATGCATTACGTCTCAAGCCGTAGCGCCCGATCGCGCGAGGAACGAGCGCCAAGGAGGGCGTGGAGGCACAGCATATTTTGCCGGTCTTCGGGCGCCGTTCGCCTGCTTCGCAGTCATTTTGGCACCCTCAGCCCAATACTATGAAATTATAGTGCCCAGAATCAGCTTTTCGGCGGTTTCCGCTGCTCGATTCGCCCAATAGCTAACGCATTATGGCTCGCTCGCAGCGACCGCCTTACCTTGCAGGCTATTGGCGAAATATGAACCGTGTCAATTTAAATGTTTGCTGCCTCATAATAGTGCAGCGGGGCATAATTGATTTGGTGCGATGATATGGATGATAAGGAGAAGTTCCTTAAGGTTTATTCAAACATACCTTCAAATATCAGAGAGGAGATAATAGTTGTTATAGATGATAAACCTTATACCTGGAATGCAGCTTATCTAGAGGTTGTAAACGACACTGATCTGGGTAAGAAAATTCTAGGTAAAATGAAAGAACTGGGATTCCTATGACTGATAAAGTTGAAAAAGACAAAAAAGAGCTTGTGATAGCAAGGCTTATGGTTCTGCCTAGCAACAGGAAAATCGCTATCGGGAGCCATGGCGCATACACCCCAAAGGAATTGATAGCTCACGTGGAAAAGAGCGATGCAATAGGAAAGAAGGTGGTGCAGATAGAATTGGCTTTCATTAATGCTACTATAGAGGGTAAAATATATGACAAAGTACCTCCTGATAACAAGACCTAATCATGACGATACAACCTTTTACCTGTTTGAGTGGGCAAAAAGAACTATCACCTTTGCAAAACAACATGATTTCACGGTGTTTGACCTAGACGGCAAAAAAGCCAATAGAAAAACATTCGATAGCTACAACGCCAAGAATAAGGTTAATCTGATTATTTTTAATGGCCACGGCGATGCAGTCTCGGTTACTGGCTACAATAACGAGACCATAGTCGAAGTTGGAGTAAATGAAGTCGCACTGGATGGCAAAATTGTCTATTCTATTTCTTGTGGATCTGCTATGGAGCTCGGGCCTGCTGCACTAAGTAATGGCGCTATTGCTTACCTTGGATATGAAGATGATTTTGTATTTTTCATAGATAACAACAGGGCCGCGACGCCACTGCAGGACTCTCTTGCCGCCGTTTTCCTAAATCATTCACAGACTTTGACAAACACGCTGATAAAAGGGAATAGCGTAGGAGAAGCCTATGACAAGGCAAAGGAAGAGCTAAGACAGACTTTTCAGGATTCGTTAACCAATGACCCAAGTATCTCAAGGTATTTGTGGTGGGATTACATTAACTTTGCTTGCCATGGAGACAAAGCAGCAAAGGTTTGATTCGATAGAATAAGTCCACATCGGTTGAGGTGGACTAGACACTATCAAAGTATATCGAACAATATCGATTGATATTAAAGCATAGCGAAAATGCGTTGTGCTACAATCGCCCGGTCTGCATCGGGCGCAGTCTTTTTACGCCGGTGAATCGATGGCAGAATCGGCGTGGAATGACATAGCAGCAGTCTTTTTATTCTATCCTGTTAAGCTTCTAACATGGGATACCGAAATGCCATTGTCTCGGTTGTGCTTGGCATAGTTATTACGCTCTTAACATTCTTCTTTGCTCTTAGTTGCGCAGGCGGCTGTGCGCCTTTCTACAATCCTTCTGCTAATAGTAATAATTACGAGGGGTTTCCTTTCGCCTGGTTTAGCGTTGGCGGTAACACCATAACTGTACCACCGCATTATTCCTCAACCCAAGTCTACTGGCCATACCTGGTTCTTGATATCGTGATCTGGAGCATCGTTGTGTTCGTAGCGCAATGGGCGTACGCAAAAGGAAAGGCAAAAAGAAAATGATATCATCGGGTAGTTGACTACCAACAACACGTTTGCATCGGGCGCCTTTTCAGCCAATCGGAACCGGTATTTCACCGTCGTTGGAACAAGCCTCCATTGTAAGATAAGTGGAATTGCGCCGCATCGTGAAACAGTTGATTACTTCTTTTTGTGCCGGTCTGTTGGGAGATGTGCTCGTAATCGTATCCCATATCCTCCAGTCGCGCGCTCCGGTATTTCGGTAGTAGTAACTGATTAGGCTGAGATTATTCTCCTGCTCTGTGTCGACGCCCAACACCGCATAGGTCATGGTTGCATTCGTTGAGTTAGTGTATGCTGCATAGAAGCAGTTCACTGCAGATAGTGTATTCGTTGTCGCTCCCGAGAATGCAGTTCCACAGTTCACCGAGTTATTTCCTACTTCTGCAGGAATATTCAATTGGCTATAGGCCTCGTAAACCATTGCAGCTATTACAAACACAGCAAATATTGCAATTGCAAGAATAATTTTCTCTTCCATGATACTCCTTTATGCAAAAGCTTCTTAAGATAGTAGTTATTTCGGATTTCCTGCAGGTTCAGTTTTAAGCGCTTCAAAGATGGCTAAATATGGCTTCGTGGCCAAGAAAAACGAGTCCTTCTAGCGATGCTTTATTTTATATATCTGATAGGTCATTATAGTTAGACATGGGTCCATAACTCAGTTTGGCTAGAGTGGCTGGCTTTTAACCAGCAAGTCAGGGGTTCAAATCCCCTTGGGCCCGCTTAATCCTTAAATAACTTACTGTTGAATACTTCGGGGGTGTGATTGCATGACTGAACTAAGCTTGAATGCTGCGCAGGAGGAGGAAGTTTCGCACAATGCCGCAAGCCTTGCAAGGACTTTTCCAAACAGCGTGCAGGATGTCCTTAGGACTCTCGAGACCGAAAAAGTCCACGTGAAAGGAACTCCGGCGGAGAAGGCCTTCTACAGAGCTCTGAGCAGGATTTCGAATGAGAAGTGAAGCGACGCAAGTGGCATATGATTAAATAATCATCTGCTATAACTCAGTTATACAAATCGGTAATCAGTTGATAAACGCTTATCTTACTGTGGCATTGTCGTTGGTGATAGGTCTTTCTGTATTCGCATCTATGCCGATCCTTTTCAACAAAAAGACTAGCTTGCGGAGAATGTTGATATTCAATTCCGCTGCGATAGGCATACTGATATTCCTTTTGATAGACATATATGGAAACGTAGCTGCGATATTCGGAAGTTCGACTCTGCCGAACACTTACGAACTTGTTTTCGTAGTCGGGTTCGCGCTCTCGTTCGTATTCTTCATTTATCCGAGGGAAAGCCGCGACCCTGATGAAAGCCCAAAGCGTTCATCGATGCTAGCTGCCGTTGGCATTGGCTTCCAGAATCTTACAGAAGGTCTGGTGTTCGGTTCTGCCGGTGCAGCAAGCCTTGGCACGATCTACATAATCTCTCTAATCGGCTTCTCGCTCCAGAACATGACAGAAGGATTTCCAATCGCTGCTCCGCTCTTCGGATCGAAAGACGGAATCGACAAGAAATTCATCACAGGCGCATTCCTGCTCGGAGGCCTTCCGACAGTAATTGGAACGCTGATAGGCCTTGTCTACTACTCAAGCATGTTCATAATCTTCTTCGATGCGATGGCCAGCGCAGCCATCCTCTACATAGTCTTGGTTCTGTTCCACGTAAACATGAAGAAGGCCGCAGCTGCCACAAAGGAAATCAGCGACCCTGCGCTCTTCACCTATGCAGGCATACTAGCCGGTTTTGTCATCGCCTTCCTCGTCAACTACATTTAGTTGGCGAACAGCTCACCCTTCGGGTTCTGCGCCTCTCTTATCGCCTTTAGGACATATCCGCGCACGAATAGGTAATATGCGCCGCCTATTGCAACGATGAGTCCAAAGGTGGGCCCGACGCGGTGCAGGAAGTCGGCTGCGTTCTCTATCAATGTGTACAATGCATAACCGCCGCTCGCCAACACGCCACCAGTTATCAACGATGATATCGTGAAGTCAGTAACGTTGAACATCTTCTGCAGTATGCTCTCTGCGCGAGGCACGTACGGCCTTGTGACACCGTATTCGCGATACTTTGCAGTCGACTCCTTTCTAAGGAACTTGACCTTGTCGCTGAGCTGCTTCTCCATGTGCCTTCCGATTTTTCCATAGTCGATCAGCGCCCTCACGTTTTGTACAGTGTCCGTTATCCACATGTGCATGTCGAAAAACGACTTCTTTCCATCTACCATGTCCGACTTCTTTATTTCCTCGACAAATCCATCGATCTGCCTCAGCATGCTGCGCGCGTCGACCATGTCGATGATGTGCCTTGTCTCCTTGAATGTGCCTTCGAGTTTTTCTCTCTCTTCTTTTACGATTCTGCGCTGGTGTCTTGAAAACTGCTTTGACTCCTGCATGACGCGAAGCTCGTTGCTGGTTTTTGTGTAATCTCTCCTTATTCCGTCCAGGGCTTCTCTTCCATCGCTCTCTCTCATCGCGCGGAGCCTTCCGGACATCTTCTTTGCGTCCTCGACCAGCTTTGTGTGCATGCCGGTTCCAACCGGCACAGGCTCGTTCTTCACTCGCGCAATCAAATCCGCGCTGTGCATTGTTGTCATTTCATCACCCCATCTCTACAATAGCACATCGCCTTATCGTGTATTTACGCACATCGGAATTTGGAAAAGTAGCAAATCGGGTTTGCGATTTTTCAAAAAAAGAGCAGGTATTTACGGATTGCTCAAATCAGAGAAAGGCGTAAATACCAGAACAGACAAACTAACTATTGCTTCTCTTGTTCTAAGAATCAGACGCTGTTCTGCGTTCCCATCGCGTCGCTGAACGGGAACTTGCCGACCTTTATTACCTTTAACACTGTGTAGTTTGATGCACTGACAACTGCAACGTAGCCGTCGGCGTTTGTGCCTGGAACGTTGGTGCTGCTAGACGGGTTGGAGCCATTGCCACCTCCGCTGCCGCCTGCGCCTCCTAGTATTGTCGTGGTGCTGCCCTTGCCTCCGAAAAGGCCGAGGTTGTTGAGCGACACTGTAGTTACGTATATGTATTTTCCGCCGGGAGACACCGCTATCCCGTTGGGGTAGTTGCCCACGCTGTAGTTTCCTATGTACGTGTTGGTTGTGGTGTTTATCACGCCAAGTTTTCCATCATTGAAGCGCGCCACATACGCAAGCGAGCCGTCAGGAGATATCGATATGGCTGCAACGTTGCCGTGCTGAGGTATGCTTATGGCAGTGGTCCGCGAGGTCACATTTATGACCGATGTCGCCAAGCCTATCGATGTTGTCATGTATGCGTATTCGCCGTTCGGAGTTATTGCTATGCCGCCTGCCCTGCCTTGTGCCGACAGGTTCGTAATTATATTTCTTCCAGATAGGTTTACGATCACCGTGTTGTTCTCGAAGTATGAACCTGCGAATGCGTATTTCCCGTCAGGAGTAACGGCAACGCAGTTTGGCCCGTTTCCTATATCGAGTGTGAATGCGGTTGTGTTTGTCGTCGTGTTTATCGCGATTAGCGTGCCTGGGTTGTTGGTGACAGCGTAGAGCATCTCTCCGTTCGGGCTCATCGACAAGCCAAGCGGGTGGCCGTACACCTGTATAGTCCGCGCCACTTTCAGAGTAGCTGCATCGATGACATATATGTAGTTCTGCTGGTTTTGCTCGTTGGATGCACCGCTTGCCGCGACATATGCATACCTACCGTTTGGAAGGACGACCACGCCGACCGGAGCATCGCCCACCGATATGTTGGCGACTACCGAATCCGTAGTGGTATTGATGACGGAAACAGAGCTCGAGTTATAGTTCGTGACGTAAAGATATTCAGGATTCTGCCATGTCGAAGGAATCGTCGTCTGCGAAGATGTTGTCGTGTGCGACGAAGGTCCGGAAGGTATTGTTGATGTTGATGCTGCTGTTGTGCTCGAGTTTGCCTTGCCGTGCTGCAGCATTACAAATGCACCGGCTACCGCAACAAGCACAACCAGAACCGCGACCACAGTGATAATTTTTTCCATCCAAACAATCTTTTTGAGAACCTTATCTCTAAATAGCTTTGCCGAAGCGTTTCGCAAGGCCAACCATGCCTCCGATGCCGAAGAATCTGTAGTAGAATAGCACGTCGACGATCGCGCGCTTTGGCATACGCTTGCAGAAACGCACTATCCTGTCGGCGTTTACGTCGCTCATGTTGTTGTATGCGAGCTCTGCAAGTTCATACGATGTTTTCCACTTTCTTTTGATGTAGGACTTCCAGAATTTGTTGTAACTGAACAGGATATCAGTGTCGCTTGCACCTTTCTCTATGTACTTGTCGCAGACTTTTGCGCACATTCTCCCCGCTGTGAGAGCGTGCCTTATGCCCTCGCCGCCTAGCGGATTGCATTGGCCAGCTGCGTCGCCTATTGTTATGATGTTTCCATACACGAATTCGTTTATTGAGTTGTTGAAGTAGAGAGGGCCTCCGTGGCTTTCGATGGCCTTCGAGTTGGACAGCTGTGGATTCTCCTCTACAAAACGCTCTAGGATCTTCTTCTATTTAGCTCCGCTTTTTCCAAGCCAGCACGTTCCCACTTTCGCGGTTCCCTCGAATGCTGGAAAGACCCACAAATACCCTCTGGGCGCCATGCTCTCGCCAAGATAGAACTGCAGGGTGTTCCTTTTCTTCAGCTCTGGTGTCCTGAGCAGGTATTCAAATCCCATGGCGAATTCTCCCCTGTTCTCGATTAGCCTTGTTTTCGCCGCTATTGCGCTTGCCGAGCCGCTCGCATCTATTACGACTTTTGCTCTCGCTTCGCCGCCCGTGAATCTAACTACGGAGGTTTTGCCTTCCCGCTTTATCCCAGTAGCAGTTGTGCCGACTAGCAATTCTGTGCCGTTCCCCTTTGCCTCTTTTGCAAGGAACTGCTTGAGAAGCTTGTAGTCGAGAACATGGCCCATCACTTTTCCATAGTCGATCTCTGCCATGTCGTCCTTTGATGAAACCGATATTGAGCTCCAGTCGCTCTGCACAACGCTCCGCGGAAGATCGAAATCTTTTATCGTCTCCTTTACCGTGCCTCCGCTGGAAAAGTTCGGCTCTCCTATGACCTTTGATCGCTCCAGCAGCAGAACACTCCTTCCCATTAAGGAGAGCGCTCTTGCACACTGCCCGCCTGCAGGGCCTGCCCCGACGACTATGACGTCGTATTGATCCATAAGTAAATCTTCAACAGATGGCTTTTTAATTACCTTCGAGTAAAGAGTAATCCATGCCAGGATGGCGGAAACCGGTAACGCGCGCGCCTGGAAATTTTTCCTGAAAGCGCGTGTCCTCACGGACTTTTGGGTTCAAATCCCAATCCTGGCGCTTTCTAATAAAGTAGATGCCTTTGAACAGCATAATTGCAACGGATACGGCAACATTTAAATACCTTCAATACAGACAGATTACCACTATTCTACATCAGCAGGAGCGTTGAATAACTGGCTAATCTTTAGGTCGCAGCGCTCGATTACGGTGCATAGATGGCAGAGGAACAACCACAGCAAAAGAAAGAAGAGAAGAAGGCAAAGCCACAGGCAGCGCAGCAAGCTGCTGCACCTGAGCACAAGCCTAAGACTCAGAAGAAAGAAGTACTCACTTCTATCATAAGACTTTCAGGCAAGGACGTCAACGGATCGCTGCCGATACAGAGAGCGATCGACCAAGTCAAGGGAGTTGGCGCAGGAATGGCCCACTGCTTGACTTTCGCTATCGAGACAAAGCTGAAGATACCGAGCTCATCGACGCTTGGCTCGCTCACAGAGCAGCAAGTTGAAAGCATCGAAGCACTCATCAAGAATCCAGGACAATACGGAATTCCTACTTATCTACTCAACAGAAGGAAGGACATGGAGACAGGGAAGGACATGCACCTTGTCAGCAACGACCTTCTGTTCGCGACAAGACAGGACGTCACAAGAGACATTGCAATGAAATCGTGGAGAGGCCACAGGCACCAGTACGGACAGAAGGTGCGCGGTCAGAGAACACGTTCTACAGGAAGAACCGGAGCTACAATCGGAGTAGTAAAGAAGTCCGAGGCAGCGAAGGGAGGAGCAGTCGCAGCATCTGCAGAAGGAGCAACAAAGGAAAAGAAGGAAGCTGCTCCAAAGGCAGCAGCACCTACGGCAAAACCAGCAGCTTAAAAGTGATTGATTGGGAGCACCAAGAAGAAACAGAAAAACTTACGATAAACCAAAGGACATGTGGAACCTCGAGAGAATAGGCGCAGACAACGCCGTCATCGACGAGTTCGGGCTAAAGAACATGAGAGAGCTCTGGAAGGCACAGACTGAGATCAGCAGAATTCGAGGAAATGTTCGTATGCTTCTATCAGGCAGCACTGCCCACACCGAGTCAATCAAGGAAAAGATGATGGGAAGGCTTGCAAAGTACGGAATCGCGACAAAGGAATCGACGCTGGACAGCCTTCTCGACCTTAACGAAAAGTCATTCTTGGGAAGAAGGCTTCAGACGCTTGTATTCAGAAAGGGACTTGCAAAGACTCCTAAGCAGGCAAGACAGCTTATTGTACATGGATTTATTTCAGTGGATGGAAAAAGGATCAACAAGCCGAGCTACTTTGTCTCGGTAGCAGAAGAGAAGGTAATTGGATACTACAAGCCAATCGACATCGGAAAGATAGAGAAGAAAGAAGAGGGCAGCGAGCCGAAGAAAACTGAGTGATGATTGATGGCAGGAAAGAAGGGAGGTGCAGGAAAAAAGGCGAAGGAAGAGACAAAGGGCGCACCGACACAGAAGAAGGAAATCGTTTCATATGAAGCAAAGGCCCTCGAAGAGGCGAAGGCAAAGCCGCGCCCAGAGAGATGGGCAGTAGCTCACGTCTATTCATCGAAGAACGACACAATTATTACACTTACAGATTTGAGCGGGGCAGAAACCATAGCAGTCGGAAGCGGCGGCATGATGGTGACTGCCGATTCCCAAGAAGGAACCCCTTATGCCGCAATGCAGGCTGCCTACAAAGTTGCTGCGATAGCAAAGGAAAAAGGGATAACAAACATTAACATTTTCATAAGAGCTCCGGGAGGCCACGATTCAAAGACGCCTGGTCCGGGAGCACAAGCAGTGGTTCGGGTTCTTGCAAGAAGCGGCCTTCGAGTCAACAGAATCGAAGACGTGACCCCAATCCCGACCGACACGACAAAGAGGCGTGGAGGAAGGAGAGGAAGAAGAGTATAATCGTCTTCATCTTCTTAGCGCGGAACCTACAAGATCGCTTATTCTTTCTATTCCGCCACGTTCCATAATCCTCAGCAGCTCGAGATTTATATCTCTGAATACCGTAGGGCCAACAAAGGGAACCGCGGTTACAATTTGCGTCGCGGAAGCGCCGAGCGCAAGCCTGTCGTACTGCTCGACTCCATCGGCTATTCCTCCAGAGGAAATTATTGGCACACGACCGAAGAGCTCCGCCGCAACTGCAGTGAGAGCCTCTCTGCTTTTGCCTTTGAGAGGGCGTCCGCTTATTCCTCCTTTTTCAGAAGGACGCATCAGAAGCTTCTTGTCGATCGACGTGTTGGTAAGTATTATTCCGTTGACGCCTGCGCTGACAGCCTCTTTGCACAGCTCGACCATCTTGTCGATTTCCATGTCTGGAGACAGTTTCAGGAGTATTGGCTTGTTGGTAACCTGGCGGAGGCTTGCGACAACC
>VFSW01001741.1_pt1 | contig 33180 bp, 50 predicted proteins | sample 5358111 | NCBI WGS metagenome assembly VFSW01 (sample SAMN11554181, study PRJNA540505) | mine drainage metagenome | isolation source: sediment from site ElyBrook_90M | place: USA: Ely Copper Mine, Vershire, VT | collected 2017
CGAGATTGCGTTTCTCATGCGTCATTTGCCACCTCCTGTAAGTGTTAGCTGCGGCGTTGCGGGCTTGCGGGCGGCGGTCATGTTATTTCCAGTTGGCGCAAGCCGTGCGCCGCTTCGACGAACTTGGCCGAGCACTCTTTAGCACTCAGCCCCTCGGCTTTCATGTTGTCGTGGTCGATCAGCACAACCTCAAGGCCGAGCGGCCCATAAACGGCCTGAACTGCGCCACCAATAACCTCGATAACGACGCGGCGGCTCATGATTGCCGCTCCGCACCGCGAAACAGTATCGCCAGCGCCCGCGGCGCCATCAGGTGCGCCAACTGCCGAGCCCATGCGAGGGAATGCGCGCGGACAACGAACTGCGGGGCCTTGAATGCGTAAACTGCCTGGAACCTGTAGGTCATCCGAACCTCCGTCGTTACCGCTCAGCAGCCCAATGCCGCATCGCGTGCACATAGGATTGCACAAACACTAGCATAGTTCAACACTAGCCGACGAACGGTAGATACATACGTCGGCAATGCGTCACATCCGTCATAACGGCCTGAACCTTGCAGAATAGTCAGATAACGTGACTCAATGACGCGTGTGACCCCTGAAACGTATAGGTCCCTACCCGCGCGTACACGTGGGGCTCAATACTAAATGACGCATTGAAGCGTCACATCCGTCATAGGTATCCGTCATCGGCCAAACCCGTCATCTCACGCGAAACCGCCCGAATTGCGCCAGGTCGACCTGGAGGCCGGACTGTCCGATCGCGGTCAGTTCGGCGCCAGCTCTGGCTCGATGCTGGGCGCGCTGTGTCCATGCCTGTGTCCATGATGCTATCTTGACGCGCTGACACTGTAGGCTTATCAATGGCTTGCAGCTTAATGCTCGCTTCTGCAGAGGAACATAGCGCACGCTCGCGCCAGTGCTGGGCGCCCACTGGCCGGCGGGAGATCGAATAGGCGCACCCCCAGGCCGTGGGCTTCGGCACACATCCCCCTCACTGGCCGCAAAAACAGGAAATTTTTTTAGGCGTACACTTTCGCGCGTCAGGTTTCACGTGGAGCAAAGGTTGACGGACGAGGAACGCGCGGAGGTGTGTGGTCAGCTTGAGCGTGCGCTACGCCGCGGGCTGGAGATCGGGATTGTGCAGGGCGAGTTGATGGGGCGCCTTGCGATGGCGCGCGAGATCGAGTGGGAGTTTGGCGTCGAGTTGCCGGCCGGGATGGCGAGTGGCGCGGGCGATGCGAGGCTGCACTGATGGCTGAGCGGCCGACCTCCGCGCAGGAGTTGCTGGAGAGTCTGCGGCCGTCGAAGCGGCGCGGGCGCTACAGCGGCAGGGGGGTCGAGGTGACGGACCCGGAGAAGGCGGCGGCGGTGATCGATGCGATCACGGAGCCCCCGGGGACCTATGAGAACCTGACCGAGGCGTTCAAGGCCGCCGGGCTGCCGAAGGTGGTATCCGACAGCGTGATACGCAGGATCCGGGTCAAGTATTTCGGCGCGGTTACGGAAGCGCGGGCGCTCAAGACCGCGGAGTTGCTTAAGATGCTGGGGGAGAAGCTGCACTTGGCGCTTGGGTACGTGGACGACAAGGTGCTCGCCGAAGCCTCGGCGCGGGACCTGATGCTCGGCGTGGGGATTCTGACGGAGAAGCGGCAACTGCTGATGGGCGAGCCCACGCAGATCATCAGCGATCACGAGAGGAAGAAACTGCACGAGCTCCTGCCCGCGTTCATCGAGGAAGCGCGCCGGCGCGGCGTGACGGTCGAGGGCACGGTGACTGCGAAGACGGTGACGGAGATATGATCGACACCGGCCAGAAGCTGCACATGCCATGCACGTCTCTCGATTCGACATTGTATTTGCGCATTTACACGCGACTCGCCATCCCGGCGCTAAAGGATCAAAGCGGCCTACCAGTGCATAACGAAGGCCACTTGCTGCCTTCGATAAATTTCAAGATGGCCGCATGAACCTAGCCGAAGTCGAGCCAGGTACGCTTCGTGATCTTCCTCCGGCCGAGTTCGATGCGCTATTCCGCACCGCGCTCAAAGTCCAGCAGGAGGACCGCAAGCAGAATTCGATCCTGTATTACCAGCCGGCGTCGCCGAAAATCCAGGCGATCCACGACTGCGCGGCGAAGATCGTCGGCATCGGCGGTGGCAACGGCTCGGGCAAGTCCGAGGCGATGATCGTCGACATGGTGATGTCGGCGACCGGCATCTTCCCGTACTCGCAGCGGCACCTGATCGAGCACAAGTTCCGCGGCCCGATCCACGCGCGGCTCGTGGTCGAGTCGCTGACGACGACGCTTGAGACCGTGATCCTGCCGAAGCTGCAGTGGTGGAAGTGGTCGGGCGTGGATAAGCAGGACGGCGAGCGCGGGCACTGGGGCTGGATACCGAAATCCTCCCTCGTGCAGGGCGAGTGGGAGCGGTCGTGGTCGGCGAAACTGCGCGTGCTGCGTGTGCTGTGCCGCGACCCGCACGACCCCGACAAGATTCTGGGTGAGTCGAGCATCCAGTTCATGTCCGTGGACATGGACCCGACGGATTTCGCCTCCGGGGATTTTCAGTGGATCGGGCACGACGAGCCGCCCAAACTCCCGCAGTGGCGCGAGAACGAAGCGCGCACGATGCGGGTCGATGGCCGCATGATGCTCGCCATGACCTGGCCCGATGACCCGTCGATCAACGTGGATTGGCTCTACAACGAGGTCTACGAGCCGGGGAAAGCCGGGTCCGACCCGCAGGTCAAGTGGTTCGAGCTCTGGACCACGGAAAACAAGAATCTGAAACAAGAGGCCGTGGCGGCGCAAGCCGAGAAATGGTCCACCGAGATCGTCAACGTGCGGATTTACGGGAGGCCGATCCGGTTTTCGAACCGCATCCACCCGGATTTCACCGACAACACGAAAACCTGGTGCTTCGGCTGCGGAAAAGCCGTGGTGAAGGTGCAAAATCAGGCCGGCCGCGACGCCTGCGGCGCCTGCAGCGCCGAAAAAATCACCGATTACTGCCATGTGCATGAATTTGCGACCTCGGCGACGTGGCCGAGCGTCTTCGTGCTCGATCCGCACCCCAGGAAGCCGCACATGTGGCTCTGGGCGCAGATTGATCCGTCGGACGACTGGTGGATTGTCGCCGAAGGCAAACTCGAAGGCGATTGCACCGAGGTTTTCAAGCTCGTGCAGCAGCAGGAAGCGGAACTCAGCCTGCATACGGCGCGCAGGCTGATGGATCCGAACATGGGCGCGAGTCCATCAGGCCAGCGGCGCGAGATAAGCTGGCGCGATGAGTTCGCGCTGGCCGGGCTTAACTGCGATCTGGCCGATGATTCAGGCGTCGGGCGCCAAAGAGTCAACCAGATGCTGAAACCGGACACGATGACGCTGCGCCCGAGAATCATCGTTCACACGCGTTGCAAGGACACGATCTATCAACTAAACCGCTTCTCGTGGGCCGACTATTCCAAGAACGTCGACCGCGACCAGAAGCAGACGCCGAGCGACAAATACAGCGACTATCCGGCGATGCTTCGCTATCTGGCGAACGCTGACCCGACGTTTCAGTTCTTGAAGCAAGGCGCACCGATCATCCACCGCAAAGAATCAAGGAGACACTGATGGCAGCCTCACGCGAACACATGGGCAAGAAGGAAACGAAATCGGCGCCGAGCGCACGCACGAGCGGGCACGGCATCGGCATGGCATCTGGCGGTGCCAGGCCGACCGGCTCCTCGCACGCACCGAAAGCCGCGCAGATGTCGGACGAGATGCGGATGCGCGCCGAGTCCGACATGGGAACCTTGCACCGCGCGCACCAGATCATCACCGACAAGCCCCGGCACGCGGCGGCGCAGGCCCACGCGGCGGAAGTGTTCGCGGCGGCGAGCGCGCCCGGAGTCTCGGTCAGCAAGAAGGGGAAAGCATGAATATCCGATGAATGCGTTTTCCAAGACGGTCGAAATGTTGCTTCGCACCGACGCATATCGTGCAACAAAGTTTCTCAGCGAAACGGCAACGGTCAAGGCGACGCAGAGGCATCGCAGGCGTCGCCACGACAAAACGCGGGAAGTCATCATCACATTCGGCGCACCGAACTATGCCGAGCGCGAGTTCATCAGGAAATGCAAACGCGCCGGTGAGCCGTTCCCGATCAAGCGAGTGCAACTCAAGTTCAGGCCAGAAGCGAGACGCTGATGGCTTCAGCGTTCTCATGCGACGGATGCGGCGCAGCGGTGGATAAGCCGATCGTCGTCGGGCACGTCATCCGGCGCGATTACTGCGCGCCCTGCGCCGAGATCGCCAACGGCTTCGTTGACGAGGAAGAGGCGATCAGGCGCGAGGCGCAGTCCGGCTTCGCCGCGGCGCGCGAGAAACTGGTGAAGGCCGCGCTCGATCATCTCAACAAGCTGCCGGACGTGCCGGATGCCGATTGAGGATGCCGAACTTGAGTGCGTCGTTCATTGCCCCGTGTGCCGCACGGACAAATTCGAGGTGCGCCGCGTGAAACTCGCTGGCGACGGGCACTACGCGCACGTGACCGTGCCGCCCAACATTCCGCTGACCGCGCAAAAATACTGCGTCTGCGGCGCGGTGCTTGAGAGGAAGCGTGGACCTTAATCTCAAGCAGGAATTGCGCGCCTACATCTGGCAGGTCGTGGCGGAGATGTTCAATTTCACGCTGCCGACGGCGGTGATGGGCGGCACGGGGCAGGGGCTGAACGATCCGAGCGGCGCAGCGCAGACCGTGGTGAATCTCTACGCCGGGAACGGGGTGCCGGCGAACGCGAACGGGCAGAACGGGGATTTTTATTTACGTGGTGACGGCTCTGCCGGCACGTTCATTTACCATCGCGCTGGCGGAACGTGGACCGCTTTTGCATGAGCGAGCACAAGATCATGGGCTGCTGCTCGCAGTGCGACGCGCCCTGCTTCGAGATCATGCAGGTCCACGAGGCGCACGAGCGCTTGCCGGGTGAGCCGAAACGCATCGGGCCGCCGAATGAGGACGCCATGCGCCTGACGTTCCTGCTGTTCGATGGCACGAAAATGGACCTGACTTTCTGCGCCGCGTGCGCTGAATCTCTTTCCCCTCCCCACTTCACTGAACTCTGGCGCAAGGTGTTGCGCTCGTGGGCGAGGGAGCTTTCCGAGAAGCCGCCCGGTGAACGGATGCTGGCGTGGTATAAGCCGCAGTTCTCAAGCGGGCTATTGTGCGAGCTTGGCCGCAAAAAATGGACCGAGGTGATAAATGTTTGAGACCGTTGTCATCGTCATTCTCGCCGTCGTGTTTCTGGATTGCTTTTTCTACAGGTAGCCAACATGGCTGACGACGCCGTACCGCAGGAACCCGTAGTCGAGCCGGGCGCCGAAGCGCCGGCCGCCGTCAAGACGAAGCGGATGCGTCCGCGGCTTGACTCGCTAAAGTTCGACAAGGCCGATGTCGCCGCGCGCATCCACAGTTTCTACGAAACCGACAACCAGAACCGCACCGACGAGATCGACGCGCGGCTCCAGCGGTACGCGAAATTCCGCATGTGGACCGAAGGCAAGACCTGGCCGTGGGAAGACGCGAGCGATGCCGCGATCCCCGACATGATGACCGCTTCCATGCGGATGCAGGACACGCTTCACAACGCCGTCATGTCGCAGCGTCCGCCCGTGATGGCGAAGGCGCTGAAGAAAGCGGATTCCGAAAAAACCGCCACGGTCGATGACCTGATCGACTACCAGTTTTTCGAGGAACAGAACGGCGAGGAAACGGTCGGGGAACTGGCTGACGACTTCGTGAACGAGGGGTTCTACACGGCCTATATTCCGTGGGTGAAGGAGATGCGCCAGGTGGTCGATATCCGCGTGCTGCCGGCGATCCCGCAGGGCGTCGTGCCGACCGACTACTTCCACCAGTTCCTGCAGGGCGAGTATCCGCAGTCGAGGCTCAACCCGGCGCACGAGGGCTGGGACTGGACGGTGGAGGTGCCGAATGAAAAGAAAAAACATCGCGTGTCGTTCTTCACGCGGCCTGATGATGAGGTCGAGGTGGAGATCGAGAAGGACGCAATACGGTACGAGGGTCCGAGGGTCATCCGCAAGGATCTTCAGGACGTTCTACATCCGGTGCGTTGCTCCAACCTGCAGATACCCGGTCCTTCAAATCCTACGGGAGCCGCCCACGTAATCCTCAAGGACTCACCGAACATCGACGAACTCACGCGCCTGCAGATGTCGGGCTACTACGACCTGATGACGCAGGAGGACGTGGACAAGATCGGCTCGGCGGTCAGGTCGCGCACCTACGAGCAGCGCGAGCAGCAAAAGGACGTGATGCAGGGCGCGATCGACTGGAAGGACTATTCGAAAGAGGCGCAGTCGCACAAGCCGCTCACGCGCCTCATGGTGTTCGACTGCTACGACATCGACGGCGATGGCCTGGATGAAGACGTGATTTTCTGGATGATCCTCGAAACCAAGACGATTCTTCGCGCCCGCTACCTCACGCAGATGTTCCCGGCGCCAGTTCCCATGCGCCCGTTCGCGGAAGCGCACCTATTCCCCGTTCCGGGCAGGCGCTATTCGATCGGCGTGCTTGAGATGATGGAAGGCGTGCATGACCTGCTCAAGCAGTTTTTCGACATGTCGGCGGACGGCGGCACGATCGCCAACGCGCCATTCGGCTTCTACAAGGCGACTTCGAACATGCGCCCCGAGGTCATCCGGCTATGGCCGGGCGAGCTCTACCCGCTCAACGATCCGAAAAACGATGTCGTCTTCCCGACGCTCGGCAATGCCGGGCAGTCCTTCGGCTTCAACATCATCGGCCTGCTCACGCAGATGGAAGAAAAGCTAACTGCGATCGGCGACCTGCAACTTGGCCGCGTGCCGCAGGGAAAGTCGTCTGCCCTGCGCACCGTGACCGGGATGCAGACCGTGCTCGCTCAAGGGGACGCGAGACCCGAGCGCGTGCTGCGGCGGTTTTTCATGGGACTCGCGCAGGCGTGGAAGATCATCCACACGCTGAATCAAGCGTTTCTGCCCAAAGACAAGCAATACCTGATTTCGGGCTACAAGGAGCCGACCAAAGACCCCTACGCCAAGATCGACGACCGCTCGAAAATCACCGGCGCCTTCCTCTTCAAATTCTCGGCGAACGCGCTGAACACCTCGAAAGAGGCGATGCAGGCGGCGCTGCAGCAGTTGATGGGCACCTACGTCTCGCAACTCAATCTTCAGCTTGGGCTGATCGGCCCTGACGGCATCTACCGGATGCAGCGCGATTACGGCCGCGCGATGGGGCAGGATCCGGACAAATACCTCAAGCCCCCGACGCCCGGCGCCGAACAGCCAAAGATTTTCTTCGAGGAAGCATTGACCATGATTCTCAACGGCGAGATGCCGACGCAGGATCCGGTCGAGGGTGCCGCGGCGCAGTTCCAGAAGCTGACGGAATTCATGCAGAGCGAGCAGTTTGGGCATTTGGGCGTAACACCGGATGGCACTCCCTCACCGAACCTGCCGCTTTTCAAGGCGTACTACGAGCGCATCGCCAAGCAGATGGTGCAGGACCGCCAGCAGGCGCAGATGATGCAGGCCGCGCAGCAGTTCCAGGACGCGCATCAGCAGCAGGGGCAGCCTGGGCCGAAGCCAGGCCCGCAGCAGCAGCAGGCACCGACACAGGTTCACGGCGCCGAACTGGCGGATGAATCGCTGCCCGGCGCAGGCGGCGGTGCAAACCCGCAGCCACTCCATTAAAGGTTAATAATCAATGGCTTATGACCGATCTGACCACGTAGCCACCATCCGGGACCGCCAGCAGGAGCGCGCCCGCGAGATCATGCCGCTCGTGCGCCTGGTCGCCAGCGCCGCGACCGTCATGCACGGCCTGACGGAAAACGAGCACTGGAACCGCTACCTGACATATCTGCAAGGAATCATCGAGACCTGGGTGAAGGCGCGCGACTCGGCGGCCGTGAAGCTCGGCAGCCCCGCGGTCTGGTCGCACGAGGAACTGCTGAAGCTGAAGTGCGAAGTGCTGGTGGCGAACGCGACGATCGACGCCTTCAGGCTGGCGATCAACCTGCCGAAAGCGATCATGGCCGGCAAGAGCGAGGCCGAGCGCATCATCGGTGAGTTCGAGCGCACGATGGAGAAAAAAATTGAGAATCCCGGCACGCCTGAGTCGTAACGGCGTCAAGCAGTTTTTCGAGAAAGTTCCCGCGGCGAAATGGGATTACTGGTTTCGCCACGAGCGCGAGAACGGTCTGCGCGAACTGCGCGTGAAGGGGCCGTTCGAGAAGGCGTATTACTCCGGCGAAGGGCTGATGCAGTGGCTATGCGCCGAAGGCATCTACGGGCCACGCGACTTCGACACGTCGCCCCCGAAGCGCGACTGGCTTGGCACGATCAAGCAGTCGGTCGCCGCGTAAAAACCCCCGTAATAATCGCGTCAGTCTGAAATCGGCATAGCGTGCCCCGCTAGGTCGAGTATCACTGCGCCGCCGACGGGCGCATGACAACGTGGAAAGGCACGGCATGGCAGAAGACAAAGGCGCTCACAGTGCGGACGATGGCGCGACCGCAGGCGGGTCGGATGATTCCGGCTCAAAGAAATTTGTACCGCCGAGTGATGGTTCTTGGATACCCAAGGTCCGGCACGATGAGGCGGTCAACGCGGAACGGGCAAGGCTCGCTCGCGTGGAGGCCGAACTAGCGGCGCTGAGGCAGGCGCAGCAAAAGACGGTCGACCAGCCAGCGAAGCGGTACGCCAAGGCGGAGTTAGACGCCGCGGTTGCCGCCAGCCAGATCACCTCGGCGCAGGCCGACGAAATCTGGGCCACGCAGATCCGCGAAGACGCCAAGCGCGAAGCCAAGGCCGAGGTGCTGGGAGCCGTCAGGGCTGAACGGGCACAGGAGCGCGTCGATACCGACTTGGAAGAGTATAAGCGGCTCGACCCCACGATCATGGAAGAGGGGTCGGAAACCCGGACGAGAGTCCGCGAGGAGTTTGAATACCTGGGCAGCATGGGACACGCGACGGCAGCGGGCGATCCCAGAACGCTGCAAACGCAACTCCTTGCGATCAGAGCAGTGCTGGGGCCGATCGACAAACTGAGAACGGCGAAAAGTGCGCGACGGGAAACCGAATCGCACGAGGAAACGGGCGGCTCGACTGGCGCAAGCCAGCGGCGCCAGGGACCGAAAACCGCGTGGGACGCTCTGGAAGAACGCCAGAAAACGTACTACGAGACCGCGATCAGGAACGGCTTATACAAGGACAAGGCAGCAGTCGAAGCGGAACTGAAATACACCCGCAAGCCAAACTCGCCGCGGAGGTCAGGAGCACGCGGGTAAGTGACGACGATAGTAGTCAAGAAGGATTTTTCCGCCCAGGACGAGAAGCGCGCGGCATTGGCCCGTACGAGATTCCGTCCCTCGAAAGCAGCTTCCCATGCCGACCGCGTGCTGGATTTCGCGGACTGCGGCAAGTGCGTCCTGCTCTGCTCCGTCCACGCGCACAAGTTCGACCGGCGCGCGCAGATGAAATACGGCTACTACAAGCAAAAAGAATACCCATTCGTGATGGGGAACTGCGATGCCTGCCAGGTGATGGGGCAGTGCCAGTGCTTCATCCACGAGACGGTGCTGAAGGATGTCTGGGTCACTCGGGAGCAGCAGCAGCGCGACCGGGAGTACGCAACCATCGTATGACTACCACAAGGAACTGAATCATGGCCGCTCTCGCCTACATGCTCTCCGGGGGTGCCCCGGTGATGAAGAAATATCAGTACGGGGTGACGCTCACCACGGCCGGGATTCCGTTCACGATCTCGACGACCACGGTGGCCGGCATCGTCATCGGCACCACGACCGGCGCGACCGACTTCGTTGGCATGAGCGTGGACAAGGGGCTTGACCGTCTCGGCATCGCGCAGTCCACCTACACCACGACCCAAGGCACCGGCTCGAACAGCGCCCTTCGCACCGTCACCATCATCATCAACCCGGATGCGGTCTGGAAGTGGATCATGAGCAACGGTGCCACCAACAACACCGCGCTCGCCAACCGGACGGTGACAACCGCCAGTTCAGGCGGCACGGCCATCACGACTTCGGCGACCGACTGGACGAGCCCGCAGATGCTCTACGGATATACCTGGGGCGCAACCGGCGCGAACTCTGGCGACGCAAGAAAGATCACCGCTACGAGCTCGACGGCCGGCACCGTGGTCATCCCGTTCGACAACGCAACGGTGGTCGGGGACATCTTCTACGCCGCGCCCTACTGCCCGATGATGTCCACCGCGATCCAGTTGACGACCAGTCTCGATCAGGCGGACACCTCGAACGCTGTCGGCACGGGCGCCCCGTTCCAGCCCATCGAACTCATCCTGCGGGACAACACCGACGCAGGCGCCACCAACTCCTTCGTGCTCGGTGTCGCGCAGGATCACTGGCTGATGAACTCGTAACGATGAATCGGCCGACTGACACCGAACTCGCTTGGCTCGCTGGTCTGATAGACGGCGAGGGGACGATTGGCGTCCATCGAACGAACGCTAAGAGCCAGAAACATCCCTACCTGCGCCCGCATTTCCAGATCGTCAATACGGATCTTCGCCTTTTGGAAAAAGCACGCTCGATTATGACGGCGATCACTGGTCGCCCGCACAATCTGGTCGTCACGAATAAGGGCGGAAATGGATGGAAGGTCGGGTATCGGATTGCGTCCAACACGCAAATTTCCGTCATGCTTCTTCTTCCACTCCTGATTCCATATCTCGTCGGGAAGCGCGAGCAAGCGGAACTCGTCCTTGAATTTGCAAAGCGCAGATGTGCTCGCATTGGCTCTGTGCATCATTGGTATCAGTTCAAGGAAGAAGACGAAGCAATTTATCTACGCTGTTCACAACTGAATCGCAGAGGCGAACCGGAAAAGAGTGACGCCAAAGTGATCGAACTAAGGAGCGCATAACATGGCTGTCCCGCACACCTCTGGGGCCTTCGGGGACCTTCTTGACCCCCGCTTCCAAAAGATTTTCTACGAAGAGTACGACCAGCTTCCAGACATGATCGGCGAGCTCTACACCGATCAGCCGACCAATGGCCGCAACAACATGACGTGGAGCCAGGTCGGCACGCTCTCGGACTGGACCGAATTCACTGGCACCGTGGGCTACCAGGCGCAGAACCTGGGCTACAAGACCACGGGCACGCCGGTTGAGTTTTCCTCCGGCATCCAGGTCGAGCGAAAGCTGTTCGACGACGACCAGTTCCACATCATGGACCAGAAGCCCAAAGCCCTCGCGCAGTCGGCCTTCCGAACCCGGCAAAAGCACGGCGCGCGGCCCCTGAACAACGCCTTCTCGGTCGACAACTACTTCTACGTCAACACCGAAGCGGTGTCGCTGTGCTCAACGGCGCACACGACGACCAGCGGCGCCAGCACGGCGACCGGCTTCAACAACAAGGTGACTTCGGCGCTGACGGCCACAGCGGTCGCATCCGCGCGAATCGGCATGGTGCAGTACCGCGGCGACCAGGGCGAGCGCATCTCGATCAGCCCGGATGAACTCTGGGGACCGCCGGACCTCTACGAGCAGGCGTTCGAGATCATCTCCTCGATGGGCAAGGTCGATACGGCGAACAACAACCGCAACGTCCACGAGGGCGTCTACACGTTCTACGAGTGGAACTACCTCTCCAGCACGAAAAACTGGTTCATGTGCGACGGCGGGATGCGCAAGCAGTTCGCGTTCTGGTCCGACCGCATCCCGGTTGAATTTGCGATGGCGGAAGACCTCGACACGCTGATTGCGAAATGGCGCGGCTACGGACGCTGGTTTAACGCCATGACCGACTGGCGCTGGATCACTGGCGCATCGGTTACGTGATGCCCAGCGTATCTCCAGAGCAGGCAAAGACGATGGCCGCGATCGCCCACGGATGGAAGCCGCCTGCATCGAGCGGCATCAATATCCCTGTGCGCGTCGCAAAGGATTTCAATTCCGCTGATGCGGCCAGCCCTGCGCTGACCTCCCCAGGCGGCATCGTGCAGCGCGGCTCCTACATGGACAAAAAGCGTGGCTAAGACGCCTTCGATCAGCGCCGCGTCGGTGCGCACCGCAGGCCCGTTCACCGAGCCGCGTCCGCTTTCGTCTGCGGGCGGCCTCGTGCAGTCGGGCGGCTACCTGAACCGCGCGGCGAACCTGCAGCAGCGCAACATCCAGATTCTGAGCCGGCCGCACTTCGCCATGCCGATCAAGACTTCGCCGGTCGGCGGCAAGCAGCAGAAGCTGCCGAAGGGGATGGACTGATGGTCGGCCACCACAACTGGATAAAAGGGGCGATCAAGCATCCGGGCGCCCTGCATCGCGAGCTCGGCGTTCCGCAGGGCGAGAAAATCCCCACGGGGAAACTCGCCAAAGCGGCCAAGGCCGGCGGCACTGAGGGGCGACGGGCTCGCCTCGCACAGACACTCGGCAAGATGAGGGGCCGATGATCCCGATTATGGAGCGACTGACGCACTACGACCCCGCCAAGGATTCGGTCGGCACGACGCTCCTGCGCATCGAGCACGAGCCGGGGCACGCGAACCACATGATGGATTTCTGCGCTGGGATCGTGCAGAAGGCTGGCGTGTATTTCGCGGAGATCGAACACAGCGTTTTCACACCGACGCCAGCAGCACCGGCGGTCGCGGAACCAAGCGGAGAGGCACATGGCGAACCCGAGATACAGCCAGAACATATCGAACCTGAAGCAGCCAGCGTCGGGCAAGGGAGTGAGCCCGAGGAAAGCGGGGCCGAAGCATCTCGATCTGACCCCGGAGAAGACAGCGGCGTGGCCGGGTCTTCCGGGGAAGACGCAGCCGCGGGACCGTTCGCTGGGGGTGCCTGAAGAGAAGATTTACGCGAAGGCCATTGGCCTGCGCGGTGGCAAGGACGTTGACTGAAGCGAACCGGTCCGGGGCTGCGCGGATAACGGGGTAATCGCAATCGTGGCACAAGGAGACTGACATGGGCATGTTGACTAAGTTTGGAACGGTATTCGGTAACTGGCTGAGTACCGGCGGCCGGCTCTTTTTCGTCGGTCCCGGTTCGGCAACGGTAAGCACCGTCACGATCGACGGTCGCTCCTACACGATGTCGGACGGGAACGATGGGTTGTCGCCCGAACGCCCGCTCTCGACCATTTCTCGCGCCCTTGCGCTCGTCACGGCGAGCGTTGGCGACGTCATCATTCTTCTGCCAGGCACGCACAACCTGACCACGCAGAACAACATGACGGCGGCAGGCGCGCTCGCCTTCAACGTGGCTGGCGTCACCGTCGTCGGGCTGCCCTACGACTTCGCCATCTCGCACTTCGGCCACACGCCGCAGGCGATCATCACGGCGCCGGCGTCAACCATTCCGATCGCGGTCACGGCCGCGAGCAACACCTTCCTCAACGTCGGCGTTCTCGGCGTGACGGGGCAAAAGAACTTCACGTACACCACGGCGGCCAACTCATTGACTTTGCGGGGCTGCTATTTCGACCTGACGGTTGGCGCCGCATCCACCGCCGGCTTGGTCGGCACGGGCGCCACGCAGGCCAACACGAACATGCTGCTCGAGGATACCGTGTTCGCGGTGGACAACACCGGAACCTCCGGCAGCTATGCGCTGGACCTGAGCGCGGCGGTCGACTTCATGGTGCGCAAATCCGTCTTCCGCTTCAATGCGCAAGGGTCAGGAGTCGCCGCGCACACCACGATGGTTAAGGTCAACGCCGGGAGCGCGGGCACCATCAGCGACTGCGATATTGTCGCGCAGGTCTCTGGCACCGCGACGATCACTAACGGCATCTCGGGCGCGGCCCTCACCGCGAACGGCCAACTGCATCTCGTCCGCAACACGGTCAGCGCCGTCGTCACCAATCCGTTCACCGGCTTCAGCGCATCGAACGTCGACCTGCTCAACAACTACATCGGCACCGTCGCCGGCGGCACGGGCGGGTCACTCATCACGAGCACCACGTAAGGAGGCACCATGCAAGCGCAAGCCGCACAAGTCACGCCGCCCCTGCTCCGCAAGGATCAGGTGCAGGACATGGAGGACGAAAAGCTCGCCGCCGAGACGAAACTTCGCTCGGCTTCCTTCCTTGGAGACAAATACGCGGTGAAGGAGCAGCTGGACAACCTCGTGCGGCAACTGGAATCGCAGCGCCCGCGTCCCTACAAGTCCGACGAGATCGACGCGGCCGTGAAGCGCGAGGCCGAACTGCGCGCGGCAATCCGCGAAGGGATGCTCTCCCAGGAAGAGATGCGCAAGTGCCCGCCCGGTGCCGTGGACCGTCACCGCGCATGGGAGAAAAAGAACGTCGGTCGCATCGAAGAGTGGCAGAACATCCAGCGGCGCCTGACCTGCGAATCCGATGACCTGGAATCGGCGTCGATCGAGAACTTCCGGCCCGTGCAGTCGACCATGAACATGCACGGCGCGATGATCCCCGGAAAGGACTATTACCTGCCGCCCTATGGCGCCGAGCGCGCCGTGGTCTTCTCGGCGGAACAGATCGCGCTCCTGCGGGCGCTGAATCCGAAGCTCGCCGACATGCTCGGCACGCTCTCGAACGGCGATCGCGCCACGGTCAAGCAAACGCTGGATGCAGCTGGGCAGACGACCGCCATTTAGCCATGCCGCTGACAGACGACCGCCCATACGCAGCCGGAGGTGACAACTACTCCGACCAGGCGCAGCAATCGACCCGCAACCGCGGGGCTACGCTTATTCAGATGCGTATTCTCATCGAGCTCCAGGTGATCTCGATGATTCTGGCGAATCAGTACGAAATCAGCGACAACCTTCCGAAGTTGCGTCAAGACATTGCCGATTCAATAACATAGGGGATAGACCATGTATAACGAAGTCGTAGTCGGCGTACAGAACGTAGCGGACTCCACCACCACCAAGGCGCGCGGCTTCAAGGAAGGCGGCGCGATCATCGGCGGCCTGCATGGCAAGTATTTCGAAGCCGGGATGCGGGGTCAGACCTTTATCACTTCCACCGTCATCGCCGGCGTTGTGATCCCGGTCGCGGCGGCGACGCTGAACAGCAAGTTCACGCTCTGGAACCCGGCATCGTCCGGCGTGAACGTCGAGCTCATCAGTTGCACCATTGGCAACGATTCAGCGACCGTCGTGGTGAACTGCCACGGCCTGCTGATTCAGCGCAACCTCACTGCCGGCGCTGGCATCCCGACCACCACCACGGCGACAGCTAACATACGGCTCGGAGTTGGCGGCGTCGCAAAGGCAAGCGGCTATTCGCAGGCGACGCTGACCAACGTGGCGATTCCGGGCGTTACCGCGGCAACCGCCGTGCCGATCGCGTTCTACCCGATGTTCAGCACCGGGGCGACGACTTGGACGGGCGCGACCGACACGACGCACCTGTTCGACGGCAAGATCGTCTTGGAGTCGGACTCCCTGGTTGCCGCCTGCACTACCGTAGCCGCGACTACGGCATCGTTCATCTCGATCATGTGGGCCGAGTACCCCATTTAAGGGGTTTTAGATGTCGATTCCAGTAGTTGTTACTCCGGCCGGCGTTGCCCTGCTCGGGCCGAGGAAGGGCATTGCCCTTTTCTTCGCCGCCACGACGACCTATACCATCCCGGTTTCCGGCTGGTATCGGCTGTCGGCACTAGGCGCGGGCGGCAGCGGTGCGGCCACGTTCAAAAGCACGACGGCGCCCTCCGCGTCAGGCGGCGGCGGCGGCGGCTTTGCCGAATCCGAGGTTTATCTTGCGAAGGGCGTCGTACTAACCATCACGATAGGCGCTGGAGGCGCATCGGTTGCGTCTAGCGTTGACGGTACTGGTGCCGCGGGCAATCCAGGCACGGCAACAACGATCACCTGGCCCGGCGGCGGGATCTCGGGCGGCGGGGGTGGTGCGGGCGCGTTCTCGAACGTCAACACCACCGTCACGCCAGGCGGCCTCGGCGGTATCGGCTCTGGCGGCAATACGGTCAATTCCAACGGTGGCAATGGGGGCACCGTTACGGGAACAACCAGCGCCGTGAATGCTGGCGGCGGTGGCGCTGCCGGTAGCCCCTACGGCAACGGCGGCAATGGCGGCGCGGCGAGCGCCACGGTGGTAGGTGCTGGTGGAGGGGGTTCCACCACCTTCGCCGGAGGCGCGGCGACCGGCACGACTTCGAATGGCGGCGGCGCCGGTACGGGTGCCGTGGGCGCAGCAATAGCATCCACGGCGACCAATGCAGGCGGTGCGAACGCGCTGCTGCGCACAGCCACGACAGCGAGCGCCGATGGCATCACTCGGGACGGCATTACGGCTGGATTCGGGCAGGGATTCGATTCCGCGAACGACCCGTTCCGCAGCCTGACTGGCGGCGGATCGGCCGGCTCGGCAACGACCAGCGTCAAATCAGGCAGCGGGGCTGGCACAGGCGGCGCACAGGCAGCATCCGGTATTCCTGGCCCGCTAGGCGGTTCCGGCGGGGGATCGGCTGCGGCGGCGACAGTCTCAAGCGCCACTCCGTTTTGCGGCGGTGGTTCAGGTGGCGCCGGTTCTTTTGTCACCGGCCCGGCAACTTCAGGCGTAGGCGGTATTGGATTGGCAACGGTTCAGCGAATCGGATAGAAAGAGCAGGGCCATGACTTCCGCGGGCTCGCGGTCGCAAGGCCCCGAGCCCGAAGTATTTTAGGAGAGTGCAGTGTCGAGTACGGGGCAGATACAGTCGTTCCTTGACGGCTACACGGATTTGCAGAACAGAATTCGCGCCCAGACTGGAATCACTGCGACACAAACGCAGGCGCAGCGATATATCAATATCGCGCTCCAAGATTTTTTCTTGGGATTTGACTATCGCTTCCCGTGGGCGGAACGCTCTGCGCTGCTGGTGACGCAGCCGCAGTACGTTGTGGGAACCTGCACGGCGACGCAGGGCTCGACCGCGATCACCGGGCAGTCAACGCTCTGGAACACGAACAACGCTTTCGGCGTCGCCAACATGCGGGTGAACGGGAAAATCAGGATCGCCGGAAGCCTGACCCCGTACACGATCCAGTCTGTCACGAACGATACGGCAGCGGTCCTCACGAGCACGTTCACCGAGGCCACGCAGACGGCGGCGACCTACGTCTACTACGAGAACGAGTACGCGCTTGCATCGGACTTCCTGCGCCCGGTCGACCTGCAGCAGTTCAGCTTCCAGATTCCGATTGACCTCATCAGCCGCAACGAATTCAGGCGCCGCTATCCGACGAACTCGGTGCCTGGCACACCGACCGTCGCCTGCATCATTGATGCGGCGCCTAGTGGCAATACGACAGCCGTGCGTCATGTGCGGTTCGAAAGACCGCCAGCGATTGCGATGAACATTCCATATGCCTACATCACCGCAAATCTGGTGACGACTTCGGCAGGCGTCGCGCAGACGCAGTTCGTGAATGACACGGATGAACCGATTATTCCAATCCGCTATCGGCACGCGCTCGTCTTTCACGGACTGTACCATTGGTATCGTGATAAAAAAGACGACACGCGCTCGCAGGAAGCGAAAGCCGAATACACCGACATAATGATGCGGATTGCCTCGGACGTTGAAGTGGGCGGCGTGCGCCCGCAGATTCGGCCACGGATCAGCAGCTACGCTGTCAGCGCCCGCAGGCCGTGGCGCGGCGGCTATGGTTCAGGCTACGGGAGATCGAGTTGAGATCGCGCGGCATCGACCGGCAGAATCTGAGTCCCATCCTGCGCGACCTCGTGCGCGGGTCAGGTGGCTACGGCAGTGGCTGGTTCGACATGCTGGGAGCGGATACCGACACGCTCACCTATGTCGCCAATAGCGGCACGGCGCAGGCTGGCGGAGCGTCCACGATCACGCTCGTCTCGACGGCCTCAGCCACTGATGGCACCTACAACGGCATGAGCATCCAGTTGACGGGCGGCACCGGGTCAGGGGACGACCTGCACCAGATCAGCGGCTATGTCGGGGCGACGAAGGTGGCGACCATCTACGGCACCTGGACGACGCAGCCTGATTCGACCACGACTTACAACATCGTGAACCGGGGCTACTGATGCCTGCCGCGAAAACGACGGTAATCAGACACCTGTTCGGTGGCGGCTGGGCGACAGACTACGGCCCGACTGTAGACATCTCCCCCGACTACTCCGGCAAGGTCGGCGGCGTCACCGGGCGCGTGCTGATTCCGTTCCTGGTGGATGCGGAGAATTGCCTGTTCGAACTCGACGGCGGCCCGCACAAGATCGGCGGCACGACCAAGGTGAACTCCGTCGCCGTAGCTGGCGGTGCCGCAGTCACTGGCGTCTACGACTACTGGAAGGAAGGCACGGCTGGCGCTCCCTCGCGCAAGCGCATCCTCCACGCGGGCACCGTCTGCATGAACGACAACAACGACGGCACCTACGTCAATCTCTTCACCGGCCTGACCGCGAACGCGATTCCCAACTATTCGACCTTCGACGACCTGCTCATCATTGCCAACGATTCAGGCGTCGACGTGCCGCGCTCATGGGATCAGGTGACGGCGCAGAACCTCGCAGGTTCCCCGCCCACCTTCGCCTTCTCCTGTATGCACAAGAACCGCCAGTGGGCAGCGGGCGTGCAATCCAATCCGTCGCGGCTCTACTACTCGATCAACGTCGATCCGACCAACTGGACGGGCGCCGGTTCAGGTTCCATCGACATCGACATCTCCGATGGCGACCAGATCACGGGCTTGGCTTCCCACATGGATTCACTGTGGGTCTTCAAGGGGCCGAACAAGGGCTCGATTCACCGCATTACCGGAAGCTCGCCCACGGGGTCGGATGCCTTCGCGCGCATCACCTTCGTCCGCGGCATCGGCGCGGCGTGGCAGAACGCGATCTTCCCGTTCTCGGATGACCTTGGCTTCGTCAGTCAGTACGGCTCCGTGCATAGCCTCTCTGCCACGCAAGCCTTCGGCAACTTCGAGGAATCGGCGCTCTCCAGGCCCATCAATATCGGCTGGATTCGCTCGAACCTGAATTACAACCGGCTGCGCAATATCTGGGCGATCACCGACCCCTTGCGCGAGGTCGTCTACATCACCGCATCTTGGCAGGCGAGCACGACGAACAATACGGTGCTGGCGATGGACTTCCGACGGGCACCGGACATCATCGCCTGGTCGAAGATCAACGCCTACTCGATGGCGAGCCTCGGCCTATTCGTCGATACCGCAGGGCTTCGCGCGATACATGGCGGCGGCAATGACGGCTTCGTGCGCAAGCTGAACCAAGTCGACCGCTCGATAGACACGACGACGGGCCTTGCCTACAAGGTGACGACGCCAACGCTCAATTACGGCAATCCGATCCTGCTGAAAACATTGGAGCGCGGCTCAGTCGGCATCGCGCCTAAGAATAACGGCACGGAAACCTTCGGCTGGACGCGCGACAACAACGCGCAGCAGACGCAGACCTTCACGCAAGGGGGGGCGGACGTTCTCGGGCCTGCCAATGCCAATCAGTTCACGCTCGGCACCTCGACCCTCGGTGGCTCGCAGTTCGTCGATCGCTTCATGGAGTTCGAGCAGGGCGGCGAGTTCCGCGGCGTTCAGTTCCAGCTTACGGACAACGTGAACTATCAAGACCTGGAAGTGCATTCGATCACCGCTGCGATAAGCGGCGGCGCTGAGTCCACCGAAACGGGGAATTTCTAAATGGAGAGCGCGTCATAGCGGTTTCAAGACTCAAAACGTGGAGTGCCGGGGATATTTTGTTGGCCGCAGATTTGAATGCGGAGTACAACAATATCCTCAACAACGGCACCGCCGTCGCCTTCCCCGCGACCGCAGCCGTGTCGATGGGCGGCTTCGCGCTCAACTTCGACGCAGCGAGCACGATGTCGCTGGTATCGAGCACGAAGGGGCTGAATCTCTCGGCGACGACGGCGATCAACGATGTGTTCACCACTGTCGCCTCTGCCACGACGCCGGACATCTGGACCGCTATTGGCGGGGTGGTCAATTACACGGGCGTTGCGACCGCGACGGGATTTGCGGCGGCCCCGCAGGCGGGCGCTCGCCGGGTGCTCGTTTGCGCTGGCGCTGCGATATTCACCGCTGGCGCCAACATGCTCATCCAGGGCGTCACGAGTGGCAATAACTATACGGCTGCGGCCGGCGATGTGGTCAATGTGTTCGCCATCACCACGACACAGTTCAGATTGATCGTTGAACCTGCAAGCGGACTTCCGAACCTGAACACGCAGACGGCGAACACGGTTTACGCAGGACCAGCATCCGGCGCGGCGGCAATACCGACGTTCAGGGCGCTTGGCTCTGCCGACCTCAACACGACATGGGCAGTCGCAGGCGGAACGGCGGATGCGATCACGGCTGTGTATTCGCCTGTCTCTGGAACGCTGTTCGATGGGCAGCTTCTCGGCTTCAGGGCGACTGCGGCGAACGCGACGACGACTCCGACTTTCGCACCGGACGGGGGGACAGCGAGGACGATTACCAAAGTAGGCGGGAAGGCACTTATAGCCGGAGATATTTCCGCCGCTCTTGCCGAGTATATCGTTCGCTACAATCTGGCGAACACGCGATGGGAATTGCTGAATCCGGCTTTTGGCAGCGGACAACAGGGTTCCTTCATCGCCACCATCACCGGAATGACGGCAACAGTTACCGGGACGGCTTTTTACTCAATTACAAATAATGTGGTGGCTCTCTATTTTCCTGCGCTCAATGGAACGAGTAATACCACCGCCTGCACTATCACCGGATTGACGGCAGCGATTACTCCTACAACAATCCATCAAGGCTTGCCAGTCGTTGTTGAGGATAACGGTGTTAATATCATTGGGCGTGCTGATGTTGGAAGCAACTCCATCATCACACTCTTTTATGGGGCGGCTAGTTCCGTATTTACAAATTCCGGTCCCAAGGGCCTGCCCGCTGGCGCAGTAATCACTTACAACTTGAATTAAGGTTGCCATGAGAACACAGCTAACCGCCGCGACCACGTTTTATGTTTCTCCGTCAGGATCAGACTCTAACGACGGCCTGACTCTAGCGACCGCGTGGCTAACCTTGCAGCACGCTTGGGACACGCTTTTCAAGTCCTACGATCTGCAAGGCTTCGCGGTCACGGTGCTGATGGATGTCGCGGGGGGCTATTACTCCACGGGCCTTGCAGCCTACGGAACGCTGCCAGGCTCTCAGGGGCCGTCCTCGCTCGTATTCTCGGCGTTGAATCCTGCGAGTCCACCAGGCGTTCTCGTCGCGCCCTCGGTCGGAAGTCCGTTCGTCGCTGCTGACGGCGCCGCATACACGCTGCTCGATGGGATCGACGTTGACGGCTCGATCTCGAACGCGGACTGCATCTCGATTGGCGCGGGTTCGGAAATCGCGCTCTCCGCGCCGGGGAAAATGCACTGGTTCCGCAATGCAGGCGCAGGACCGTTCAACCATGCGAGCGTGGCCTACGGCGGGAAATTGCAAGTCAACGGGAATTACACCTTGCGCGGCGGCGCGCAGTGCCACATTCTTTCTGGCGACGGAGGGCACGTCTACTACAACACGGACGGCAATCCGGGCCTGATCGGCGTCACGGTCACAGGTGCACCTACCTTCCGTGCGGCCTTCATGGGCGCGGTGAACGCGGGAACGGTGAACTGTCAGGCTGTCGCCTTCTCAGGCGCGGCGCACGGCCCGACCTACATGGCGAAGATGGGCGGGATCTTGAGCGTCGGTACCACGAACCCGAATTACTTTCCCGGAGATATCGCCGGGACTCTGGCAACGGGCGGACAGTACGCATGAGCGACGCATCGCCATGAGACTCGTGCGCAGGTATCCATGACCGCCGAAGCCGCAACCGTCGAAGCCCCGCACCGCACCCGCGCGCAAGTCATCCGCGACAGCGTGACGATCCGCCTTGCGATGGGCGACGGGAGCGCGATTGCCGATATCCTCAAGGAGAACGGCATCGTGCTGGAAGGCATCGACTGGTCGGGTTCCATGCCGAACTGGCTGCTCGCCGTGGTGGACGCAGAGGCGCTCGGCTGCCTGCAAGTGATCCCCGCGCGGCCCATCGGCTATCTTGAATTCCTGTTCGTGCGGCCATCGGCCAAGTTCAAGCTGCGGGCCATCGCCATCCGCAAGCTGATTATCCAGGGGCTCGCCACGCTCAACCTGAACGGCTGCCACTACGTCGGCTCGACCTTGGCGAGCTCGAATTTCAAGTTCGCAAACGTGATCGAGAAGCTGAACGCCGTAAAGATGTATCCTGCGGATATGTGGGTTAAAAGGATCCGATAGTGGGCGATCTCTTCGGCAGCAGCGGATCGAGCACCACGGTCAATACCGTGGCGCCGATGACGCCCGAGGAGCAGCAGTTAATCGGCCTGCAGACGCAGATCGCGCAGCAGCAACTTGGTGCGATACAGGCGCAGGCGCCGCTCAACGCGCAGTTGCTCGCGCAGGCGCAGCAGGGCGTCACGGCGCAGAACGCCTATCAGACCGCGCTCGATGCGGCGATCAGCCCGCAAGATCAAGCGGCGGCGGCAGCGACCCAGTTCAAGAACGCGGGCACGCTGTCATCCGACCAGATGCAGCTTGCCCAGATGCAGATCGACGCGCTCAAGCAAGGCGGCGTCGCCACCGATCAGCAGAAGCAGGCGATTGCCGATGCGACGAACGCCGCGATCACCGCTGGCACGGGCGACATCAACACGCAGACGCAGCGCGGCATCGGCATGATTTCCGACGAGCTCGCCAACTCGCGCGGGCTGCGTCTGTCGGATTCCCCCATCGGCTCGGAAGCGGCGCTGCTCACCCGCGCGGGCAGCGATCAGGTGGCGAGCCTCACGAACAACCTGCGGGCGAATCAGGCGAGCGCGACACTCAACTATCCTCTGGCCGTGCAGGGGCTGCAGAGCGGCATCAACACCAATCAGCAGAACATGAACCAGTCGTTCCAGAATTTTCAGGACCAGTTGCGCCAGCAGGCGACGACGAACCGGCTGGCGATGACCGGACCCGCGATCACGCAAGGGCTGGGGTTGTCGTCGATTGGCGGCGGCGCGTCGGCTATAGGGGCGCTGGACCGCTCGCGTGGCACGACCACGACCGGCGACACGAGCAGTTTCAATCCTCTCGGGACTGCCGGTATCGGCGGATTAGCGTCAGGAATAGGCGCAGTAGGCTCTTTATTCCTTGGCGGCTCGGATCGGCGTCTCAAGGCCGACATCAAAAAAGTCGGCAACCTTGAGTCCGGCATCGGGATTTACACCTACCGCTACAAGGGCGAAGATATGCGCCGCATGGGTGTCATGGCCGACGAGGTTAAAAAGGTGCTGCCAAGCGCGGTCAAGAAGCACAGCAGCGGATTCGATCTGGTCGATTACGGACAGGTGATGGCACATGCCGCTTCCGCTGTTTGACGATCCGAATATCGCGCCACCGCCGCCGGGTGGCCTGCTGCTCGCGCCGGGTCAGGACGTGCCCGGCGTCGGCATGGGAAAGCCTGATGCCGGGATAGGCGTCTCGGCTCCGGCGCAGGCCGACATCGGCCCGGTTGCGGCCCCAGCGGCTGCGGCGGCGCCAGCGAGCGCCCCCGCGCCTGCGCCGGCAGCGAACGACACCGTGCAGTCGCGCTTCGCCAATATGTCGCCAGCGGGCAAGTTCTTCGCCGGACTCTCGGAGTTCGGCGCGGGGATGCAGGGCAAGCCATCGCCGCTGCAGGCCAAGGTGAATCAAGAGCGACTGAGCAGGCAGCAGGACACCGAAGAACTGAAGGCCAATCTCGGCGTGATGCGGGATGCGGTGAACGTCGCGCAGAATCTCTCGCCAGAAGCGAGGGACAAAATGATTTCAGAGGTCGGCGCCAAGATGGACAAGGCCGGGTTGGGAGATACCTTCCGCGCCTATGCGAATGACCCAAGCCTCTTGGACAAGATCAAGGCCGCGATGCCGAATCTGTCACCGGCCCTGCAACTGCTCGCGCGCACCAATCCAGCAGAGTTCGCAAAGTCAGTCGGGACCGGCGCGGTGCAGAAACAGATCGACGAAGGCAACACGAAGGCGCTGCTCACCTCAGCCACGCAGAAGGCGCAGATCACGAAGGCGACCATCCTGCAGCATCCCGATGCTCTCGCCGCGGCCGGAGTGCCGCAGCCTCTGATCGCAGCCTTCAATAAATCGCCGTCGGCATCGACCTTCGCCGCGATCAACGATGCGCTGCCTCAGACCAGTCCATCCAGGATGACGCCGCAGGAAATGTACGCGGCTAACCATGACGATCACTTCCATCAGGCGCTAGGGATGCTTTCTCCCAAGGGAGAGGAAGCGATAAAGGTGAAGCAGGGAGAAGTGACCGACACGCCGTTTATGAAGGAGGCGGCGGCCCTCTACGGGAAAGGAACCGCCGCATACAATGCCGCGGTTCAAAAACACGTCGATAGAGTGGACTCACCGACGAAAGTGATGGTCGGGCCTGCCGCCCAGACTCCGGCCGACATCGCCCGCAAGAATGCCCCGCAGGCCGAGGCGCTTTACAAGGACTATGCGAACCATCCGCAGGTCAAGGAAGCGGCGGAACTGGAGACGAAGCTGAAGCCGCTGGCGGATTACATGGTGCAGTTCGCCAAAACCGGAAAGTCGATCAATGCGAACGATGCGGCGCTCTCGAAAGCCTATCTCGCGGCAACGACCTCACTCGGCAATCGCGCATACACACTTGACACGAAGGCGCTCTCGGCGCTTCCTGACTTGGGCGACCGCATCGGCAACATGGCATCTTCGTTCTTCTCAGGCCACGATCTGACCGACCAGACGCGGCACGACATGTTCCAGGTGATACGCGGGCGCTATCAGGCTCTCGATGCTGCCCGCACGGCGCAGAAGAACAGCGTCATCAGCCGCGCACAAGCTAGGGGGATTCCCAAAGAGCAAATCTTCGGGACGGAATAATGGCCGATAAGGCTCTCGCGGAAACGCTCGCCGAGTACGACAAGATCGCCCAGCGGCCGGACGAGACGGAATTGCCGGAAGCGGGCGCCGGCCACTATCTAGCCCGCGGCGCACTCTCAGGCATCAGCGCCTTGGCCGACGCGGTGCCGAATCTCTACAATCTTGGCAAAGCGGCGGTCGGGACCGTGGCTGCGGCGGCTGGCCGTCCTGACCTCGCTCCGGACGTAGGCGGTCCCAGCCCGATCGGGGAGTTCCTGAAGGAGCAATATGGGCTGAACGAGCCCGTGCGGCCCTCCCCTTCCATCGGCGGGGATATAGGCGCGGCTGCTCTGGAGGGCGCTGGCGGGGCTGTAGCGCAGGGGCCGATGGGATTGGTCAAGGCGGCACCTGCCGTCGTTCTGAAGGCTCTGGCAGGCCAGACGGCCAAGAATGCGGTCGTCGGCTCCCTTGCGGGTGCTGGCGGGGAGGTCGCCGGGCAGGCAACCGGGGATAACCCCTACGCGAAGATCGCCGGTTCGGTGCTGGCCGGCGTGGTCGCCCCTTCCACCTTCCTGAGCAAAGGCGGCGTCACCGTTGGCGGTATCCGCGCCGCCAAACAGACGATGAGCGACATCAAGGCTCGTCAGGCGCTCGTCGATGCTGGCACCGATGCGGCCAAGGCCAAGATCGAGCCCGCGTTCAAGGATTACGTCAGCGGCACGCTCAAAGGGGCGGTCGCCGGCACGCCGAACGCAGCCGCCAACATTCAGGAAGGATTGGACCTGCGCGGCAAGATTCCGGGCTTCAATCCGTCGGTTGCCGAGATGGCGAACTCGCCTGGCCTGACCGACATCCAGAAGAAGTTTGCGCTGCTGAATCCGAAGAACCTGAACGCCGAGGTCGCCCGCACCGAAGGCAACGTCAAGGCGGTCGAGGATTACTACCACTCCAAGGTTCCTCCGGCCGAGCAGCCTGCCGCTGTCAGGTCATCCGTCAATCAGTCGCTCGCCGACTACGACAAGGCGTTATCCGACAAAGCGCAGGCGGTCGCGGGCAAGCTGCCAGTAGCAGACCAGCTCGATGTCGGAGCGAAACTCTCGGATGCCGCCCAGGCCGAGAAGGCGGCGGCGCGGCCCACGGTAGAGGCAGCGTACAAAAATGCCTTCGATACAGCGGGCGATGCGACTGCGCCAGCGGCAGGCATCACGGCCAAGGTCGAGAAGGTGCTGGGCGAACCGCTCGCGCAGATCAAGCCATCCACCGCTCCGCAGACGGTATCGGCCATTCAGGACGCGCTCAAGGACAAGACCGACCTGACGCTGCAAGATCTGCACGGCATTCGCGTGGCAATCGGGCAGGACATGGCTTCCGCCAAGCGGTCAATGGACCCTGCTGCGGCCGTGCGCCTGCACAATCTTGGCCAGGTCATGCCAGAAGTGGATGCGGCAATCGCCAAACTGCCGCAAGCCGCGCAGGACGCCTACGCGACCGCCACGACCAAGTACCGAGAGGACTTCGTGCCGCGCTTCAAGGAAGGCGCGAACCTGCGGATGTTCAAGGACTCGTCCGTGAACGAGCCCCGCATCCTGCCCGACAAGACGGTAGCCGAGTATTTCAAGCCAGATGCACAAGGCGGTGGCACGCGGGCGCAGCAGTTCAACCAGCTATTCGGCCAGAACGCCGATGCAAAGGACGCGGCCAAGACCGGCATCCTCGACATCTACCGTCAGAAAGTTGTCAATCCGAATACGGGTGCGATCGACCAGACGGCGCACAACTCGTTCATGCGGGACTACGGCCGCACGCTCGGCGCCTACAAAGCCGCCGGCGTCAACGCACTCGACGACATCAGCAGCATCGGACACCAGGCGGCGCAAGTATCGGCGTCGATGCACGATCTTGGCGCGCTATCGAAATCGCTCAAGTTCGATACCACGGATGACCTTGCGAACGGCGCGCTCGCCAGCCCGAAGGTCATGGGCAATGTGCTCCAGCGCCTGCCGCCTGAACGCCGCGCGACGCTGGGTGCCGTGCTTCTGGACAAGGGGTTTGAATCAGGGACCGCAACGGGGATGCGGCAATTTCTGGAAAATAACCAGAAGACGCTCTCGATGGCGGTGCCGAAAGCGCAACTCGACGCCATGCACGACATCGCCAAGGCACTTGAGATGACCGAGCGGGCGCCGATCCGCGGCAACATCGCCGCGGGCGGCGCGGATATGCTCAAGAACGCAACCGGCACTTCGACCGCGACCGTGTTCTCGCAGATTCGCGCTGTCACCGGCAAGCGGTCAAGTCCCGAGTGGGCGGCGATCAACCTCGCCATGCCGGCGCTGAACAAGATGACGCAGACTTCCTTCGCCAACGTCATGGAAAACGCGCTGCACAGCCCCGAGAGCGCGGTCAACCTGCGCAACTACCTGCTCGCCGAAGATCCTGCGGCGGCGAACAACTGGGCCGGGAAACTGCTGCAGGGCATGAAGCAGGGCGGCAAGTTTCTCTGGAATGCCAAGGGACCGATCACATCCAACTTCCTGGGGCCGGACAAATACCCCGAGAACCTTGCGCGCACTGGGACGGCGATTAAATCACAACTGAGCCCGCAAGATAAGTTCAAGGCCGATCCAAGCATGGAAGGCTATACGCTCGGGCGGCATACTCCTGACGGCCATGAAGTGAAGGACGCTCGCGGTAATTTAGTGGGTCATTACGAATAATGGCATTCAAACCACTCTCGAAAGAAGCTGACCGCCTGCGGGCGCGCATAGCCGTTCTTGAGAAAAGCGTTGCCGATGCGACGTGGGCCAAGTCGGAAGCGCAAGCCTCGCTACGCCACGAGCAGGCGCTGCACGGCGCAACGAAGGCATCGCTCGTCGATGAGCGCACCGCGCGCATCATGGCCGAGGACCGCCACGCCACGCTGCTGCAGCAGATGACGAAGAAGAACGGCGTCGAGGTCCAGCCGAAGCACACCGGATACATCGTGCGCGGCGGCAAGGGCGCGGACGGCAAATGGGAGCTTGAGATGATACCGCGCGAATCTGAGACGAAGCACTGATGGCTGCGGGCAATTTCTTCGGCGGCCAGTTCTTCGGCGGTGGCTTCTTCGGCGCCCTCACGCCGGCGACGCCTGCACCAGCGCCGTCTTATCTTGGCACGGGATCGCCAGGCGGCGCACCGGGACCGCACAGCCCGTTCATGTCGGAGTTCTCACGGTATGCGCCAGAGTTCAAGCAGCGTTATCCGTGGGGCAAGACAGACAGCGGCAGCGCGGACGATGACGAAGACATGGCTTATATTCTGCACTTCATCGCCGATAGGCTGCCATGAGACTCGTGCGCAGGTATCCGCTCGCCCTCACTAAAGAGCAGTCGGTCTCGCTGCCAGTTGGCGCTGTTCCCATCCACATCGCAGCGCCGAACGATCAGCTTTCCATCTGGGCGATGGTGAATCCCGCAGCGCCTGACGTTACCTGCACGGTGCGCATCTTCGAGACGGGCGAGGAGTTTCAGGAGTGGAGCAGCGATGCGCCTGACGGCTTCCGTGGCGATCATCTGGGCACGGTGATCCTTGAGAACGGGCGCGAGTTGCACATCGTGCGGCAGGTGACGTAGTGGCAGAACTGATCTGCACTTCGCCAACCGCCGCCGACGCGACATTCAGCGCGAGCGGCACGACCGCGTGGAACGCCGGCATGACGGCCAACAGCGGCCAGTTGACGCCAGCGCGCGGCGGCACGGGCGCGGATACATCGGCATCTTCAGGCATCGCGCACATCGCGGGCGGAACGTGGACGGTCAGCGCGGTAGTCGAAGCCGACCTCACGCTCGCCGACAACACGACTGCGAACGCATCGACGACCGCGCACGGGTTCCTGCTCAAGCTGAATAACAGCGCCACGCAGTTCATGAACGGGCAAGGCGCTTGGGCGACGCCCGCTGGCGGCGCGTCCCTGGATGCGATCACCGCAGCCGCAGCAAATCAGGCCGGGATTCTCAACGCCGATTTCAATATCACCTGGAAGTGGGCTCCGACAACCGACAGCACTAATAAATTTAACATCACTGAAAGTGTGGCGGCGACGGGTGGCACGGTAACGAGCGGGGTAGCTAATCAATCTCTCGTAACCTTTGCGACACTTGCGGGAAGTACCGCATCTCCGTTTACCGTTAAGACTCGCGGCAATCTTGTAATGCAGGCATCGAGCACCGCGACGCAGATGCTCTTTGCAACCGGAACCAACAGCGTGCCCTCGATTTCTTTTACTGGGGCACCTGGAAGCGGATTCTACTGGGTCGGCGCCGGCTCTACTTTCAAGGCGACCACCGGCACGAGCGATGCCGTTCAGTTCGATGGCACGAACGGGAACCAGTTTTTTTCCCTGTTGAAGCCCAGCTCGAACGGCGCTGTCTCGCTTGGACAGGGCGGCGTCGGCTGGAAGGGACTGTACCTCGACTACACCAACACGGCGACGGTCGGCGCGGTCACGATCAACAAGCCCTCTGGCCGCGTCATCATCGGGCTAGGCGGAACGAGCGTCGTCGTCACCAACTCGCTCGTCACTGCCGCGAGCCATGTGATCGCGGTGAATGACAACGGGGACGCGACGGGCTTTGTGCACAGCGTCGTTCCAGCGGCGGGCTCGTTCACGATCAATGTCGCCGCGACCACAGCGCAGGCAACTTATACGTTCGTCGTCATCAACGCAGACTAGGAGAGAAAATGGACTTGAAGATTTACACGCAGCAAAAAGCGGCTGGCATCGCCAAGATCGTCAAGGTCGGCCCTCAGACCGCAGCCTACCTCTCGCCACGGTTCGATCCGCAGACCGGCGTCGCGTTGCCGGCGGAGGTCAACCAGTTCAATTTGCAGACACTGGATGACGCGATAGCCGAGCAGACGGCGAGCCTGAAGGCGCTGACCGATCTTCGCGCCGATGTGGCGGCGGTAATCAACGCCCCGTAGCATGAGCGACGCATCCGACCTGCTCTCCCTCTTGCAGCGCGATCTGGCGAAGGCCGAGGCGCGCATCGAGATCATGCAGGCGGAGATCATCGGCCTGCGCGCCGATGTTCGCACGCTGCTCAACTTCATCTCGGAAGCGAAGGGCGGCTGGAAGATGCTGCTTATCAGCGCGGCGGTCGCCGGAGCGGTAGGCGCGGGGCTTGCGCATGTCATCGGACTTTTCACTTTCAAGGGATAGCTATGGACTGGCACGAAGTAGCTCTCGGGGCGATAGCGATGCTGGTCGCGCTTGGCGGATACCTGTGGACGACGACCGCGAAGCGCATCGACAAGACGGGCGAGTACATGGGCAAGCTGTTCGAGAAACTTGAGACGCACGCGAACGACGATTCAACGCGTTTCGCCGAGGTCATGTCGAAGATGAACGAGTACCATATCGAAACGCTGGGGCGGATCAATGGACGATGGAAAGACCGCGACTGAGCAGCGCCGCCGCAACGCTCAAGGTCTCCCCATGAGCTACCTCGACATCGCCACGGCGCAACTTCGCATCGACGAGGGCGTGCGGCTGAAGCCGTACAAGGATAGCGTCGGCAAGACGACGATTGGCTGCGGCAGGAATCTCACCGACGACGGCATATCCGAGGCCGAGATGGAAACGATGCTCGCCAATGACGTGAACCATGCGGCCATCGTCGCGGCCAGCACCTTCAATTTCGACGACACGATTTCGGACGAGCGCAAGGCGGCACTCGTAAATCTCGCGTTCAATCTTGGCGAAGAAAAGTTGGCCACCTTCACCACGTTCATCGGCCTGGTGCTGGCGCGCGACTGGCCGGGCGCTGCGGACGACCTGATCCAGACACGCTATGCTACGGAAGTCGGGCCGCGCGCCCAGCGGATTTGCGACAAACTAAGGAACGGCTAATGGAAACAGTCTGGAAACTTCTGCGCTACATCCGTGATCGCCTCAAGGAACCATCGACGTATCCGGCGATCATCCTGATCCTCACGGCGCTCGGCCACCATCTTACCGACGAGCAGAAAAACGCGGCAATCGAAATCGGGCTGATCGTCGCGGGCTTGGTCGGTGCCATCCTCCCCGATACCATGAAAGGTGCTGACAATGAAAAAACTCTGCCTCCTGTTGCTAAGTAGTCTCGCGCTCACCGCCTGCGCCACCGCGCAGACACCGGGCTCGCCAAGCCTGCCTGCCATCGCACCGCCCTCACTCAAGCAGGTAACGCACACGGATCTCCAGGCCGCCGCAGCCCGCGCGACCAAGAACGGCTACCCGGCCCGCGCGCAAGTCTGGACCGCCATCGACACGCTGCTCACTGCGCAAGAAGCGCAGATCAAAGCCTGCGCCGCGGCAATCAAAGCCGCGCTGCCGGTGCCCTCCGCGCCGCAGGTTGCCGGTGCCTTCGATGCGCTCGAAGCGGCCGCGGAGGCCGTGGGCAACTTCTCAGGCATCCCGGCTGCGGTCAAACTGAACTGCTTGGCGCTGCCGCTCCCTCCCATGCCCGTGCTGCCGGCGATACCGAAACTTTGACGAATCTCGAACTTGCGCAGGCCGCCGCCGACAGCTACACGCCGGCCCCGGACTGGTGGAAGTTGTCCGAGGCAAATGGCGTCTATGTTGCGCTGCGACAGACTGGCGCCGGCACCATCGTCTGCTTCCGCGGCTCGGTAACGATGCAGGACTGGGAGCGCGACTTCGAGGGCCTGCCGAAGCATCATCCGGTGCTGGGCATGGTCCACGACGGCTTCCTGCAAGGCATGGACGACGCGGGCTCGTGGGTGGCTACCATGCTCCCGACCGGCCCCTACGCCATCGCAGGGCACTCGCTTGGCGCCGCGCGGGCGCTGGTCCTTGCTGGGCTACTCACAGCCGCCGAGCGTGCGCCTGAGCGCGTCCTGGCGCTTGGCTGTCCGCGCCCCGGCTTCCGTCAGCTTTCCGACATCATCAACGCTGGCGGCTATCCTGTCATGTGCGTCAGGAACGGGCCTGACCCTGTGGCCGAGGTGCCGATCGTGCTGCCCGACTTCCCGTACTGCAAGCCGGTGCCGGATACCAAGGTGAGCGAGCCGCCGCCAGAGCCGCACGACATCTTTGCTTGGCATCACTGCCCGCTCTACCTTGAAGGCGTGCGCAGGCTAGGCTGATCGACCAGATCGAGGCGCTGCGGGCCGGCTGGCGCTAGTCGCTGCGGTGGGGAGGGATGCGTTCATTTTTTCTTTGCCCGCTCTAGGCCACGCCGAATGAAGCCCATTGCCACTCGGCGCGGATGGTCGTGCTTGCACTCCATCAGGTCGCAGAGGGCTGGCACCATTCCGTCCGGTATCCGAATAACCAGCCACCTGCGCCCGATCATCTTCTGATACTTTCTCGCAAGACTCATTTAATGGAGCCTACGCTCGCGTAAGTCGCCGTGCCACGATTGCTACCCGTGGAAAACGACATCAGTGAGTTCAGGTCTGCCACCGTTCTGCGCGCTTTGATTGTTGTGGCGTCAGCCCCGGCTATCGCGCCAGCTATATCCGGGGCGATCAGAAAGGGCGCAGCGCGATCTCCACTTGCGCCAGCTTGTCCGTGTAGTCGGCTGGAATGTCGCGGGCGGCGAGCATCATAGCTTCCTTGTCGCTGTTCGAGAGGACGCGCTTTACATCCACAATCAGGAGGGATTTAGGCTTCTCGCCCCGGTCGTTCTCGTCCTTCGTCGGCAGCGGGTTGTAGATCACAGCGTGTTCATACAGCTTCATTTGAGGCTCCTTGGGTTGGTATTGCGACGTGTGGCACTTGATTTCCGTGAATCAGTCCTTGCAAGTAGGCGTCAAACGCTAGGCGTTCCATCTGCTCGCGGATACTCAGCCATGCGCTAAAACGGTGAAGGTGGTATTCGACAATCGGGCGAACCTGCTCGGTAGCGACATTGGCTGTCTCCATCGGAACTTTGACGATCTTCAGACCTAGCCGCTCTAGCTTCGTCCTCACTCTGCGCATTCCTATCTCTGCGCCCTGAACGGCGGCTTGGTCGCATCGAGCGCGCGGTAGATCGCCACCGTCTCGTGGTCGAGGAACTCGGTCGGGTCGCTGCCGCGGCTCACCTTGATGCACGAGCGCCAAGCCTGCTCGCGCGCCTCCTCGGACAGCCCGAAGTCCGCGCAGACTCGGTCGAACAGCGGGCGGAAGGCGGCGTAGTTCACCGAGCCCCCAGCGCCCACGCAGCGTTAGTCATGGGTGCAAGGGGAGCGCATCTCTCAG
>VFSW01001743.1_pt1 | contig 33150 bp, 20 predicted proteins | sample 5358111 | NCBI WGS metagenome assembly VFSW01 (sample SAMN11554181, study PRJNA540505) | mine drainage metagenome | isolation source: sediment from site ElyBrook_90M | place: USA: Ely Copper Mine, Vershire, VT | collected 2017
CGGGTGGGCTGGACACCGGGCCGGCGCATGATTCAATTGGGGGCGCGCCAGCGCCGCCGCTGGCACCTGGGGCTGTGCCAAACCCTGTGGAAACACCGTTCCATGATGTTCGATCCGGCTCAAGGCTTTGTAGGCATGGTTAGTTTTCCATTCCACGTGCTGATTGAGGGGCTGGGTGCGCTGGTTGAAGCTGTGGGTTACCTTACGCTGCCGCTGGCATTCGCTCTTCACGCGGCCTATGCTTCCCTGTTCCTTTCACTGGCTGCACTGTGCCTGTTTTATGCGGTGTTTCTTTCCGTTTGGGCGCTGGCTTTAGAGGAAGCCACTTACCGTCGCTATGCACAGGCTGGAGACCTGGTGCGTTTAGTCGTTGCGTCGGCGCTGGAGAACCTGGGCTACCGGCAGATGGTGCTCTATTTTCGAGTGCAAGGCCTGGCCCGTTTTCTAATAGGCTCAAATCGTTGGGAAAGTGTTGCCCACCACGTGGATTCGCCCAATCTTAGCGCATCGCAGGAGCTCAATGAAGATCGCGCCCAGCTTTAAGCTCCACATCGGATGCGCGGCAGCGCTTCTGGTGTTTGCAGCGGGGGGGTGTGGGGTCTTCGCCTCGCCCTGGCCCTTCATGGCGGGGGATCGGGTTGAGGCGCCGCAGCAACCCGCTGCTGGCCGGCAGCCCACCACCTCGATGCCCCCCACAAATAATGACCTGATCTGTGCGGACCAGATCAGCCTTGCCCGGAGCGCGCTGGCTCGTGCCCCGTTCGGCGCCGTGCCCAATCTAACGCTGGCGAGAGTCCTCGCAGCCTGCCGGCTATATCCGGAAGCCATTGTGCATTTTAAGCAATACCTGGAGGTGGCGCCAAACGACGCGGCCGTTTTGTACGACGAAGGTTTGGCCCTGCTGCATGCCGGCCACGCGACGCAAGCGGCCGTGGTCTTCCGGAAAATGCTGGCGTTGCGGCCAAACGACGCAGGCGGACTGCTGGGGCTTGCCCAAAGCCTTGCAGACGCCGGCGAATACCCTGAAGCCCTAAGGCGCTATCACCAGGTTTTGCGGCTGCAGCCGAAAAATCCTGAAGCTCTACGCGGCGTCAGAAACGTCGAGTACTGGAATCGTAATTGGAATGCCGCGGAAGCTGCCTGCCAGACGCTGAACGCGCTCGGCGCCGCAACTGCGGAGGATCTTGCGGCCTGCCATCGCATCATCAAATCCAGGCAGGACGCTGCGTGGGCTTCAACCCGTCCGCCGTCCAACGCGCCCGCAGCTGAAAGGCTGGCGTTTTACCAGGAGCGTCTTAGGACGCATCGCGATGACGCGCTGGCCCTCACCGGCGCAGCCGCGGCCGAGCAGGAGTTGGGGAACAATTCCGGGGCCATCGCGGCGTACCGCCGCCTGTTGTCCATTAATCCGCAGGATGAGGACGCGCAAACACGACTGGCGCAATTGCTGACGCAAGGCCACCAGTTTGACGCGGCTTTATCCGTAGAGAAGTCGATGCTGAAGGAATCGCCCTCTTCCTTGGAGCCGCTGCGCCTGATGGAACAGACCGACCGGGCGGCGAATAGGTTGCCCGCCGCGCTGGTGGCCGAACAAACTTTGCTCCGCCGCACCCCTACCGACGTGAACGCGATGATTGAAGTGGCCCGCATCAAGACCAGTCTGGGGATTTACGGCGACGCCATGGCGGCCTGGAAAGCCGTGCTGGCGAAAGACCCTGCCAACCTTGCGGGGTTGCTGGGTGAAGCGGAGCTTGAAATGGTGCAAAAGCAATATGCCGCCGCGGCCAGGCAGCTTCGGCGCGTCATCACGCTTTCTCCCCGCAATGCTCAGGCGCGCATGGACCTGGCCCGCATCGAATACTACGGCGGCCACACCCACCGGGCCTACCAACTGGCATCGAGTCTGGTGGATGACAACCCCAAGGATTTTGATGCGGTCATGCTGCTGGCCCACATTGAAAGAGCGGGCGGCAATCATCGCCAGGCGCGGCGATTGGCGCAGCAAGCGGAGCGGCTGAGCCCAGGCAACGCCGAGGTGACGGCACTCGAAGGAGAGTTGGATCGCGACCAGCAGATTACGCTGCACACCTCAGCCGCCTACGCGCGCGAAGTATCCGTGGTGCCTCTGCCCACGGTTACTATTGCCAATGAGGACCTGAATTCAATCTCTGCCGGAACCACACTGGCGTTCAATCTCTTTCCTCGCAGTGAATCATCGATCAGCGTCAGCTACATGCCCGTGCAAAGCCCGGCCACAATTCTGCGCGGCGCGGCGGCGCCCGCCGAGTTCATGTATCACCAGAGCACCCAGATTCTGCCGTGGCTCGAAGTACGCGGCGGAGCAGGGATGGTGCGGCTGGGTCCCGGCGAACTGCTGAATGTGCAGGGGCTGCCGCCATTCGCACCCACCACCTCGCTTACCCCCGTGGCCTACGCCGGATTCACCTTGACACTCAGCCCCAAGCTGAGCGCCGGTTGGAGCATCTCGCGCGATGCCATTGGCTACACGCCGCTGGCGGCGCGGTTCGGCGTGATGCAGCGGCAAGAGGAAGCGGATGCCACTTATCAGTTCGACTCCCGTACCAGGCTGCGCATGGAGTACTTTAAGGATCGCAACACGGCGTCATACTTCTTCAGCTTCAGCCCGGTTACCTACCAGTTCGAAGGTTACCGTCCCAGCGGAGTGGAAAAGGGGAGCGGAGGTAATCTGGACCTGACGCGGCGGATGATTCAGTCTGACCTGATCGATCTTGACCTGGGTTATTCCGGTCTCGCCACGGGCTTTGACGGGCCCCATCGCGGCGTTTTTCTTGGCTACTTTGATCCCAATTTTTACCAACGGCACTTTATCACCTGGAACGCCAGCGGACCTGTCACCAGCAGAATCAGCTACAGCTTTGCAGGCGGCGCCGGATTGCAGCAGTTGTCACGCGGCGCGGCCTTTACCGGAGCCTCGCAGCTTAATCCTTCGCTCGGATTGCAGGTGAACCCGCGTCTCACGCTGCACGCGGGGTTCATCCACTACTCCTTTGCCCAGGCTGTGGGCCTGCTCAGCGGCAACGCGGTGGAGCTTTCAAGCGACTGGACTTTTTGAAGCCCTGCCGGCTGCAAGCCCCTGCAAGCGCGGCTACCACACACGTTCTTACTCCTCACCTTCCGCCCGAATCACCTTGTGGCGTGGCTTAGGCATGGGTGTATCGCCCTTACGATCGCGCCACAAAATAGCATTCAACTGCGCTGCGTCCGCCGCATCTGCGTGCGTAAAGTCCATTCTCATGGAAGCCTGTGCGCCGGGTGCGTGCGGAGGGTTTATCTTGTAGATCAGCCCTTTGGCACGATTCCCATACCTAGCCGTGAAAGCCGGCTGTGTGCCCGGCCCGGAAAACAGGTGCTTCATCACCGGCGCCATCGCGTCATTATTGTTCATGGGGGGAAGACCCAGCAGCGCTTCCATGGTCCTTATCATATTCACCGTGGTGTAAAAGCCTTTTTCAACGTACGGCCGGCTTGCCGAACCCTGTGAATACTTGCTGATCACCAGCGCCGGGCTGCGATGGGCGTCAACATGGTCCGGCCCGTCCTGCGCGTCATCTTCCAGAATGAAGATCGCGGTATCGTCCCAATAGGGACTGTGCGATACCGCCTCCACCAGCCGCCCCACGGCCAGGTCGTTATCGGCGATGGATGCAGCGGGGGTGGGGCCGCCCGGCCGCGTGCCCAGCGTATGATCGTTCGGAAGCCGCAGGATGACCAACTGCGGAAGCTGCCCGGCGCCGCCCTGTTTGCGAGCCGTCACAAAGCCCTGGAATTCGTTTAAAAATTCGTCGGTGCGAAGCTGGTCGGGGTAATAAAGGTTGAAGTCTGCGAATTTCGGATCGAAGTGGCCCACCAATTCCGGCTTGGTGGCCACGTCACGCGCAATGATGGGTATGCGCCACGGGTAGGGGCTGTTGCTGCCGTGCGGCTGGCCCACATTGGCGGGCAACGGTTGGCCCGGATTCACATAAGTCTGAGTGCAAGCCTCCCCTTCCGCCAGCGGTGTGCCCTCTTTGGGCGATTGCGACCCCGCGACCACATTGCACCATTCGGTTGTGATAAATTCGCCGTAGTTGCGGTGGGTAACTCCGTGGCGCGCGGCGTTAGTCCACAAAAAACCGGTCCCGGGTTCGTCTACGTCGGGAATCCCCTGATTCAACGGGATGCCGTTGGCCACGCCGCCCTCGTAATCGTAGAGCCTCTCGCGGCTGCGATAGCCGATCTCCCAGGTTTTTTCCGTGTAGTCGCTGTCAATCGCAGCCGTTGACCACACGTGCCCATCGCCGGAAACCTCTCCGCTCACGTAGAAATTATCCAGAATGCCGAACTGCCTGGCCAAGGCATGCTGGTTGGGAGTTACATCCTCGCCGTACATCACCAGCGACGGGTCGCCGTTGGCTTCCTTCAAATCGCCAAAGATCTGGTCGTAGCTGCGGTTCTCCTTGATCACATAAATCACGTGGCGGATGGGATTGCTTCCGCGCGCAAACGGGACGGCGGAAAGGGTGTTCCGCATCAGGTTGCTCTGTTCCACTTCGCGCGTCCAGGGGCCCAGGTGTTTCTCCAGGCCGGCAAGGTTGACGCGCGCCACCGAACCGCGAATCAGCGTAGCGATGTAGGGAAAGGTATGCAGAGAGTCACGGCCGGGAATTCGGGCCGAATTCGGTCCCGTGCCGTGGCCTTTGCCGGTTGCGATCCACAAGCTGCCGTTCTGAACCGCCAGCGCGGTGGGGTACCACTCGGTTGGGATAAACCCCGCCGCCTTTACCGTAGCCGGCATTTCATTTCCCTTCACCTGCGAAACAAACCGCCCCAAGTCAAACACCACCACGGCGTCTGAAGCGGAGTCTGCCACGAAGAGGCGCCTGCCATCGGCAGTCTGCGCAAGCGCGATGGGGTACGTGCCGCCGTATTGTTCGCCCGGCAGCCGCGTGCTCAGCATGGCGCGCACCTTGCCGGTTGCAACATCCACCGCGGCCACGCGATCGGCGTTGGCAAGCGCAACATACAGCGTTCCGCCCCCGGGGCTAAGCAAAAGCGCGCTTGGATGCGAACCGGCCTCGGTGGCGGTCGAAGGTTTCAGCAGAGAGATACGGCGCCGCACCGCGCCCGTGTTCAGGTCCAGCTCAGCCACCTCGGAGCTGTTCCACAAGCTGACAAAGCCCGCCTTGCCGTTGGAAGCGGCCGCAACCTCCAGCGGATAGGCAGCCGGCACATTCCTGCCCACGCTTAAATCGAACCGCCTTACAATGTGGCCGTTTGCGGCGTTGATGAGCACGGCGTCGTCGGAGAGGTTGTCGGCCACGAGCAGTTCTTCTCCCGTCGAAGATTCCACCACCGCCAGGCCGGCCGGGAAGGGAACCGCTTTGCCCTTTGGAACCTGCTTTGAAACCCCCGTGGGCAACTGATCGGGACGCAGCGCCGGGAGGGGAATTTTGATGAATCTTTCCGCCGCAGGTTTGCCATTCTCAAAGCGATAAACCGCAATACCGTTGCCGGTATCGCCGGGCGTTAAGCCCTCCGGATCCGTCAGCGAGCCCATGGAAGCGTACAGGCGCTCGCTATCGCCGCTGAACGCCAGGCCAACGAAAAAACTCTGCCGGGCGCGCCGGGCCAGACGCATTTCTGGATAATCCCGCAACCCGCCCGTGGCAAGATTCAGCACGGCGATGGACTGCTGATATTGCGAAGCCTGCGTGCCATAGCCGTTGTTAAGAATAGCCAGGTATTTTCCGTCACCGCTCAGCGCCACGGTGATGGGCAGGCTGTTGGTGACTTGCGGCGAGCCAGGAGCGGGCGGCAGCAGCCGTTTGCTGGTGGGCAGGTTAATGGGTTGCTGGGATTGCTGCGCCTGCGCGCTACTTGGCGCTGCCATCGCGGCAAGCATGAACAGAGCGGCGGCCCGGCCCTTCCACAGCGCAGCGGTAGATGTAATTTTCACGGATCACCCTCCCCGGTGAGGTTCTCCCGTCTTGTGATTGCCCGGCGGCACGAACCTCAGTCGCCAATGCCCTGCGCCAGAAAGCCACCATCAACGGCCAGAACTTCTCCGGTAACAAAACTGGCGCTGTCGGAAGCCAGATAGATGGCCGCGCCCTTGATCTCCTCCAGATTGCCAAAGCGCTTCATGGGCGTGTGCGAAAGGATGGATGCTTTGCGCTTCGGCTCGTTGATGATGGCCGTATTCAGCGGCGTTTCAAAAACGCCGGGGGCCAGCGCGTTCACCGTGATGTTGTACTTTACCCACTCCGCGCCCAGGGTGCGGGTGAGCATGGCCACCCCGCCTTTGCTCACGCAGTAAGGCAGGGCCTCATACAAGCTTTGGAAAGCTCCGAGCGACGCAATGTTGATAATGCGTCCGTAATTCTGTTTGGCCATCACTCGGCCTACCATCTGGCACGTGAACCAGGTCCCCTTAAGGTTCACCGTCATGATGCGGTCCCATAGCTCGTCGTCCAGTTCCAGCGAAGGCATACGCTTGGTCATACCCGCCGCGTTCAGCAAAATGTCGATGCGGCCCATTCCGGCCAGCATGGCGTCAATCACCTTCTGGATTTCCTCACGCTTGGTTACGTCTGCCGTCAGCTCCAGTGACTGCCGTCCCAGGTTGCGGATTTCCGCCGCCGACTTGGCCACTTCTTCCGCACGCCGGCTTACCGGAACTACATCCGCGCCAGCCTCGGCAAAGCCGATGGCAATGGAGTGCCCCAACCCGCTTGTGCCTCCAAAAACCAGCGCCTTCTTGCCTTCCAAACTTAAGCCTTTGTAGCCCATATCTATTCGCCTCGCTCATTAAATAATGAAGGTGCATTGAAAATGACTGGGGAATCCTATCACTGCGCTGAGGGCTTCGGCAAGAAGGGGCACGCCATGCTCTTAATCCTTCCTCGCCAGCCGGATGGCTGCGCACACACGATTGTTCCGCCAGGGGCTGAAGCCCGATTTTTCGTCGGCCAAATTCCGGCACGGCTCAAGCCGTGCCCTGATACAAAGCTCCCGAAAGACCCCAATATTAATTGCGTTCGATTGGGTTCGTTTTTCAGGATGTGGTTTATTATCAATAACCTTGGGTTCGTTTTCGAGTATATAAATCTGGTTCGCCCGCGCTGGATCCGTAAACGCGATTTCGCCATTGACGCCAACCCGATTTCGTTGCCAGCGGCGGCCTGCCACACTCGCAGTTGCGCAGCACAAGTACCAGCCTCCTGGGCCAAAAGCAATGCCAAAGACAGTTCGATAGCCATTATGTACTATATAGCTAATACTGTCAACTAAAAGCCATGCGGCCATTGATGACAGCACGCCAGCCCATTGCCAGCATAAGAGTTGCCTGCGCGTGTCCGGGCGTTTTGAGTGGAGGCGGACGAACCGGCGCCGGTGATGCCAGCCGCCACAGCCAGGCGCCTGGGGTGTAGTTAGAGCCCGCTGTGAAAACTCCGCGGTGTGTGGCATCCGGCTGCCGGGGCTGCGGCTGGAACTGCTACCTGAACAGCGGACCGGGCGAGCTAGCTTTTCAGCTCGATCTTGAACACCGGGGCGAATGCGCTCCGCGGCGCCGGGGGAACGTTGATGACCAGCGCCTGGGGCTGCTGCGTCCAATGGAGTTTTTCGTCGCTGCCCAGCAGGGAGACGTGTTCAATGGCCACGGGAGCATAACGGGATTGCGAACCCAGGGAAGCGATCCGAGCTTCACGCCGCGGCCAGGCGAGCAGGAAGGCGTAAACCGCGTTGCCCTTGCGCGTAAAGCGGACGTCGGCGGGGGTAAACGCAACGCGCTGCCGCTCACCGAAAGTTCCCGCCTGCGCGACCGCCGTTCCTTCGCCATAGGTTTTCCACGGCCGGGTTCGAAAGATGGCTTCGCCGTTCATCCTCATCCAGAGTTCCATCTGCCGGAAGAGATCGACGGCCTGCGGCGGCAGTGTTCCATCCGGCTTCGGCCCCACGTTCAGCAGCAGGTTGCCGTTTTTGCTCACCACATCAATCAGCGCGTAGAGAACCTCCGCGGCGGTCTTGAAGCTGTCATCTGCGATGTAGCCCCAGGATTTCCAGCTAATGGATGTCTCCGATTGCCAGGGCTGTTCGCGAATCTCGCGCAGCGAACCGCGCTCAACGTCAAACACTGCGGCGCCGTCAGGGAACGCGTCACCTTTATAGGTAAGCGCAACCTCTTCGTTCATTTTTTCCGCCAAGTTGTAATAGTAGGCGGCGAGTTGCTTTTTATAAGGATCGAACTCCGCAGCCTGCACGCCCCACTCCAGCCACAGCAGGCTGGGATTGTACAGATTCACAATTTCTGTTGTTCGCGCATACCAATCTTCAAGGAACGAGGGCGGCGCCACCTGCAACACTTCGTGCGGCAGGTTATCGATGGGTTTTGTGGGCGGATGCGCCCGGCCATAAAGCCCCGCATAGAGCGGATTGCTGGTGTCAAAATCCTTATCGTAGGTGTACCAGGACCAGTGCCAGTTGCGGTGCGTTGAAACGCCCAGCTTCAGCCCCTGATTGCGCACCGCCCGCGCCCACTCGCCCACCACATCGCGCCCTGGCCCCATTTTTGCCGCGCACCAATCGGTGAGATGAGAGTTGTACATGGGGAACCCGTCGCAGTGCTCACCCACCGGCACAATGTAGCGCGCGCCGGCATTGCGGAACAACTCCACCAGTTGATCCGGGCGCCACTGTTCGGCGCGGAACAAGGGGATAAAGTCCTTGTAGCCGAACAGCGATTGCGGCCCCCAATGTTCGCGGTGCCAGTTGAATACCGGATCGTTCCGCAGGTACATCAGGCGTGGATACCATTCGTTGGCGTGGGCGGGAACGGAATAGACGCCCCAGTGCAAAAATATCCCCAGCTTGGCGTCGCGGAACCACTGGGGACAATGATAGTGGCGGAGGGAGTCCCAGGTGGGCTGGAACCGGCCGGGAAACGGCGCGCTGGTGGCGCTCAGGATTCCCGCATCATACGGGCGCAGGGCCAAACTGCCAGCCGCCAGCGCGGTGCTCCGCATGAACTTTCTTCGAGAAACGGCCGATCCCATCGCTGTTCTCCTCTCGGGCAACACGGTTCCGCTTGGTGAGCTGACGAAGGCGATAAGCGTGTGCAACGAGGTTCCGCTTCAACGGAAACTCCCGTTGCGGTTGCGGCGGCGCTATGCTGCCCCGGCTCCGCGCATATCCGCCAACACCTTCCTCTGCGCTCCGGCGCCATCTTGATGCCGCGTCGCATCAAGCCTATCAGCATACCCCCAAAGCGGTGTGCCGGCCCCGTAGTGAGCACAGTATTTTCGCGCCGCCCCCGATGTTCCAAAGCCGCGCGGCCCGCATCCAGAACCGTCATAGCGCCATCCCCAGCCCGCTGGCAACGCCAATTATCGTATAATGCAACTCGCCGCAGGCCGATCAGACGAGAGGATGCAACAGGAGCCGAGCGAGACCGGAACACGGAAGGATGCCCCGCCGGCTTTTTCTCTTTTAGTTATCCACCGTCGCAAAACGGCAAATATTTTTCAGTCTACGGAGCAACCTATGAGCAGCGAACTCACCCGGCGTCATTTTCTTTCCGCCGCGGGCGCGGCAGGCGCTGCCGCGCTGCCGATGCCGCGCGCGCTGGCGGGCAATGCCTCGCCCGCAGCCGTGCCGGAGCGAAAGTTCTATACCGTACTCAGCCTGGGGCGGCTTGGCTTTAAGTCCACTGTGCCGGAATCGCTGGATCTGGCCGTGAAGCACGGCTTTGAAGGCATTGATCCTGACCCGGATTACTTCGCGTCGCTGGGTGATGACGGTTTGAAGCGTCTGCTGGACCAGATGCAGGGCAAACAATTAAAGTTTGGGGTTGCAGGCCTTCCGGTGGAGTTTCGCAAGGATGAGGCCGCGTTCAGCGAAGGGTTGAAAAAGCTGCCCTCAACCGCCGACGTGCTGCGCCGGGCGGGCGTGATGCACATGAGTACATGGGTACTGCCGTTCAGCAATCAACTCACCTATATGCAGAACTTCCGCCAGCACGCCTACCGGCTACGGCAGTGCGCCCAGGTGCTGGCGGACCGCGACCAGAAGCTGGGCTTGGAGTACGTAGCGCCGCGCACGCTGTGGCGCAGCCAGCGACATCCCTTTCTGCACACCATGAGCGAAATGAAAGAGCTGATCGTAGCGATCGGCACCAATAACGTCGGCTTTCAACTCGATAGCTGGCACTGGTTCAACGCCCAGGAAACCGCGTCCGATGTCTTATCCTTGCGCAGCTCGGACGTGCTGACTGTGGACCTGAACGACGCGCCGCGCGGCCTCTCGCTCGATCAGTATCAGGACGATCACCGCGAATTGCCCGCTGCTACGGGCGTAATTCCTGTAAAGCAGTTTCTTGACGCGCTGGTCGGGATTGGCTACGACGGCCCCATCCAGGCAGAACCTTTCAACGCCGCACTGCGCGCTCTGCCCGTTGACCAGGCATGCGCAAACACCGCAACCGCCATCGGGAAAGCCTTCAGCGAGATTTGATCCGCCGTAATAAGCGGACAAACCGCAGGTCTTCGCGGGCCGCAGTTTGCGACGGCGCAGCCGCATGATAACCGCTGGCGCTCGCCCCAGGTGCTACGCGCCTTCAGGCTTGGAGCCGTGCCACCGGGAGCGCAGCAGGTGCGCGGCGCGTTTGGGCAGGCGATCGCGGGTAAACACGCCTTTGCTGTTGAGGCTTTCGGCGCGGATAATGCTCTGCGAGGTCTTAAAGTCCGCAAAGCACCACACCAGCGTCCCCGCCATAAATGGCCGCTCGCGAGCAACCTCCAGATAACGTCCGATCAGCTCCGCCTGATAATCCTCAGTCCACATTTCCGGCGGCTGGCTGTGCCACCCCGCCAAGCCTTCGGCGCCAAATTCGGTAAGGATCATGGGCTTGGCCAGGGCGGAGTGCAACGCATCAAGGTCTTTTGCCAGCGAAGCCGTGGCCGCCTCAAGCTGGGCGCCCTCTGTATACCAGCCGTAGTAACGATTGATGGAAGTCACATCCACCAGCCCCAGCCAGTCGTTCGGGCCTCCCTGCACGCCGGCAAAAGTAACCGGCCGCGTCGAGTCAAGCTGGTGGGCCAGCCCCACCATGGTATGGAAGTAGCTGGAGCCGGCCGCCACAGCCTGGGGTTTGTGCGGCGCGCCGGAGAGCGGGCTGCCCAGGCCGGGCTCGTTGGCCACCGACCACATGATGACGCTGGGATGATTCTTGTCGCGCGCAATCAGATCGCGAAGCTGGCTCTGCGCCATCGCCGACCAGGCGTGGATCGTTTCCTCGCTCTCGGCAAAGTTCAGCCCCACGGCGGGAATTTCGTCAATGATCAGAATGCCGATGCGGTCGGCCAGCTCCATGGCCTCTTCCGAATAGGGATAGTGCGAGGTGCGGTAGGCGTTTGCGCCCACCCACTTCAGCAGCTGGTAGTCACGCACAAGCTGCGCCAGGTCCAGGCCCTTGCCGTGCAGCGGAAAATCCTCGTGCTTGCCAAAGCCGCGCAGGACGATTGGCTGATTGTTCAGCAACAGGCGGTCGCCGCGAACCTCCACCGTGCGCACGCCGACTTCGAGCGTGTAACGGTCGATGGCTCCGCTGGAGTCAAGCAGGCTGATGGTAAGCGCGTAAAGGTGAGGATGGTCGGGTGTCCAAAACCGTGCAGAAGGCACGCGCAACTCGGCAGAGGCCTCGCCCGCGGTAAAGTTCATGTCTACGGCAAGGGTTCCGGCGGCGGCGCCGTAGCCGGGGGCAAGCTCAGCCTTGCCTTTGCCACTCCAGCCTCCGCTGGCCCGCGCTCGCACCTTCACCATTCCATCCTGGCCGTCAATGGCAGTGGTTACCGTAACGTCTTCCAGATGGGTGGCGGGACAGGTGTAGAGCGCTACCTGGCGATGGATGCCTGCATAAGGGAAAAAGTCGTATGTGGTGGCGGGATAGCTGTTGATGAAGCCGCCACCGTGGCCAGGCGCTGGCCCGGGCGGCACACGATCGGGTTTCTGCAGATTCTCCACGCGAATAGTAATCAGGTTCGGCTGGTCGAAGCGCGCCTTGCCGCTGATTTCAAACGCGAAGGGCAAATGGCCGCCTTCGTGATCGCCTACGTGTTCACCATTCAGCCACACGCGCGCGGCGTAGTTGGCGGAATAGACGCGCAGAAATATCTTCTGCCCACTCCAGGTTTTGGGAACCCAGCACTCCTGCGCGTACCAGCCGTTGCCCAGGTAATTGGCCGCGTCGTCAAAAAGATCGTTCCAACTGGCCGGAACCGGGATGGGGCGCGGCGAGGGCAGGGCATGGTTCCAGCCGGCCTGTTCGCCTTCGCCTTTGGGGTCAAGCTGAAACTGCCATAGGCCCGACAAGTCCATGACATTGCGGAACTCATTCTGCTGCGGGCGCATCGCTGCCGACAGGCGCGGCTTGACTTCATCGGCGGGAGGCTTGAATGCCGGCCACGCTTCGCCCGCCGACGCTCCCGACAAGGCCCCGGCTCCGGCCGCTGCCGCACCGCTTGCCATCCCGACACCTTTCAAAAATTCCCTGCGACTGATTCCATCGGCTTCCTCAGTGCCCATGTCTCCTCCCTCTAATCCATGCAAGTATAGCCGCATCATTGCCGAAGAATCCAGAACATCGACCGGCGACTAGCCATTCGCCTCGCCCAAAGCCCCCACCCTTCGGGGTCCAAAGCGCTTCGCTTCGTTAGCGGGCGACGGGAGAAGAAGACAGGAACGAAAAGGAACGCTTCTAATAAGAAGGATGGGGGCATTTCTCAAGAGCTCTGACCTGCGCGATAGGGTGTTGACTACGTGTCACTTCCGCATTAGCATTGCCGCAATTAGATTGGTTCCAACATTCGAAGCAACTCATGAGCGCAGGAGGCTTCGGGACATGCCGTAAAAGGCGTGCGGGGCCGGAAGAATTCCAGGCTCCCCGTGATTGCCGCGGGAAGATCGGCTCTGCGGGTTACCTTTAGCGGCTGTGGAGCCGGCCGGGCGCCGCAACGGACTCTTTATGGGCAAGAGCGACACATCTTTCCTGCTTCCGTTGCTGGCTCTGGTAGCCGTCGTGCTTCCGTTCTCCATCAACTTCCGAAGTCAGACCCCCCCGGCAGGGCAGCAAGTCCGTGCCACTCCGGAAAGCGGGGCGCCGGGTGCGGCGAACCTCCCCGCCACTGAGTTGGCGGAGCACAGTGCGGCCAAGCTGGTAGCGAACTATCTCGACCTCCAGCCAGGAATGGGTGAGTGGCCGGACAACGACCCTCGCCGCCAGTATGCTCTTGATTTCATCGTTGCCACAATTCCCGATCCGGTTGATTCGCGCCTGCCCTACTTTTTCGATTCCTTCCTTGATTCCATTCAGCGGGCTTGCGAAGCGGCCGGCTACGTGCTGGATAGCTTTGACTTAGCATGGCCCCTGCAGCGGAGCGAGGGCAAGAACACCGCGTCGGCTCATCGTCCCGTTCGCTTCGAGAGCGAGCCCAGTCTCCTGCTGTTTCGGGATCCGCGCCAACACAAGCTTCTGGTGATTTTCCTGGTGGGAGAGACACCCACGGGTGGAATTCACAAGCTTGCGATGGCCAGCGCCCTCCGGCAAATCGCCAGCTTTTATCCGTGGGGCCCCGGCTACGACAAGCTGCCGCGCGCCTTGCCCGGCGTCAGCCCTGATTCCCGCGACGTAATCAAATTGATGGCGCCATCATTCTCAGGGTCCGCCGCGTCGCTGGAATTTTCGTTGCGTGATTGGTTGGATGAAGTGGCGAAGCCGGCGGCTGCCACGCCTTTGCGCCTTGAGATCGTTTCCGGCACGGCCACGGCCATTGACCGCGGTGATTTCATCGCGATCGGAGGAGGCGCGAGGACTTCCTTCAGTGCGGTGGTCCCTCCGGATATCGATGTCATGAAGGCCCTCGAAGCCTACCTGAAGAAACTTGGCGTCAAAAAGATTGCGCTCCTTTCCGAGGCAAACACGGCGTACGGCCGGAACCTCTCCCTGCCCGACATGCTGACTTTGCCGTTTCCGCTCCACATCTCCGAGTTGCGTGCAGCCTCTGCGAAACAGCAGCAGGCGGCGAAACAGCAAGCGACGTCCGAATTGCCGCTCAACGCTCCGTCATCGCTTCCATTGCCCGAGGGGAGCAACTCCGCAGCCACGGAGACTCCCCCAGTCTATTCCCCCCTGGAAGTTTCTTCCGCAGAGCTGGTTCTTTCCAGGCTTCTCTCCACCATCTCACGCGAAAGCATACACGCGGTGGGCATCCTGGCGACCGACGTTCAAGATACAATTTTTCTTACGCAGGAGATCCGCGCCCACTGCCCCAGTACGGTCATATTCACTCTTTCGTCCGACCTGATCTTCACCCATCCGACGGCGAGTCCGTCGACCGAAGGCATGCTGGTGGTCACACCCTATCCACTGTTCAACCTGAATCAGTTGTGGAGCGCGCCCTTTGCCGGTGACGAATCCCGCTTGCAGTTTTCGAATCAGGCTTCGGAAGGCGTCTACAACGCCATTCTGGCTCTGCTGAATAAACAGGATAAGATATTGGAATACGGCGAGCCCTTTACGGGCAAAAGAAACCGGGCGATTCTCCACCCCACCCTGTGGGTAACCTCGATCAGCCGTGACGGCCCTTTGCCCGTGACCCTGTTGCCTTGGGATGATCCCTCGCACTATTCCTTTCCTCTCAGTTCCAGAAAAGGTGGGACGCAGGAACAAGGGCGTGCCGGCCGTCCCGTGGCCCGGGGAGTGTATACGGTTGGATCGGATTTCGGTGTGGCCGTGGCGGGTCTTCTGCTTATTGTTTTTTCGTTTCTGGTGATCCGCCAATATCTTCCGGGGGAACTGCTCAAGCCGCCTGACAATGCCAACTGGTTTGCCCATTTGCTTGCAGATCCGGTGACTAGCCGTTACCACTGCCCGTCACGCCTTTATCTGCTTACGGCTTGCGTAAGCTTGCTGAGCTTCTATGCTCTGATGGCAGCTGGTTTCGTGCTGCCGCGGTTGGCCACCTATAGGCTGGGAATCACCCTGGACCTCTCGCGCTGGAACCAGGTGGATTTGTGGATCCTTGTAGGGGGACTCGTCGCGATGGTCAGCACGCTGGTTCTGCTATTCCAGGTCTTTTGGAAGTGCTCGGGGGAAAGCGCCACGCTCAGCAACGAAGTAAAATATCTGGTGCTGGGCGGCTCGGCAGCGGGCTTAGCGTCTACCTTGTATCTGGTGCGCTTTTGGTTTGACAAGGCCTGGAGCGGCTCGCTGGAATCTTCAACCGCCATCTTCACCTACTTGCGCGCCTTTGACGTGGCAAGCGGCTTGTCGCCGCTGGCGCCGTTGTTCTGTGTGGCCACGGCCGCTTTTCTCTGGGCTCTCTGCTCGTTGAGGCGATTGCGAGTGATTGATGGAATCGATCCCGCCCCACTCGGCGCAGCCGAGCCTGGCCCCGCCACCTTCCTGGAAATGAATACTGCGTCATTCGAAGGGGTGACGGAACTGGAGGGCGAGGTACGTGCCCTTATGGAAAGCTCATCCGTGATGTCGACCGGGTGGTACCTGGGTTTCCTGGGAGTGGCGCTGGCGGCCGGTTGTTACTACTTCTTCTTCCGTTTGGTGCGGTCCTTTGAGGGCACGGCTTTTTATATTCTCTTTGGACTCTCTTTCTTCCTCGTCTACTGGGCTTTGGCCATGGAGTTTGTTCGTCTGTGGCTTTTGTGGCACTCGTTGTGGCGCCTGCTGAGGCGCCTCTCCTGGCATCCCATGCGAGCCGCTTTCTCCGGCTATCGCAAGAGCTTCCCGGGACTTGGGAAAATCAACTCTGCCTCGCCGCCGCCTCCCCTGGCGGTTCTGGCGTTTTCCGTTGATCAGGCCGAACGCCTGGTACGTTCGGCCGGGTCCCTCAGTGCGCCGGCATCGGCGCATGGCAACCGCAACCGCGAGTTTGCGCAGTGGGCGCTCGCAGGCAAGCCCCACGTACGCCGCGCCGCGCAAAGTCTCTCGGATGCGCTAGTCGCTGACGCCCGGGGAGATTGGCGTCTTGCCATCACGAAGCGCTCCGAATCGCAAGGCGCCCTGGCGCGATTGACCCCCTCCCTCACTCAGTTACTCGAAGTGGATTGGCGCCTGGACGGAACAGAATCCTCCTCCCGGGAGACAACTCCCGCAACGGCAACGGTCGTCCAACTCGGGGAGGAATTCCTCGCCGGCCGCGTTGTCCAACTCATTTCGTTTGTGCTGCCCGCGCTGCGGAATCTCGGCGCCTTTGTGCTGACAGGCCTACTGCTCATGCTGGCCGCCGTAATCTCCTACCCTTTTGAACCCCGAAGCCAGTTTCTTCTCTTCAACTGGGTGTTGATTCTCTGCTTTGTGGGCGCGGCCGTGGTCATTCTGGTGCAGATGGAACGTGACGTGGTGCTGAGCGCGCTCAGCGACACGGCGCCGGGGCAGATCACAGTGACGCGCCAATTCGTCTTCAATGTTCTCACCTACGTCTTGCTTCCCATTGTGGCTCTGTTGGGTGCACAGTACCCGGAGACCGTGGGACGAATCACGTCGCTGTTGGGAGCCGTGCGAGGACATCCGTGATTGTGTTGCTTCAGCCGGGAATGAAATGTTCTACCATTTGCATTTAGAGAACAACCGAGTCGCTCCTTCACGGGAGTGCTGGGGCGCTGCACTTAAACGGGGACCGGAAAGACCCTGGGGGCATTGACCGGGACTCCTTCGTCATGATTGACTGGCGTATGAGTTCGTCGCGGAGGGAACGTGCTTTGGATCATGAACGTGGTGTGAGTGGCAGATGGGAGAACGAAATCCGCAGTCACTCCGGGGATTGCCGATCTTGCCGCCGACATCACGGTCAATGAAAATGCAGGAGCCGGCCTGCAGGAATCAAAGCAGATTCCGCACCGCATTTCCAGGTGCTGAGCGAGTTCTTCACACGGAATTAGGTTATGAAAATCAACAAAATTGAGACCATTGAACTTCGCGAAGGCACTGTGGTCCATGCCGGAACCATCGGATGGCTCTGGGTCAGGATCCTGACCGATGAAGGGCTTTGGGGCTTGGGCGAAACATACCCCGCCAGCTCATCCGAAAAGGCGGTGATTTTGAACGATATTGCCCCAAGGCTGCTGGGACGTGACCCGCGCGATATCGAATCGCTCTGGCATGATTTGTTCCTGGCAGTTCAATATCGCGGATGGGCAGGGGCGGAAATACGTGCCATCAGCGCGGTCGATGTAGCCTTGTGGGACCTTATGGGAAGGGCTGCCAACCTTCCTGTTTACCGGTTGCTTGGCGGTAAATGCTGGGACAATGTGCGCGTTTACAACACATGTTACGATGACACTTTCGATTTTCTCAAACAGCCTGTTGACCTGGCGCGCGACCTCTATGCCAGTGGAATTCGAGCCCTCAAAATTTGGCCTTTCGATGAGATCGCGCGAAGGAATCATGGACAAAGCATCTCTGCTTCCGAACTCGAAGAAGGATTGACGCCCGTCCGTGAAATGCGCGAGGCACTCCAGGAGAAGATGGAAATTGCCGTCGAGTTTCATGGCTTGTGGAATCTCCCATGCGCCATCAAAATTGCCCGCGCGCTGGAGCCCTATAAAGTAATGTGGCTCGAAGAACTCTTACCCCAGGATAACCTGGCTGCGTATCAGACCCTGGCTCAACGGGTGTCATCGCCCCTTTGCATCAGTGAGCGGCTGATGACACGCTGGGGTTTTCGGGAGATTTTGGAAAATGGCGCCGCAGGTGTGATTATGCCCGATGTCGCTTGGTGCGGCGGTCTCTCTGAAGCTCGCAAGATTGCCAATTGGGCTGAAACATACTATCTACCCATCGCTCCCCATAACTGTGGAGGACCGGTGACACATTTTGCTACCTGGCATCTGGCAGTTGCCACTCCAAATCTGATGATAATGGAGACCGTCAGGCGGCACTATGCTGACCGGTTTGTGCCCATTGCGACCTCCTCCGGCGCCGTGGAAGGCGGCAGGCTGGAATTGCCCCCTGGGCCGGGTTTGGGCGTTGACCTGAGGACCGAATTCCTGAAGTCCCCGAAAGTCTTGATTGATGTGTTCCCAGCAGATGCGTAATCGCTTGTTTGCGGGTAGCTGCACTTGCAAAGCAGGGCCAGAGAAACAAAGACGCGCCGCCAATTTCTTACTGCGGTTGGAAGAGGAGAATTCTGCCGTTAAGATAGCGCCAACGGATTGGATGCATGAACGACCCTGAACATAAGAATTTCAGCCCACGGGAGAAGGTTTCGATGCTGCGCCGGCATTTGATCGATAAAGCTTAGATCCCGGACCGGTGCGAGGGACACCATCCTCATTTCAACCTCTTCTATGGCCGGCTGCGGACTTCTCCGTTTTATCCGTATCGATTGGACAATTGGAGCGGTGGCAGCAATCACTGAAGGCCGATAGCATTCGGCCGGGCGTGCCGCTTTCGCTGCAGGATGCGCGCCAGCAGAGGGACCATGCAGCCAACGGCAGCAATTGTCAGCAGCGTGCGAGGGCGCTGACAGCTAGTTGTTGCCGGTCTGGCCGCCTCCTGCGTCTGAGGCCGCGCCGTCCGCTGCCGCCCGGCCTAGGGCAATCGCCACGCCCACCGCGATGCGCGACCAGTCCGGTTTGGCCTTGGACGCGCCCGGCGTTTTGGCGCCGCTCCACACCTGTGCCGCACCGCGATCGGCGTCCTGGTTTTCCAGCGGGCTCGCGTCCGCGCGCGAACCTGCCGCCGGATTATCCACTGCGCCCTGCAACGCCCCAAGCGCGCCGGAAAGCTCGGCGTTTGCAGCTTCAAGCGTCAAGTGCGGCGGCGGAGGAAGGTTCACAGGCTGCGTGGGCTCGGGCGCTGCTGCGGCTGCAAGGCTTAGCCCCTTGCCGGGCCGGCGAGCCCACGACGGATTGCGGCGGGCCGCAGCTGGGCTGAGCGATGCGGCGGGGCGCGATACCGTCTCATCAGCGGCCGCATTAGCGCCGAGCGGCGCAGGCATAGTGAGCAACACCACGGCGAGCAGCGGCCAGGCGAGAACCAGCGCGGCCAGCACTCCAGCGCCGCCGGCAAACGCCGCGCTCCGCTTCCACAGCGGCACGCGCGCGGTTTGCGCCAGCAAGCTGCGCACACGAAGCCGCAGCAGTGATTCAGCGGCCAGGAGGTTGGTGCTGAGTGCGGATTCCGGCTGCCCCAGGCGCAATCGCGCCATGCGGGTAAGGCACTGGGCGTAAGCGGGCGTGCGGTGCGAGCGCTGCCTCACAACGGCGGCATCGCAGGCCAATTCGCGCTCGCGACGCAGGCGCGTGATGGCCAGCCAGACACAGGGATGGAAGAACACCAGGCAGCGGATTAGCTCAGCCAGCAGGCCCCAGGCATAGTCGCGGCGCCGCACGTGCACCAGTTCGTGGCAAAGCACGTCGTTCAACTGCTCGTCATCGAGCAGGCGCTTGATGGAGGCGGGCAGCAGCACGCGCGGGCGGAAGCTGAAGACCGTGGCGGGCGATTCCAGCCCTTGCAGGGTCCAAAGGCTGCACTGGCGCACGCCCAGCGACCTGCCCAGGTACTCAAAGTCTCTGGCAAAATTGCCCGTAACTGGCACGGCTTGGAAAATTAGCCGATAAAGCCGCATTCTGCGGCGCACCAGATGGCCAAGCAGGATCGCCGCGCCCAGCAGGTATGCGCCCAGCGCCAGGCGCATGGCCATGGTTATGCCCGAAGCTGAGCGGGAGGAGACACTCCAGGCAGCGGCAAGGTGCGAGGGCAGGGCAGCGCTGGCTGCGGCCGCCGTTGTGGCGCTGGCGGCGCCAAGCTGGCGACACTCGATGAGCAGGAAAATCCAATAGGCGCCGGCGCCCGCCAGGTAACTAAGCCAGAGAGCAAAGCGCAGATTAGCCCGGGTGGAAAGCCGGGCGAGAAGGCAAACCGCCAAGCCGGCAGCGAAAACGCGGAGCAGGTAACTTGCTGCGATGCCAAAAGCGGGAAGGCCGAAGTCTGCAGGCATAAGATCCTCCGAGGCCGGCAATGCCCTTGTCCCGCGCCGCCAAAGCGTAAGTAAAAAAACCGGCCTCGCATCGCGAGGATAGACACCGCGCCACCAGGCCGAGGGCAGCGACCGTTACTCCCGGCGCTCCGCGCGAAAGCGCCAGATCAGTTCCTCCAGTTCGTCCAACTCGGATTCCTTCACGGGCGCCGCTTCCAACAGATTCACCATCAATTCAGCCGGTGAGCCGCCGTATGACTGATCCAGCAGGTCGCGGACGTAGCGCCGGTTGACCTCCTCGCGTGTGGCGCAGGGCGTGAATACAAAAGCCCTGCCGCGGGACGAGTGGCGGACGAATTTCTTCTGCTCCATGATGCGCAAAAGCGTCTGCACGGTCTTGTAATTCACCGAGGCGTTGGGCGGCAGGTTTTCAACCACCTGCTCAATTGTGCCCTCGCCGATTTCCCAAAGCGCCTGTAGAATCCTGAGCTCCGCTCGGGTTGGCAGAATTGATTCACGCTTGGGACGCGATGCTGCGCTCATCGTGTTCTTAAGCATATAAGAGTCCGGGGCACGCGTCAAGCCAGCCGCGGCCTTGCCCGCTCGAATCTGATTCATGGCATCGCCAGCCATGTGCAAGCCGCCCGCCGCATTACCGACTACCCGGCCGCCTGCGCTTCCTCCCGGAGCCCGGCGGCGTTTGGCGCGCTGGCGGAGTTATGCAGCCTGAGAATGGCCTCGGCGCCGTTGCGCGCCGCGTTGGGCGCCACTTGCCAGGAAGTGTGGCGGCACAGAAAGGCCAGTTCGCCCCGGTTTTGCAGCAGGCGCGTCAGCACGCTTCTCAAGTGCTGTGGGTCTCGCGCCCACACCCCCACCCGTGTCTGCTCAATCCAATGGCAAAGGCGTTCTTCCGCGCCGGGCAGCGGGTCAAAAGCAATAATGGGGAGGCGGGAGTTGAGGGCTTCAATCAACGTTCCCTCGCCCGGCTTGCCAACCATCACGTCCGCCGCCGCCATCCACTCATGCATGTTGTTTACCCAGCCCAGCACCTGCAGGCGCGGATCGCCGGCGCACGCCTTTTGCAGCGTCTGCCACAGGTCGTGATTATCGCCCGCGATCAGCACCGCGCGCAGCGGACCCTGCTGAGCGCGAAGCGCGGGCAGAATGCTGGCCGGACTTCCGTAGCCGGCGCCGCCAAACAGCACCAGCGCCAGAGGCACGCGAGGATCAATTCCCAGCCGCTGGCGGGCTGCGGCGCGCGTCAGGCTGCGGCTGAACACTGGGTCGACCGGCATGCCGCTATCCACTATTTTGCCGCCGGGCGCGCCCGCCTCCAGCAGTTGGCGCAGCGGCGCGCCGGGATTGATCAGATACATATCCACCTCGGGCTGCACCCAGGCGCGGTCAACGTCGAGGCCGGGCACGGCTACCAGGCTAAAACGCGCGCCCGCTTCGCGCTTCAGCATGGCGGCCAGCTCGCACATGCCCACCTCGGTGGCAATTGCCGTATCCGGATTGAACTGGCTGATAAACCGGAACAGCGGGGCGGCGCCGCGGCGATAAAGCCACGCCGGGCCTGTGGACTGGCTCTCGTGCTGCAAGCCCTCAATGCGGTTCCACAGCGATGGCCAGTAGCGCAGGAAGATCTGGTAGGAATCGTAATAGAGACGGAACCAAAACCGGCAGTTCCGGGTGGCGTTCAATACGCTTAGACTCGCGCCCGGGCTCAGCGCGAGCAGAGACAAGCGCAGCGCCCTGGCAACGCGCAAGTGCCCGGCGCCATGGAGGACGGTAAGGATCAGGATGCGCACCGGCGGCGGGGCAGCGGATTCGGGGGCAACTGGTGGTACCAGAGTCGGTTGCTGATGATGGAGCATGACAAACCTCCTTGAACGGTCTTTATTGGGGCTTGCGGCGCGGCGAGCGTTGCTGCCCGCTCCACAAGCAGTTGTCTTAAGCGATTAAGATTCACAATGGCACGGCTCCCTCCGTTGGTTTGAGGCCCGCCTTAAAACTGGCGGGTCAGGCCAAACAAAAATGCATAGGCCTGATACGCTCCCGTGCCGGTGCTGAGTGCGGAGCGGAAGAACAGGCCGGAAAACTGCAGCGAAAGCTGGGGGCTTAGTTGATAGGTGTTGCGCAGCGTGGCAATAAAGCGTGGGTTTGAGCCTCGTTGCACCAAGTAGGTGAGCGGCTTCACCGTCTGGATGACGGGGCGCGTGTACGTCTCCTGCCCGGCGTCAAAATCGTAGTCGATGTGGAACCTGCCGCGCTGGCCGCGCAGCCGCACAACGGCGGAGTTGGCGATATAGCGCTTGGGATCGAAATAACCGTTGAAGAAGTCAAGGTGCGAAAAGGAGAGGCTCTCCAGCCGGTATCCGGCGCTGACCTGCACTGGCCCCTGCCACAGCCTGCGCAGAATCGCCCCGCTGCCGCCGCGAAGCTGGTTAGAATCGCTGTAGGTTTGCTGGTAGTAGGCCAGCTTCACGGTTGCCTCGGCGGGAAGCTGATAGCGCAACTGGCTTGACCAGCCCCGCTCGGTTATGCCCAGCCGCGCCGCCAGCTCTGTGGGGGCCACAATGCTCTGCGAGAACATCAGCGAAAGCTGCAGGCTGGAGAACGGCGTAAGTTTAAAGCCGGCGTCGTATAGCGGCTTGTTCATGCCGAGCGCGAGATAGGTCGCCGTGCCGCCGCCGCCCGTCAGCGTCAGCTCGTCATTCACTTTGAACGAAGCGGAGTTTGAGAATGAGACAATCCCAACCGAAAGCGCGCCGCCGGAGCCCGCGGCAAACCCTACGCCTTCCGGCGCTGTGGCGGCCTCAGCGCCGCCGGCTTGGAACGTGACGCGCCGGTACTCGCCCGTAAATTGATCCTTCCAGCGGCCGCCCAGCGCCAGGTTCAGCGTTTGGGGAAAGGTCATCACCTGGTTGCCCACGCCGTCGCTCAGGCGGTAGGTGTAGTTATGGAAGCCCGCCTTCAGCGGCCTGGTGGCGGGGTCGTTGTTCCTCAACCCATCCAGCAGCAGTTCACTGCGCTTGGCTTTTGGATTCAGCGCCAGCGCCTGGCGCAGACACTTTGCCGCCTCCAGATTGTGGCCCAGCTCAAGCTGGGTTTCGCCCAGCGATTCCCACAGCCGGTAGTCATCGGGATGAAGCGCCAGCGCCTTTTCCAGCAGGCCGCGGGCGTGGCCGTACCGCCCCTCATAGAAGTACGTACGGCTTAGCGCCCAGGCTGCGGCGGCGTCGCGCGGATAGTTCCGGTGGGCGCGCTGCAGGTAGCCTTCCGCTTTTACGTACTGGCCCAGCAGGTTCAGCGTCTCACCCATGCCGGTAAGCGCCGTTTGATTTTCCGGCTGCAGCCGCAGCGCCTGCGCAAACGCCGCCCGCGCCGGTTTCAATTCCTGCCGCAGCAGATGCGCCTGAGCAACGCCAATCCACGCTGTTACGTTGCGCGGCTGAACCGCGAGCACCCGCTGATAGAGCAGAATGGCCAGTTGGTAGTCGCGCGACCGCAAAGCCTGGCTCGCCTGCATAAGCTGATCACGGGCGGCTTCAACAGACCCTGTGGGGGCGCTGGCAGCGGCGAGGCCGACATTGCGGCTGGCACGACTGATGGCTCCATTGCGGGCCTCTCGGCAAAACCCGCAAGCGGCAACAAGAACATGAACAAGGTGATGGTGATAACCGCGAGCGCCAAGCGTCGCGGGAGGGTTGCCGCGCGCTTTGGTTGGATCTGGCCACGGCAAACCGTTCCGGCCGATATGTCCGCGGCGGCCGGTGTATCAGCTGTTGTCAACGTATCTGGCGCAGCCAGTATCTCCGTGACGGCAGTTCCGCCCCCGCGGACGGCGTTGGCCAATTTGGACGTTCCGGCTTTATGCTTTTCCACCGGATGTTGCAACATGACGGATTCCTCCTTCCCCGTAGGCCTCCCGTGCTGCATGGAGCGGACTCGAGATGGCGGCCGCCGCCGGAATTCCGCGGCATATCCCGGCGGCAGCCGGTAGCGGGCGCTGATGGCTTGCTGGCCACTCCCCGAATTGCGGAGCTTGGCCGCGAGCCACGGCGCTCAATGGATCTGTTCGAGGTTCAGACCGGCAATTTCCTGCAGATCGAAATTGCCGTCCACGTTCAGATCCTGGTTAGTGGTTAAGGCAGCCACCTTGGGTGTGGCCTTGCCCGTCGCGGCGGCGCGCCGCATGCCCGCAGCCGTGCCTGCCGGGGCCTTGCTGCGCGACAGAAGGCCGGCCGAGACCGAATGCGATGACTTAAGCAGCGCCGTCGCACTCGCCGCCTCGCCGGTTTCCGCCACCTCCGGACCGTTGTCAAGCGCGGCGGCTCCCGTATCAACGTGCTCGCCGTTGAACTCGCCCTGTTGACCCTGGTCCGTTGGAGCAGGCTTTTGCGCACTGGCCGGTAGCGCGCCGAGAGCAATAAAAGCTCCCAGCGCCACTGCCACTGCCAGCCAATTCAGGTGTCTCACCATAGTTTCTCCTTTCTGCGCCAGTTCAAGTGGAGCAGGCGCAGGTAAAGTCTTAATTACTTAAGACTCAATGTCAAGCAAAATCTTAAATATTTAAGATAATGCATGTAACATATGACTTCACAAGCACTTCAGGGCATCAAGAAAGAACGAGGCAAAGACGATATGCGGTGGATGTGCGGCAAAGGCGGGCGGCGCCGTGGAAGGCGGCAGGCTGGAATTGCCCCCTGGGCCGGGTTTGGGCGTTGACCTGAGGACCGAATTCCTGAAGTCCCCGAAAGTCTTGATTGATGTGTTCCCAGCAGATGCGTAATCGCTTGTTTGCGGGTAGCTGCACTTGCAAAGCAGGGCCAGAGAAACAAAGACGCGCCGCCAATTTCTTACTGCGGTTGGAAGAGGAGAATTCTGCCGTTAAGATAGCGCCAACGGATTGGATGCATGAACGACCCTGAACATAAGAATTTCAGCCCACGGGAGAAGGTTTCGATGCTGCGCCGGCATTTGATCGATAAAGCTTAGATCCCGGACCGGTGCGAGGGACACCATCCTCATTTCAACCTCTTCTATGGCCGGCTGCGGACTTCTCCGTTTTATCCGTATCGATTGGACAATTGGAGCGGTGGCAGCAATCACTGAAGGCCGATTGCATCACACAACCGGCCAAGCGTATAGTCTCACATCGTCAGGAGCATGACTCCGCGTTGGGGGCTGACTGTGCTCGCTTGGCTGATCGCCGCAATTGTGGGCGTAGTGGTTTATCTTGCCGCCCGTGCATCCTCCTCGGCCTGGCGGAGGCGGCGCAAAAGGCCAAACGAACCAGCGGAGCCTCCCACCGAGGGTCAACCCGCCGAGCCCGTGTCGTCGTTTCCCCTTTTCAAAACCAACCGGGCGGTAAGGTGGATGGCGAGGGCAATGAGGGGTGAGGAATTGAAAACGACAATCACAAGCCGAACCGTTCCAAGGTTCGGCGATCTTCTTTCAGCTTGTCTGCGCCGTAGAAGACGGGAACATTGTGTTGGGCGACAAACTCCATAAACTACTCGACGGGCATCCGACAGAGTTCGGCCGCTATGCCAGCCGCGGCGCCGGGATGAGAGCCGATTACGGTTGGCTGTAAGTCTGGCGCTTAATGAACTCACCGTGTCCGGCGCGTCCCACAAACTTGTTCTGATCCACCACCAACTGCCCGCGCGAAAGCACCTGGCGCGGCACACCCTTCACCTTGATCCCTTCGAACATCGAATAATCCACGCGCATGTGATGCGTGCTGGCGCTGATCGTCTGATCCTGGTTCGGGTCAAAAATGACGAGGTCCGCATCCGAGCCGACGGCGATGGTTCCTTTGCGTGGATAGAGGCCAAAGAGCCGGGCGGGATTGGTGGAGACCAGCTCCACAAAGCGATTAACCGAAAACCGCGCGCCGTGAACCCCTCCGGTAAAAACCAGACTCAGGCGGTGTTCGATACCTGGTCCTCCATTGGGAATTTTGGTGAAGTTATCTCTGCCCAATTCTTTCTGCTCCTTATAGCAAAATGGGCAATGGTCTGTCGAAACCACTTGAAGTTGATCATTGGCAAGTCCGTTCCAGAGCTTTTCCTGATGCCATTTTTCGCGCAGCGGCGGAGTAAAGACATACTTCGCGCCTTCGAAGCCCGGCACGTCGAAGTTATCAAGGGAGAGAAAAAGGTACTGCGGGCAGGTTTCCGCGTACGCCGCCACGCCGCGGTCGCGCGCCTCACGCACGCGATCGAGCGCTTCGGAGCAGGAGAGGTGGACAATGTAAACCGGAGCACCCGCCATCTCCGCCAGGGCAATGGCGCGCCCTGTCGCTTCCGCCTCGGCGGTGGTTGGGCGGGTAAGGGCGTGGTACTTGGGTGCGGTCTTACCCTCGGCCAGCGCCCGCTGTACGATTACATCAATTGCGCCGCCGTTTTCCGCGTGCATGCAGATGAGCGAACCTGTTTGCGCAGCAGAGAGCATGGCCTTGAAAATGAGCGCATCCTCCACCATAAAGACGCCGGGATAGGCCATGAACAGCTTGAAACTACTGATACCTTCGCGCACAAGCGCCTTCATCTCGTCAAGGCGAGCATCTGGCAGGTCGGTGATAATGCAATGGAAGCCATAGTCAATCACGGCTTTGCCGTGCGCCTTGCCCCACCACGTGTCAAGCGCGGTGCGCAGGGTTTGCCCCTTGTACTGGATCGCAAAATCGACCAGAGTCGTTGTGCCGCCAAACGCCGCGGCGATCGTTCCGGATTCAAAATCGTCAGCGCTGGTTGTGCCGCCAAAGGGCATGTCAAGATGAGTGTGAACGTCAATGCCGCCCGGGAAGAGGTAGTTGCCGCGCGCATCCAGAACGCGCTCCGCTGATTCGAGCGGCAGGTCCACGGCAAACGCTGCAACCTTTCCGTCTGTGATCCCGACGTCCGAAGGGAAGGTGTCCGTTGCGGTTACGACAACGCCGTTCTTGATGACCGTGTCAAATTTCATGGGCCCTCCCGCCGTTTGCATGAATAATCATTTGAATTGCCCTACTACGGCCGTGCGCGGCATCCTTTGTATGTCTTCGCCGGAAAAAAATCAAGCCCGGGCGGGGCAGGATGTTTTTTTGCAAACCTCTGGAATACAATACGCTGCATGGCACTGACCAACATTGCCCCGAAACTGTCCGCCGAAGAATACGAGAGGAATTTTGAGGACATCAATCCGCGCTTGACCTCCCGGCAGGCGGCCATCGAAGCGGCGCGCTGTCTTTACTGCTTCGATGCGCCTTGCATCAAAGCTTGCCCAACCGGCATTGACGTACCCTCTTTCATTAAAAAGATCATCACCGGCAACCTCACCGGTTCGGCGCGTGTCATTCTCACGGCGAACATTCTGGGAGAAAGCTGCGGCCGGGTCTGCCCCACTCAAGTGCTGTGCGAAGGCGCCTGCGTGTTGAACCACACCGGTCAGAAGCCGGTTGAAATCGGACGGTTGCAGCGCTATGCGGTGGACCATGTTCTTGACAATGGCATTCGCCTTTTCAAGGCAGGCGCGCCGAACGGGCGCCGGGTCGCCTGCATCGGATCGGGACCGGCGTCGCTGGCCTGCGCGGCACAGTTGGCTCAGAAGGGCTATGAAGTCGAGTTGTTCGACCGCCAGCCGATGCCGGGAGGACTCAACACCTACGGCATCGCCGCCTATAAAACCCGGGCGCATGACAGCCTGCGCGAAGTCAGGATGGTGGAGGAGCTCGGCGTCAATATTCACCAGAATGTGGAGGTCGGGAAGGATATTTCGTTCCGTGAACTCGAACAGCGCTTTGACGCGATTCTGATCGCGGTCGGTCTGGGCGAGACCTGGGACCTGGCCCTGGAGGGAGAGCAGAAAGAAGGCGTTTACGGAGCGCTGGAATTTATTGAGCGAACCAAAGTTCAGCCGTTCGCGCACGTGGAGATTGGCCGCCGCGTGGCCGTCATCGGAGCAGGGAATACGGCGATTGACGTGGTGACGGCGGCCAGGCGGCTGGGCGCGGAATCCGTTTACATGATCTATCGCCGCGACGAGAATTCCATGCCCGCATTTACCTACGAATACGAGTTGGCCAAAAGAGACGGCGTTGTTTTCCACTGGCAAACTCAGCCGGTGAGGATCGTAAGCAGGAATGGAATCGTAATTGGACTGGAGTGTGTTCGCACCCACGTGGAAGGTAAAGGCCGCAGCGCGCTGGTGAAGACGGTTGCGGGCTCGGAATTCGTCCTGGAAGTGGACATGGTGGTCAAGGCGCTGGGCCAGCGCCCGTTGAGCGATGTACTCCGGTCCGTGCCGGGTGTGGAATTGGATGCAGGACGGGTCGCGGTTAATCCCGCTACGCACCAGACGGGGAACGCAAAGTATTTTGCCGCCGGGGACTGCGTGAATGGCGGCCGCGAGGTGGTGGATGCAGTAGCGGAGGGCATGCGCGCCGCGCGTGGAATCCACGAGTGGCTTGGGAACGCGGACGGCCGCCGGTGAACGAGAACGGCGGCTGATCGGCAATGCTTCGGGGGGATTTTTCATGGCGGACTTAAGCATCAATTTTGCAGGAATCAAGAGCCCTAATCCGTTTTGGCTGGCTTCGGGGCCGCCGACGAATACGGCAGGGCAGGTCATGCGGGCCTTTGAGGCGGGATGGGGCGGAGCGGTGTGGAAGACGATCGGGGACCCGATCGTGAACACCGCCTCGCGCTATGGCGCGATTGACCTTGGCATCCAGAAGCTGATGGGGTTCAACAATATCGAACTGATCAGCGACCGCCCGATTGAAGAAAACCTGCGCGAAATCGCCCTGGTCAAAAAGCGTTTTCCTGACCGCGCCCTGATTGCTTCGCTGATGGTTGAGCCGCGGCGCGGCGCCTGGCACGACATGGTGAAGAGGGCAGAGGACGCCGGCTGTGACGGTCTGGAGCTGAATTTTGGATGCCCGCACGGCATGAGTGAACGAGGCATGGGCGCGGCAGTCGGTCAAGTGGCCGAATACACCACCATGATCACAGAATGGGTTAAAGAAGCGGCGCGCAAGCCGGTGATCGTCAAACTGACTCCCAACGTTACTGATGTGACTCGAATGGCGAAAGCCGCCGAAAAGGGCGGAGCCGACGCCATCTCACTGATCAATACCCTGAACAGCCTGATGGGTGTGGATCTCGAGACGCTCACGCCTCGCCCTGCGGTGAGAGGCAAATCGAGCCATGGCGGATACTGCGGCCCGGCCGTCAAGCCCATTGCCTTGTACATGGTCGCGGCATGCGCCCATAAGGTGAGCATTCCCATCAGCGGCATCGGGGGCATTGCCACCTGGGGAGACGCGGCTGAGTTTATCGCTCTAGGTGCAACGTCGCTGCAGGTATGCACGGCGGTGATGCATTACGGCTTTCGAATTGTAGAGGACATGATTGACGGCCTTAGCGATTATCTGAGCCGGAAAGGATTTGGAAGCCTCAGCGAACTGCGGGGCCGCGCCGTGGAAAAAGTGGTGGATTGGGGCGATCTTGACCTCAACTACAAAATCGTCGCCAGCATCAATGCCGACGCCTGCATTGGGTGTCATCTCTGCTACGTTGCCTGCCAGGACGGAGCGCACCAGTGCATTGAAGAGTATCCGGCTGGCGCCGGCGACAGGCGAATCCCGCGTGTTGTGGCGGAGGAATGCGTGGGCTGCAACCTTTGCGCGCTGGTGTGTCCGGTGGAGGGTTGCATCAGCATGGACGAAGTTTCCAACGGCAAGACCCCCATGACCTGGAACGACCGCATTCGGCGCGAAGAGCGGGAAGGCGGCATTGCCCACACCCCTTCACTGTGGGGAAATTCCTGACCGGGGCGGCGATCCTTCGCATTGGGCAGAACGGCGGAAGGCCTGTTCCCAGCCACCGCATCAGGCGCCGGGCTGCGCCTGGATGGCAGCGGGCCGCGGCCGGCCCTGGCTGAGCGCAAGGTGGATCAGGAAGGAGACGGCGAACCCTGCGAACCAGGCGTAATCATAGAGCACGCGCAGAGCCGGGATCACGAGGCCGATGAGAGCGACCAGAATTCCAGCCGCCAGCGCCCCGATCGCCCGCCAATTGAATCCGGAGGAAAATTCGTATAAGCCTCCGCGCACATACAGGTCATCTACCAGAATGACCTTTTTGCGCACGATAAAGTAATCTGCAATTAACACGCCCGCAATCGGCCCCAGCAAGCCCGAGTAGCCCACCAGCCAGCCGAAGATGTAATTCCCATAGCTGGCCAGCAGTTTCCAAGGCTGCATAAGAAGGCCGAGAAAGCAGGTGATGAGGCCGCCGGTTTTGAAGGTGATTCGGCTGGGAAAGAGGTTTGAGAAATCATTCGCCGGCGAGACGATGTTGGCCGCGACATTGACGTTCAACGTGGCCATCAGCAGCGCAACCATGGCCACGACGACTGCCACCGGATTGCCAAGCTTGCCAAGAACGACGACGGGGTCCCAAATGGCTTTTCCGAACATGATTGCAGTTGCCGAGGTCACCGCAATGCCGATAAAGGAATAGAACGTCATGGTGGCGGGCAAGCCCAGCGCCTGGCCAACAACCTGCGCGCGCTGGCTTTTGGCATAGCGGGTGAAGTCTGGAATGTTCAGCGCTACCGTCGCCCAGAAACCCACCACACCCGTCAGCGATGGGACAAAAAATCGTAGAAATGCTCCGGAGGTCTTAAACCGGGAGGGCGCGGCGAGCATGGGGCCAAATCCCCCCGCGTGCGCCCGCGCCCAGAAGAGCAGCAGCAAGCCGATGATGAGAAGAAACGGCGCACTGACCCCTTGCAGTAAACGGATGGTCTTGATCCCGCGCAGAATCACCACCACATTCAGCAGCCAGAAGAATCCAAAGCAAATCGGCAGACCCGGATGGAATCTTCCCCAGCCGGGGATAAGCGCCACGCACATGGCATTGATGGCCTCGCCGCCAATCCATGCCTGAATCCCAAACCAGCCGCAAGCCACCAGCGCTCTGAGCAAGGCGGCAACATTTGATCCGAGCACACCGAAGGCCGAGCGCGCAAACACCGGAAAGGGAATTCCGTAGCGCGCGCCGGCGTGGGCGTTGAGCAGCATTGGAATAAGCACCAGAACGTTTCCGAGAAAGACGGTCCCGAGCGCCTGCTCCCAGCTCATCCCTCCGGCGATCATGCCGCTGGCCAGCATGTAAGTCGGAATGTTGACGCTCATCGCAATCCACAGCGCCGAATAGTTGTAGGTGGTCCAAGTCCGCTTATCGGGCGGAATGGCCGCCAGGTCCGGATTCCACAGCCGGCCCCGGGAAAGCGGCATAGAGGATTGCCGTTCTGAAACTAAAGGGGCGGTCTCCAAATGGGGTTCCATAGTCACTTGAAAATTGCGGCCAGACCGGTGGTCATTTCCAATGAGCCAGGCCGGTGGGAGTAACATTGCGGCAGAGGCGAGTCGCGATGGCCTTTCTCAGTTGCCACAAACGCAGATCGCCACTCCCTCGGGAGTCTCATTGCTCGGCCAGCGGCTGATAGGTTTCCGGCCGGCGGTCGCGGAAGAACTGCCAGGTCGAGCGGACTTGTCGAATCAGATCGAGATCAAGATCGGCGGTGAGCAATTCGTCTTTGTCGCGGCTGGCCTGGGCGATGATCTTGCCCCGCGGATCGCAAAAGTAACTCTTCCCGTAAAACTCGCCGATATCCCACGGTTTCTCGTGCCCCACCCGATTGATGGCGGCAACAAAGTAACCGTTGGCCACCGCATGCGCGGGCTGCTCAAGTTCCCACAGATACTCGGATAACCCCGCCACGGTGGCTGAAGGATTGAACACGATTTCCGCGCCATTCAATCCCAAAATTCGAGCTCCCTCAGGGAAGTGCCGGTCGTAGCAAATATAAACTCCGATCCTGGCGTAGCGGGTTTCAAAAACCGGATAGCCCATGTTCCCGGGCTTAAAGTAAAACTTCTCCCAGAAGCCGGGATAGCAATGAGGAATATGGTGCTTACGGTACTTGCCCAGGTACCGCCCATCGGCGTCAATCACCGCCGCGGAATTATAATAAACGCCCCTCATCTCCTCTTCATAAACGGGGACGATGATCACCATGCGGTGCTTTCTTGCCAGCTTCATCATCAGTTCAACGGTGGGCCCCTCGGGCACCTTCTCCGTCAGCTCATACCAGCGCGCATCCTGTTCGGCGCAGAAATAAGGACCATAAAACAGTTCCTGCAGGCAGAGAACTTTCACGCGCTTTTTGCCCGCCTGCTCGATAAACCGCACGTGTTTCGCCACTGCCGCCTTCTTGATAGCCTGCAGTGAGTCCCGCCCGGCCGAGAACTCGCACTTTGCCTGGATCACCCCGCATCGTAGCGTGTTTGCCATTCGCAGTCCCTTTCCTTTAATGGGCGTTCCAAAAGCTGCGTCATCGTATCTTGAAATGACAGGGCCTTCAACCGCTTGTATCGTCCGTGTGTCACTGGCCGATTGAAGTGTTTCCTTTCTTAACTTCCTGGAGCCGAAGCTGACGCGCCCGGAAGGCTTACTGCTGCCCGAAACTCGCTCCCACAGACCGCCGGGCTGAATCACGAAAGTGGAATTATAAAGGACGCACGAGTGAACCCTCAACTGCAACCCTGGATGCCTGCCGCCACGGTTTCTAATCTGCCTCCTCGGACTCTCCATTTTTGTTTTTCCCCGCCGCCGCCGCTGTCTCTAATCTTTCACCTCGATGCGAACTTTTCGGATTTTCAGACTCCTCGATCGTTGCCGCTGCCGCTGACCGCCCGTTTTCCTCCTCTTCCTGTCCTGGGGCTCAGGGACCGCCCTCTGACAGCGTACCAGAGCGCGATTCCCGCTATTGACGCGGGTCTTGTAGCTTCGGAAAATTTGCCACCGCGCCCCGGCCCCAAGGCCCTAAGACCCCTTTTTGGCCGCTGCTCGCGTCCCATTCAGTCCAAATTGTCATCGTGTTTGCCCTCTGGTCACACATCCGCTCCCCGCGCCTTATTCGCGCGCCTCCCGACCCAACCTGCTCCGCCGTCAGGATGCGGCCGGAGTCCTCAAGACCACGACCGGCACGGCGCCTGCGAGGCCATCAGCCTATGGCGCGCGCGCCACCCATCGTCCGGCGGGTTGCGCGAACCTCGAGGTGCGGGTGCGCGGGGTGT
>VFSW01001744.1_pt1 | contig 33147 bp, 24 predicted proteins | sample 5358111 | NCBI WGS metagenome assembly VFSW01 (sample SAMN11554181, study PRJNA540505) | mine drainage metagenome | isolation source: sediment from site ElyBrook_90M | place: USA: Ely Copper Mine, Vershire, VT | collected 2017
TGGCCGGCTGTGAACTCTACACCAGTTGCGAACCCTGCCCCATGTGCCTGGCGGCTTGTTACTGGGCGCACGTCGATGCGATTTATTACGGTTGCAGCGCGGCCGATGCGGCACGCGCAGGCTTCGACGACGCTTTCCTTTACGAGGAGCTTCGCAGGGACCACACCGCGCGCATGCTACCCACAACACAAATGCTTCGCGAAGAAGCACAGGCCAGCTTTGACGCATGGATCGCGTCGGAGAATAAGATCGAGTATTAGCCGCCATTAGAACAGCACACGCATCTCAGTGATGAGATTGTGATTGTAGGGATGCCCGCAGTCCTGGACGCAGGCGGAATCCTCGTAATTTTCTGATTTCAAAGTTGTTGATGCCGAATTCTGCACAGTAGCGAGAATTTTGCTACACCCCGGCAGCGATCATCCCGGCACCGGTTGCCAGGGTAGAAAAATCCTGTACTTTTTGCCACCGTTGGAAAAACGCAGGCAACTTTCAGCGGCACTTATTCGCCCCCCCTCTCCCTCCGCCATGAAGCCTTCCAAAGACGTCCTACCAAGTCCAATCCTGGACAAAAATTGAACTGAAAACAAATAGCTTATTGATTGATCCCGTACAGCGCGCCGCGAGGGACGCCACCTTCCGGTGGCGGGTACTCCTGGGGGTATTTGGATTTTTATCCTGGGGGTATCTCCCAAAATTGAGAATGAGAGGGCTTGTCGTGGTGCACACTGATACAGAAATCCGCAGAGCCAAGGCCAAGACTTCTGCCTATCGCATGAGCGATGTGGGAGGGCTGTACCTTATCGCCAAGTCCTTAGCTTGGGCCGACATGAGATTTTGATCTTCCTATCGTTTGAATCCGGTTTTTTGCCGGAGCGAAGCCCTTGCCAGGAGTGCGCAGAGGAGGCCCGATGTGCACGCTTTTTGGTGATTGTGAGCATTTGGATAGCAAAATCCGATGGCACTTTTGTTCACCTGCGCACCCCGGACCCTGCAGACTGAATTCCCGACGGATCCCGATGCAGATCGTCAGCCGCGATTCAACCGCGCGTTCTTGTCGGGGTGCATGACTTTGATGTTTCGCGCGAGACCGAGCAGCCCTAGCAGGCGAATGAGCAAGTAGTTGAAGTCCAGTTCCCACCACGCCATGCCATGTGTTGCAGATACGGGATGTGCATGGTGATTGTTATGCCATCCTTCGCCGCCTGTCAGCAGCGCAACCCACCAATTATTGGTTGAATCGTCGTGGGTATCAAAGCGCCGTGCTCCCCATAAGTGAGTTGCAGAGTTGACGAGCCAAGTCACATGAAAGCCGACGGTAGTTCGGAGCAATACGCCCCAGAGCAGCCACGACAGACCAAGCCTCCAACCTCCCACTGCAGTACCGCAGGCCAGGAGCGCGATCCCGCTGAAAGTGATTGGGATCCAGTGCCAAACCAAGAGCCACCTGTAGAAGCGATCTCGCTGCAGGTCGGGTGCGTAATGAGAGAGAAGGACCGTTTCGTTGTGCAGTGCCCCATGAAGTATCCATCCCATGTGCGACCACCATTTGCCATCGCGAGGCGAGTGTGGGTCGCCTAACCGGTCGGTGTACTGGTGGTGCATGCGATGTACGGCAACCCAATAGATGGGACTTCCCTGCAGCGTCATCGTGCCACAGAGCACCATCAAGTGCTCCACCCATTTGGGGGTGGTGAATCCGCGGTGTGTGAGTTGACGGTGATAACAGACGGAGACACCCACATTCTGGCCCACGATCCACATCGCAAGAAACACGGCCAGAGAAGACCAGCGGAAGGTGAACAGAGCCGCAATGGCGCCGAGGTGAAATACCGCAATCACGACGAAGAACACCCAGTTGAATTCATCTGATCTTCCCTGCACGAGTCCAGGTGTTTCGGACCCGCCGGTCACTTGCGGTTCTGCAATAAGTGTTGCCATGGAATCTCTGCCTTGGTTGTGCGGTCATTGGTCGCAACCTGGATGCCGCATGGCATCTACGATGCCCTTTCAGGCAGGGTGGTGTCTGTTACCAGCCTTAACAGCTTGTCGCCCGAATCTCTGAGCAAGTCTGCTCACGTCGTCTGCACAGGCGGGCACCAGACTTCCTTCCAGCGCGGAAAATGGATGCAGTGTTCTAAATTGAACAGGCGTCGTTCTTCGTGGGTGACATTCTAATCGGTAGCAGGATCGGTCAACCTGCATCCCTATGCGAGGTCATGTCGATGAACGAAAGGTCAAGTAAGAGAGTTCTCCTAGTTGACGATGATTCATGCATTCGCGAGGTAATAGGAATGCTACTCGACGAAGAAGGCTACGAAACTGTGACAGCAGCCGACGGCCTTGAGGCGCTGGCGCAGATCAAGCTCGCAGTCCCAGACGTCATCGTCTCCGATCTCAACATGCCGCGCATGTCTGGCTACGAGTTCCTCTCCGTTGTGCGCCAGCGCTTTTCGTCGATTCCAGTGATTGCGATGAGTGGCGACTACGATTCCGATCAGTGCATTCCTGATGGCGTGATCGCCGATGCGTTTTTCCCAAAGGGTCAATCCTATCCAGGGGAACTTTTGCGCTCGATCGCACAGATGGTTCAAACCACGGTGAAGCGGCCCGTCCACCATCTGCCTCACGCTTCTCCCCCGCAGATTCCGCAGTATGGAAAGGATTCCGACGGGGAGGCATCTCTGATGCTGACCTGCACCGAATGCCTGCGGTCCTTTTCATTAAGCGCCTCGCAGACAAACTCAGACGAAGAGCTACAGGCTTCGTGTGTATTCTGCGGTACACAGGTCCAATACGCAATCGTCTTTTCCGAGTCCAATGGAGCACCGCATGCTAGTGCTTCAGGGCAGGTTGGCAGCGTTGCGGCCTGAAATGCCATTGGTTGACTGTGGCGCCAGCAAGCCTTAGGAGAGCTGTTCAATGGACGGCTTCTCGACATTGTGCTCGGGTAATCGATCGAGAAGAACGACATTGAGCAGCGACTTGTGGACCTGGATGCGGCCGTTGTAGTCGATAAAACCGAGCTTGCGAAAGCGATTCATAAAGAAACTGACGCGAGATCTTGTCGTGCCAATCATTTCCGCCAGAGTCTCCTGCGTCACGTGCGGAATGAAGATATTCGGTTCGCCCGGCTTGCCAAACTCCGCCATTAATAAGAGGATTCGCGCTAAGCGCTTTTCGCTGGAGTTGAAAAGCTGATCAACAAGATCGGCCTGTGTGCGCATGCTGCGGGTCAGAAGAAAGCTCAAGAAGAGGTCGGAGAACTCATGCTCTTCGTGCATCACGCGAATCATCTCTGTGCGACTGATTTCGAGCGCTGTGCAGGCTGTGATTGCAACAGCGGTGGCAAGGCGCAGACCTGGGATAGTCGCGAGGCACTCTTCTCCGACGAAGTCGCCGGCGGAAAGAAGCGCGAGAGTGGCTTCTTTGCCAGTATTGGATACGACGGTGAGCTTTGCTCTTCCCTTTTGAAGGTAAAACACAGAGTGTGCCGAACCCCCTTGAGAGAACAAGGGCTGCTTTGATCTCACGACTACGATTCTTCGGCCAACGCCAGCTTTCGCAAGAAAGTCTGTGGGATCAAATTTCAGATTGTTCTGATCGCTCATGGGAATCTGCCTTTGTTAGGAACGGTGTTCAAGCGGATTGTGACAGCGCGACGATCGAAGGAAAAGGAGGAAGTGCCTCAAGTGTCGCCCCTTACTTGCGGCAAAGGATGGAATTCCCGTTGCGCCTTCCTCGGAAAGACCGGCCTGACCCGCGATCGGTAAATCGACGGCGAAGCTACACTTTTGTAGCCTGTACTGAGTGTGCGGGAATTGGAATAACCCGAATATCGGGGACACTACTCATAATTGGGGGTGTTGTCCGGGAAAGCCCTTACAAGAGTCGCCCTCGTGTTCAATCGAAAGGAGAAGGCAGCCATGAACCAGACCCTTATCGAGCGGAGCCGTCCGGCTCACTCTCCAGCGTCTCTGGGGTCAGAAGGCCCATCTGCACGGCAAAGCGAATCAGCTCGCTCCGCGTCCGCAGGCCAAGCTTCTCAGCAAATCGCGAACGATAGGTCTCGATTGTTTTGACACCCACAAAGATCTGCTTGGCTATCTCTGCACTGGTGTAGCCGCGCGCTACGAGGCCAAGGACCTGTAGTTCACGGCGGCTGAGGATATTGACCGGACGGATGGAATGGGCTTTTGAGCCCTTCTTCGCGAGCACATCCTGAACGAGGATGTCCGTCAGGCGCGGATCGACGAAGATTCCACCCCGATACACGGCTCGAATAGCGGCGATCAGTTCCGCATCCACCGCCCTTTTCAAAAGGTAACCAGAGGCACCGGCAGCCAATGCCGATCGCAGGTACGCGGCGTCATCATGCATTGTGAGAACAAGCACCCGGACTTCATGGCAGTCTTGCACGATGGCCTGCAGCGCCTTCATGCCCCCCACCCGCGGCATCGTCAGATCCAGCAACACGACATCTGGTTTCAATTCGCGCGCGGTTTGAACTGCGATCTCTCCGTCGGGCGCCTCGGAGACGACTTCCATATCGGTCTGAGCATTGACCAGCATCCTGAGCCCCGCGCGAAGAATCGCGTGATCATCCGCGATCATGACTCTGATCTTGCGTGCTCGGAGTGCCATCTCAGATGATCCTTCGCATTGCCTGGGGATGGAGGGGAACTTGCACCAGAACCCTGGTTCCTTTGCGCTGTGCCGCGAATTTGATTGTCCCGCCAAGAAGGACAGCTCGCTCCCGCATACCTTGAATCCCAAGGCGATGCGAGGAAACGGTTACGGCCTTGGCATCAAAACCACAGCCGTCGTCAGAGATTTCCACCTTCAAGGCCAGCTCTGAGTGGGTGAAGTGAATCCCGACTGTCTTGGCTCCAGAATGCCTGACGACGTTGGTCAGGGCTTCCTGGAGAATGCGATACAAGCCGATCTGGACGGCAGGCGGCAATTGAGTGGAATCAAGATCATTGAACGTAAGATCCACAGCGATCTCGTGCGTCGTCTGAAATTCGGTAACATATCTGCGCAGCGCAACCTCCAGACCATGATCGTCGAGCACCGATGGATGAAGCCCGCGGGCGAGCCGGCCGAGCTCGTCGATGGCGTGACCGGCGATCTCCCGCAGCTGACGGCCGTGTACCTTCACATCCGCCAATTTCCGAGTGTCTTCCAGGGATCGAAGGCCGACTAGAAGAGCCGTCATCAACTGGCCTGCTTCATCATGCAATTCGCGCGCAATCCGACGTCGCTCTTCTTCCTGCGCCGCAAACGTCCGTTCCAGCAGGAGCCGGTGCATCGATTCGGACTGCCTCATCTCCGCAGCCTGCTTACGTTTTTGCTCACTCAGGTCGGTGATCACCATGCTCATGGCCTGGCCTTTGAATCCTCGAAGCCGATTGAGGGACAAATAAACCGGGATCAGGCTTCCGTCCGGACGGCACAAGTTGAATTCGCCCTTCGCAATCGTCGTTCGCGCAGCAACCAGCAGCGCGTCAAATTTGTCTCGCTCCGCTTCCGCGATGAAGGATTGCACCGCAACGCCAGAGACTTTCACTGGCGTCCTGCCTAACAGTTCTGCAAACCTTCGATTGCAGTAGAGAACGGCGCCATTGTGAGACAGAGTCGCTGCGCCCTCGCTCATTGCCTCCACGAGCATCCGATAGTTAGGCTCTCCGCCCTTCAGGGCAACGAGTCTTGCTCCCTGACGACCCGCAATCATGAATGCATCCACCTCACCGGACCGTATAGCGCGAAGGGTGTCTTCCGCACTGTCCAATCGAGTACGAAGCTTTGCTTGCGAAGCCTTTGATGTCGATGGAGGCCGCTTGCTCAGAGCTGGGATTTGGCCTTTGGCAGACTTTAGCAGCGCGCCAGGTTTGCCGGATGGGGCTTTGGGGAGGACCCTGCCATCCGAGTACGCATGCTTATTCGCCATTTTCAATATCTGCCTTCACTTCAGCGTGCTGGTTGGAGATCCAACCCCACAATGACACTCTCAGTCTTTGAGAGGTTGCCGATGATTTTCTTCACGGGCGGCGGCAGCCTTCGCACCAGGGTAGGAATGGCGATGATCTGATCGCCCTTGGCCAGTTGCGGCTTCTCAAGCAAGTCCACGACTTCGATGCGGTACTTGCCCTTCAGCTTTTCCTCACAGAGTTTTTTAAGGTTGGTGATTGCGGTGATCGAATTCGGAGTGTGACCGGCAATGTAAAGCCGCAAGATGAAAAAGTCACTTCGGCTGGTCGTGGACGAGCGCTTCTTTGCTGAACGCTTCTTCATGCCTGCGGCCTTCTTCGTGTCGGTGCTTGCTTTCATGTCTTGGCTCGAATTCCGGCCCAAATGGGCCAAATGGGAGACTCAGTCTCACGAATTGTCATTGACCTGCAACGTGGGTAGACACAGTATGATCCTTCAGAACGATACCCAATTCAAGGCCTCTCTTGCTTACGACCAGCTCACGAACCTCGCGGGAATGTGCCATACCACGAGATTTGAGAACGTAGAGTTCTCGTCTCGGCCGTCCATTGGGCTTGCTGTCCCGCAAAACAATCCAGGTGTCCATCAGAGAGGACACAGCCGCGGCAGTTCTCTCCTGGGGATCGCCTGCGAAGGTCAGATTGGTAAACATCGATGTGACCTGTTGCACCTTCAGAAAATCGACGAGGCGCACGAGCATCGATTTCACGTCATAACTGCCTGACGTCGAAACCAGGTTCGTGATTGGATCGATGACCACCACCCTTGGTCGAAGCTGAGCAATCATCTTGTGAATCACAGCCAGGTGCCCTTCCAGGCCGGTGCTGGTTGGCCGCATCGCGTTGAAGTGCAATAAGCCCTTCTTTACCCACCGCTCCAAGTCAAGGCCGACCGAGCGCATGTTGCGGAGAATCTGGCTGGGAGATTCTTCAAAAGTGAAGTACAGGCAAAGCTCGCCGCGGGCGCAACCGGCGCTGGCAAAGTTCGCCGCCACGCTGGACTTTCCAGTTCCAGCCGTACCGGTCACGAGCACGCTGCTGCCACGGAAGAAACCTTTTTCTTCCATCATGTCGTCCAAGGCCGGGATTCCAGTTGAGACGCGATCGGTGAGAGCTTTATGAGTGAGCGCGAGAGAGGTAATCGGGACCACTGATATGCCGTCTTCATCAATAAGGAAAGGATATTCGTCCGTGCCATGGGAGGTGCCCCGGTACTTGACGACTCGCAGTCGGCGGGTGGAAATCTGCTCCGTGACCCTGTGATCCAATGCGATGACGCAGTCGGCGATGTATTCTTCCAGCCCATGGCGGGTCAGAGCATTCACTCCGGCTTCCCCAGTGACGATTGCGGTAAGCTTGCGATCTTCGAGCCAGCGGAAGAGCCGCTGCAGTTCGGACCGCAGCACTGCAGTGTCGGCTACACCAGCAAAAAGCGCCTGAACGCTATCCAGAACAACGCGCTTTGCCTTCACCGTCTTTACCGCGTGGTCTAAGCGGATAAACAGGCCGTCGAGGTTGTATTCTCCCGTCTCGGTAATCTGGCTTCTCTCAATGAAGACGTAATCGATCAACATCTTCTTGCGTCTGGTAAGATCGCGCAAATCAAAACCCAGCGAAGCAATGTTGGCCGCCAGCTTCTCTTCAGTCTCCTCAAAATTCATGCACACGCCGGGCTCGCCGTATTGAACTGCGCCGTTCACGAGAAATTGCATTGCGAGCAAACTCTTGCCGCATCCCGCCTTGCCGCAAACCAGCGAAACCCTACCCTTCGGAAGGCCACCGCCTGTCACTTCATCCAGTCCCTGGATTCCTGTTGGGGCTTTGGCAAGCTGATGGCGAACAACCTTGGGAACTAACTTGGCGCGGGGCATTGAGAGTCTCCTGCGATTCAGGCGGGCGGGTTCGGGCGCGGAACTGTGCACGTATCCTAGCATGACGGTTGATAGTGCGCCAAAGCGGGTGACGCCTGGTTGCCGATTGCTGACAGAGAATCCAGGCCTTCCGCTCATAGCGCGGCTCTTACTCAAAGCGGGAGACGATAACGCAGTTCCATGTTATGAATTCGCTGGCATTTCGTTGTGAGGGAGCGAACGCTCAGCAAAATCTCCAGTTAGCTTCCGCGTCATGACCTGGAAGTGGTAACCCATCACCGCAAGGGTCATAGCAGAGCCAAAGCAACGGCGATAGCGAGTGGCTGCGGCCAGCAGAAACTTCCAATAACTCAGGCGCTGCGGTCCAATGACTCCCTGGCGGACGATGGAGGTGACTAGGGCGCGCGCATTGGCAAGGGTCAGCCATCGCTGCCTGGACACTCGTTCTCCCGGTCGTGGCTGCGTGCGACTTAGGTAGAGTCTTACGCGCTCATAATAGGCTTCGCAAGAGTAGATCCGTTTGAGCACCGAGCGATAACCCTCCACAAGCCGCGTCGCGTCCATCCTGGGAAGAAAGTTCAGCTTGTCGCCAGTGTTGTCGCCATGGCCTGCGTCCAGAATTCTTCCTTCTCGCCACAGGCGCCGGAAGAGTTGCGTCCCAGGCATGGCCTGTAGCAGGCCAACCATGGCAATGGGGATTCCGCTCTTCTGAATAAAGTCGACCATTTGGTCGAAGATGTCGTCCCGGTCGGTGTCAAAGCCGAGAATGAATCCGCCCATGACTTGCATGCCATAACTCTGAATGGTCGCCACGCCGTCGAGAAGACTGCGGCGCGTGTTCTGGAGCTTATTGCTGGCGATCAGGCCCGACTCATCTGGTGTTTCGATGCCAAGGAAGACCGAAACGAAGCCGGCATCTTTCATCAATTGCATCAACTCGGGATCGTCGGCCAGGTTCAGGGACGCTTCGGTATTGAAGTCGAAGCTGGTCTTGTATTGGCTGCGCCATTGAGCCAAGGCTGCGCATAACTCCTTGGCGCGGCCTTTATTGCCAATGAAGTTGTCATCGACAATGAAGACTGCTTCGCGCCAGCCTGCCGCGCGCAACTGATCCAGTTCCGCCAGCACCTGGGCGACGGCTTTGGTCCGCGGGCGCCGGCCGTAGATCTCGATGATGTCGCAGAACTCGCAGTTGAAGGGGCAACCGCGCGAGTACTGCACGGCCATTGTCGAGTAGCGGTGCATTTTGATGAGGCTCAGATCGGGCAAAGGGCTGGTCTCCATTGGGGGCCGCTCGGTGGCTTGATAGGCAGGCTTCGCCGTGCCCTGCTCCAGATCGCGCGCAAGCTCGGCGATCAGGCTTTCAGCCTCACCGATCACGACGTGGTCCGCCTTCAGTTCCTCCACCGGTATGCTGCTGGCGATAGGCCCACCTACAACGGTGCGCAGGCCGAGGACGCGGCAACGGTCCACAACGGCCACCAGGGACTCGCGCTGGATGTGCATGGCACTCAGGAGGACCACGTCGGCCCAGTCAAGGTCGCGTTCGCGCAGTCGCTCTACGTTGGTATCCACGAGTCGCTTGCACCAGGCCTCTGGTAGCAGCGCCGCCACAGTCATCAGACCCAACGGAGGCTGTGCAGCCCTCTTCCCCAGAAACCTAAGCGCATGCTTGAAGCTCCAATAAGTCTCAGGAAACTCCGGGTAGATCAACAATGCATTCATCGGCCAACTCTCCGGCAAGAAGGGCGATTGGCGAGCATGAGTCTTGACACTGGGATCGACAACTGGTCCCCGCGCATCGCTAGCCGAAGCGGCCGTGCTCGATTGGACGCTCTCCCCGGAAATAGATTGTCCTACTTTTCTCCGCAAAAATGGACAAAATGAACCACTATGCAGGGAAATTGCACATGAATGGCTCGTGTTGTTGCAGAATTCGGACGGAGTCTCTTCTCCATGGCCTTGCTCCCGCCCGGATTAAACGGCTGCCAGCCGACATGGGCATTGACATAGATTCGCTCGCATTCCAACCCATTACCGAGCGGGTTGCGCAGGAGCGATCAATGGATGCCCCCAAACATTCTCACGGGTATGCCTGCGTTAGAGAACGCTCCTGCGTCGACTCACCAGGTTGAAGATCAGAATGATCACCGCGAGCACCAGCAGAAGGTGAATCAGACTACCGGCTATGTGAAAGCTGAAGCCCAGGAGCCACAGAATCAAAACCACTACAAAAATTGTCCAGAGCATATACGCCCTTTCCTGCATTGTTGGCGCCCGAGATCCGCATTGTGTCCAGGGCGCCCGCGATGCATTGAGCAACATCTGTTATTTCGAGGCGACCGATTGCGCCTTTGCGTTCCTTACTGCTTCGATGAATGACTGCGCCGCAGCAGGGGTCGCAACTTCGCCTTGCAGAACGCCCTGCGTGGAAACGTGATGTCCGTAAAAGGCAAGCATGGAATCATCGTCGCGACGAACATCCGCTCCGCTCAGAGTGAGTCCCGCAAAGGCCCCCTTGGCTCGTGAGTAGGTAAGAATCTGGGTATTCAGATTCCAATCGGTACTGGCGGAGGCATTGCGACCAACTGGTCCGGCTGCCGCGGAAGCGTCCGCTCCAACCTTGAACTTGGCAGCTTCCAGGCGTTGCATTCCCTTGTTCCCTTGGAAGATCATGACCACATCGACGCCTTCGACGCCGATTTGCAGGCCCCAGCTTCCGCCGGTTATGGCAAAGAAGTCTGGCGCGCTCCACCCCTTTGCGGTCCGGCATGTGGCTACGCCCTTTCCGTTCTCCGCGCCGAACACCAGACCCCCTTTGATCATGTGAGGCACGACAGCAATGCACTTGGCGTTCGCCAGCACCTCTTCTGGGATGCCTTTATCCGGCGTGGCCATGATCTGGTGCAGCACCAGCGCTGCATTGTCCAGACGGTTCTGCACATCTTCGCGAGTCTCCGCACGGACAGCGGTCGCCGCACCCAGACTCAACAATGCCACTAGCGTTACAAGTTGCTTCATGCTTCTCACCTTTTCTACCCATGCGCGGCGTCACATACTTTTCGCGCACTGAGGCGCACGAGGTAACTCCTAGGCTAGAGTGATCGCATGTCACGGTCTGAGCTATATGGCTCTAAGGGAGGGATACCGGCCCTTCTATTCAAGCAGGCAGGCCCATGGATACCGCTGGGCATTGAAGGATGTCGGACACAATGCAGGATTGAGTCGGCTCTACAGGATCAACTGCCGCTCGAAAGCACTCAATAGCCGAATCTTCATCGCCAGTCGTAGCGAGTATCTCCACGCCAGTCAACAGCGAGCCGACAAACTTGTGCAAAATGGAACAGTCTGTCTGGGCGCCGCATGGGACACTTGCTCCAGCTCCTAATCGATTCGCCTGGTGAGTTGAGAGATGCCCGAAACAAGGAACAGAATTCTCATCGTGGACGATCAGTCTTTGCATTCACACGATGATGTCGTTCGCGCTTGCTGAGATTTTCTATCGAGTGCGTACTGTCGAAGACGGTCTCCCTGCATTGCACACAAACTCCGCCAGGAGATTCCCGAGATTCTAGTGTCCGAGCTTGGTATGCCGGGCAGGTCTGGCAAGTTGAGTTGGCATCGATGGTCTGGCGCGAGAATCTCTGCGAATGGTACCTTAGGTCTTCGCAATGAACCCGACCTCTCATTATGACCAGTAAACAGTATGGACTTCTTGTGCGGACGCTGGCACTGATGATGATCGTGCTGGTATCGAGCAGGGGGTTGTTCGCCTACTCCGTTCTCACGCATGAGGAGATCGTCGACCTGGCTTGGACCTCCGAGCTTCGTCCTCTTCTATTGCATCGCTTCCCAGATATGACCGAAGACCAGATAAGAGAGGCGCACTCCTACGCCTATGGAGGCTCGGTCATCCAGGATCTTGGCTACTATCCATTCGGCAGCAAAGAATTCAGTGACCTGGTGCATTACGTTCGCAGCGGAGATTTTGTTCTGGAGTTGCTTCATCAAAGCCAAAATGCCAATGAATATGCCTTCGCATTAGGCGCGCTGTCCCACTATGCAGCAGACATCAGCGGTCACCCGGCGGTCAATGAGGCCGTTGCGATTTGCTATCCAAAGCTGCGCGCGCGATTCGGAAGATCGGTTCGCTTTGCGCAGGACAGGAGTGCGCATTTGAAAACCGAGTTTGGCTTTGACACACTCCAGGTTGCGAGGAATCGTTATGCCTCCGACCAGTACCACGATTTCATAGGGTTCAGGGTCGCTCAGCCTTTGCTGGAGCGGGCGTTCTACGTCGTATACGGGCTGCAACTGAAAGACGTACTCACGCATGAGGACCTGGCGATCGGTTCCTATCGCTACTCAGTGAGCAGGCTGATTCCCCAAATGACGAAGGTCGCTCTCCAGGCGCACAAAAAGGATCTCATGCGGGAGACACCGAACTTTGCGAAGAAGAAGTTCCTATACCGCCTATCGCGCTCGGATTACGAGCGGGAGTGGGGAAAGACCTACTCGAAGCCTGGCTTCGGTACGCGGCTGCTGTCGGCGCTCTTTCGATATATGCCCAAAGTCGGGCCCTTCAAAGGCATGGGATTCGATAATCCGACCCCGCAAACGGAGGATCTGTATATTAAAAGCATTAATGCTACGGTCGATCGTTACCGCGCTTCACTCGAAGAAGTGCGCGCAGGTACTCTGGTCCTGCCCAACCGTGATCTGGATGACGGAAAAACAACTACAGCGGCAGAATACACACTCGCGGATGAGGCCTACGCAAACCTTTTAGTGAACCTCGCTGCGCGGAAGTTCGAGGGAACTTCGCCCCAACTGCAGGACAATATCCTCACGTTTTACTTCAACCCTTCGCTTCCGATTGAGACTAAAAAGAACCCCGCGCTCTGGCAGGCTGTCCTTAGCGATCTAAGCGAGTTGAAGGCCTTCACCCCCTCCCCAATCGCTGATTGAAGATGATTCAGGGAAGCAAGACTTCACGCAGGCGAAGCACTCTCGAAAGGTGCGACGAGAGGGAGACCATCACCAGAAGAGATAGAGACGATCTTTCTGCCCTTTCCGCGCTTGGTGGGACCTGCCGTGACGCTCCCTTTGTGGGCGCTCCGAACTTCGCAGCCACGATCCCTTCCTCCAGATTCAACTTGCCTAGTTCATGCAGTTGACGGGCAGGCAAACGCAGCACTTCGATCCACCTGCCTTCGCGAACCCACGGCTGGACGCAGCGAGGGCAGGTTTAATGGGGAGGATATTGGGCGGGCATTTCCGAAGGCTGTGCGCAGCTGCCTCAGGAAGCTGATGAGATGGGGTCGCGATTCCGGGTGCTGTTTGCAGACTTCATTGCTGCCTTTGTGGCAAGGAGCAGAATGCGTTCAGATGCTGCGCACTGCCCTATGCCGATGTCCCTCTACCTTGATCATTGTTCAGATTCGACCCATGAGCAGCAGCACGACAACAATCAACAGGACCAGACCCAATCCACCGGTGGGATAGTAGCCCCAGTTTCTGCTATGTTGCCACCTCGGGAGTGCGCCAAATAGGGCCAGAAGTAAGATCACGATCAGCACAGTTCCAAGCATGAGTATCTCCTCACCCGCTATTCAACCAGCGGAGTCAATTAAGATGCGACGCGGCCTCTTTGAGACCGCGTCGGTTAAGCCGTCATACTAACGCAGGCTTCCTGTCGTTCTATCGACTGGGGTACCGATTGCGTCGCCTGATACCACCAACTCGACTCTGCGGTTAGCCTGGCGGCCGCTGGAATTATCATTTGAGGCCACCGGCAGTGTATTCCCAAAACCTTTGGCGCTCACCGAATTCGCGGACACACCTTGTTCGACCAGGTAATCGCGGACGGTCGACGCGCGATTCTCTGACAGCGTCTGATTCATTGCATCCCCGCCCACATTGTCTGTGTAGCCGCCAACCTGAATATTGAGGCCTGGATACGCGATCAGAATTCCTGCCACCTTTGCCAGCTTTTCCCGCGCGCCCTGCTTCAGCGAGTATTCCCCAGTGTCAAAGAGAACATCGGACATGCTGACGATGAGTCCCCGTGCACTGTCGCGCGTCTCAAGGACCTGGTTGAGTTGCTCTGACAATTTTTCCCGCATCGCTGCCTGATCACTCACTGCCTGGCTTTCATTCTGCTGTGCCTTCTGTGCAATCGCACGGGAGCGATCAGCATCTGCCTGAGCAGCCGTAACTGCGGCTGCGGAGGCTACTTGATTCGCAGCCATATCAGCCTGCGCGTGTGCCGTATCAGAAAGAGCGACTTGCTTTTGCCGGTTCGCTTCATCGGTCTGTGCCTGCGACTGTGCCTGAGCATCTGCTGAAGCCTGACGCTCGTTCGCCAGCCGCTCCTCGCCCATCTTCTTCACTGCGATCGTGCGCGCGTCTTCAGCGGTCTGTACTGCCTCGCGTGAGGTTGCTATCAGTTCCTTGGTTGAGGAATGCTTGTCTGTGGCGTAGCCGTTAGCCCGGTTCATCAACTCCACAGCATGATGATAGGAATCGCCAGCGTACGTGTCGGCTCCTTCGGATTGAGCGATGCGGAGCGCATTCCGCGCCTCGAGAAATTCCAGGGGCAACTTCGCATCCAGAACCACGGGGTCAAACTTGTAACCGGTCGGGATATAGCCGCCCCGTTCCATCAGTTCATACTTTGTGCGGACTGTTTCGGTTGTTCCCTTGGTGTCAGTGCGCACCACATTTTCAAGTACGACGACATTGCTGGGCTGATGAACGGCATAATACGGCTCTGCTGTAACGATCAGTGCAAATGCCTGAAGATCCGTAGTCACATCGAGTTTTCCCTTTTGGTTCTCACCTACCAGCACTTCGCCCAGATTCACGGCGCGCCCCTCAGGAGAGATCGCCCATAGGACGTAGGTGAGGTATTCGTTCCCAAACGTTGTGGGCTTATGAAGGTCTTTGAATTCGACCTCGATTTCCATATAGCCCTTCTTGCTTTCTACCTTGGCTTCGCCGCTGGCTGAGGGCATAAGGTCTGTGCCAGCAAAGTCGATCTTTGTGGAGCCACTGCGGTGTTGATAGTTCACCGCCTGGACCGTACGGCTGGTCATGCCCATGTGAAATCCTGGCGCAGAGCCTGAAGGCTCCGTAACCACTCCCATTTGCGTGTCTGCCTGACCAAACGAACTCAGACAGAGTGTACTTCCGATTAGGAACAAGAGGGCTTGCTTCATAGACTCTCCTTGAGGCCGAAAGCTGTGGTCGTGCGTTATCTTCCGCGTACAGGCGACACCACGCCCGCATCGGTGGTGCCATGGATCAATGCCCGACCCGGAACTGGGTGAGATAGCTGAGCAGGCCAAAAATCTTCAGGAGCCAGAGAACTACGGCAATCAAGACCACGACGTTGAGGATGCCTTTGATTTGACTCTGCATTGGTATGCGATTTACCAGCCAGAGCAGCACGCCTACGACGCATAGCGCGATTACAACGGTGACAAGTGGCATTTCATGTTCTCCAATCACTCCCAAAAAGGGATCGACACTCAGAACATCTTTGAACTGCGTGCTCGGTTCGTATGGAAGTGCATGTGTTCCGCGTGGCCAGTTGCCATCTACTCATGCGGACAAGAGGACACTTGCCCATGCGATAGACAGATCACGCGAAGTCGATTTGCTTTTGCAAGATTCCAGCGCCAGACGAGGCGCATGTCTGTCAGGTTCACTGCGCACTGGAGCCGCCTAGGAAGAGGGTCATACTTGACTCCTCACCACACTCATTGTTCCAAAACAATGGTCGCAAGGCTGAGCTACAATGCTCATCTGAGTGAGTTGGAGCTTCGCATCCTGCCTTGCGGAAAGCAGAAAAGCGTGGGTTACGATCTGCCTATTTTTTGGATGGTCGATTGGGGCTTGGATTATGCCAGCTTCCACCTGGAGCGATGAGTGAGTCAGCCTGTTTAGGGCCCCAACTACCGCGCTTGTACGGGAGAGCCCGATGATGATGCGTGAGGACCGGATCCACGACGCGCCACGCTGCTTCAACCGCGTCCTCACGGGTGAAAAGTGCCCCGTCACCCTTCATAGCGTCGCTCAAGAGGCGCTCGTACGGCGGTTCCTCCCCTGGCTGCTGTTCCGACAGGTAAAGCTCTCGCTGCTCTCCTATAAACTCCTGCCCCGCGAGTTTCACGCGAGCTGCAAGCGCGACAGCTGAGTTGGGAGAGAGTCGAAAGCGCAGGTAGTTTGACCGGCTAGTCGCCTGCACTGCGTCCGCAAAGAGCCTTTGCGGCGGCGGCTTGAGTTCCACCAGTATCTCAGTTGCGGTGATGGGTAGATATTTCCCAGATCGCAGAAACCAAGGCACACCGTCCCAGCGCCACGAGTCAATCCATAGCCGTAGAGCGCAGAAAGTCTCCACGTCAGAGCGTTTTGTAACGCCTGGCTCTTTGCGATAGCCACTGTACTGTCCGCGTACCACATCGTCGAACCGTAGAGGACGCATGGCTTTGAAAACCTTGGCCTTCTCATTGTGGACGGCTCCGAAGTCCTGTGTTGCGGGCGGCTCCATGGCCAGCAGAGCAACGACCTGGAAAAGGTGATTTTGTATCACGTCGCGAAGGCAGCCTGCGGTTTCATAAAATGAGCCGCGCTTCCCTATTCCAAAGCTCTCAGAGAGGGTAATCTGAACGCTGGCAACGTAATTGCGGCTCCATATCGGTTCGAGAAACGAATTCGCAAAGCGAAAGTAAAGGATGTTCATGATTGCTTCTTTGCCGAGAAAGTGGTCGATGCGGAAGATTGAATCTTCAGGAAACGTCGCATGTGCAACCCTATTCAGCTTGCGCGCGGAAGCCAAATCGCGCCCAAACGGCTTCTCAACAATCACGCGAGCGTTCTTGGCCAGACCAGCGGCGCCCAGTCCTTCGATGACCGTTTCGAAGAGCGAAGGTGGAATGGCTAGATAGTGTACGGGGCGTCGCGCATTTCCCATCGCCTCTTTGATCTCCTTGAATGTATGGCTGTCTTGATAATCCCCGCTCACATATTTGAGCAGTGACAGAAGCTTTTCAAATGCGCGCCTGTCATCAATTCCTCCCGAGTGCTCAATACTGTCGGTCGCACGCTTGTGCAAATGCATCAGGCTCCACCGTGGGAAGGCAACGCCGATCACGGGAACCTTGAGTTCACCACGCTTCACCATTGCATAGAGCGCAGGGAAAATCATCTTGTGGGCCAGATCGCCCGTTATTCCAAAGATCACAAGTGCGTCTGAGTGATTGGCCATCAGTCGACTCTTTTCTGCTCGGAGAGCTTTTCCTCATGTCCGCCGAACTGCAAGCGCAGGGCGGACAAAAGCTTATCGGCAAAGCAATCCTCGCCGCGCGAGGTGAATCGCGCAAAGAGCGCGGCACTCAATACAGGAGTGGGGACCGACTCGTCGATGGCTGCGGCAATGGTCCAGCGCCCCTCTCCAGAGTCCGATACACGACCGGAAAACTGCTCCAGTTCTGGACTCTCGAGGAGAGAGATGGCAGTCAGATCCAGAAGCCAAGACGAGATGACACTCCCGCGGCGCCAGACCTCGGCGATATCAGCAAGGTTCAGCTCATACAGGTAGTCTTCTGGATGGCGCAGCGGCGAGGTTTCGGCATCCACAGTGCGTTGCCGCTTACCGGCGTTGGCATGGTGAAGAATGCTCAACCCCTCTGCATAGGATTCCATGATGCCGTACTCAATGCCATTGTGGACCATCTTGACAAAGTGACCAGCGCCGCTGGGGCCGCAATGCAGGTAGCCATGTTCAGCCGTACCGCCTGCTTTCTCGCGCCCAGGCGTGCGCGGTGCCGAATCGATGTCTGGCGCCAAAGCAGAGAAGATGGGATCTAAGCGCTGGACGACGGCATCATCGCCGCCAATCATCAAGCAGTATCCTCGCTTTGATCCCCAGACCCCACCACTGGTTCCAACATCTACATAGTGGATGCCCGTTTGTCTCAGGTCGGCTGAGCGGCGAATATCATCGAGGTAATACGAATTGCCTCCGTCTAGGATCACGTCATCACTCTCAATGAGCGGGATAAGCGCCTTGAGCGTCAGATCCACCACTGCTGCTGGCACCATCATCCAGATGGTGCGGGGCGATTTCAATTTCTTTGAGAACTCTGCGAGCGAGGCGGCGCCATCCGCACCCTCTTTGGCGAGTGCCTGCACCGCTTGCGAGTGGAGGTCGTACACGACGCAGTGATGGCCCGCGCGCAAAAGGCGCCTCACCATGCTGGTTCCCATTCTCCCCAGTCCAATCATGCCAATTTCCACGTAGTCTCCTCTCGATACGGTTCCACGAGCCACGATGCGCACAAGCGCCACGCTGACCCGTTGTTGATTCCACAAGCAAATTCATGCCGACACGATGACGCGTGCTCGGCTGAGTTGCAATCCATTGCTTTGGTCAAAGATGGACGCAAAGCCCGAGAGGCGTGTCCTTTCCGTGACAATCGAAAGAGATGCGAGAACAGCCTGCGCTGGAAAACGCTATCCACTGTCGGCGAATGCGTCCTGTTGGTACTCAAGATCATCTGTTGCAGGAAGAGCACTTCGGATGAAGAGCGGCATAGAACTTGCTGCCATTGAATCACCATTCGAACTGTTGGCGCAGTAAACTGACACCGGCACAGAGAGAAGGGCTCGTGACTCCGCTACTGCATCAAGGCTCATCTGTGCCATAACAGATTGATGGCATTGAAGTGCAATATCCGTGATGCCCTTTGCGTCGTGACAGGCCTCTCGAAAGCATTTCTTCTCATCTGCAGGGAAGCAGTCGCAGCCTGAACGTGCGCATTGTGTGCGATATTCAATCGATCTCCTTCTGTACCGCGGGACCGTGCTTCTCGCAGACTACGAAAGCATGGCACGGACCGTCGCGATAAACCGTCCCGTTTTACTCACTGCCAACAGATGGTCAAAGGTCAGATTCAATGAGCCACTTCCATCGAGTCGCTCCTGAACAAAGGCCGTGTGCGCACCTTTTGAACTGGCTTGCATCGTGAGGAGAGTCTGCGCGCTGGCGTTGCAGTTACTGCCATTGTGCAGAGCCACCAGGTTCTCCATCACACACCTTATGACAAGGTTCATACCGACCGCGCAATCGTTGCTCGCGAGTTCATGGCCCCATATTCGTAGGAGTGCACGGATCGTACCCCAGCGACGTTGCAGTTACCGGATTTGGAGGAGTGGGAGGTGCGATCCATGGGATGTTGCTAAAGTCGAAAAACTCCAGCAGGTTTGGCTGCGTGGCATCGCGAGCTGTCAAGTGCGCGGCGCTCCCGATAAACCGATTTTCAACAAACTTGATCACGGCCGTGTGATCCATCGGCGTGTGCGAAACATAGTGCCGGCGGGTGAAAGGCGAGATGATGATATTCGGCAGGCGGAAGCCGAGTTGTGCGGCAAATCCCTGGACGGCCGCGGCGTCTCCTGCATTCGCCCCGGGATCGTTCGTCGCCAGGTCGCAATGCAGTGTGGGCACCCCGCCTGCTGGCACGCAGGGGCCATACGCATCGGGATTCACCGCGATCTGCGAGATATCCTGGATCGCTCCAAGGGAGGCATCTGTGTTGTCGTTGGAGTGCCCGGGGACCGGTGGAACATGGTCGTACGGGCCTCCACCCTCGTCATAGCTGAGGAAAAATACCGAATCCGGCCACTCTGGACTGGTCATGAACGAATTGACTACATTTGCCACTTGTGCCTGCCCTGACAGAATGGATTGGCCTGATCCTGGATGCTCGTCATTGTTGCCGTAACCTGCCTCAATGAATGCAAAGCTCGGAAGCGTGCCTTGGGTGAGATCTGTGAAATAGGTGGAAATCGGCGCAATGTGGTCTGGATCAATACAGAAGGAGTTCGTCGAATCTCCAACTACATTGGAGCCCTGTGTGGGAGGAGTGCAGGCTGCGCCCGTTGGATTCTCATACATATATTGATACGAATAGGTCAGGTTAGAGAAGGCCGTCGCGGGATACGCCGCGTTCGACCCACCGGTGCAAGCAGCATCACTCAGGCAGAGCCCCTCGGTGACCGTGTAGTAGATCTTCCACGATACTTTTGCCTGGTCAAGTTCCTGGAAGATGTTCGGAATATCGAGTTGAGAAAGGTTGTCATCCCCGCCGGGGTCTTTGACCAGGCCTTGGGTCGTGCCTCCCGTGAAGGTGGCGATACGATTCCCGATGCTCTTGGTGGATACCGGCGAGAACCAGCGATCGGACACCGCGAACTGCGATGCCATGAAGTAGTAGTAATTGAGAAATCCCTGATCGTAATACCCCATAGACCTCTGCCCCGTCAGGTCGGTGAAGGTACCGGAGCAACTGCCACCTGCGCTGGGGATCGCGCAGCTCTTCGCGTAGCCCTCGGCATTGTGGACAAAGCCATCCATCAAGATCGGGCGCGTGGTGAGGAAGTCGTAGCGATTGACCTCTCCATAGCTCCCCAGCCAGGCCGAAGTCTCGTCATCGACGCAGGTACTCTTAAGTTTGAAGAGCGGGTACGCAGTGCCCTCGTCGTCCAGGTTGCTGATTGTGGCTAGCTTGTCGTCGATGCCATCGACTTCATAGTCCTTGCCATCATCGCCGATGTTCCAGCCGTTCGCTTTTCGGTAGGGATTCAGCATGCCGAAATAGTTGTCGAACGAGTGGTTCTCTTGCAGCATGAAAATGACATGGTCGATGGATTGAATGCTGCCTGCTGCTGTCACCGCTACGGTTGCACTCGCCGAGGAGACACCACCTGCGCCGGAGGCGGTGGCCGTATAAGTAGTGGTCGCGGTCGGATTGACAATCTGGGACCCGCCGTTCGGTTGCAGGGCATACGTGCTGCCATCGGAGCCGGTCACGGTCACCTGAGTTGCGTTCACTGCAGTGACGGTCAACGTGGATGGATTCCCAGAGACCACTGAAGTGGGGTTAGCAGTGATGCTAACGGTCGGCGCGGGATTTGGTGTAACCGTCACGGTTGCACTCGCCGAGGACTTTCCTCCAGTGCCGATTGCAACTGCCGTGTAAATGGTTGTTCCTGTCGGGCTCACCAACTGAGTTCCACCGCTCGACTGCAAGGGATACGTGCTCCCGTCGGAGCCTGTTATCGTCACTTGGGTTGCATTTACAGCGGAAACATTCAGAGTGGATGAATTGCCCAATGGAATCGACGCGGGGGTGGCTGTGATCATCACCGTGGGCGGAGGATTTGGAGTTACGGTCACTGTCACGGTCGCCGAAGCACGTCCGCCAACACCGGAGGCAACTGCCGTGTAGACGGTGGTTGCTGCCGGGCTCACAGCTTGCGTCCCACCGCTCGGTTGGAGCGTGTAAGCACTGCCGTCGGATCCAGCAACATTTACCTGGGTGGCGCCGAGTGCAGTGATTGTCAGGATGGAAGAACTGCCCGCAGTTATGGAAGTAGGAATGGCCGTAATCGCAACGGTGGGAGGCGGAAGGGGCATTACCGTGAGCGTTGCGCTCGCTGAGCTCTTTCCCCCAGAGCCAATGGCAACGGCCGTGTACGTTGTGGTGGCGGCTGGACTCACGCTCTGGCTTCCGCCGCTTGGCTGAAGAGTGTACGTGCTCCCGTCCGTTCCAGTCACGGTCACCTGGGTGGCCCCCGTCGCAACCACGGTCAGACTGGATGAACCTCCGAGACCAATTGAGTCGGGGCTGACTGCAATCGTGACAGTCGGTTCTGAGGCCGTCGTAACTGTAACAGTTGCTGTGGCTGACGCATTCCCTCGCGCTCCTTTTGCAACGGCGGTATACGTGGTGGTTGCTTTCGGGCTCACGGGAATGGTTCCTCCGTGTGGCTGCAGACTATACACAGTTCCATCGGATCCGCTCACCGTGACATGTGTGGCATTCGTCGCAGTCACGGTCAGGGTGGAAGAACTTCCTGGGCTGATTGAAGCAGGAGTAGCAGTAATGCCGACTTCTGGCGACGTGAGATTGAAGTGGATACCGCACCCGGTGATCAGCAAGGGTAGGAAAGAAGAGAGTGCCGCCAAGGTAAACATCTGGCGAAGCGATCGGGAAACATTTACCTTTGTCACGCTCATCTCCTTCTTGCCCTTTAAGGGAGCAGGTTAGTCCGGCAAGTTCAGTGCCGAATCAGCCACAACTAAGCGAATAGAACCAAGTGCAAGGAACACTCTCTGACTGGATGACACCAAGTTCACAGCTTCCGCACGGACGCTGACCATTCGGCACCTATGACCCTGCTGCCATTCAGATGAATGCCCGCGGCGTTCCACTTTATCCATTGAAGGTGTCCGCGATGGTGTCGAGGTGAACATGCGCTTCTGCTGGATGGCTGCCCTGGCGGCTAGCCCTTTCGTCTCTCGGGTGAGCCAACAAGGCGGCCTCCAAATTCCAGCCAGGCGATATCTGCTTGGTCTGAAGTGGCCTTAGGAAGAGGTGCTGCAGGCCCGCACTCCGAACTCCATTACTCATCGCTCTTTTGCATTTGTTAAGTTCAAACCAGCGAAGATAGTTTTTGACAACGCTGGCCAAAGTCATCTCGATTCCAGCCGCAAAGTTATGCTCGGCCATCTGATGTTGCAGCTCTTGCGACTGCAAAATGGCAGAGACTTGCTCGGCGAGATCGCCGGCATCGTATCGTTTATAAAAGCGAATTGCCATTCCTTCTCCCGCCGCCATTCCTCGGAAGTCGTCGATGTCTGCGCACACAATCGGAACGCCATACTCACATGCCTGATGGGCTGGTCCGCTCGATCCAGTTGCCGAGTCGTAGGGCATAACCAGAACTGACGTTGTCCGAAACAGCTCCGGGATCGCCTCTTCCGGAACGTATCCGCGGAACTCTATTGGAAGGCCTGCAGGCTGCGCGTCGCGTATCGACTCCCAATACCCCGCCTTCGTGTGATGGTTGGCTCCGGCAACGATCAACCTGGCATTCGGAAATTTCTTCAGAATGGCAGGGAAAGCGGTCATTAGCGTCTCTAACCGCTTGTAAGTTCCCCAGTGTCCAATCGCCAGAATGCGCAGATCCGGATTGCCGCGCTTCGAAAAATCGGGCGGGCATGGAAAAGATTCAAATGTTCCATGCGTTCCCAGCAGCACATTGTGAGCGGAATACTTCTTAATCAGGGTATTTCGGTAGGAGGGAAGCAAAACAGAAACCGAATGCGCTCGAAGCAAGGCCCGGGTTGCCAGGTGCGTTCCCATTCGAAACAGCTTTTCCTGCCGGACTCCCGCAGCGGAAAAATCGACGTGTTCAAGGATATGGTGCAAGGTGATATGTGTGTAAAAGCCAGCGGCTCGTGTAAGAGCAGGTGCCGAGAGCCCCAAAAATGCAGCGAGGGGATTCTCTGGTGTAGCAAAGCTTGAGAAGACGAGGTTGAACCACACGACGTCGGGCTTCAGCCGCCGAATGGTGTTCAACAAACGTATTGGAGTTGACAGCGTACCGAATCTCCAACAACGAATCAGGTTGAATCCTGGCAACTCTTTGAGTTGATCCACCCTCAGCGAATGGCCCTTCTCGTCGGTTGCGAATTCATACTCTTCCAATTCGTCGGCGAGAATTGTCAATTCGACGTCTGGATTGCGCTGGAGTTCGCGAGCGATGTGGAATGCATATTCATTCAACTGGCGCCCACTGGGTGGAAATGTTGCGACTAGGCAAATTTTCATTGGACTCCGCCTTCAAAATAGACTGATTTGCACATAGGGTCTGAGCTGTTGATTCTGTCCACCCCTGAAGTTAAGGAAGTTCTCCTCTTGGAGGCCTGCCGAGAACCGAATCGGATACTGCAGGACAACCTCCTTTGAATCGTCGTTGAACTTTCGGTGGAAGGGCCTCGCATACGAGATGAAAAAACCGTTTTGGGTTGCATCATAGACGTGGAAACTTCGGGTACTGGAGTACGCAGTCGAAAAGTGGAGGCCCCAGTTTGGCTTTGGATTGAAGTCGACCGTGCCAGCTGGGCGTAGATTCTGTGCATTTCCCGAAGCTGTTCCTACGACTCTCCAGGCTCGAAGGTCCTCGATCACAGCTCGGACATTCAGACGTCCGGAAAAGCGGTGTTCGACACCAAGATAGGACGATGTGTAGTAGTCCTCGAAATTCACTGGTGAGAACTTCTGATCATTGGCGCCCCATCCAGCCACCATGGCAGTCTTTCCCCAGGGTGCGCCGACACGAAAATCAAGCGCACTGGTAAGTGCCCGCGAATGCAGGTTGCTTTCAGTAAAAGGGCCAGCTTCCCGGATCACATAGCCGCTGACCGAGACGGCATTGAAGAAGGCACTTGTCGACATATAGGCAAACACCCGGAAGAGGTTCTGGTTCATTGCGAGCGGAGACTCTGAATCACGCCGGACAGTAGCCTGAATGCCGCTATTGAACGCCAGGACATTACTCCCAAGATTGATCGTCGGGTTCAGTCCAAAGTTCAAAGTGTGGTCAGTCGTGTTACGGCTCACGATTGAATTCGTGCTAGGAACCGATATCTGCCCCCTTGAGTTCCTCATCTGGAAGAACCCGGTAGGGGTGGGCACGCGGCCAAGATGGAGATGGAAGGCACTGGTCCATTGCGTCTCGATGGAGGAACGCGGAGGTGGAAGCAGGGACGCATCACTAATCGGCACTGGAAATGAAGCATCCAACTTGGAGTCCAAAACATAGACCGTCGTATCTTCAAATATGGGATCGACTGAGAAATCGGAGAGAAGGCTGAGGGTGGGAGTGACTCTCAATCCTTCGTCCGCACCTGCCTGCAGCAACGCCTGCTGGGCAGTCTGATCTTCCCCTTCTGCGTTGGACGCCTGCGCGAAGGAAGTGAGCGCCTCCGCGCTGTGGTGTTGCTGACGGAGGACGTTGGCCTCCGCCAGTAGATACTGGTAGTCAGACGAACTGTCTGCTTCAGCACTCACAGCCGCAAGTTCCGCCTGTGCCCTGGTGGTATCTCCCAGTGCCAGATAGTTATTGGCAAGTCCAATGCGCACCTCTGCATCGGGTGCGCCTGCGGCTTTCGCGCGCTGGAGGTAAGTCTGTGAAAGTTGGTAATCATGCAGAGTCCGAAAAACGTCTGCCGACTCAATGAACTGGCTGCCTGTAGGTGGGACCGTCTCACCTGCCTCAGCCTCCATCAGGGCCAGAGCAATCTGTCTCTCTGCATCTTCTGAATGACCCTGTTGCGCCTGAACCTGAGCGATTGCCAGTCGAGTGCTGACGCGATTGCTACCTGGCAGATCGAGCGCCTGGCGAAAGCGCTCCATGGCGGCTCGCTGGTCCCCGAGAGTACCCAGCGCTTCTCCGGTAGAGATCAGAATTTCGCTCCGTCTTTCCGATTGCGAACGAATGGCTCCATCGGGGGCCGACCTGGCATGCTCTTCGGCTAGTTGGACGTATTGCAGAGTTTGATCTCGATCCTGGAGATTTGCATAGGACCGTGCAATCAATGCGTAGACATCCGCGTTCTCCGGAGACTCTTCCTTTGCGATTTCGAGCTCGTCAATCGCATCGTGATATCGCCGCTCCGTGAAGAATGTATTCCCCAGGCCGAGGTGGAGCGCGCCATCATCCGGAGTGAACTTCAGGGCATCCTTGTATTCACCGGCCGCTTTGGCCAGCATGCCCTCTCGCCCATAGGCGGTGGCGCGAATTATGTGAAGATCCCTTGAATCACCGAGAGCCACTTGCGCCAGCTCTGCTTGTCGCAGGGCAGCCTGTGGCTTATGCAGATCAAGGCTTGCGTAGGCCAGCCCCAGGTGTGCCTCACCATTGTCTGGCTCCTTTTTGAGAGCTGTCTCAAAATCTTCCGCGGCCGCCTTGGGTTGGTGCAGGTCGTTCAGCATGTATCCGCGGTTTACGTATGCGGTAACCACATTGGGGTCCCGCTTCAAAGTTTCAGAAAAGTCGAGTCGAGCCTGTTCCAACAGCCCTTGATGCTTGTGGACATAGCCTTCCAGCAGCGGGATGTCTGGCTCATTTGGGAAGACGGTGAGGTACTTCGATGTCAGGGTCAGCAGTTCGTCATACTGCGCGAGATGGAGAAGATCGTAACCGAGATAGACAACCACATCTCGATCTCTAGGCAGAACTTTGATGGCTTTCCAGCCTACTGCAGCTGACTCCTGATACAGGCTCTTGAAACTCAGATATCTCTCTCTTTCCCGTAGGATTTGAGGATTCTGTTGCATTCCGCTGGTGACCCGGCTCAGCCAGGTTCCGGCCAGATCAAGATCATGTCGCTCAATGGCTGCATTCATTCCACCTGCGAGGATGAGTGGCTGCCTGGAATTCAGAGCATAGCCTTTGCTGTAGGCAACCTGAGCTTTTGTGAACTCATGCCGCGCTGTGTAAAGATCTCCCAGCGCGAGATATGGAACGTACAGCGAAGGCTCGGCTTCTGCCAGGCGCAGGAAGTACTCTTCTGCGTCCTTGTCGCGCCCCACTGCTTGGGAAGCGTAGCCGAGAGAAGTGAGAGCGAACCGGTTGACAGGATCACTTGCGAGGATCTGCTTATAGACGTTGATCGCTTCGTCTGTGCGCCCGAGCTTTATCAGGATGTCTCCGTTGAGCTGCAAGGTGTTGCGATCATGAGGCTCGATTGCGAGATTTTCCTTGGTGTCGGCAAGCGCCCCGTCGAAGTCACCGGCATTCATCTTGATCAGTGCTCGCAGTCGCAGGAACTGTGCTCTACCTTGCGCATGCTCATCGAGCGCGTTGATTTCGGCTTGCGCTATCTGGAGCTGACGATTGGAAGCGCCATCGTCCGCCACGTCCCGGTACAGTTCCATTAGGTACATGTGCAGCTGGATGCCATAGAGAGGTCCCTCGGCAGGACTTGAGGGCAGGGTCGCTAACGCGGCGGTGTACTCTGCGATGGCATCCTGGTCGCGCTCCTGCAACCCTGCAATCTCTCCGCGGATGAAGTGCAGCCGATAGTTGCCGGCATCAATTGCGGCGGCGCGGCTGAGAAAGGTCTTCGCCTTCTCGATGGAACCGGCTGCCACCTCGGCTTGAGCCGCAGCGAACTGCAAGTCCAGGTTCTTGGGTTCGGTATGGGCGGCCTGCGCGTACAGCCTTGCAGAATCTTCTGTCTTGCCATCAAGCTGGTAGGTGTATGCGAGCTCGGCAGTCACGTCAGGCTTGGGGTTAAGAATGGACTTGAGCGCAACAATCGCTGCGGGATAATTCCCAACCTCGCGGTAATATCCCGCCAGAGTGCGCTGGACGTCCGGGTTGTTGGGATCACGGCGCTTTGCCAACTCGAGGTAACGGTTTGCTAAATCCATCTGCTTCAGGTGCTGGTACGAGAGCGCCATCAGCAATTCCGATCGCGCGCCAGGCTGTATCCGCTCTGCTTTTCCGAGCCAATCCAGCGCTTCGTTGTAGTCTGCCGCTCTCATGTACAGGTCTCCGAGCAGCAATGCATCGTCCCTCCGCCTCGGATCAGACGCGACTACCTGCTTAAGGAGACGCTCGGCATCTTCGATTCGGCCCATCACGCTATAGGTCTGTGCAAGTCCAGAGAGTCCATCCAGTGATGCTGGGCTAAGGCGCAGACCGTGAGAATAGGCATCCACGGAGAGGGATGGCTTTCCATCGAGCCGAGCCGCGTAGCCGAGCAGAAACCATAAGTGCGGATCATTTGGCGTTGCCTGTGCCGCACGTTGAGCGTAGTCGAGCGCGAGCGCATGGTCTCCATGCAGCAGAGCTTCTTCGGCGGCGTGCGCTAGGCGTGCATTTTGAATATTGGATCCCCAGCCGAGCGGTTGGTCCGAAGGCTTGCCCTGTCCTGTTTGAGACTGTGAACTTGCAGGCGTTCCAGACCCGACGTCGTACGTCTGTGCCTCAACGACGCAGACGGATACGCCGATTGCGGACACCAATGCGACAGTCCAGAAACCATGTTTTACAATCACAAGGCACCCACGCAAAGTCATGTTAAGAGGCACGGTTTGGACAGAATCACCCCAAGGCGGCATACGCCCCGTTGGTTTCCATTCAAAGGGAATTGCGTGGCCAGTAGCTCTATGCTTCTGTGCATAGGGTGCCGTGCAACAGCCTGAGGAGGCTTGTCGGCAAAATGCCGAGGCGGACATCAGACATGCCAGGAAATCCCATACAGTGGCGGTGAAATCCCATACAGTGGCGGTCGTAGTTTGAAGAGGAGCTCATAGGTGGCCTCCATCGAGAGACTTGCCTACACAACCCTACGCTTTTGGTCGTTCTCATCCTGTGCAATATTGACCGTGACCGAGGCGTCTAATCCAATCCAATGCGCTTGGGAAGAGAAGCGCCGATCAGAACATCGAACGCGAGATCACAGCGATCGATCCAGGTGGGCCCTCCTCAAGGAAACAGCAGCGCACGCAGCTCTTTGCAGCCGATACGGGTGGGCTACTCAGTTGAGCGCAGAGTGGATCGCTTCGCAGTGCGAGCTCGACTGGGAGGAGGATCGAGGAGCTTTGGCCTGGATGCATTTTCCTCAGGCAATTCATCCCGCAGAACCACGTTGAGCAAGGAAGTGTGAACGCGGATGCGTCCGTTGTATCCTTCATATTCGATGTATCCGAGCGTCCTGAAGCGGTTCATGAAAAAGCTGATGCGCGAACGAGTGGCGCCGATCATCTCCGCGAGTGTCTCCTGCGTGATCTGCGGGATCAGCGTTTCCGGCGTACCAGGCCCTCCATACGCGGCCATGATGAGCAAGATCCGCGCCAGCCGTCTCTCGCTTGAGTTAAAGAGTTGATCGACGAGATCGGCCTGGGTTCGGATGCCTCGCGTCAAAATGAACTGCATAAAGAAGTCAGAGAACGTGTGCTCTTCATGAAGCACACGGAGCATCTCGTCACTCGCAATCCTGGTCGCCACGCAAACTGTAATTGCCGATGCCGTCGAGAATCGGCGTGTTCCTGCACCCGACATGGATTCTTCGCCAAAAAAATCTCCGACGGCCAACAATGTGACTGTGGCTTCTTTTCCCTTCTTGGAGATGACGGTAAGCTTTGCGCGCCCGCTCCGAAGATAGAACACGGAGTCGGCCGGTCCTCCTTGAGTGAAGAAGATCTCCTTTGCCTTGCGACGGACAACGGTTCGCCCCGATCCGACGGTCTTCAGGAAGATGTCGTTCTCGAAAGGCTTTTCTGCTGCTTGAGTCATCACAATCGGCTTCCTTCTGAATGCAGAATCGATGCGCATGGACCTGATCGGGGTCGTGTACGGCCGGAAAAGGCAGAACTCCTACTCCAAAATGCACCCTAATCTGCACTCCCTCAGACGTTCTCATAATCACCGCAGAAGACCTGAGCAGTTTCGCTCCTTCATTGCGATTCCCTGTAAGAGGCGGATCTGTAACGGGCTCCGTGCGCTTCACAGCGAAGTGATGGAAAAGGAGCCAGAAGTCATTCGTTTTCCGCGCAAGTCGACTGTGGACCGCTTGGTTTCCAGGGCGCCAACACAAGGACTAGGAGAGTGGTAGGTCCCCCAAGGCTTGCGGAAAGATAAGTCAATGTGTTCTCAACGGCAGAGGGGGGAGTGAGTGATTGCCAGACAACTCGGGAAAGACAAAGATTTTCGGTCGGACCTGTTCCAAATTGGACATACCTCGGGCTGTCTTACTGAGACACTCGCGTAATGATGGTGAGCATTCAAGGATGCGCCGGGACATCACCGGCACACGAGCACGAGTTCTCATCGTCGAAGACGTTCGTAGGATTCGGGCGATGATGTCGCATCCAATCTCACAAGTGGGTCATTGTTGGCGAACTGAAGTGGACAGCAGCCCCGCATCGCTTCAGTTGGAGTAGCCGGGAGTCGCTTGCCTGTCTGACTTGAACATTTCCGGCATAACTGGATTGGCGGAAAACAATGAAATGACCACGAAGCAGGACTACCCATCAAGAAACATACATTTGAAGTGCTGAATCAAATATTGCACGCAACGGCATGAAGGTATGAAGAGGACTCGCAATGGGTGGGATGCTTACGTTCGACAACCTCTTCGAGAGGCGTTTTCGCGAGGTAACCTTGCAGAGAGTCAAGCCCATTAGCGCATCCACACAGCCGATACCGATGAGCCTCGTTCTGATGGCGGTTGTGGTGGTTCACCTGCCCCTCCTGTTCATGAAGTTGCCTCTGAAATCGTACGATACGAACTTCCACATTTTCTTTGCCTCTCATTACGTTCACCACTGGTTCAACCCATGGAATCCGAAGTGGTATGCGGGTTTTTCCCAGACCACATATCCTCCCCTGCCGCAGCAGTGGGTAGCGCTGGTATCTCGGCTCCTTGGATTAGACATGGCGTATATGGCCGTCCAGCTTGCTGCCATCCTGCTTCTGGTGCTGGGGGTCTATCGCTTTTCTTTGCTTTGGGTGAGCCCGCGCGCTGCATCGATTGCGGCCCTGGCAAGCGTGTTTCTCGGCTCGGAAAGCTTCCTGGTCTACTCTGCTGGGCAGTTAGGCACTACTTTCGCAGCGCCAATCTATTTAAATGCGCTTCCGTTTCTTTTCGAGTGGGTCCGTCATGGAAAATGGCGATCATTTCTGAAAGGGAGTGTCCTCTTCACGGCAGCGGCTGCTGCTCATCACGCCACGTTGCTGTTCGGGTCCTTCTTCTTTGCGCTGCCCGTCCTGGCGCTGGCGCTTCTCGATCGTCAGGAGGGTGAACGAACTTCGACCCCTGCCTTCGTGGGACGCGCTGTCGCAATCGTCGTAGTGGTCGGTGCAGCGATTGCCGTCGTGCTTCTTCCTTTCTGGATCGCGTTGATTCACTATCCCGTCACGCAGACCCCTATCCCGCACCCCAGTCGAGCGAATTACATACTGAGCCCACAGTGGGGCCTCAACTACTTCATCGTTCCCTATGGAGCATTGATTCTTGCCTTCCCGTTCATCTTTCTGCGGGGCTCCGCAGTCGTTCGCCTCCGCCCCTTGCTACTTGGCTTCTGGGTAGCGTTTCTGGTTGGACTCGGCGGAACAACTCCCGTAGGCCATCTCCTGCTGGGTCGCGCTTTTGAAGTACTGACCATGGAGCGTTTCAGCTATTGGGCATCGCTGCTCGCCCTCCCGTTTGTGGGGCTGTTGGCTGAGGAACTCTTCGAACGGTATCGAATGTGGGCGGTTGTTGGCTTGACGACCTCAGCAGCCTTCAGCTGCGCGCTCGCAGTAGGGTGGGCGACCTATCGGCCGGCGGATGGCGAGGATTTTAAGGTCGATACGGTCGCAGCGTGGCTCAATCGTGACAGCCACGATCAGTATCGCTACGTCACCCTGGGATTCGGAAATAAAATCGCCCGGCTAGCCATGTTGACAGACGCCAGCAGTGTCGATGGCGAATGGAATTCAGGCAGGATGTTGCCGGAACTGACTCGCTACGGTGCAGGCGCCCTTACTAGCTCGAAATACTTCGGGAAGTCCGGCCTCGATGCCCTGCGCGCGATCCTGACTCATGCAGACCATTACGGATTGAAGTGGGTGCTTGTGAGAGATCATTTCTATGACCCGCTCCTTTCCTTTGCTGGCTGGCGCCCCGTAGACACCCTTGAAGACAACACCATTACGGTGTGGAGCAAGGATGGGGTACCGCCGGCGACGCCCCTGAATGCGCCACAAATTCCTCCCCACTGGCAGGGCCTGATGTGGGGCATTCTTCCCTTCGGCAGTAGCTTGCTGGCTATTCTTGTGGTTTTGATTCCCAACAAGAGACGCTACGAGCGCCGAACGGATCAATTCCTCGCCACAGACAAGAGCCTTGCGCAAGAGAGGTTGGTCTCGTGAATCAGGGACGAATACTCGCGATGCTTCTCGGTGCTACGACGATTGGGCTCGTGGCAATCGGTACTCTGTGGCCTGTGCCATCCGCGATTGCCTACGCCGGCGGGCAAGGCCTGAGGCGTTCGTCCTCTACTCCGGAAGCTGCAGTTGAGAATCTTGGGAATGACATCCGCGATCAGGCCTGGGAACGGGCGTATGCCAGCCTCGCCAACAAGGCGCAGTTTACTGAGCCTGAATTTGCGCATGACCTGACGGGATACTCCCCAAGTCTTCTTACCTACGCGACTCTGGACAAATTCGAAGTGCGGCCGCTCCACGCTTCTGCCGATGAAGCGGAGGTTCAGCTGCAATTCCATTGGTCGACAGTCGTAGGTTCTTCCGTGACTGCACGCGATGTGCGAGTTGTAAAAGCCGGAGACCAATGGGAGCCGGAATGGAGCATCGTCAAGGAGCCCAGAGTACCGCCGCAGGTCATCCCGGTGAATTATCTGCGTTGGGATGTGATCTACCGTGGCGCGGAAGATGACTGGGGAGCGCAGGATGTGGAATCGCCCCATGTCCGCATCGTGGATATGCATCCTGTGGAACGAGCAGAAGGAGTGGTGATCCTGGGCGAGCTGCTGAACGAAGATGTTGTCCCTGCGTATGTGTCGGTCACCGCAACATTGCTGTCACAGAGCCACTCCGTGATCGCGACCGAAGGCAGCTTTGACAAGATCTCCCACCTACTGCTGCCGAAGCAGATCACTCCGTTTCTCATCCGATTTCCCAATGTGCAGCTGTCCGATGTCGGCAGTGTCCGGATGACGCCCACGTCCTCGCTGATTGCAGCGTCTGCGGATCCTGTGATTGAAATCGTGGATGAGCAATTGCATCCGGCTCCAGATGCCGCAGTCACTGGCCAACTCGCGAATCAAAGCGGACAGATCGTAAACGTCGCGCATGTTCTCGCAACGTTTTACGATAGGGCCGGTCAAGTTGTCTGGGTTGCAGACCAGTACGTTGATCAAGCGCTATTGCCGCAGACTCCGGTTCCGTTTCAAATCCATATCCCCGAGGACCTTGCAAGGAACATCAGTAGTCAGCGCACGGTCGTTGCGACTTACAGTTTCGGGGGCGCCCAATGAGGCCCAGACTGTTGTTCTTCTTAAGCGGGTTGGCGATCGTCACGCTGCAATTGGCTCTGGCGCAAGACGGGCGCATGAGCTTACCCAAGGTCGTTGAAGCCGGCAGTACGTTCTCGATTCAGAGCAGCGGAAGCGGTAAAGCAAAGCTGTACATCATAGGTCCGGGACAGGTGTTGAGGCGTGATGTGCAGCTGGGAGGGACGACGGTCATTTCTGCTGGCTCGCTCACGAATGCAGGGCACTATCTGGCGGTTCTTACTTCATTGTCGTTCACTGCGAATGGCACATTCGATGTGGTGTCTCTGAATCAGCCTGCGGAGCTGAATTTTCTTGCGAAACCTTCCCGGCTTCCAGTTGACCTGAAGGGTGGTATTACTGGCG
>VFSW01001745.1_pt1 | contig 33146 bp, 21 predicted proteins | sample 5358111 | NCBI WGS metagenome assembly VFSW01 (sample SAMN11554181, study PRJNA540505) | mine drainage metagenome | isolation source: sediment from site ElyBrook_90M | place: USA: Ely Copper Mine, Vershire, VT | collected 2017
GGCCTGGGCGGGGAGGGTGGGGAGGCCGGTGGAAGGTCCGCCGCGCTGGACGTCGACAAAGACGCAGGGCGTTTCGGTCATGGCGGCGAAGCCGATGTGCTCCATCATGAGGGAGAAGCCGGGTCCGGAGGTGACGGTGAAGGCCTTGGCGCCGCCCCAGACCGCGCCCTGGATGGCGATGGAGGCGGCCAGCTCATCCTCCATCTGGATGAAAGTTCCACCTACCTCGGGGATGCGGGCGGCGAACCTTTCGACGACTTCGGTGGAGGGTGTAATTGGGTAGCCTGCGGCAAATCGCGCACCCGCGGCGAGGGCGCCTTCGCAGCAGGCATGGTCGCCATCGAGGAAATGAGCGCCGGTGAGAACGCCTTTGGGATCAGCCCGCATGGCGCGATCCAAAGATGGCGAAGTCCGGGCAATAGAGGCCGCAGAGGTCGCAACCGCTACATTTTTCAGCAGCTACGACGTGGGGCGGATGATATCCCTTGGAGTTGAACGCGGAGGAAAGGGAGAGCACGTGCGTGGGGCAAAACTCGACACAGAAACCACAGCCTTTGCAGCGCTCGTTGGTGATGAAGACAGAGCCTTTAGCCATTCGGTAGGGAGCTTGCACGCCGGTGGCCACACCTTCAGCGGGGGAGGGGGCCGGCTCCCGATCCTGCGTGACGTCACCGACGAGGAGTTGGATGGTGTGGCGCCGCCGCTGGTGGGCGCCTGGCAGAGCCAGGGCCGGCAGGCGTCAACTGGCTGATCAGCCAGGTGCGGGCGAAGTCCCAGCCGCGTTTCACGGTGGCGATTGAAACGCCAGCCGCCTCGGCGGTTTTCTGTTCCGTAGCACCGAAATAGCGTAATTCCACGATGCGTGCGGCGCGGGGATCCAGGGCCGCCACCCGGCTTTTCCGCAAGGCCCACGCGCGCGCCGCCACGGCGAAGAAGTGGGCCCGGTTCCGCCAATCCACCGGTTCGCGGCCAAAGAGCTTCAGGTAGAGTTCATTCACCAGGTAGCCCGCAAGGTGGGCGGCGGGCGTGGGGAGGCATCAGTTCCAATGGAGCACGCGCGCGGAGCGGCTGGATCGGCCGGGGAGTGCCCAGCTAATGATGGTTAACGGCTTCTTCCGGCGCGTTTGTCCGTGACCCGCGTTCAGGCGGGTGCAGTTGGACCGGCTACTCGACCGTGAAACTGGCGGTGGTTGTCACGCTGCCGCCGGGGGTGGCGATGGTGAGGGGGCCGGTGGTGGCTCCCGCGGGAACAGCGGCCCAGACATAATTGGACCCACTGTTGGTAACGGCCGTGGCTGGCGCGCCATTGAACTGCACCGATGCGCCGAACAGATTGCGGCCCCAGATGCGCACATTGGCGCCGGCTGGACCCGAGGACGGATGGAAATGTTGCGCCCAGGGCTTGGGTGTGGGAAGACCCAGTGCCAGCTCGAAAAAATCGCCGGCGCCGTAAATGCCACCCATGCTGGCGGCTCCGTAGAGATTCCCGTCGCTGCCCTGGATAAGCCAGCAGTAGCACTCGCCCTGGGTATACAGGTTCAACGTCTGGAGAACCTTGAAGGCGCCCGATTTGGTGATGCGAAAGAGTTGGCTGTCGCCACCAGTAGTCGCGCCGTAGAGATTTCCGTCGCTGGCTTCAAGCAAGCCCTCCGGGGACTGGGACAGAGAGGATGGGGGAAGGCTATAGAGAGACGTGAACTGGCCCCCGAGCGTCAGCTTGTAGATCGAGCCGTATCCGTTACCCCCTTTCGAGGTGGTCCCGTAGAGACTGCCGTCGCTGGCCTGGATGAGCGAGGCGGTCGTGCCCTGGTAGAAGGTGTTAGTTGGGAAGCTGTATATCTTCGTGACGGATCCCGATGAGGTTGCGCGATAGACGTAAGCGGAGCCGTCCGGAAGGACCGAGACGCCGTAGTAGTTACCGTCGCTGGCGTAGAGCACAAGGAGCAAGGGGGACTCGCCCGAGGGAAATTGGTAAAAGGTGGTGGTATTACCCTGAAGGTCGCCGGTGAGCAGATATACGTCTGAGAATGTAAAGCCCATACCGAGCAGGGCGCCATCCGGGAGGTTTTGGGTGAAGTACGGACTGATCGGCGCCGCCGGGTAAACCTTTTTGCTGCCGGGAACCGAGGCGATGGAGAAGACACTGCCGGTGGAACTGGATGGGTTCACGAAGCCGTAGAACCTCCCATCGGCGCCGGCGACGTTGGGTCCGCCAGCGAGATTGGCGCCCGAGAAGGACGCCAGGAAAGTCTTGGCGCCTTGGGCAGTCAGGGAGAGGACCCAGTATGGGCTCAGGGACGCGGTCGAGTAAAAGACGCCCGGCGATCCTTCGATCAGCGCCGTGGGCTGGCCTGCCTGGTCGAAGTAGGTGATAACATGGAAGGCTTGCTGGCCGGCGGCGGGCGCCGCAGTCGCTGCCGCTACGATCAGCATAAGGGCCGCGGTACAGCGCGACATGGCTACGGTGGTTTGCTCCTTCATGGTCGTTGGTCCCTTTACTGTTGCCAGGTTCCGGTACAGGCAGCGCTAGTTCTATAGCAGTAGACTACGAGCGCCGAGCAGGGCGCGGCTGCGACGGAAGGGGACAGGCCAAGTTCACGTTACGCCCTCCTTATAGGCATAACTGTACAGCAGCGGGCAAAACCTGTCAAGGTAATTCTTGTAATTCTTGCACCTTCTTGCGCTATTCCTAGGCGATTGAGAGGTAAAGGGGTCGTCCGGCGCGTGTGATTCCCAGAAACTTCTGTCCGTGAACCACAGGAGATTTCAGCGGTGTCCGGCTTGCCGGCGGCCTTCGGTTTCCCGGTTCTTTTTCAGGATCGCATCGAGCCCCGCGAGGCCGCCCAGCACCCACAACCCGGCGATGCCGCGATTGCCGAAGCGAAACAACGCGGCGCCCAACGAGTGCACCGGCATACCCGTCGCAAAATATTTGGCCTTCAGTGACGCACGCAAGGATTTGGCGGCGGTAACCGGCGAGCGCGCCGCGGACCGAGCGAAGGTAGTCTTTAAACGCTTCGCGACCCCGCAACTCGCTCGTAGAATGCTTCAACGAGTTTCGGAACACCCACGTGATCCACCTATGTGATTCAGGAAGCGTGCCGGGGCTACGGCGCCGCCATGTGGATGAACCGGGCCAGGTCCATCTTCAGTTTCTCGAGGGCCGGCTTGTAGGTGTACATCATGTGGCCGGCCTCGAAGAAATCCATGCTGACGTGATCGCGCAGGGTGGGGTCCAGGCCCAGGTGGTCGAAGGTGTACCGGGTGGCGAAGAAGGGCGTGGCCAGATCGTAGTGGCCGTTGGCGACGAACACCCTGAGGTCGCGGTTCTGGGTCATGGCCGCGCGCAGGCTGTCGGAGACGTTGACGTAGCGGTTCTCGAAGCCACCCCAGCTCCAGGGGTGCACGCGCCCGGTGAGGATTTCATAAGGCAGATCGCTTTCCCACTTCAGCTCGGCGCGCACATACTGGTTCCAGGCGGCGGTGAAGGGAGCATAGACGCTGGAGTAACTGGGGTCGTACTCGGGCGCGGCGCCGGTGGGATCGAGGTCGATGCCTTCCAGGCGGCTGTCGTAGCGGCCGACGGTGCGGCGCTCGGCGCGCAGCAGTTCCTTGGTGAAGCGGAAAATGGGCACGCGCAGATTGCTATCGTCGATAAATGCGGCGGAAAGCCCCGTCAGGCGGGCCATCTCCCGGGCGATGCGGGCGCGTTCTTCCGGAGAGATGGCGTCGCCCTTCATCAGAGCCAGGGCGTACTCATTGGCGGCGAAGTGTTCGGACTCCTGGAGGGCCTTCTCCTGGCTGGCCATCAGGTCCGGCGGGAGTTTCTTGTGATACCAGGCGGTGGCCGTGTAAGTGGGCAGAAAGAGCACGTAGGGCAGATCGTTGCCGCGGTCGAAGCCGATGGTTCCGAAATTCAGTACGGCGGAGATCAGCATGATGCCGTTGAGGGCGAAACCCTCGCGCTGCTGGAGGTATCCGGAAAGGTTGGAAGCGCGGGTGGTGCCGTAACTCTCGCCGGCCAGGAACTTGGGCGAAGTCCAGCGGCTGTTGCGGGTGGTGTACAGGCGGATGAACTCGGCCACGGAGCGGGTGTCGCCGTCGATGCCGTGGAAGTTTTTGGCATCCTGTTCGGGAATGGCGCGGCTGAACCCGGTGGAGACAGGATCGATGAACACCAGGTCCGTCACGTCCAGGATGGAGTATTCGTTATCGACCAGCTTATAGGGCGGGGGCAGGGCGTTGCCGGCGGGGTCCATCATGACCCGTTTGGGGCCGAGCGCGCCAAGCTGGAGCCACACCGACGAGGAGCCCGGGCCGCCGTTGAAGGCGAAGGTGAGGGGCCGGCGGGCGGCATCCGGCACATCGTCCTTGATGTAGGCGATGTAGAAGATGCTGGCCGTGGCGGCGCCGTCTTCCTTCCTGAGCAGCATGGTTCCGGCGGTGGCGGTGTATTTCAGGTCCTGGCCGCCGACGCGGATGGTGTGGGTGGTGCGGGAGGTCTTCTCCTCGGGCGGCTTGGCGTTGTCCTTGTCCTTGTCCTTGGCCTTCTCCTCTTTGGGCGGTGAGGCGGCCGGCGGCCTGGGTCCCTCGGGAGGCCCCTGGGCGAAGGCCGCCGCGGCCCAGGCCAGCATAGCCGTTCGATACAGCGTTCGGGGCAGCATAAGTGAAGATTGTAATACAGGCTAAAATGGAATGAACACCGAATGCGCAAACAATTCCGCCGGGCCTGGATTCCAGCGCTCCTGCTGTGTCTGCCGGCCGTGGCGTCGGACGACGGCATGGAGCCGGGCATCCGGGCGGTCACCGAAGCCTACGCCATAGTGGAAGACAACGCGGCGGACCCGGTTTCGGCGGAGCAAGCCTTTTTTCAAGGGGTCATTCCGGGCATGTTACGGCGGCTGGACCCGCACTCGGTGTTCTTCGATCCGGGGCAGTTCGAGCAGCTCAAGAAGCTGGAGACCTCGACGGAGAAGGGTTTCGGCAGCGTGGTTTCGGTGCTGCCGGGGCGCGTGATCGTGCTGCAAACGCTGCCGGGCACGCCGTCGTCCAAGTCCGGCATGGCGCCGGGCGACGAGATCCTGGCGGTGAACGGCTACCAGCTCAGCCGCCTGGACATGGATCAGATCATTTCGCTGCTGGGCCAATCGCGGCAGCAGCAGGTACAGCTTGTGATCCGGCGTCCGGGCAATGCGCGCTTTCTCAGCTTCGTGCTGACGCCGGAGGAGATGCAGACGTCGAGCGTGGAGCGCGCCTTCCCGGTGGCGCCGGGCATCGGCTACCTGCGCGTGGCGAGCTTCGAGGAAAAGACCGGCCGGCTGATCCGGGACGGCATCGAGAAACTGGGCGGCCGCGAGTTGCAGGGCCTGGTGCTGGATCTGCGCAACAATCCGGGCGGGCTGGTGACGAGCGCGCTGGAAACCGCGGCCTTGTTTCTAAAGCCCGGGGCGCGGATTGTGACGGTGCGGGGGCGCAACGTGGCGGAGAAGACGGAAGCGGCGCCGGACGGCGCCACGCCCTACCAGTTCCCGGTGGCGATTTTGATCAACGAGAAGACCGCCAGCGCCTCGGAGATTGTCACCGGAGCGTTGCAGGATCACGACCGGGCGGCGGTGATCGGCGATCCCAGTTTCGGCAAGGGGCTGGTGCAGAGCGTTTATCCGCTGTCGCAAGGCACGGGCCTGGCGCTGACCACGGCTTTGTATTTTACGCCGAGCGGGCGCTCCATCCAGAAGCCGCTGGACCCCACGCAGTTCGCGCTGGCGAAGGCCACGGCCAACCCCAACGGCAACTCCGTGTTTCACAGCGACGCGGGCCGCAGGATGACCGGCGGCGGGGGCATCGTACCCGACTACACGGTGGAAGCGCCGGCGATGACCCGCTTGCGGGCGGTGCTGGACGCCAGCGGCTCCTTCACCCGCTTTGCCACCGGATACGTGCACAGCCACACGGTGACCGAAGATTTCGAAGTGACTCCGGCGATCCTCGACGATTTTCAGGTGTTCCTTTCCCAGCGGGACATCCGGCCGGGAGTGAACGAGTGGTCGGTGGAGCGGGAATTCATCACCAACCGGCTGAAGACGGAGATTTTCAACCTGGCGCTGGGAGTGGAAAAAGGCGACGAAGTGGAAGCGCGGCGGGACCCGTACATTCTGAAGGCGCTGGAAGTGCTGCGTTCCGGTTCGCCGGCCAGGTAGGCGGGGGGCTAGGGATGCCGGTGGAGCACGTGGGTGGCGATATCCGGCCAGAATTCGCGAAAGACATTGGTGAGGGCGTCGCGTCCCACGGCGTAGGCATACTTGACGGCCATGGCCCCCGCGGTGCGGTCCTGGGAGGGGTAGTAAGCGGCCGAGACGCCCTGGGAGATGCCGCGGCCCAGCAGTTCGGAGACGTTGAGGGTGTTGTGGCCCTGGTAGTTGGGGGTGATAAAGACGCGGGTAGCCGAGTAGATGGCCCGTTTCCAGAAGCCGCCCTCGCCCATGGCATAGTAGCGCTCGTCCTCGTGGAAGACGGTCGGCAGGGCGAAAATGACCAGGTAGTTGCCATCGGCCTTATCGATGAAGCCGCGCCAATAATATCGTCCGAAGCCGGCCATGCCTTCGCCGAGTTGCGGGTGGGCTTCGGTTCCGAAGGCCATGGCGGAGGTGACGCCCACGAAGATGAACGCGGAGTAGTCGAAGCTATTCTGGGTGGCGATTTTGAAGGCTTCCTTGGCCGTGGGGGGCGGCGGGATGGCGCCGGCGCTGACCGCGCGGTAGTTCGGCATGACGCCCAGGATACGCTTGGGCTGCTCCTGCGAACCGGGGACGGAGGACTTGGCGGGGGCCGGCTTGGCGGCGCCCGCCTGGTCCGGAGCGGCAGCCGGCGGGGCGGGCGGCGGAGCCGAAGGCGGAGCGTCCTGCTGGGCAAAGGCGCAGGCCACGGGCACAAGAAACGCCAACCTCACGAAAACGCGCAGCCCCACTTTTCACCTCTGCTTTCGACCCTAGGATAAGCTCAACCGGATTTTAACATCCGGCAAGCCCGGCAGGCCGCCCGGTGTTACACTCCGGGCATGGTTCAGTACCGCATCGAACGCGGCGCTCCGAAGCGCGGCCCCGCCACCCGCGTTGCCCTGATCGTGCTGGCGATCGCGATCCTGTTCGGAGCGCGGTCGCTGGCGGGCTTTGCCATCGAATACCAATGGTGGAAGGAGTTGGGCCAGCTCGATACCTGGTTCGCCATGCTGGCTTACGGGTTCCTGCCCATGCTGGGCGCGACCCTGATCGCCTTCGCGGTGCTGTGGATGGCCCACGCGCGGGCGCTCAAGTTCGCGGGCACGCGACTGTCCGCGCACCCGGTCTACGCCTGGATCTCGAGCCTGGCGCTGCTGTTGCTCGGATACCTGATCGCGGCCGGCTCCATCGAAACGTGGACGGTGGTACGCTACCTGGGGGCGCGGGGCGTCCCGGCGGAGGCCAACGCCTGGCGCGATTCGGTCTTCGGCCTGCCGCTCAAGTTCTACCTGTTCGACCTGCCGTTCTACTCCGACTTGCGCGGCTACCTGCTGGCGCTCATCATCCTTTCCGTGCTGGTTTACTGGATCGCGGCGCGCGGCTGGCAGCTTCGCGCGCGCCTGCCGGAAATGCAGGACATCCGCCAGATCGATCCTTCCATCTTCCGGCTGGAAGGCGGACTGGAGAGCCGCTTCCTGCGCGGCGCGCTGGTGGTGTTCCTGCTGGCCCTGGCGCTGCGTTTTTTCCTGACCCGCTATGAAATGGTGTACGACGATCACGGCTTCATGGTGGGGATCGATTACGTGGACCAGACCTTCGCGCTGCCCTTGCAGTGGCTGGCGATCGCGTCCTGCGTGGCGGCCGCCGCGCTGGTATGGCTGCGCCGCTGGATTCCGGCGGCGTGCATGGCCGTTTCGCTGGTTCTGCTGTTCGCCGTGCCGCGCCTGGTGAACGCGCTGTACGTGCGGCCGAACGAGATTTCCATCCAGCGGCCGTACATCGACACGCACATCCACGCGACGCGTTCGGCGTACGGGCTGGAGAATCACATGCGGGAGATCGAGTTCAAGGTGCACACCCAGGCGCCCATCGATCCGGCCGAGCACAAGAGCATCATCGACAACGTGCGGTTGTGGGACTGGCGCGCGTTTCACGACACCATCACCCAGATCCAGGCGCTGCGGCCCTACTATGTCTTCTCGGACACGGACGTGGACCGCTACACCATCGACGGGGCGTACCGCGAGGTGCTGCTGACGCCGCGGGAACTGGACATCAACCAGTTGCCGGGCGCCAGCAAGAGCTGGATCAACCCGCACTTCGTCTATACCCACGGTTACGGCGTGGTGCTGGCGCCGGTGAGCAGCCTGACGCCGGACGGCCTGCCGGTGCTGCTGATCGAGAACGCGCCGCCGGAGATCAAGACGCCCAGCCTGAAACTGACGCGGCCGGAGATCTATTACGGCGAAGTGGTGCAGGAGCCGATTTTCGTGCACACGGCGCAGGAGGAGTTCAACTATCCGTCCGGGGCCGACAACGTGCACTCGCGGTACGAGGGCCTGGGCGGCGTGCCGGTGGATTCCGTGCCGATGCGCATGGCGGCGGCCGCGCGCGAGGGGGACATCAACATCCTGTTGAGCAACCCCATCACCACGGGCAGCCGGATGATGATCCGGCGCAACATCCGGGACCGCCTGCAAACGCTGGCGGGCTTTATCGCCTGGGACAAGGACCCGTACCTGGTGATCACCGACGCGGGGCGCCTGGTGTGGATGAACGACGGGTACACGTACTCCGATTCGCATCCCTACTCGCGGGCCGTGGAAGTGGCGGACCTGGGCGACGTGAACTACATGCGCAACGCCGTGAAGGCCACCATCGACGCCTACGACGGCACCGTGCGGCTGTACATTTTCGCGCCCGACGACCCTATCATCCGGGCGTACCAGCGCCTGTTCCCCACGCTGTTCCACCCGGCCGCGGAGATGCCCGCCGACCTGCGCCGCCACGCCCGCTATCCGGAGACCCTGTTCAACGTGCAGGCGGAGATTTACCGCACCTATCACATGCTGGATCCGCAGGCCTTCTATAACAAGGAGGACATGTGGGACCTGGCGCGTTATACGGCGGGCCAGGAGGGCCAGCCCGAACCGGTCACGGCGACCTACGTGGTGGCGAGCCTGCCGGAGCAGAACAAGGCCGAGTTCCTGCTGCTGCTGACGTTCACGCCGCGCAATAAAGACAACCTGATCGGGCTGATGCTGGCGCGCTGCGACGGGGAGCACCTGGGCGAGATCGTGGTGCTGGAGTTATCCAAACAGGAGCTGATTTTCGGGCCGGCGCAGATTGCGGCGCGCATCAACCAGGAACAGACGATATCGAAGGACCTGACGCTGTGGAACCAGCAGGGGTCGCACGTGCTGCGCGCGCAGACCCTGGTGCTGCCGGTGGACAGCACCTTTCTGTACGTGGATCCGATCTATATCCAGGCGAGTTCGGCGAGCATGCCGCAGTTGAAGAAGATCGTGCTGGCGGTGGGCAACCGGCTGATCTACACGAACACTTATGAGGAAGCCATCGCCCAGCTTTCGGGGAGCGCGCAGGAACTGGTCCAGCAGGCGGGGACGCCGCCATCCACGCCGGGCGTTTCGAGCGGGGATCCGCGCATCGACCGCGTGCGCGAGCACCTGCGGCGCTACCGGGAGTTGGCCGCGCAAGGCAAGTGGGCGGATGCCGGCAAGGAACTGGAGGCCATCGAGCAGGAGGTGAAGTGAGACTGGTGGCGGCGGAGCGATTCGAACGCTCGACCTACGGATTATGAGACCGTCGCTCTAACCAACTGAGCTACGCCGCCTGCCCTCTAACGAGTTTAACAGACAGGGGACGGGCGACGCGGGCGGCGCGCGCGGCACGCGAAGGCCGCCCTGTATACTGGTGTGGAATGCACTCGAACCGCCGTGTCTTTCTCCTCGGGGCGCTGGCCGCTCCGATCTTCGCCGCCAAGAAACAGCAGGCCGCCGTGGTGCGCCCGAACATCGTCCTGATCCTGGCCGAGGAGCTGGGCGCGTATATGTTGGGGTGCTACGGCAACACGGAGGCGCGGACCCCGAATGTGGACGGGTTGGCGCAGACGGGCGTGCGCTTCGCGGCCAGTTTCGCGTGTACCGGGATCGCCGCGGATGCGGCGCCATTCGCGGGCGCCGGTTATAACAGCGGGCAGGCCGCGTCGCCCGCGCAGGCGGCCGCCTTCCTGGACGCGCAGGCGCCCGCCAAGCCTTTCTTTCTGGTGGTGAACTGGCCCAGCCCGAACGCCGTGAGGCCGGAGCCGAAGATCCTGGAGTCGTACGCCGCGACCGGGTTTGAATCCATCGGCTGGGAGTCCATGGCGCGCAATGCCACGCACAAAGACATGCTGCGCGATCCGCAGGGCAACCTGCGTAAATACGCCGCTTCGCTGACTACGCTCGACGCGCAGCTTCCCGTCCTGCTGGCGAAATTGCAGCAGCGCGGCGTGGCCGAGAATACGCTGGTGGTTTTCACCAGCAACGGCGGCTACCTGCTGGGCCGGCACGGGCTGTGGGGCGGTCTTGCGGCGTCCGAACCGCCGAATATGTACGAGGAAGCCGTGAGGACACCGCTGATCTGGTCCTGGTCAAGCCGGTTTCCGCCGCAAACCGTGCGCAACGATGTAGTCAACTCGTACGATCTGATGCCCGCGATCCGGGAACTGGCGGACGTGCCGCAGCCGCCGGGCGACCAGCGGCCCACCTACCTGCCGTTCGTCTACGGCCGCCGCATGCCGAAGAAACAGCTCTGGCCGGACCTGGCGCTGGGCCGCTCCGGCGACACGGAGATGGCCCGCGACGGGCGGTACAAGCTGGTCCTGCGCAACCAGGGCAAGGGTCCGGGCGAGTTTTACGATGAGGTGGCCGACGCGCGCGAGGCCAGCAACGAGTACGACAATCCCAAGTTCGCCAACATGCGGGAGCGGTTGACCGGGCAACTCGCCGCCTGGCGCGGCGCGCGCAGGTAAGCCTGGAATGGGAGTACTTAGAGTGGGGCGGCCGATCCTGGCTGCAGCCGCCTTTCTGGCGGCGGAGCCCGCTGAAAGCGGGCTCGCGGGCTGAATAGCCCGCCCCACACCCTGTAAAATGCTGCGCGGGACGGGACAATAGCATCACTTCGCCAGGCGCGGCCCGGCGCCGCCGGGCGACTCGGCGATGACGAAGGTGTGTTGCACCTGCCGGATGGCCACCAGCAGCATCTAAAACAAGCTCAGGCGAGAAGGTCCCGCCAATCCATGGCCGCGGCCATCTGCCGGCCGATCTCCACCAGCACGGGGATGGCGGAGAGGTCGGCTTCGTCGATGTTCCTGGGCAAGCGCGGATTGCGGCCGCGCATGACCCCCGGCCATTGACGGTTCACGGCGTTGTCCACCCAGTCCTCGGAGCTGTCCACCAGCGTGCTGGTGACCCACTCGATGGTCTGCAGCAGGCCTTCCGGCGGGTCGCAAGGGGCGGGAAAGTAGCCCGTCCCCAGCGCCACGACGCGCGTGCCGGCCGGGGCGAAGTCATCGTACTCGAAGGCTTCCACGCAGGCCTGGTAAGCGGGATTGGCGGCGCCGCCGGCTCCGCCGTCAAAGAACGACATGGTCTTGCCCCCGATGCCGGCGATGGGCCAGTGGTCGAAGTAAGTGGGCGCGCAGGCGCTGGCCACCGCCGCGTCGATCAGTTTCACGGATCCCGTGCTCCGCTTGTTCCTGGGGTTGTCTTTCACGAAGAACCAGTTGTGCCCGTCCATGGCCGTGGCCGGGATCATCAGGCGGATGGGGCTGTCGTTGATTTTCCAGGCGGCCGCGGTCCCGAAGACGCCGGCCAGCACGTCACGCAGGCGCTTGGGATCGTACATGTAGCCGCGGATCAACCGCCGGCCCTGTGCCGCCACGCCCGTGGGCGTGAAGATCTCCCGGGCGCGTTCGGTGTACACGGTCAGCAGCCGGCTGGCCGGGATTCCCGCCGCGACCGCCGCTGTCAGGAGGGCGCCCGTAGAGGCGCCCGCGCAGTAGTCGATGTGATCGCGGGTCAGCCCGCCGAGTTGGTCTTCCAGTTTCATCAGGCAGCAGCAGGGGATGATCCCGCGAATTCCGCCGCCCCTGATCGTTAAGATATTGCGCATAAGATCCCCCCATCCGGAATCTCATGATAATTCCCGCGGGGGATCCACGCGGGCCCCTGGGTTGCGCGGGCGCCATTCGCCAGCCAGTTATAACTGCCTGTGGCTCAATGGGTTATCGGGACAGCTTGCGATGTAGCGAATTTCGGGAAAGCCTGTGACCGGAAGCCGGGCGCCGCGCAGGCCCGCCAACTGGTCCATGATGGGAAGGGATGCCTGGTGCGCGCTTTGTGCCCGCTCTGCTGCTGGCCGCCGGAACTTTGTCCGGCGAGACGCCCGCGGCCCGCCGGGTCACTTTCGCCGGCGACGTGGCGCCCATCCTGTACCGGCACTGCGCGGTCTGCCATCATCGCGGTGAAGTGGCGCCGTTCCCGCTGCTCACCTATGGGGACGCCGCCAAACGCGCCGGGCTGATCGCCAAAGTCACCGCCAGCCGCTTCATGCCGCCCTGGGCGCCGGAGCCGGGCTACGGCCACTTTCAAGGCGAGCGGCGATTGAGCGCGGCGGATATCGCGATCCTGCGCCGCTGGGCCGCCGCCGGCGCGCCGGAGGGCGATCCGGCCCGGCTGCCGCCCCCGCCGCGATTTCCCGAAGGATGGCGGCTTGGCACGCCCGACCTGATCGTGCCCATGCCCAAACCCTTCGCGATCCCGGCCGATGGCCCCGATCAATACATGTGCTTCAGCATTCCGCTGCACCTGGCCGAGGACAAATATGTGCGCGCGCTGGAGTTCCGGCCGCAGGCGCGCGGCGTGGTGCATCACGCGCTGTTCCTGCTGGATGCCGGCCACATCGGGCGGCAGCTCGGCGAAGCGTACCCGTGCTTCGGCACGCCCGGTTTTCTGCCCAGCGGCGCCTTGGGCGGATGGACCCCGGGCATGCAGCCGGCCCGCCTGCCGGACGGCCTGCAACTGATCCTGCGCAAGGGCTCCGACCTGGTGATGCAGGTCCACTACCATCCGTCCGGGAAAGCCGAGACGGACCAATCCATGCTGGGCCTCTATTTCACCGGCAAGCCGCCCACCAAATGGGTGGCCGACATTCCCCTGGGTTCCCACCGCATCGATATTCCCGCCGGCGAGCGCGCCTACAAAGTGCGCGACCATTTCACCACGCCGGTGGATGTGGACGCGGTGGGAATTATTCCCCACGCGCATTACATCTGCAAGGATATGCGCGGCTGGGCCATCCTGCCGGACGGGCGCAAGAAGTGGCTGATCTGGATTCGCGACTGGGATTTCAACTGGCAGGAGCAGTATCGCTACGCCACGCCGGTGAAACTGCCCGCCGGAACCGATTTGCAAATGGAATTCACCTACGACAATTCCGATGCCAACGTGCGCAACCCCAACCATCCGCCGCGGCGCGTGGTGTGGGGTCCGGCCACCACCGACGAAATGGCGGGATTGCACGTGCAGGTTGTGCCGGAGAATATGGACGACTGGCACGAGCTGGGCCAGTCGCTGTGGGGGAAGTTCATGCGCTCGGTGGGCGGCGGGTTCTACCGCAAACCGGATTGACGGCGGGGCGCGGCAGGAATGATAACGTAAGGACATGCCCGATGAAATTCGCAGGATCGTTTACTACGACGCGGCGGTGGCGGACAAGCCCGGCGAGGCGGCCCGCATCCTGTCGGCGCTAGAGCGGGCGGGGGTGAATCTGATTGCTTTTTCAGGCTTCCCGCAAGGCGCGCGCAAAGCGCAACTGGACTTGATGGCGGCGGACAGCGCGGGGTTGAAGAAGGCGGCCCGCGCGGCCGGCCTGACCCTGGGGACGAAGAAGACCGGGTTCCTGGTGCAAGGCGAAGACCATCCGGGCGCGGCGGCGGCCATTGCCGGGAAGCTCGCCGCGGAGGGCATTAACCTGACGTCGATGCAGGTCGTCTGCGCGGGCGCGGGGCGTTATGGCGGGCTGTTTTGGGTGAAGCCGCAGGACGTGCGCAAGGCCGCCAAGGCGCTAGGGGCTGCCTGATGGCGGCTCGGGCTATTGCGGCGCGTAGAGCGGCGCGACCGAGATCATGCCCAGTCCGGCGATAAACAGGACGAACATGATCACGATCAGCGACTTCACGCGCGAGTCGGCGCCGGCGAACTCCTTCCAGAGCAGCAGGCCCCAGAGGGCGCTCACCATGGCCGCGCCCTGGCCCAGCGCCAGGCTGATGGCGGGTCCCACCTGCACGGTTTCCGGCGCGCTGGAGGCCACGAAATTGGCCACCGTGCCGGCGCACCAGATGACGCCCCCGGCGATCCCGAGGAGGTGCTGCCTGGGCAGACCCTTGAAGTAATCCAGCAGCTCCAGCGGCTCGCCCTCCACGGGCAGGTTCATGAAGAACAGGTTGAAGACCAGCGTGGAGAAGAACACGCCCAGCGCAAAAACGAAGGCAATGGCGTAAGGGCCCAGCCCGTTCTCGCCCGCCGTGCCGCCCCACTCGCTGCTCTTGGCCATCACCACCAGGGGGTAGAACGATCCCATCAGCACGCCGCTCGCCAGGCTTAGAAACACGCCCTTCAGGCTCACCTTTTTTCGCGTGCTCTTGGCCTTGCCCGCCTGGGCCGTCAGCTCCGCGCGGTAGAGTTCGATGGCCTTGTAGGCCAGGGCATCCACCAGGATGGCGCCCACCACCAGGGCGCAGCCGGCGAACAGCAGAAGAGCGTTGCCCTGCGGACGGATCAGATAGTTCCAGACGACCCCGATAATTAGGGCCAGCCCGATGCCCACGGGAAAAGCCACCGCCAGTCCGGCGACGGCGATGGCCGCCACGAGCAGCATGTTCGCCAGGTTGAAGATCATGCCCGCGCCGAAGCCCATGGCCGCGTAACGCTTGCCCCCGTTCATCAGATCGTCGAGGAACGAAAAGCCGTCGAAGCCCAGCGTGCCCAGGGTGAACGCGCAGACGACGGCGGTGAGCAGCACGCCGAAGGCGTAATCGAAGTAGAACAATTCGAAACGCCACTTGCCCGACATTTTCTGGGTATTGGCCCAGGATCCCCAGCAGAGCATGCTGAAGAAAAGCACCAGCAGGGTCGCAAGATAAGTGTGCGGTAGGATCATGGGGCGCCTTCAACTTGAAACCTGAGCCTACAACGTATGTATCGGGCGGGTCAAGGGGCGAGGCGGGCGCGCAACTCCGGGGTGCTCCCCGGATTCTGCCATACTTCGAGCGGCCGGGGCGACTGGCTGCAATCCGGCAGGGGGGTGACGGAGTAGTAGTTCAATCCGTAGCGCCAGCTCCGGTGCATGCGGGCGACGCAGACGCGGTCCTGCCGGCCGTCGATATCGCGCCACAGGGGCCGGGCCGATACGGCGCGGTCGATGGCCGGCAGCCCCACCAGCTTGACCGCCGCCACCCCGGCGGCGGCGGCCACCGCCATGACGGCCAGCGCGGCGGTGCGGCGGCCACGGTGTTCCAGCCACCCGACGCCCAGCGCCAGCGCCGCCGGCAGAAGCCAGGTCCATTGGAATGCGGGCAGCGGCGCGCGCGAAAGGCCCGCCGCCAGCGCGCGCGGCAGAACCGGAAGCGCGGCGGGTATGGCGGTGAGACAGACGGCGGCCGCCGGCAGGGCCCAGCGAGCGCGCGTGGCTTCCGCCAGGGCGATCCCCATGAGGGCCGCCGCGGCGGGCGCCAGCGGCAGCAGATAACCGGGCAGCTTGTTCCTGGAAAGGGAAAAGAACACCAGCACAAAAACCGCCCACAGCAACAGGAACCGCGGGCGGGCGCCGGCATACAACGCGCGGCGCGCCGTGAGCGCCAGCAGCGGCGTCCAGGGCATGAGCGCGGCGGCCAGGACCGGGAGATAAAACCAGAAGGGCTGCGCATGCGCCAGGGAGGCCGTGGTGAAGCGCTCAAAATGCTGCTGCCAGAAGAACGTACGCGGAAAGATCCAGCCGTTGCGCCAATAGCAGAGCAGATACCACGGCGCGGCTACGATCACGAAGGCGCCCGCCACGGGCAAGCGCGCCAGATCGCGCCAGCGGCGGCGGCCGCACCACACCAGGGGCAGCGCGAGCACCAGGGGCGCCAGTCCCTTGGCCAGGGCCGCCACGCCCAGCAGGGCCGCGGCCGCGGGCAAGCGGCGCCGGTCTCCCGTGGCAATCCAATCGAGGGACAGCAGCATGGCCGCCGAAAACGCCGCCGCCATGGGCAGATCCGTGGCGCCGACAAAACTATATCCCACCCACGCGGCGGATGTGCCCAGGACGAGGGTGGCCGTCCACGCCGCGCGCGCGCCGAATGCGCGGCTGAGAATCCGCTGGAAAAAGACCAGAAAGGCGACGGACACCAGCGCCACCGGGAGGCGCGGCGCCAAGTCGTCGCCCAGCCCCAGCTTGAACGCGGCGCCCGTCATCCAATACAGCAGCGCGGGCTTTTCGAACCACGGCTGCCCGTAGAGCCGGGGCGTCACCCAATCGCCCGAGCGCGCCATCCCGCGGCCGATGGAGGCATAGCGCGGCTCGTCCGGCCCCAACATGCCGGCCCCCGTGAGGCCCGTGAAATACAGCACGCACAGCAGGGGGATTGCCAGCCACCAGGCGCGCGGCATCCGCGAGAAGAAGTTAGGCACAGGTTGGTGGGCCGCGAGGCCGCAGAGCTTATTATATCCGCGGGGGCCGGGCGCCGCCGCACGCCCGGCCGCGCCGCACCTGGCGCGACGCGCCGCATGGAATCATGATCGTTCCCTAACGACTTCCTAATATGCTTCCTTCTATCTTGTGAAGTGGCTACTCGAATGAAGGAATCCACCGCGTTGCTGGCGCAAGACCCGGGCTCCCGGCCGCCAGCCCCAAGTGCCGGCAGCAGCAGGCCGTGCACGCCGCTGCAACTGGTGGTGCCGTACACCGATGCGGAACTGGCGGCGCGCGCCCTGGACGCCGCCCTGGACCTGGCGCGGGGCTTGGATGCCGAGGTCACGCTGATGGCCGTGCATGTCCTGCCCTATCCGGCGCCGCTCGAATGCCAGGAGGGTGTGCGGCGCCGCCTGGAAGGCGAATTGGCGGCGCTGGTGCGCCCGGGGCCCGTTGCCATACGCGCGCAAATCGTCTTCGCCCGCAGCCGCGACGAGGGCTACCTGGGCATGTTGCCCCCGCGGCCGGTCGTGGTCGTCGGCGTCAGGCGCCGCTTGTGGCGCACACCGGAGGAACGTCTCGCGCGGCGTTTGGCCGCCGCCGGCCACAGCACCGCCATGATCGGAGTGAAATAGGAAACCATGCTCGATCTGTTGTTCGTGGTCATCACGATTCTGTTCTTCGCCGTGGCATGGGCGTACGTGCGGGGATGCGACCGCCTGTAGGAGGCATTGTAGGAGGCATTGTTATGGAATACATCATCGCCGCCATGATTGCCGCGGCCATCGGCGTCTATCTGATTTACGCGCTGCTCCGGCCCGAACGGTTTTGAGGAATTCGCGCAAAACGGAGCGCGGCCCGCGCCGCCGGGATCCTGTTCCCGCCCTGCATGGCGACGCGGCCGGCGCGCTCCTTTGCGCTTTTGAGGAATTCGCGCAAAACGGAGCGCGGCCCGCGCCGCCGGGATCCTGTTCCCGCCCTGTATGGCGGCGCGGCCGGCGCGCTCCTTTGCGCTTTTGAGGACACTTATGACTTCCAATGGAGTGCTGCAAATCCTGCTCTACTGCGCGGTCCTGCTGGCGCTGACCAAGCCCATGGGCGCATTCATGGCGCGGCTCTTCCAGGGGGAGCGCACTTTCCTTCACCCCGTGATACGGCCCCTGGAACGCCTGGTCTACAAACTGGCCGGGGTGGAGGAAACGCGCGAGCAGCCCTGGACTTACTACGCCGGCTCGCTGCTGGCCTTCAGCCTCGCGGGCATCCTGCTCACTTACCTGATCCAGCGGGTGCAGGGCCTGCTGCCGTTCAACCCGCAGGGCTTCGGGGGCAAGCTGATTTCTCCGGACCTGGCCTTCAACACGGCAGTCAGTTTCGGCACGAACACCAACTGGCAGGCTTACACTCCGGAAACGACCGTAAGTTATCTTACGCAGATGGTGGGCCTGGCCGTGCATAACTTCACCTCGGCGGCCGCGGGCATCGCCACGGCGATGGCCATGGTGCGGGGTTTCTCGCGGCGCTCGGTGGGATCGATCGGCAACTTCTGGGTGGATGTGACCCGCGCCACCCTGTATCTGCTGCTGCCGCTCTCGATCGCGCTGGCGCTGCTGTTCGTATGGCAGGGCTCCATTCAGAATCTGCGGCCGTACGACAAGGTGGCCACGCTGGAAGGTCCGGCGCAAACCATCGCCCAGGGTCCGGCCGCCTCCCAGGAAGCCATCAAGATGCTGGGCACCAACGGCGGCGGTTACTTCAACGCCAACTCCGCGCATCCCTTCGAGAACCCGACGCCCCTCGCGAACTTTCTGCAGTTACTCTCCATTTTCATCATCCCGGCCGGACTTACTTACACGTTCGGCAAGATGGTCAACGACACGCGCCAGGGATGGGCGCTGTTTGCCGCCATGAGCGTGGTCTTTCTGGCGGGCGTCTTGGTGGTGTATCCCGCCGAGCAGGCCGGCAATCCCAACCTGGGCAGGCTCGGCGTGGAAACCGCGGCCGGCCCGGCCCAGCCGGGCGGCAATATGGAAGGCAAGGAAGTGCGCTTCGGCATCCCCGCATCGGCCTTGTTCGCGGTGGTGACTACGGACGCCAGTTGCGGCGCGGTCAACAGCATGCACGACAGCTACACCCCGCTCGGCGGCCTAGTCCCGCTGGTGAACATACAACTCGGCGAGGTGATCTTCGGCGGCGTGGGCGCGGGCCTGTACGGCATGCTGATGTACGCCATCCTGGCCGTGTTTCTGGCCGGCCTGATGGTGGGCCGCACCCCCGAGTATCTGGGTAAGAAGATCGAACAGAAAGAAGTCAAGATGGCAATGCTGGCCATGCTCATCCTGGCCGCCAGCATCCTCCTGTTCGCCGGCGGCGGCCTGGTGGCGCACTTCGCCAGGGATTCCTGGATCAATCCGCCCGGACCCGCCACCGCCAACCTGGCCAACCACGGCCCGCACGGCCTCTCGGAGGTCCTGTACGCCTACACCAGCGCCACCGGCAACAACGGCAGCGCCTTCGGGGGCTTCAACGGCAACACGCCGTATTTCAACACCACCATAGGATTGGCCATGCTGATCGGCCGGTTTCTGATGATGATTCCGCTGCTGGCCGCGGCCGGCAGCCTGGCGCGCAAGAAGCGGGTGCCGGTTTCGGCCGGCACGTTCCCCACCCACGGCGCGCTGTTCGTGGGCTGGCTGGTGGCCGTGATACTGATCGTCGGCGCGCTCACGTTCTTCCCGGCGCTCTCCCTGGGACCGGTGGTGGAACACTTCCTGATGCACGACGGCAAACTGTTCTCTGTAGTCTTAACGGGATTCTGGAGCTAAGATCATGCCTGTAATGGAACCACCGCCCCCAGCCTCTTCGTATGTCACCGAGCCGCTGCTCATCTCCAAGAAAGCGGTCCGCGCGCGCCCGCTGCTGGACCCGCCGATCGTCAGGCGCGCCATCCGCGAGGCGTTCGGCAAGCTGCATCCGCGGCTGATGATGAAGAATCCGGTCATGTTCGTGGTGGAAGTGGGCGCGGCCATGACCACGATCGAGGTTTTCAAGGATCTGGCCGGCGGCCACGGCATCGGCTTCACCTTTCAAATCACGCTATGGCTGTGGTTCACGGTGCTGTTCGCCAATTTCGCCGAAGCCATGGCGGAGGGCCGGGGCAAGGCCCAGGCCGATACGCTCCGCAAGACCAAGACGGAGACCATGGCGAAGCGCATGAAGAACGGCCGGAAGTACGAAACCGTGGCGGCCACGCAACTGCGCCGCGGCGACGTGGTGCTGGTGGAGCGCGGCGATATCATCCCGGGCGACGGCGATGTCATCGAAGGCATCGCCAGCGTGGACGAATCCGCCATCACCGGCGAAAGCGCTCCCGTGATCCGCGAATCGGGCGGGGACCGCAGCGCGGTCACCGGCGGCACGCGGGTGCTGTCGGACGAGATCAAAGTGCGCATCACTTCGAATCCCGGAGAGACTTTTCTGGACCGCATGATCGCGCTGGTGGAAGGCGCCGAACGGCAGAAGACCCCCAACGAAATCGCCCTGAATATCGTGATTGCCGGCCTGACCTTCATTTTCCTGCTGGCGGTGGTCAGCCTGTACCCGATGGCGCGCTACAGCGTGGCATCGGCGGGCGCCGGCCAAGCCCCCAGCGTCACCGTGCTGATCGCCCTGCTGGTGTGCCTCATCCCCACGACCATCGGCGGCCTGCTGTCCGCCATCGGCATCGCCGGCATGGACCGCGTGATGCAACATAACGTGCTGGCCATGAGCGGCAAGGCCGTGGAGGCGGCCGGCGACGTCAACACCCTGCTGCTCGACAAGACCGGCACCATCACGCTGGGCAACCGCCAGGCCGTGGAGTTCATCCCCATCGGGGACGCCACCGAGGCCGAACTGGCCGACGCCGCGCAGCTTTCCAGCCTGGCCGACGAAACGCCCGAGGGCCGCTCGATCGTGGTGCTGGCCAAGGAAAAATACGCGTATCGGGGCCGCGAGGTGGCCCATCACGAGGCGCATTTCATCCCGTTCACCGCGCAGACGCGCATGAGCGGCGTGGACCTGGACGGCCGCCGCATCCGCAAGGGCGCCACCGAATCGGTGGTGGAATTCGTGCAGGAACACGGCGGAGTCATTCCGCCCGAGTTGACGGAGACCACCCAGCGCATCTCGCGTTCGGGCGGCACGCCGCTGGCGGTGGCCGACCGCGGGCGCGTGCTCGGCGTCATCCATCTGAAAGACGTGGTCAAGGGCGGCATGCGCGAGCGCTTCGAGCAGTTGCGCCGCATCGGCATCCGCACCGTGATGATCACCGGCGACAATCCGTTGACCGCCGCGGCCATCGCCGCCGAAGCCGGGGTCGACGATTTTCTGGCGCAGGCCACCCCCAAAGACAAGATGGACCTGATCCGCAAGGAGCAGGCCGGCGGGCGCCTGGTGGCCATGACCGGCGACGGCACCAACGACGCGCCCGCGCTGGCCCAGGCCGATGTGGGCCTGGCCATGAACACCGGCACCATGGCCGCCAAGGAAGCCGGCAACATGGTGGACCTGGACAGCAATCCCACCAAGCTGATCGAAGTCGTCGCCATCGGCAAGCAGTTACTCATGACCCGCGGCGCGCTCACTACGTTTTCCGTCGCCAACGACGTGGCCAAGTACTTCGCCATCCTGCCGGCCATGTTCATGACCACCTATCCGGCGCTGCAGAAACTCAATATTATGGATCTGCGGAACCCGCAAAGCGCCGTGCTCGCCGCGGTGATCTTCAACGCCCTGATCATCATTGCCCTGATTCCGCTGGCGCTCCGGGGCGTGGCCTACAAACCCCTGAGCGCCGCCGCGCTGCTGCGCCGCAACCTCCTGATCTACGGCGTGGGCGGAGTGATTGCGCCTTTCCCCGGCATCTGGCTGATTGACCGGGTGCTGGGACTGCTGCGCCTTGCCTGAGGATACTAACGATGAAACAGATACTCATACCCGCCGTTGGCCTGACCCTGGTCCTGACCGTCCTGACCGGCTTGATCTATCCGCTGCTGGTGACCGGACTGGCGCAGGCGTTCTTCCACCGCCAGGCCAACGGCAGCCTGATTGAAGTGAACGGCAAACTCGTGGGTTCGGCGCTGATCGGCCAGCAATTCACCCGGCCGGAATACTTTCACGGGCGCCCGTCCGCCGCCGGCAACGGTTACGATGCCGCCAATTCCGGCGGTTCCAACCTGGGCCCCACCAATCGGAACTTAGTAAGCAGGGTCCAGGACGATATCGGGAAGTTCCGCCGGGAGAATCCCACTTACACGGGTCCTATCCCGGCCGACCTGTTGACCACCTCCGGCAGCGGCCTCGATCCGCACATCAGCCCGGCCTCGGCTTACGCCCAGGTGGACCGGGTGGCCAAGGCCCGCGGGGTATCGCCGGACGCGGTGCGCGCGGCGGTCGCCCGCCGCGTCGAAGGACGGCAGTTCGGCGTCTTGGGCGAGCCGCGCGTCAACGTGCTGGAACTGAACCTGGACCTGGACCGAAGCTTCGCCCGCTGATGCCGGGCAGGCCGCAAGGGGCTACAGCGTGCTCCCCAGCACCGCGGGCTTGACGGTCCACACGCCTCCTTCGTCGGCGATGGAGCGCGTCCGGTAGTAGGTGGCGTCGTGCCCCCAGAACATGTCCGTGGCCTTGACCGTCAGGGCGGTGTCCGGCGACGGCGCGGTAAGGGCCTCGGCCATCAGACGCAGGAACTGGGCCGGAGTCACGTCGATGCCGCCGACAGACACCCGCGCCGGAATGGTGTTCCTGGGGACGGGACTCCAGGCGTCGTCATGCAAGCGGGCCGTGAGTCCCGCGCAGGCGGTGGCCACGGCGGCCGCGCTCACCTGTGCCCCGGCCTGTCCGCGGTCCCTGGTCGTTTGTGTGGGTCCGTAGACGGAAACCACGCGCACGGCATCCGGCAGCTTGCCCGTGCGGTGAAGCTCCCCGAGAGCGTCGGCCATGGTCTGAAACATATCGGCCAGCGAAAGGTAACGGCCGTCCACCCAAAGATATTCGGGCGGCACGGGATCGTTGCCCCACTTCCCGACCAGGCCGTCCATCGCGGAACGCAGCTTGGCCACCGGCAGGCTGCCGCCGCCGGGCGGTCCCGCAAGCTGTTTTAATCCGGCACTCGAGATGAAGCGGCTGCCGGCGTTGGCGGCGAAGAAGTCCCCCGCCAGCCATTGGATCAGCGCATTTTCCTTTTCGAAGGCCGCGTCCACGTCGGCGCGCGAGCGCCCCGCTTCGGCCGGCAGTCTCGGGTTGTCCGGGTGCAGGTAAGCGTAGGCCAGGGGGCTGCCGGTGAACGCCGGAGCCAGGTAGTCTCTGGCGTTGGCCAGTTCCACGTGGATGACCCGAATCCGGGACCGGTCCAGTATGGCAGCCACCTTCTTGAAGGCATCCACGCCGTCGGAAGCGTGAAAGAGCCGCAGGTCCGCCTCGCTGGCCTCCGAGGTTCGCAAAACGCCATCCTGCCAAAAGACTTCGGGCGACGTCTCCGGAATGGGGCTCAGGCTCTTACTGTAAGTGACCGACCATCCGCGTAACATGGGGCCGTGCACCGGGCTGGCATCCGGAATGCCGAACATAATGGCCTGGGTATTGTAATGGCGGATGGCGTTGACGGTTTCCGAATCCGCGCCCACTTCCGGCATCATGCCGACCGTCGGATCGGGCACGCCCAGCAGAATGCCTTTGATGCACGCGGCGGGACCGAAGACCGCCTGCATCTCCTTCAGTCCGCCATCGGCGCCGGGCCGCGGCGCTCCGGTCAGCGGGTCGCGGCCCTCCGTCAGGAGTTGGTCCGCGGAAACCTGGCGCGCCCGCCAGCGGTCCTCCGCGGTCTTGACCTTCGAAAAGTCGATTAACGACCGGTGCTTGTAAGTGGGTTCGTCGGCGCCGTCGTAACCCGCCTCGATCACTCCGCGATGGATGTAGTCCAGCACGAAATCGCGAATGTGCGATTGGTTGTTGCGCTCCGCCAAGGCCCGGCTGACCGAGCCGGAAAACAGAATCGTGGCCGAAACCCGGGCCTCCGGATGCTGTTTTCGATACCGTTCGATCATGGGCAGGATGCGGCGCAGACGGTCCTCGCTCTGCTCGATGTTGACGTGATCGCTGACGGTGGCGTACAGATAGACGTACAGCGGCTGGGGCCCCGCGGCCGAGCCCGCCAGGAGTTTGCCGGCTAGCAGAATAAATGCGGCAGAGACCATGCGTTTCATTGATATCTCCTAAGAAAAAAGAAAGGCCCCCGGGACCGCGAAATTCGCACTCCCGAGGGCCCCAATACGATCACGAACCGGCGCAATTCCTAGCGGCGGCCCTTGGGGATCGCCACCGTCGCCTGGTTCGACTGGCAGATTTCGGCCTGCCCGGAGTTGATGGGCTGGACCACGTAGTAATAAGTGTTTCCGTTGACCAGGCCATTGGTGTCGGAGTATGCCGTCGTTGTGCTGTTGCCCATCAAGGTGTACGGCCCGTTGTTGGTAGCGCTTCGCAGCACGTTGTAGGAAACCGCGTTGGGCTGCGCGGTCCAGGTGAGGTCGATCCTGGGCTTGCCGGAACCGGTGCCCGGCGTGCCGCGGCCGGCGAGGCTCTGGATGCAGGGGGTGACGATGGTGCCCTTGAGGATGATCAGGGCCCAAGCTGTCTCGAACAACGTCTGAGAGCAACTGTAGTCGTAGGCGCCGCAACCACCCGAAGCGCTGCCATACCAATGACCGTCCGTGTATTGGCGGCTCACCAGCGTCTGGGCGAATCCGTCGCACGCGGCCGTGCCACCGTTGGCGGGCGACAGGGCGCCGTACCAATCGATGGGATTCGTGCCCGAGGGTTCGTCCATCAAATTCACGATGGGGCTCAGGCTGCCGCCCGGAGCGTACAGCAACATCGCCTTGGTGAAAGAAAACATGCCATAGGTGTAAAACAGCGGATCGTAGTACGAGGCTTGATACGAAGGGTTCGTTGAGTTGTAGCAGAAATTGTCGTGATAGAAGCTCTCAGCCATGTTCCAGCGCTGGTCCGCGGCGCCCGACGCGGTGCGTCCGATCCCGTCCATGGCCATTTGCACCATGCCGGAGGGAGTATCGGCAAACGGCCCCCATGGTTCGTAACCCCATTCGTCGTAGCCGAACGCTCCGGTCAACGAGCCGGCGTTGGCGATCCCGCCGTACGCCCCGGGACCGTTGAAATCCTGGCTCCAGGTCACCCATACCTGGTTGGTGTCCATGGCGATCTTGGGAATCGGCACGCCGAATCCGCGGTTGGCGCCGATCAGTCCCACCGCGTTCCATTGCGATATGGAATTGTCGTCGTAATTGAAGTTAGTCGTAGCGCAGTAATACGACCAGCCGCCGCCATTGTCGAATCCGTTGCTGCTGCCGCCGTAGGGGTCGCCGCCATACTGGCAATACAGGATACCGTCGACGAGGTCGTTGACGATGTTCTGATAGGTCAGGCCATAAACGCCGGGCAGGCCGCCGCCGGAGGTGGCGCCAGCTCCCGCCGTGCCGCCCGGATTGCCGGTAGCCACGATCGCGTCCACGAACATGCCGACTTGATATCCAGGATACCCGCTATCGTTACCCTCGAACAGCATCTGGCCGTTGGTGTTCTGGTCAAACGTGAAACTGCAGGGCGGGGCCGTGCAGGAAGACGCGCTGGGATTGAACTGTATCAAGGTGGCGGGCGCGGTGCACGTGGGAGGAGTGTTGGTGAAATTCGGTATGCTGCCGTCGCTGCACCGGTCCGCCATGAGCGCCGGATTATAGCTGACTTGCTTGGATGCCGCCGCGGCCGGAACCAGGAAGGCCATCATGCGCGTCAGACCGCGCGCCACATCGTCCGTGTACGGGTCGGAGGCCGGACCGTTGGCTAAGTGTCCGTTAACTTCAAAGGCCTGCACGTAGTTGGCGTCGATACCCCCGTAAGGGCCGCAGATGCTTCCGTTGACGCAAGGCTCGCCATAGTCGTCCCATCCCCCCCAGTTGACCGTATTCCCGCTCACCGTGGTGGCGCCCCGCCACATGGCGGTGTGCGAAAACCACAGGCCGCTGTCGATGGCCACGTTCACCCGCGAGCTCAAAGTATCCTGCTGTTGGATCACCGAAAAGGTGGCGCTGCCCTGCACGTGCGTGGTGGTGTCGGTCACGGTCAGAGTGGCCGTGAAGATGGTTCCCACGGCGGCCGTGGCCGGATACTGGTGGGTGGTCGACACATCGTAGTTCGTCAGGCTCGCGTTGCTCACGGGGAAAGTGTAGTTGGCACTGGCATCGCCGAAGTTCCAGACTCCGGTATAGCTGTCGGTGGTGTTGGGCAGGATGGCGATGGCGCCCAGCCGGATGGTGGACTCCGACAACGCCGCCGGCGCGGTGCAGGTGGGCGGAGTGTTGTTGTAATTCGGAATGGTCCCATCGCTGCACACGGTGTAGGTGGTATGCGGAGTCGTGGGACTCGCGGGCACCCACGGCACCGTCTTGACGGTGATCTGGGCGTGCGCCGGAAATGCCGCCATACCCAGAACCACCAGCAACGCCAGGGATATCCCCGCCACGCGCCGCAAGCGCGCCGGGGTCAACTTGCGCCTGGACCGCAACAAGGCCAGGCCGGCCACCGCGCTCGCCACCAGAAGCCACGTACCGGGCTCCGGAACGCCGCCCCCGCCCGTCGAGACCGCCGCGCTGCCGCTGTAATAGAGATTCAGTTGATTCGGGGTGTTGTCGTCCTGAGGATGGATCTGCTGCAGGTAGAACCCACTGGTGGGAACCGTCTCCGACAGGTTCAGAGTGACGACTTCCGACTGGTTCGCGGCCAGGGTAAAGGCAAATCCCATGGCCATTGAGGCGTCGCCATTGCAGTTGGCCCCGTTGCAGGTGCCGTTGTAATTGCTGGCATTGCCCGGCAGGTTATTGGTGTTGCTCAGGGTGTTATTCAGAGTGTCGTCGCCGATGTCCGTGCCGGGCGGCGCCGGCAGCGACCCGTTGTAATTGTAGTACAGTTGCGCATCGCCGATTTCCCACGATTGACCAGCGGCGGCGCTGCCGTTGACCGCACCGTACTCGTTGTAGAACGGCACGTTCAACTCGTTATCGAACCAGGCGTCGAAGAAGTAGCTACCGGCGGCGCCGGGGGAGAAGGTAAACACAATCGTCCCCTCGCCCGTCGTGGTGTTGAAGCCGCTCGTATCGAGCCCCGCTATGCTGAAGGATCCCTCCGTAGAGGTTCCGTTCACGTTGAAGATCCAGTCCGACAGGCTATCGGTCGTTCCGGCGCGTGCCCCTGGCAGGCACATCAGCGCCAGGAGCGGAATCAGTACTGCAATTCGTCGCATTCAGGTATACCCCCGAGATTCCATTCGTCGTCGAGGCAGGAAACGCCCACACCACCCGCAGCCCGGTCATAGCGCGTAAGTCTGTTTACAGCCTCGGGGAGTAGAATACATCAAAAACCATTTGAAGTCCAGGGAATTCCTCCCCTCGCGGCGCAAGTTTCGTACTGTCTCGTCCGCCCGCCGTGGCCGCTTCAAGTACCGGAAGTACCGTAACCAGGTTTGGGCCTTTCGTGGCCTCGCCGGATCTGGTATTCTATGCCCCTGTACGCAATTTCCATGCGCGGCTATGGGGGGCCAAGTCATTGAAGCCAGCCGTCGTCTTCCTGCTTGCCCTGCGGCTGAGCGCCCAGGTTACCACCGGAGCCATCTCCGGCTATGTGCTCGACCCGGCGGACAAGCCGATCGTTGGCGCCAAAATCACGGCCTCCGACGCGGCTCACGCGCTGGTGCGCGAGACCGCCAGCGATGCCGCCGGCTACTACCATTTCGCCGACCTGCCGCCTGCCGCATACGCCCTGGAGTGTTCGGCCCCGGACTTCGCCAATGCCGCGGTGAGCGTCCAGGTAGAGGTGAACGCCGCCGAGCGGGCGGATTTCCGGCTGCCCATCGCGGGACGGCGGCAGAAGATCACGGTGCAAGGCGAGGTGCGCGCGGTCCAGACCGAATCGTCCGAACTGGGCACCGTCATCGACCAGTCCAGGATCGACAGCCTGCCGCTGAACGAGCGCGATTTTCTGCAACTGGCCATGCTCACGCCGGGCGTGCTGCCGCCCGTGCAGAATTCCGAACTCTCCACGCGCGGCTCCTTTGCCATGCACGCCAACGGCGCGCGCGAGGAGTACAACAATTACCTGCTGGACGGCGTCGACAACAACGACCAGGACGTGAACCGCTTCGTGCTGCAGCCTTCGGTCGATTCCATCCAGGAGTTCAAGATCGCCACCAACAGCTACAGCGCGGAGTACGGCCGGAACGCCGGCGGCCAGGTCAACGTGATTACGCGCAGCGGGAACAACGACTGGCACGGTTTCGCCTACGACTACCTGCGCAACCGCGACCTGGACGCGCGCAACTTTTTCGATGGCAGCACCAAGCCCGAGTACGAGCGCAACCAGTTTGGCGGCGGCGTGGGCGGGCCGGTGGTCAGGAATCGCACATTCGTCTTCGTCACCTACGATTCGCTGCGCGAGCGCGCCGGCGCCAGCCAACTGGCCACCGTGCCCACGCCCGCCGAGCGCGCCGGCGATCTGTCGGGGCTGGGGACGCCGGTGGTCAATCCGTTCACCCAGGCGCCATTTCCGGGAAACCGCATTCCCGCCAGCCAGATCGATCCGCTGGCCGCCAAAATCCTGGCCATGTATCCGCTGCCGAACCTGCCGGGCTCCGCCGGCAATTACCTGGCCCAACCCATCGGCCAGACGGATAACTGGCAGGTCAACGCCCGCCTGGACCAGCGCATCACCGATATGGATCAGCTTACCCTGCGATACAGCTACGGCCACAACAACCTGTATGAGCCTTACGCCGAGAATTCCACACAGGTGCCCGGTTACGGCGACTACTTATACGACCGCGGCGATAATGCGCTGATCCGCTACGTGCACGTGCTGAGCCCGAGCACCGTCAACTCCCTGATGCTGGGGTTCAATCGCGCCACGCGGCTGCTGCTGCCGCAGAACTACCAGGCCAACGTCAACCAGCTCTGGGGCGTGAATTACCTGCCCACCGACCCGGCCGATTACGGCTTTCCCAGCGTCAGCGTGGCCGGATTGTCGCAGGTGGGCGACGTGACCAGCTTGCCGATCAACCGCCATCCCACCAGTTACCAGTTCAGCGACAGCCTGACCACCATCAAACACAACCACGCCCTGAGCATCGGCGCCGGATACCTGTGGCAGGACCAGAACGGCATCCTGGACGTCTACGGCCGCGGCTCCATGTCGTTCGCCGGGGCGCTGTCCGGCTCGGGCATCGGCGACTTACTGCTGGGCCTGCCGACGTTCGCCATTCAATCCACCTTCAACAACACCCAGACCCTGCGCACCAGCACCGCCAGCGGTTACATTCAGGACGATTGGAAGGTCACGCCGCGCCTGACCCTCAATCTGGGCTTGCGCTATGAATTCAATACGCCCCCCACCGATCCCACCAACCGCATGGCGGCCTACGATTTCGCCACGGGACAGGTGGAGCAGGTGGGGACCCACGGGCTTTCCCGGTCGGGGATCCAGCCGGACTACAAGGATTTCGCGCCGCGCGTGGGCTTCGCCTGGTCGCCCACCCCGCACACCGTCATTCGCGGCGGTTACGGCATTTACTACGATGCGGGCATGGTGGTGGTCAATTCGGCGCTGTATTTCAATCCGCCTTACTTCAATATCCGCGTATTCTTCCCCAGCCAGTCGGGCTTGTTGACGCTGGCCAACCCGTTTCCGCTGAACCAGTCGTTCGTGCCGCCTCCGTCGCTATCGACGCTGAGTCCCAACCTGACCACCGCCAACATCCAGGCGTGGAATTATACGGTGGAGCGGGAACTGCCGTCGGCCGGAACATTGACTCTATCCTACGCCGGGTCGAAGGGCACGCACCTGATCTACTCGCGGAATATCAATCAGCCGCCGCCGGGGCCGGGCGACCCGAGCACGCGCGTGCCGAACCCGGCCTTTGGGGGCATCGACTACATCGACAGCGGCGCCAACTCCAGCTTCAATTCGTTCCAGGCGTCCTTCAACCGCCCGCTGCGGGCCGGCCTCTCGGTGCTGGCGGCTTACACTTACTCTAAGTCGATCGACGACACTTCCGCGTTCGAGCCTACCCAGACGGACCAGAACTTTCCGCAGAACAGCTACAATTACGCCGCCGAGCGCGCCCTGTCCAGCTTCGACATGCGCCACCGGGCCACGGTGGCCTATGTCTACCGCCTCCCCTTCCGCAACCGCTGGCTGCGCAATTTCGAGCAGAGCGGCATCCTCACGGTGCAGTCCGGCCAGCCCTTCACGCCGCTGTTGCAATTCGACAACAGCAATACCGGCAATACCGGCGGGGCGGGCTCGGGCTACGACCGTCCCAACGTGGTGGGGAACTGGCATCTGGCCAATCCCACGCCCCAGGAATGGTTCAACACGGCGGCCTTCGCCATCCCGCCCCAGTACACTTTCGGCAACGCGGGCCGCAACATCCTGTCAGGACCGGGACTGGCCACGCTGGATATTTCCCTGGAGCGCCGCTTTCAGATTGGCGAGCGCAACGCCATCATCTTCGATGCGCAGGCCTTCAACGCCCTGAACCGCGTGAATTTCGATATGCCGCAGAACTTCGCCGACGTGCCTTCGACTTTCGGCCGCATCTTCTCCGCCAAGGCGCCCCGCCAGATCCAGCTCGCGCTGCGCTACAGCTTTTGAGGAACACGCGCAAGACGGAGCGCGGTCCCGCGCCGCCGGAATCCTGTTCCTGCCCTGTTTGGCGGCGCGGTCAACGCGCCCCTTTGCGCTTTTTATGAACTCGCGCAAAACGGTGCGCGGTCACGCGCCCCTTTGCGCTTTTGATCCGGGGCCGCTACGGCTCCGGCACCGCCACGGTAATATTGCGGAACTGCAGGCCGCCGGTGTGGTCGCCCTGAATATAGAAAGGACCGGGCTCGCCTTCGTTGGCATCCAGGGCGCCGCCGGTGATGCCTTCGATCTCCCGCCGGTCGATGGTGGTCACGCCGTTGTGCACGATGGTCACGGTGCGGCCCACCAGGGTCACGTCGAAAGTTTCCCACTGCCCCGGCGTGCGCGCCACCGCGGGCTCCGGCGCGATGCGCCCGTAAATCGATCCGATGCGGCGCTCCGGCGGATTCTCGCCCAGCGGTTCATACTCGATCTGGACTTCGTACCGGCCCCGCAGGTAGAAACCGCTGTTGCCGCCCTCGGGACAGTTCACTTCGAAGTGCAGTTTGAAATCGTCGAACTTGTGCACCGATCGCAGATTGGCGCCGGAAGACACGTTCACCAGCAACCCGTCGCGCACCATCCAGTGGCTGCGCGCCGGATTGCCCACCGGCTCCCAGCCGTCCAGGTTCCTGCCGTTGAAGAGCGGCTCCGGCCGGGTCCAGGCTTTCGGCGCCGCGCGCTTCAGCTCCGGCGCGCGCACGCCCGTCAGCTCCGTGGAGTTGGCGCCGCGCTTCTCGGCCCCGGTGAGTTTGCCGCCGGCGGCCTCCAGTTCCCAGGTCACCGCCGGACGCGTGGCGGTCGCCGGAGACAGGTTCAGGGTCAAATGCGTTCCTTCCGCTTTGAAATTCCTCACCCGGTAAACGTTGCCGCCGGGCGGCTGATACCAGACGTCCAGTTTGCCGTCCTTTTCGGTGACTCCCAGCCAGCAGGCGCGCGTGGCGCTCCCGGCCGTAATGTTGAAATCCCAGCGCCCGACGAAGGGGCTGCTCTGGCAGCGCGCCGGGGCAGCCGTCAGAAGCGCCGCCAGCGCGGCCAAGCCCATGGAAAGTGTTCGCATAGTCGAAGCCTATTATAGAACCCGTAACTCCTTGCCGGTGGGCGTGAGCACTTCGCAACCGTGCGCCGTCACCACCACGGTGTCCTCGATGCGCACGCCGCCGAAGCCTTCCAGGTAGACGCCCGGCTCGATGGTGATGGCCATGCCCGCAGCCAGCGGAGTCTTATCTTTCTTCCCGATGCGGGGCGGCTCGTGGATCTCCAGGCCCAGCCCGTGGCCGGTGGAATGCACGAAGGCCCGGTCCAGATGGAAGGCCTTCAAAACCTTGCGCGCCTGCCTGTCCACGTGCGCCGCGGTGACACCCGGCCGCACCGCGCCGATGGCCGCGAGCTGCGCCTCCAGCACGGCGCGGTATACGCGCTTCATGCGCGCGGCGGGCTCGCCCAGGAAGATCATGCGGGTCATGTCGCTGGCGTAGCCCTCCACAAAAGTTCCCATATCGATCAGCACCGCCTGGCGGGGACCCAACACCGCCCCGGTGGGATGCGCGTGGGGCAGCGCCGTGCGCTCGCCCGCCGCCACGATGGTTTCAAACGAGGGCTTCGCGGCGCCCTCGCGCCGCATGGCCAGCTCGATTTCGGCGGCCAGGTCCTGTTCGCTGATGCCCACACGCACACGGCGCACCGCCCGTTCCAACGCGCGGGAATTGACCGCCACCGACCGCCGGATCCGCTCGATCTCGGCTTCCGATTTCAACATGCGATGCGCTTCGAGCCAGCCGGACACCGGCTCGAGCGACGCGCCCACCGGCATCCGGGAGCGCAGCACGTCGAATCCGTCGTAGCTCAGGTGCGCGCGTTCGAAGCCCAGCCGCCGCACGCGCCGCCGCGCCGCCGCGGCGGCCACCGCCGGCAGTATGGGACCTTTGCACACCCGGATCTCGCAGCTCACTTCGCCGCGCGATTGAATGGCGTAGCGGGGGTCCGTGAAAAAGACGGCCTTGTCCGCCAGGGCCAGCACCAAGCCGTTGCTGCCGCTGAATCCGGTGAGGTAGCGCACGCTGGCGGGGGAGGAAACCAGCATGGCGTCCAGCTTGCGGTTCTCCAGGCCGGCGCCGATCAGATGGCGGCGATGCGCGAATTCGTTATTCAACCTGAAGTTCCCGGGCCAGGATCACGGCGCGCTCCGACAGGGCATCGGCCTGGGTGTAATCGCCGCGCTGCTGGGCCTCCGCCGATTGGGCCAGGAAGGAATTGATGCGCTCCACCAGCGACCGTTCCCGCGCCGCCAGGCGTCCTTTCACGCGGCCCAGCCGGTCGGCGATTTCCTTCCTGCGCGCCGCGATGGCGTCGGCGATGCGCTTCTGCTCGTCGCCGCTGAGGATGGGCTGAAAGGGCGGCTGTTCCTCGGCCGGCGGCGGCGCTTCGGTCTCCCCGGTTTCGGGCTCCGCCTTGGGTGGACTGGCGCGGTGCGTGGTGCGCGGCGGCGGCGGGGGACCTTCGGCCTTGCCGGTGGCCACGCGCGCCGCTTCCACCGGCGGAATGGCATCCGGATTCACCGGCTGCGGACCAGGTAAAACCACGGAGGTCTGGGGCGCCGAGAGGGGCTGTTCGGGAGCGGGCGGCTGCACCGCGGCC